>Ga0326597_10001156_pt1 | contig 43495 bp, 34 predicted proteins | sample RVTome_12_FD_203789 | JGI IMG/M metagenome (GOLD analysis project Ga0326597, IMG submission 203789) | Soil microbial communities from uranium-contaminated site in the Upper Colorado River Basin, Wyoming, United States - RVT100D185 | ecosystem: Environmental > Terrestrial > Soil > Contaminated >...
CTTGGCCGGCGTCGGGGAGCCGGCGTAGCCGTTCAGCGAGAAGAGGCCGCTCGCCAGCTCGACCGGCGCGCCGAGCGCCATCGCGTCGCGCTCGGGCGGCGTCTGGCCGAAGCCCGACAGCGAGAGGTAGATGATGTCGGGCCGGACGGCGGCGAGGTCGTCGTAGCCGATGGAGAGCTTCTCTTTCGCGCCGGGCCGGTGGTTCTCGATGAAGCAACCGGCGGTGGCGGCGAGGCGGAGGAGCAGCTCGCGGCCCTCCGCGTCCGCCAGCTCAATCGCGACGCCGAGCTTGCCGCGGTTCCACTCGTTGAAGTGTTGGTTGACGTTCGACCGCTCCTGCGGCGTGAGCGGCCGCGCGCTGGCGCCCTCGTACTTGTTGACGTCGATCACCGTGCGCAGCGGGTCCCAGCTCGAAGGCGACTCCAGCTTGATCACCTCGGCGCCCAGGTCGTGCAGCATCATGCCGAGGTAGGGGCCCGCCCAGTAGACCGACCAGTCGATCACGCGCAGGCCGCGCAGCGGCAACCGGCCGGAGCGCCAGTCCATCAGCGCCGGCTCCCCGCGCGCGCGCCGAGCAGCTCGTCGTTCGCCTCGCCCAGCAGCGGCGCGGGCTTGACGTCGGCGGCGTCCGGCTCGTACCAGGGCGCGCCGAGCAGCGCGACGCGACCGGCGGCCGGGTGGTCGACGTCCTGGGCGACGCGACGTCCACGCCACTGCTCGGAGCGCAGCAGCGCGTCGGGCGTCTGCGATGTCGTGAAGGGATAGCCGCGCAGCGCGAGGTCGTGCAGCTCTGCCGTCGTCTTCGTCAGCGTCCAGCTCGTGAGGACGGCCTGCAGCTCGTCGTTGTGCTCCAGCCGCGCCGATTGCGTGCTGAAGCGCTCTTCGTCCAGCGCGGCGAGGCCGGCGATCGCCTTCAGCCGCTCCCAGAGCGCCGGCGCGAACGCCGTCACGTAGACCCAGCCGTCCGCGCACGGATAGACGCCGTACGTCGCGGAGACGATCAGCCCGACGCGACGCGCCTCCAGACCGAGGTTGAGCGCGGGCGCGCGGTGCTCGAGGTTCGTCGCGACCACGTCCTGAATGGAGAGGTCGAGGTACCCGCCCTCGCCTGACGCGTCGCGGAGGAGCAGGTTGGCGAGCGTGCCGGCGAACGCGGAGAGGCCGGCCTGATACTCCGCCTGCGCGCCGGAGTTGGAGAGCGGCGGCTTGTCGGGGTCGCCCGTGATCTTGAGCTGGCCGCCGGCGGCGAGCGCGGTTAGGTTGGTCCCCTCGTAGTCGCGGCAGGGCCCGCTATCGCCGTAGGGCGTAATGCGCGTCATCAGCAGCGACGGCCGTCGCGCGTGCAGCGCCGTCCAGCTCAGCCCGAGGGGGTCGAGCGCGCGCGCCGGCAGGTCGCTGAGGAAGACGTCGGCGCGATCGAGGAGGCCGAGCACCAGATCGGCCTCGGAGTCCAGCGCGAGCGTCACGGAGCGCTTGCCGGCGTTGCAGTGCAGGTGCGCCGCCGAGGTCTCCGGGTCGCGCGACTCGCCGCGGAACGGCCCTTCGGCGCGCAGCGGATGGCCCCCGGGCGGCTCGATGAGGACGACCTCCGCGCCGGCGCCGGCGCAGAGCCGTCCGGCGAAGGCGCCCGCCGCCGACCGGCTCAGCTCCACCACGCGCAGGTCCGCGAGAACGTCCATCGTGCCTCCAGCCGCCCGCCATGGTAGAGGCGGCTTCGGCGCGCTGTCAAACCTGGCGAAACGCGGTTGACGGCGCCCGCGGCCAGGCCGTAAGCTGGAGCACTCGACGCTCAGACAGGAGGAACCGATGACCACGACAACGCCGAGCACGAAGTATGCGCTCGAGAAGCCGCTCGACGAGACCGTCCTCTATGAAAAGCTCTCGCACGACATCGTCGCGCTGACGCTGAACCGCCCGCAGGTCCACAACGCGATCTTTCCGCCCGATCAGTTCAACGAGATCTCACGCAAGATCGCGATGGCCGTCGACGACGACGACATCAAGGTGATCATCCTGCGCGGCGCCGGCAAGTCCTTCTGCTCCGGCGACGACCTCAACCTGGCGCCCTACGACACGTACGGCGGCGCCCCGGGCTTCAAGCCCTCGCAGCGTGTGCGCGTGAAGGCGATGCACACCTGGCTGAACGGCATGTACCGGTCGCTGATCTACTGTCCCAAGACGATCGTCTGCCAGGCGCACGGCTGGACGATCGGCGTCGGGCTCGCGATCCTGATGTGCTGCGACATCGCCATCGCGGGCGAGAGCGCGGTCTTCAGCCAGCGCCAGCAGCGGACGGGGTTCGGTGGGCTGTCGATGGGCTGGCAGCACATCCAGCTCCTGACGCTGGGCTACAAGCGCATGCGCGAGTGGCAGCTCACCGGCCGCACGATCGACGCGCACCAGGCGAAGGACTGGGGCGTGATCAACGACGTTGTGCCGGACGACAAACTAGGGGAGGAGACGCTGCGCTGGGCGAAGGCCGTCGCGCTCAACCCGGCCGACAGCCTGATGATCGCGAAGACGCACCTGCACATGATGTTCGATCTGCTGGGCATGAACGGGCAGTTTACGGCGGGCGCGCTCGCCTACCCGCTCTTCACCAACCTGAAGTGGGAGGACGAGGAGTTCAACTTCCTCAAGCGCCGCCAGGAGCTCGGCAGCACGAGCAAGGCGTTCGCCGAGCGCGAGGCGCGCTGGCGCGAGCTCGGCTTCTAGTCGACCAGATTCTTGCCGAGATTGACGTAACCGCCTGGACTAGGCGAACCTGTGTGCTAGAATAACCGCTATGGCAACCGCGGCTGTTCGAGGCGCTCGTAAGCGCAACCCACGAGCCAGCGTTAGGGACGCTCCGGTCGTCAGTCAGAGGCGGGATCGTCCTAAAGATCACCCGAGTAGATTGGCCGCACCCATAAGCCCCGCATACTCTACTAACAAAGGCGCGGCATTCTCGGGTGACTCCGCTGAACTCCTCGCCCGTCTCCCCGATGCCTCGGCAAGCCTCGTTGTTACTTCCCCGCCCTATGCGTTGCATTTCAAGAAGGAATACGGAAACGCCGCCAAGGAAGACTACATTGAGTGGTTCAAGCCGATCGCAAAGCAGATTCTCAGAATCTTGACGGACGACGGAAGCTTCGTCCTCAACATTGGCGGAAGCTACAACTCCGGAAGACCCACAAGGTCTCTCTACCACTTCAAGCTCTTGCTGATGCTTTGCGAAGAACTAGGATTTCGCCTAGCACAGGAGTGCTTCTGGTATAACCCAGCGAAGCTGCCTACTCCTGCCGAGTGGGTGAATGTTCGGAAGCTTAGGATAAAGGACTCGGTCGAGTACATTTGGTGGCTAAGCAAGAGTGACTGGCCAAAGGCCAACAATAGTCACATCCTTACGCCGTACAGCGCAGACATGAAACGCTTGATAAAGAACGGGTACAAGGCCAAGAAGCGCCCGAGTGGGCATATCATCACGCCAAAATTCGGTCGCGATCGGGGTGGAGCGATTCCCTCAAACTTGATCGAGCGAGGGAATAACGAGAGCAACTCGGATTACATCAAGGCTTGTGAGGCAGCAGGACACAAGCCGCATCCGGCACGGTTTCCTCGTGCCATCCCAGAGTTCTTTATCAAGTTCCTGACTGATGAAGGCGACCTGGTAATCGATCCGTTCGCAGGCAGCAACATGACCGGAGCTGTGGCCGAGGATCTAGGCCGTCAATGGATCGGTGTGGACATCCGCGAAGACTATGTTCTTGCGTCCGCAGTTCGCTTTTCTGAGATTCGTCTCGCCATCTAATGCTCACCGGCGCTGACGAGCTGCTGGGTCTGCTCCTAGCGGTCTTTCCTGACGAGCCCCCTCCAAAGCCATTCAACGTTGTTTGGGCTAGAGCATTAGTGAGCAACCAGGGTGTTGAGCCGACCATAGCTGCGCGGCGAGCTAAGATGCTCCCCCGCCGCCTTGCGTCCATCCTTGAAGCTCAAGATTTCCTGACCACAAGTCTGGGAAGTTCCCTTCCTGCGTTAGAGTCAGATCTCGAAGTGCGAACTCGCCAATCACTAGGGCAACTGGTGATTGGAAATCTAGCGGAGCGCGCCTTCGAGGAAATATATCGGGAATCAATTGGCACGACAGAGCTTGAACTAAGGGATGATCGAGGAGCCCGCGGTGAGACTGACTACCTTGTGTTCAACGGCCAAGGACGACAGGTATTTCGCATCAACATCAAGTTTCACGGCGCTCTCTTTCGTAGGGCCAGCGAGCTCGTAGGTCTCGATCCGGAGGACTGCTTCGCTCTCGCTACCTACAAAATCCACGCCGCCTTGAACCGCCAAGACACGGAGCATCTTCCGTACCTCTTCGTCATAGTAGGCATCCGTGGCTTGACCGGGCTGAGCGTCGGCGAATCGGTACCTGAAGATCTGGTTCACCTGGCAGCTCTTCCAAGGAGTCTAAGGACAGGCGGCATTCGCCAGTTTGAAGACCGCATTGTCGACTTGCTAACAGTCCGACCAGAAAGCTTCGGCCTAGGATCGGCAATCAAGACGTACTTTGACCAGATCAAGGGTGCTGATTGGTACGTCTTGTCGGCTCGGCGAGCCGATAGACTTCTGCGGGAGAATCTGTACGATCGCGTTTTTGCTCTTCGCGTTCCTAGGTTTACCATGAACTACCGTGCGGCGGAGGTTGATATGCACTTCTCACTGACCAAAGACCTGACCCCACTGACAGATTTCCTGAGCATACTGCGAGACCACGGCATGCCCGGCCTAGTCGGTAGGCTAGAGCGCGGAACGCTGTAGAAAGGGGCGTCACATGTCAGGCCCACTCGACGGCATCCACGCGCTGAACTGGTCGCAGTTCACGCCGTCGAGCGCCGGCTACTTCCTCGGCGACCTCGGTGCGGACGTGATCAAGATCGAGCACCCGGTGCAGGGCGACGCCTATCGCGGCATGGGACGCATGTACGGCGAGGCGATGGACTTCGCCGCCGGCCGCCACGCTGGGTTCGAAGCGGTCAACCGCAGCCAGCGCAGCATGACGCTCGACCTAAAGCAGGACACGGGCCGCGAGATCCTCTACCGTCTCGTCCGCGACGCCGACGTGTTCATCACGAACTACACCGACGAGGTCGCGCGCAAGCTCCGCGCCGACTACGCGACGCTCTCGCGGGAGAACCCGCGGCTGATCTATGCCGCGTCCAGCACGTACGGGCCGTCGGGCGCGTGGGCCGGCCGCCGTGGCTTCGATCAGACAGCGCAGGCGTACAGCGGCATGATGTTCGCGATGGGCGAGCGCGACCTGCGCGAGCCGGTGCAGGCCGTCGGCGGGCTGGCCGACCAGATGGGCGCGACGGTGCTCGCGCTGGGCATCCTCGCGGCGCTGCTCGCGCGAGAGCGCACCGGCGTCGGGCAGCAGATCAACACTTCGCTGCTGGGCAGCGCGCTGCACCTGCAGGCGATCGGCGTCACGGTGGCCAGCCTGCGCGGGAAGGGCTGGTCACAGCACGCGCGCACGCGCACGAAGAACCCGCTGACGAACCACTACCGCTGCGGCGATGGCAAGTGGCTGCTCTTCTCCGAGATCCAGGCCGACCGCTTCTGGCCGGAGTTCTGCCGCGCGCTCGGCCTCGACGCGCTGATCGACAACCCGAACTTCGCGACGGCGATGGGCGGGCGGCGCGACCACGCGGAGGAGCTGATCGGCATCCTGGACGAGACGCTCGCATCGAAGCCGCGCGACGCGTGGGTCCGCCACTTCGACGAGCTGCGCGCGCCCTTCTCGTACGCGCCGGTGAACGACTACGCCGACGTGCTGAGCGACCCGCAGGTGCTCGAGAACGACTACGTCGTCTCGTTCGACCACCCGGCGGTCGGCGAGGTCAAGCTGATGGGCTACCCGGTGCGGTTCGAGAAGACGCCGGCGCGCATCGCGCGCGAGGCGCCGGAGTTCGGCCAGCACACCGAGGAGGTCCTGCAGGAGCTCGGCTTCTCGTGGGAGGAGATCGCCGCGCTGCGGGAAGAGGGCGTGGTGTAGAGGCTGGTATGCTCTTCATGGTGATCGAGCGCTTCAAGGATCGCGATGCCGTCGCCGTGTACCGGCGCGCCCGCGACCAGGGCCGCATGTTGCCCGGGGACCTTGCTTACGTCGGCAGCTGGGTCGAGACGAACTACGACCGCTGCTTCCAGCTCATGGAGTGCGACGACGAACGCCTCTTCGAGCCGTGGACTGCCGCCTGGCAGGACCTCGTTGACTTCGAGATCGTCCCCGTGCTGACGTCGGACGAAGCGCGAGCAGCCGTCGCGCACTTGCTCTAGCAGAGCGAGGCGAGGCTGGAAAGCCTCGCCTACGGGTCTAACCCCGACGTAGCCGAGCCTTTCCAGGCTCGGCGGCTGATGATCTCGTAGAGGCGGGCGCCTGCCTGCCCTCGACGCCGTAGGCGTCGGCGGCCTCACCCTCTCGGCAACCCCAACCCGCGCTGCGCGATGATGTTGCGCTGGATCTCGCTCGTCCCCGCCGAGATCGTCCAGTGCGCGGTGAGCAGGTACGTGAACGCTGGCAGCCCGCCGCCGGGTGCTCGGTAGCTGTCCAGCACGAGCGTTCCCGGCAGCCCGAGCGCGTTCACCGCCGTGTTCGCGAGGCGCTGCGCGATCTCCGTGTTGAACGTCTTCGAGACCGAGGCCTCGTAGTTCACGGCCGCGCCTCGGTCCTGGAGCGATGCGACGCGGTACGCAAGCCAGCGGCCGATCTCGATCTCGACGCGGTGCTCCGCCAGCTTGTGCGCCGGCGCGCCGTCCCGCTGGCGGCGGTCGCGCAGGAGCGTGACGAGGTCGTCGAACGAGCGCCGCACGGCTCCCACGCGCAGCATGCCGGAACGCTCAAGGCCCAGCGTCGTGGTTGCCACGTACCAGCCGCGGTGCTCCTCGCCGAGCAGGTTATCGTTGGGCACGACGACGTTCTCGAGGAACGTCTCGTAGAACCCGGCGCGCCCGGTCATCTCCTCGATCGCCCGGTAGCTGATCCCTGGCGAACGCATGTCGACGAGAAAGTACGAGATGCCCTTGTGCTTCGGCGCGTCGGGGTCGCTGCGGGCGAGGACGTGGATCCAGCCGGCGTAGGCGGCGCCGGAGGTCCAGACTTTGTGCCCGTTCAGGACGTACGCGTCGCCCGAGCGTTCGGCGCGCGTCTGCACCGACGCCAGGTCGGAGCCGGCGTCCGGCTCCGAGAAGCCCTGGCACCACGTCACGTTGCCGGCCGCGATTGGTGGTAGGAACGCGCGCTGCTGTTCGGGCGTTCCGTACGCCATGATCGCCGGCCCGACGAGGCCCGTCGCCTGCCCGCCCGGGCCGCCGCCTGCCGGCGCGCGGAAGTACGAGCACTCCTCCTTCATGATCGCCTGTCGGACGTGGCTCGCGCCCTGGCCGCCGTGCTCGACCGGCCAGCCGAGCGTCAGCCAGCCGCGCGCGCCCAGCTGCTGCTCGAACGCGCGCTCGCGCAGGAACTCCTCCTCGCTGTCCACCGACGCGTCGCCGGTGCCGCCGGCCCACTCGGCCTCGAGGAACGCGCGCAGCTCGCGGCGGAACGCTTCGTCTTCCGATGTGGACGAGAAGTCCATGGCAGGCGCACTATACTCCGGCCTCTCGGCTCCGGCAATCGATGGCGCTACGAGCGTGGTTCCGTGTACGCTGGCTCTCGCCCGAACGTCGCAGAGCGGAGGGAACGCGCATGAGCTGGCAGGACTGGCAACGAGTGACCGGCGAGGGTTTCGACTTCGCCGAGATCGTCTACGAGAAGCGCGCGCACGATGAGCTGGAAGGCGGCATCGCGCGCGTCTCGATCAACCGGCCGGAGAAGTACAACGCCGTCACCAGCCGCACGATCGACGAGATGTTCCGCGCCTTCTACGACGCGGGCCACGATCCGATCGTCGGCGTGATCGTGCTGACGGGCGTGGGCGACCACTTCGGCACCGGCGGCGACGTCGAGTGGGAGCGCTGGGGGCTGCGCGAGCAGTTCTACTGGCGCTACCCGTTCAACCGCCTCGTGCGCACGTCGCGCAAGCCGGTGCTGGCCGCGGTGAAGGGCTACTGCATCGGCGGGCACAACCATCTCGCCTACTGCTGCGACTTCACGATCGCGGCCGAGGACGCGGTCTTCGGCCAGGCCGGCCCGCGCGTCTCCAGCCCCGCCGACGGCTTCTTCGTGCCGTACCTGACGAAGGTTGTCGGCGCGAAGAAGGCGCGCGAGATGTGGATGCTCTGCCGTCGCTACAGCGCCGCGGACGCCGAGCGCATGGGGCTGGTGAACAAGGTCGTGCCCGCCGACCAGCTCGACGCGGAGGTCGACCAGTGGTGCGAGGAGCTGCTGCGCCTCAGCCCGGGCTGCCTGGAGGTGCTGAAGGCGGCCTTCGACCAGGAGATGGACGGCTACGCGGAGTTCGGCGTCATCTCCAGCATGCTCTACCCGGACTGGTTCGACTCGCCGGAGGGCAAGGAGGGCGGCGCGGCGTTCGTCGAGAAGCGTACGCCGCGCTTCTGGCCGCTGCGCCGTCGAGAGGCCGAGGCGCGCGACGCGCTTCGTGAGGAGTACGAGAAACCCTAGGTCGTAGGGGCGTTCAATTGAACGCCCCTACCGTGGCTAAGGCGTCACGACGCCCCCAGCCTCTGCAGCGCCTCGTCGGCCTGGCGCACGGCATTGTGGAAGGCCCCGCGCGCCATCAGCGACGGCTCGGCCTCCGCGCGCGCGGCGAACAGCTCGCGCCACAACTGCCACGCCTCGACGTTGTCCGGCTCGCCCTTGCGCACGAAGTCGACGAGGTGGCAGGCGAGCTGCAGCTCGCCCGCGTCGCGCAGCGCGCGCGCGCGCTCGAGGATCGGCTGCGCGCCGGTCGCGGCGACGAGCGCTCCGGCGACCTCTTCGGAGTGCGCGGGCAGCATGTTCGCCGGGTCGCCGTCGTACCAGCCGCCGTAGAGGCGGAAGACGTTGCGCGCGACGAACTCCGGGTGGTCGTAGATCGGCTGGAGCCACGGCCTGTCGTTCGCCGGGTAGTCGATCTCGCGCAGGATGTCCTCCAGCCACTTGCCCTCGTTCATCTTGGCGACGACCTGGTCGTGGATCGAGCGCAGCCAGTGCGCCGTCGAGAGGAGCGCGTCCTGGATGCGCTCCTCGCCGGCGACCGGCGGGCCGTGGCCGGGCAGCAGGAGGACGGGGCGCTTCGCGGCCATCTCCTCGAGGGCGCTGGCCTCCTCGAACGCGTAGCGCTGCACCTTGTAGGGATTGCCGACGTTCGGCGTCGCCCAGACGAACGTGTCGCCGGTGCAGAGCACGCGCCTGCCGGGGCACCAGACCCAGGTCTCGTCGTCGGTCTCGCCGCGGGCGTGGTGCAGCTCGAAGCGCTCGCCGCCGACCGAGATCTCGAGCGCGCTGTCGTAGACCTGGTCGGGGTAGGTCCAGGGCGCCGTCGAGAAGGCGCGGACGCCGGCGGGCAGGTTGAACTGCACGCGGTTGATGAAGTTGTTCTGCTCGTGCATCTGGCGGTAGCGGTCGAAGCGTCGCGGCAGGTCGCGGTGGGCGATGATGCGCGGCCGCGCGAACGAATGCGCCGCCGCGTCGTCGATGAAGATCTCGGCGCCGGTCACGTGGTCGATGTGGCCGTGCGTGTAGACGATCGTGTCGACGGGGGCCTGGCTGTACTGGCCGCGCAGCTCCTCGACGGTCCGGCCGGCGAACCACTGCGGGTTGGTGTCGACCATGACGATGCGGTCGTCGCAGACGAAGGCGGAGCTGTTACCCTGCGTCGCGAAGAAGACGACGCCCTCGGCGACCTGTTCCGACTTGCCTCGATAGTAGAACGCCCCCTCCTCGCGGGGCCGGCCCCGCGCCGTCTCGTAGTCCAATTGTGGTTGCTGCTCAGCCATCGCTCCGTCCTCCTTGCATCGCTTCGATCTCCTGCGCCGAGTACCCGAGCTCCGCGAGCACCTCGGTTGTGTGCTGGCCGAGCACCGGCGGGCTGCGGCGGACGCTGCCGGGCGTGCGCGCGAGCTTGACCGGCACGCCCGTCACATCGAGCGGGCCGAGCGTCGCGTGCTCTATCGTGACGATCATCTCGTTGTGGCGCACCTGGGGGTCGCGCACAACGTCGGGCAGCTCATTCACCGGCGCGGCGAGCACGTCGGCGGCGACGAGCTTATCGAGCAGGTCGGCGCGCGTGTACGTCGCGCAGCGGCTCGCGATCTCCGAATCGATCTCGTCCTGGTGTTCCAGCCGGAGCGCGATCGTCTCGAAACGCGGGTCCGACGGCCAGTCCGCGCCCAGCGCGCGGGCCAGGTTGCGAAAGAACTTCTCGGTCGGGCAGGTGATGCAGATCAGGTCGCCGCCGGCGCAGGCGTAGATGCCGGACGGCGCGAAGTAGCGGCTGCGGTTGCCCGTCCGCGGCGGCGTCTCGTCCGCGAGGAAGAGGCTGGCGAGGCCGGTCGACTGCGCGTGGACGAGCGCATCGAGCAGCGACACGTCGATACGCTGGCCGAGGCCGCTCGCGCCACGCTCGTGCAGCGCGGCGAGGACGCCGTTCGCCACGAGAAGCGAGGTCATCACGTCGACGAGCGGCACGGCCATGCGCACCTTGGGGCCGGCCGGATCGCCGTTGAGCGCGATCAACCCGGCGTAGCCCTGCGCGAGGAAGTCGATGCCCGGCCGGCCGGCGTACGGCCCGTCCGGCCCGAACGCCGTGACGCCGGCCCAGATGATGTCGTCGCGGTGCGCGCGCGCCTGCTCGTACGAGAGGCCGAGCCGCGAGAGCGCGGGCTCGCGAACATTCGTGATCAGCACGTCGGCGGTGGCGATGAGGCGGCCAGCGGCGGCGCGGCCACGCGCGTCCTCGAGGTCGAGGACGACGCCGCGCTTGTTGCGGTTGACGGCGACGAACGGCGCGCGCTCGCCGCCGCGCTCGGGGCCGAGATGGCGGCTCTCGTCGCCTTCGGGCGGCTCGATCTTGATCACGTCCGCGCCGAAGTCGCCGAGGAGCGTCGCCGCGTAAGGCCCGGCGAGGAACGTCGAGACGTCGAGCACGCGGATACCGTCCAGCGGTCCGGTCATCTAGAGGATCGCCCCCTGCTCCTTCAGCTCGCCGATCTGCTCCCAGGTGTAGCCGAGCGTCTCGGTGAGGATCTCCTCGGTGTGCTGCCCGAGCTCGGGGCCGAGGCTGCGCACGGAGCCCGGCGTCTTGCTCAACTGCACGGGCAGCCCGCGTACGACGACCTCGCGCTGCACCTCTTCGCAGCGCGTCTTGACGAAATAGCCGTTCGCCCACGCCTGCGGGTCTTCGGCAAGATCGGCGAGCGTGCCGATCGCGCTCGCGGCGATGCCGCGGCCGCGCCAACGGTCGAGCCACTCCTGCGCGCTGCGCTGCCGCAGCTGCTCATCGAGCAGCGCGATCAGCTCCGTCGCGTGCTCGCGACGCTGCTGTGCGCTCGCGAAGCGCGCGTCGTTGGCGAGCGCCGCGCCGTCGAGGCTCGCGCAGAATGCCGACCAGCGCTCGTCCGTGTTGGGCAAGCAGAGGGAGACCCAGCGATCGGCCGTCGGGTAGGTGTTCCAGAGCGGGTTCGCGGCGGACGTCCTCGATTGCTGGCGCGCATACGACTCCTCGCCGGTCGCGAGGTACGCCTCCAGCGTCGGCGCGGCGAGGAAGAGCTGCGCGCCGTAGAGGGAGGCGTTGATCAGCTGGCCGCGGCCGGTCGCGCGGCGGCGCCAGAGCGCGAGCATGATCCCCAGCGCGGCGAAGAGCCCGCCGATGGCATCGCCGGAGCCCATGCCCAGGTAGACCGGCGGCTGGCCGGGCTCGCCGAGGCGGCTCATGATGCCGGTGAGCGCCTGCACCGTCATGTCGAACGACGGCTTGCTGATGCCGCCGTACTGTCCGTAGCCGCTGCCGACCGCGTAGACGAGCCGCGGGTTGATCCCGCGCAGCCGTTCGTACGTCAACTCCCACTTCGCGAGGTTGTCCTCGCCGAGGTTGGTCAGGAACACGTCCGACGCCTCGACGAGGCGCGTTATGATCTCGCGTCCGGCAGGCTTGTTGAGGTCGACCGCGAGGCTCTTCTTGTTGCGGTTGATGACGAGGAAGTACTGGTTCCAGTCGCCGACCGGCACCGCCTTGATCGTGCGCACGCCGCGGCCGAGGTCGCCGCCCTGAGGCCGCTCGACGTGGATCACTTCCGCGCCGAAGTCGGCGAGCTGCTGTCCGGCGACGGGCCCCTGGAACCAGACCGTCAGGTCGATGACGCGGATGCCCTCGAGCGGCAGCGTCACGAGACCACTCCCACGGCTGTGAGCGCCTCGATCTCGTCCTCGCTGCAGCCGAGCACGTCGCTGAGTACCCGCGCGCTGTGCTGGCCGCGGTATGGCGCCGTCCGGTCCATGCGCGCCGGCGTCTCGCTCATAAAGAGCGGGAAGCCGAGCGTCTTCGCGCTGTCGCCACCGCGCTGCACGTCGAGGACGAAGCGGTTGCGCAGCGCCTGTGGGTCGTTCGCCACGTAGCCGTAGTCCTCGATCACGTCGGCGGAGAGGTTACGCTCCGCGATTACCGTCCGCCAGTGCGCGGCGGGCTGCGTGGCGAAGGCGCGCTCCAGCGCATCGATGAGCGCGAGGCGGTTCGTCTCGCAGCGCTTCTCGTGGCTGTCGAAGCGCGCATCATCGGCAGCGAGGCCGGTGATGGCGGCGAGGCCGGGCCACCAGCGGTCGGTGTCGGGCATGGTCAGCGTCACCCAGCGGCCGTCCTGCGTCGGGTAGAGCGTGCCGCTCATCGGGTTGCCGGCGTCGAGGCGCGAGACGGGGTGGAGGAAGCGTTCGCCGCCGATCGCGAGGAAGGCCTGGAGGTCGAGGCTCGCGCCGTACATGTTGCCCGCCAGCAGCGAGACGTCGACCGCCTGTCCCTCGCCCGTCTCCTCGCGATGCCAGAGCGCGGTCATGACGCCGAAGGCGAGCATCACCGCGCTGTACATCTGTCCGCCGCCGCCGTAGACGGGCGGCTGGGCGGGCTGCGGCAGGATCGGCATCATGCCGGTGCGCGCGGCCGCCAGCTCATCGAGGCCGGGCAGGTCGCGGTCGGGGCCATCCGGCCCGAAGCCCGAGCCGCGCGCGTAGACGAGCGCCGGCTTCAGCGTGGACAGCGTCGCGTAATCGAGGCGCTCGCGCTCCAGCGCGGCGCGGTCGAGGTCGGTGACGAAGACGTCGGCTGCGGCGACGAGCCGCTCGAGGAGCGCGCGGCCTTGCGGCGTCTCGCGAGCGAGCGCGAGGCTCAGCTTGTTTCGGTTGGCCAGCTCGTCGTGGTACGGCGTGTCTGTCGGCCTGCCGCCGTCGTGATCGCGCGCGCCGGGCCCGTCGAGCCGGACGACGGTCGCGCCGAAGTCCGCGAGCAGCGCGGCGCCCATCGACGCCCAGAACGCCGCCGTCGTGTCGAGCACGACCACGTTGGGCAGCGCCGCGGTCATCGATCGACTCCCGCTCGTGCGCTACGGTGACCACTCGCGCACGACATCGAGCGTCTTGTCGACGAACTCCTGCTGGTCGGGGAGCGGGCGGCCCAGCCAGTCGCGGTAGAAGGTATCGAGGTCGGGCAGCAGCTCGAAGTCCGGCGGCGTCCCGCGCGGCACGGCCTCCACCTCCAGCTGGGCGCCGCAGCCGGGGCAGGAGTACTCGCGCACCTGTACCCAAGACGGGTCGGGCTGCTCGCGGCCGTGGTAGATCTCCTGGAGCGCCTCTTCCGTATCGCGCACGTAGATCGCGGCGGAGAGCTTCCAGTTCACGCGGTAGTCGCCGAACTCCTGGCCGCAGCGGCACTTGACGATGCGCTCGTTGCCCTTCTGGACGATGAACAGGTGAGGCGTGAGCGGCAGCAGGATCGGCTCGGACCAGGAGACGCGGCGCTGGAGGATCTGCAGCCATTTTTCGAAGCGGTCGCCGTCCTTGGCGTCCTTCATGATCTCCTGGACACGCGGCCAGGGCAGCTTGCCGTCGACCAGCCGTTCCAGCTCAGCGATGTCGTACTCAGCCATCGTAGTCTCCTTGCGTCACGCCTTCAGCCATGAGCTGGCTGCTGAAAAACGGGGAGTGCAGAGGGGCGAAGCCCCGGAGCCTGCCCTTGAGCGCAGCGAAGGGCCGGGGGGCTGGGGGTGTCCCCCGGATTTCCCAACTTCCCTGGGCGGGCGGGTGGGAAGGAAAGACATCTACCATCGTCTCTTCTCGACGCTCGTTAGAACACGAAGTCGTCCGGAAGCTGCCAGAACGCGCGCAGCTCCGCGCCGTAGTCCGGCGAGAGCGCCATCGAGCTGCGCCACATGTCCTGCACCGCCGTTGCCATGTTCTCCCGGGCCATGATCCGCTGCCGCTCCTGCTGCCACCACTCGCGGAACGGGACGCTGCGCTGCTTGCGCGCGTCGCGGATCCCGGCGCGGCGCTTCGCCGTCGCCTGCGCGTCGACGGCCCATGCTTTCGTCTTGGCGTCCTGCTTCGCGACGACGCCGTGGACGCCCGCGGCCACCCACTCGCGTGTCCAGCCCTTGTCCAGGTCGGAGCGCACGTCCTCCGGATCGCGCTCGATCGGGTCGCCGAGCGCCTGGGCGCCGGAGACCGGGTGGATCACCAGGTCGTACTCGTGGAGCTGCACCGGCGTGACGAACGGCGCGATGGCGTTCGTCTCGAGCAGGTCCGCCTTGATCAGCCGCTTGAGGTCGGGGTCGAGCGGATCGCCGCGCTCGTGTACGAGCGGTTTGCGCGCGTCGATCAGCTCCTTAACGTTCGTGCCGGCGGCGTAGCTGCCGCGGTCCGGCCACGATGGGTAGGCGCCGTACATGCCGTGATTGCCGAGCACCTTGCTGCGCATGCCGGCGCAGCCGCACTGGTACTCCACGCCGGGCGAGTTCTTGATCATCCAGACGGCGGTGTGGCCGAGGCCGCCCCGGTACGTGCCGTAGCCGCCGGAGTCCGGTTCGATGTTGCGGCCGAGGTACATGATCGGGTAGTAGAGCTCGGTCACCTCGGCGTTGCCGAAGTCGGCGTTCGGGGTGTAGATGCACCAGGCGCTGTTCTCGCCGTCCGCCATGCCGCGCGCGGGCGCGCCGTTGCTCGCCTGCTCCAGCGTCAGGCCCGCGACGTAGACGCCGAACTGGCCGACGCCGGCGAACTCCGCCGTCAGCGTCGTCGCGGCGCCGGCGGCCACCTCCTCGATGTAGCCGCGCGAGTAGTAGAGGCGGCCGAACGTCTCATACAGCGAGCTCATCCACATCACCGCCGGCGCCCAGGCGACGCCGGACGCCGCGTAGTAATTGGCGGGGTGCGGGTTCGCCCACGAGCCCGGCGGTGGCGTCTCCAGGCTCCAGGCGGCCACCGCGCCCCAGTTGAACATGTCGAAGCCGACGATGTGCGAGTACGTGTTCAGCAGCGCGGAGATGATCGCCGGCGGCGTGATGTTCTGTCCGAAGGGCACCCAGCCGCTCGCGCCGCGCAGCGAGAAGTGCACGCGCGCGTCCGCCGACACGTTGATCTCCAGCGGCAGGTTGAACAGGCAATCGACGTCCTGCTGCGGCATGATCACGCGTTTGCCCTTCATCGCCAGGTCCTTGAAGTTCGACTTGCGGATGCGGCCCGGCACCGCCTGGTTCTTCACGCGGCGCACGGCGTAGCGACGGCTGTCCTCGACGTACTCGCGCAGGACGTCCTTGAAGTAGTCCAGCCCGTACTTATCGATGAGCTGGACCACGCGGTCGCGGATCGTGATCATGCCGGCCAGTCGGCCGCGCGCGTCGCCCATCACCCAGTCCGGCATGCGCGTGCGCGACCGGACGCGCATCTCGTACCACGGAAACAGCGCGTCGTTCTCGCCGACCTTCTCCATCGTGACCGGCATGCCGTCGGCGAAGGAGTCGGGGTTCATGAACCCGATCGACCCCGGCAGGATCGCGCCGCTGTCCATCACGTGGCTCACGCCCGATGCCCACGCGACCAGCTCGTCGCCGTAGTAGATCGGGATCGCCGCGTCGAAGTCGGCGGGGTGGATGCCGCCGTAGTGCGAGTCGTTGTTCTCGAAAATGTCGCCGTGCTCGAAGCCGGGGTCGTCCTCGTAGCCGTTGTCGATCAGCGAGCGGATGAACATCGAGAGCAGGCCCGGGTGGGCCGTGATGCCCTTCGACGTGCAGACCGCCTCGCCGGTGGGCAGGTGGAGCGCCCAGAGCGCGTCGCCGCCCTCGACGGCAATCGCCGACGACGAAACGCGGCAGCCAACGGCCCAGGCCGTGTTGCAGATGTTGAGCAGGATGTGCCAGACCGCCTCGTACTTACCGGGGTCCTCCGCCTTCCGCGGTAGCTCCGTCAGGCCGAAGATGTGGCCGGTGTCCTCGAGGAGCCGGTTGCTCTCCGCGAGCAGCTCCTGCAGCGTCTGCGGCCTCGTCGCCAGCATCGCGCTCATCGCGAGCCTCCTCTCTCGAGCCAGAAGATCATGTGCTCGTCCAGCCGCACGCGCCAGCCGGGCGGCACGAAGAGCGTCGTGTTCGGCGCCTCGATGACGGCGACGCCGTCGATCTCGTTGCCGGCGCGCAGCGCGTCCATTTCGTAGAGCCGGCCTTCCTGCCAGCGCCCCTGCTGGTACACGGGCCGCGTGCCCTTGCGCGCCGGCTGCGGCGGCTCCTTGCCCTCGAGATCGAACCGCGCGACCTGCGGCTTGACGGTGCTCACCTCGGCCACGACGCTTACCTCGCCGATCTGGTACGTCGGGTAGGGCGGCTTGCCGGCGAGCGTGTACGTCTTCGTGAAGACGTCCTCGAACGCGGCGGTCAGCCGGTCGACGTCGGCCTCCGATTGCAGGCGCGACAGCGGCGACGCCACCTCGAGGTCGTCGAGGTGGCCAAAGTACTTGATGTACGCGTTGTGCTTGAGCGAGACCTGGTCGGCCCTGAACCCTTCCGCCAGCAGCTCGTCGAGGAGCTGGCGCTCCAGCTCCTGCCACGCCGCCGTCACGACCTGCGCCGCGCCGAGCTTCAGCGCCGGGTCTTCGACGGGCGGGACCATCGCTGAGACGCTCCTGTGACGCCGGTGCGCGTAGTCCATGCAGGCGCCGCCCCAGGCCGAGAACGCGGCGGCGTGCGGCACCGACGCGACGCTCTTCCAGGGGTACTCGCCGGCGTAGCCCGCCAGGTGCATCGGGCCGGCGCCGCCGTAGCCGAGCAGCACGTAGTCGCGGATGTCGTAGCCGAGCATGAGCGTACGCACCAGGTGCTCGCGCATCATGACGTTGACCAGGTCGAGGCACTGCTCGGCGGCGGTGTAGACGTCGAGACCGAGCGGCGCGGCGATCTTCTCGTCGAAGATCGCGAGCGCCTTGTCCTTGTGCACGGGGATGCGCCCGCCCAGGTAGTACTCCTCGTTGATGATGCCGAGGAGCAGGTCGCAGTCGCCGATCGTCGGCGTCTCGTTGCCGGCGTCCTGAAAGACGGGGCCGGGCGTGCCGCCGGCGCTGTCGGGCCCCAGCTTGAGGCGGTTCGTGTCGGGGTCGAGGCGGATGTAGGTGCCGGTGCCGGCGCCGATCGAACGGATATCGAGCATCGGCACGTTGACGTACATCTGCTGGAAGGGCGGCTCGCGGTTGATCGGGAGGATGCCGGCGGTGATGCAGCCGGCGTCGAAGCTCGTCCCGCCCATGTCGGCGCAGACCAGGTTCTCGAGCCCGCCGACGGTACGCGCCAGGTGGTGGCCGCCCATGATGCCGCCCACGGGGCCCGACATGACGGTCTCGAAGAGGCGCGGGTAGCGGATGTTCGTCACGCCGCCGTAGCAGAGGACCGTCTTGAGCGAGTGCGGGTAGCCGCGCTCGGCCAGCTTCTCCTCCACCTGGAGGAGCTGCCTGCGCGCCGGCTCGGCGGCGTAGGCCTGGATGATCGTCGCGTTCGCGCGCGAGACCTCGCGCACGATCGGCGCCACCTCGCACGAGACGACGAGCGGCACCTGACGGCCGGTCTCCTCCATCACGCTCCGCGCGATCTCCGCGGCGCGCAGCTCATGGCTCGGGTTGGTAAAGGAGTGCAGGAAGAGGATCGCCAGGGACTCGATGCCCTCATCGAGCAGCTCGCGCACACCCTGCTCCACCTCGTGCTCGTAGAGCGGGATCACCACCTGACCGAAGAGGTCGATGCGCTCCGTGACGCCGCGCGTGTGGCGGCGGGGCACCAGCGGCTCGCGGTGCTTGCGGTACTGCATGTGGCTGATCTCGGACCACTCGTAGCCGATGAACGTCTGCGAGCCGCGGCCCTGGACGACGATGTCCTCGAAGCCGCGCGTGACGATCAGGCCCGCCTTGAGCCCGTTCAGGTTGATCAGCGTGTTGAGCATGCTGGTGCCGGTGTAGATCGCCGTCTCGGCGTTCTCGCAGACGGTGTGGCTGTTGTTGGCGAGCTCCTCGCTCCAGTAGCTCAGCCCGTCCTCGAGCGACTCGACGAAGCCGACGCTCTCGTCGTGCGGCGTCGTCGGCGCCTTGCCGATGACGAAGCGGCCCGCTTCGTCGACGACGATGACGTCGGTCATGGTGCCCCCGGCGTCGCAGGCGACCAGATAGCGTGGCATGGCGGGATGCGACCTCCTCTCAGTCCTTTGGGGGAGGGGCCGCTCGCAAGCTCAGGCGCGACCTCGCGAGCGCGGGTTCGACCGGTGACGCAGCAAACGGCCGCGGGTCCTGTTCGATGACGCGCGGTAGAAGTTGGGACCCCGCCGACCGAATCGTGGCGTTTATGTAGCATGGACGGTCTCGGCCCGTCAAGCGGACCGGAGATTCAGTGCATTGCTCGGAGGAGTTTGTGGGTTTGTCCCGAGTTCTGCGGGATGGATCCCTCGGCTTCGCAGCTCGCAGGTGCAAGCCGCGGTTTCAACCCGCGGGACTGATACCCAGCTCCGACCGTCGTCCCGTTCAGGGCACGGGCCGTCGCAGCAGACGGCGGAAGAAGCGCGCGATCGCCGCCCAGAGCGCGCGCAGCACCAGCGGCACGATGCGCACCGGCTCGTTCGCTCGCGCGACCGCGGCGGCGGCCGCCTCGCCGCCCGGCGCTTCCAGGCTCGCCTTCGCGCAGGCAACGAACTGCCGGAACAGCTCCTGCGAGACGCCCTGGATCATCCCGCGGCCGACCTGCGCCACGCGGCCGGTCATCTCGACCGACGCCTCGACCGCTACCTCGGTCTCGCCGTCCCCGAGCGATCGCAGCCGGCTCGACATGCCGCCCTTCGCCGTGCCGCCGCCGGTCTCGCGTCCCTCGGCAACCATCTCCACCGAACGCCCGGCTTGGTCGACGCGGGTGAACTGGACGCGGCCCTTGTAGCTGGTGTTCACCGCGCCCACCTTGACCCGGATGCTGCCGAGGAACGTGCGCTCGTCGACGACGCCGTCCAGCGCCGCGCCCGGCATGCAGGCCGCGACGCGCTGCGGGTCCATCACGAACGCCCAGACGGCGTCGATCGGGGCTTGGACCAGGAACGTCTCCCCGAGCGTGATCGGCATGTTCTCACTCCGCTGCTCCACCCGCCGGCGCAGGCGATTCCCCATCCTAGCCGTATGAGAGCCGAAACTCTAGCGCAGAGAAACAACGGGGAGTGCAGAGGGGCGAGCCCCTCTGCCGGGGGTCTGGGGGTGTCCCCAGATCCAACAACCCCTCTGGGCGGGTGGGTGGGAAAGAAGACGTTTGCGTCCGCAGGGAGATTCGAGCGTCGCCGCTGGCGCCTTCCTGGGGCGAGCGCGCCGAAGCGGGGCCCGCGCCGTGACTACTGGTCCTTGGGCTCGACGATGCTGATGGCCAGCTCGGGGCAGTTGGCGACGGCCAGCTTGGCCTTCTCCTCCAACTCGGGCGGGACGGCGCCGCCGTTCCGCTCGCTCGAGTAGCCGTAGTTGTCGAGCTGGAACAGCTCGGGCGCCAGCGCGAAGCAGCGGTTGTGGCCCTGGCACTTGGCTGGGTCGACGTGGATGCGCATTACGGCCACACCAGCGGCATCGAGCGCGGTCCGCGCACCTGGCCGCCGGCCCATGTGACGGCGGAGGGGTCTTCGAGGTGGAAGTCGGGAATGCGCGCCAGCCATTCCGAGATCGCCGCGCGCATCTCCATGCGCGCCAGGTTCGAGCCGGCGCAGCGGTGGATGCCGACGCCGAACGCGATGTGCGGGTTCTCCGCGCGGTCGATGATCACCCGGTCCGGTTCCTTGAACTTTTCGGGGTCGCGGTTGGCCGCCGGGAACGTCATCAGCACGCGATCGCCTTCGCGCATCGGGCAGCCGTTGTACTCCACGTCCTCGGCGACGTAGCGCGCCATCGTCACCGGCGAGTAGGCGCGGAGCAGCTCCTCGACCGCGACCGGCATCAGCTCCGGCTCGGCGATGAGGCGCGCGCGGTCCTCGGGGTGCTGCGCCAGGTGCCAGAGCGCCGAACCGATCGAGCTCCAGGTCGTGTCGATGCCGGCGACGAGGATCAGGAAGCACGTCCCGAGCACGTGCGAGTCCGGCACCGGCTCGCCGTTCACCTCGGCCTTGAGCAGGTAGGTAATCAGGTCGTCGTGGCCGGGCTGCTGCTTGTGCTCCTCGATGCGCTCGTGGAGGTAGGTGAAGATATTCGTTGCCGACTCCTGACGCAGCTGAGGATTCGTCAGGCCCAGCTCTAGGAAGCCGCGCACCCAGCCGGTAAAGGTATCGGCCATGTCCTTCGGGATGCCCAGCATGCTGGCGATGACCCGCGGCGGGATCTGCTGCGCGTAGTCGGCAGCGCCGTCGGCGCGGCTCTTGTCGATGAAGCCGTCGATCAGGGAGCGGCAGAGCTTGCGCGTCTCCGGCTCCCACTTCGCGATCGCGCCGACGGAGAACGGCGGCAGGAGGAGACGGCGGGCCCACGTGTGGACGGGCGGGTCGGACGTGATCGGCGGCGCGCCGCCGGCGCCCGGCAGCGGCTCGTAGCGCGGCGCGTCCTCGGGAATGTCCTCCTCAGGGACCTCCTGGTCCGTCGGCGCGACGAGGACGTCGCGCGAGGAGAAGTGCTGGATGTCCTGCGCGATCTTGAAGAGGTCTTCGTAACGCGTGGGCATCCACGAGCCGCCCCAGCGTTCGGTGTGCGCGACGGGGCACTTCTCGCGCAGCTCGTCCCAGACCGGAAACGGGTTCTTGACGAAGTCCGTGTCGAAGATGTCGTAGTCCGTCGCCCAGTCTTGTTTCGGCTCCGTTACCATCTACGTTCCCCCTCCTGGCTGGCCGGACGCGCGACCGGCCGCGTACCTGTTCTAGATCATGAAAGGGAGCGCCCGTCGCTCCTCCGGATCCTAGCTTAGCAACTGCTAGGCATGTCCGGAAAGGGTTGCGGGCCTCAGGCTAGCAGCGCTCGAGGACGGTGGCCGTCGCGAGCGCGCCGCCGCAGCACATCGAGATGAGCGCGGTCGACTTGTCCGAGCGCTCCAGCTCGTGCAGGGCCGTCGTGATCAGGCGGCTGCCGGTGGCGCCGACGGGGTGGCCGAGGGCGATCGCGCCGCCGTTCACGTTGACCTTGTCCATGTCCGGCTTGTGCACGCGCGCCCAGGAGAGGACGACCGAAGCGAACGCTTCGTTCACCTCGAAGAGGTCGAAGTCGGTCATCTTCATGCCGGTGCGCTTCAGCATGTGCGCCGTTGCGTCCACGGGGCCGTCGAGCAGGTAGTACGGGTCGGAGCCGACGAGCGCCTGGCTGATGATGCGGGCGCGCGGCTTCAGCCCCAGCTCCTTCGCCTTGTCCGCCGACATCCAGAGCACGGCGGCGGCGCCGTCGGAGATCTGCGAGCTGTTGCCGGCCGTGTGGATGCCGTCCTCCTGCACCGCCTTCAGTCCAGCGAGCCCGTCCAGGCTCGTCTCGCGGACGCCCTGGTCGCGCGCGACGGCGCGCGTCTCGCCGGTCGGCCCGTTCTCGCCGAGGACGGGCGCGTCGACGGAGATGACCTCGCGCTCGAAGCGGCCTTCCTCCCACGCACGCGCCGCCTTGCGCTGCGACGCGAGGCCAAAGGCATCGACCTCTTCGCGGCCGATGCCGCGCTTCTCGGCGATGCGCTCCGCCGCCTGAAACTGCGTCTGGGCGGTCTCCCACGGCCACTCCGAGGGCTGGAAGTAGCCGGGGCCGTTGGAGACGTTCGCGCCCAGGCCGACGCGGCTCATCGCCTCGACGCCGCAGGCGATGCCGACGTCGATCGCGCCGGCGGCGATCAGCCCCGCGATGAAGTGGTTCGCCTGCTGGCTGGAGCCGCACTGACAATCGACCGTGGTCGCGGCGGTCTGGTACGGGAGGCCGGCGCTGAGCCAGGCGTTGCGGGCGACGTTGGCGGCCTGCTCGCCCGCCTGAGTGACGCAGCCGCCGACGATCTGCTCCACCAGCGCCGGCTCGATGCCGGCGCGGCGGACGACCTCCTTCTGGGCGGCGGCCAGGAGCTGCGCCGGATGGAGGCCCGCCAGCCAGCCGTTGCGCTTGCCGATCGGCGTGCGTACTGCTTCCACGATTACTGGCTCAGGCATCGAGTCGTCTCCTCCGTGCTCGCTGGTGCAAGGGCGGGGTTGTTAGTCAGGCGCAGAAAAGCTAGCAAGCGGCGCGCCGGGCGGTCAAGGGACGCGCGGGCGCGGCGGAGGATCGCCGGGACCCATCCGGCAGGGCAAGCTCCGCCGGATAGGCCGAGCCCCCGGCGCCGGCCGGGGACACGAACGCGACGACGCGTCATCTTTCCGGCATCCTCCGATCGGCCTATCCAGCCCGGAGCGCCCGAACCGAACATATGTGAAGACCGCTGGTGCGGTATTCACCAGGGGTTGCTTCGATGCGGATCGTCCGAGCTGTAGCAGCGTGGCCGTTGGCCGTCAAAGTCATCCTGGCCGTGGCGCTGGTGATCGTAGCCGGGAACGCGGCCGCCGCGTACCTCCTGGCGGAGGATCGCATCGCAACCGAGGGCGAGCGGCTGACTGCCGTTCATGACCTGGCGTTTTTCGGGCTGAACAGCCGGCTCCGGGAACTCCTGGTCGATGAGGGCCGGCCGGTCACAGCCATCGCCAGCGACGAGGAGGTTGTGGAGTGGCTGGGGCGCAGCAAGCTGCTGCGCTTCGAGCTGGTGGACGCCGAGGGCACCGTGGTCTACTCGACCGAAGCGGCGGAGACCGGAGAGGCCACCGACGATCCGGAGGAGGCGCGCGCCGTCCTGCAGTCGGGACAGCCGATCTTCCAGCTTTGGGAGTACGAAGAAGCGCTCGACGCCGGGCACCCGGATGACGCCATCGGCCTAAAGGATCTCTTGCCGGGCGTGCACATGGCGCGCGAGTCCTGGGCCGCGGTGCGCGATGCCCGCGGGGAGCCCGTGCTGGCCGTTCACCTGTATTCGGACATGGGCAGCGCGCAGGCCGCCGGGCTGGCGGCGCTGCGCACGCTGGGGCTGTTCCTTGGGGGCACGACCGCGGCCGCGATCGCCGTCGCCGGCGTGCTCATCTATCTCACGGTCCACCGCCGCGCCGCCACGCTCATCCGCACGGCCCAGCTGGTCGCGGTGGGCGACCACCGGGCCCGCGCACCCTCGATGGCGCAGGACGAGATCGGGCAGGTGGCGAATGCGTTCAACGAGATGCTCGACTCGTTGCTGGATTGGCAGCGCAAGGCCGAGACCGACTCGCTGACCGGCCTGCTGAACCACCGGTCGCTGCACCAACGGCTCGCCGCGCTCTGCGTGGCGGCGAAGAGCGGCGACAGGCCCCTGGGGCTGCTCATGCTGGACCTGGACGGCTTCAAACTCTTCAACGACACCTATGGGCACGTGGCGGGCGACGAGGTGCTGCTCCATCTGGCCGGCGTGATGCGCAAGAGCTTCCGCGCCACGGACATCATCGGTCGCTACGGGGGCGACGAGTTCATGGTGATCATGCCCGGCGCCAGGCTGGAGGAAGCGCAGGCCGTGGCGCAGCGTTTCCTCCAGGAGCTGGAGGCGTCGCCGTTCTCGGTCTCGAGCGGCTTCGTGCCGGTGGGAGCGTCCGTTGGCGTGTCGGCGCTCGACAAGGACGTGCAGCACAAGGAGGAGCTCATCGCCCGGGCGGACGCGGCGATGTACGAGGCGAAGGCCACGGGCGGCCGCCGGATGGTCGTCGCGGGCGCGCCCGAGACCGTCCCGGGCGCGGCAGCCTCCGCCGCGCGCTTTGGCGTTCTGGAAGGGCTGCTCTCGGCGATCGACAAGCGCGACCAGTACACCAAGGAGCATTCGCTCATGGTGAGCGACCTGGCGGTGTCGCTGGGCAATCAGATCGGCCTCTCGGATGATGCCAGCCGCGCACTACGCGTTGCCGGGCTGCTGCACGACATCGGCAAGATCGCGGTACCCGACGCGGTCTTGAAGAAGCCCGGCGCGCTGACGACGGACGAGTTCGCGGCCGTCCAGAAGCACGTCGCCTTCGGCGAGCGGCTGATCACGGACGTGCCGCGGCTGGGTGATGTGCTGCAGGCGGTGTCCTGCCATCACGAGCGCTACGACGGCACAGGGTATCCCCGCGGCCTCAAGGGCGAGGAGATCCCGGTGGTCGGCCGGATCATGGCGGTGGTGGATGCCTATTCCGCCATGCGGCTGGACCGGCCCTACCGGAGCGCGCTGAGCGAGGAGGAGGCGCGCCGGGAGCTGGCGCTTGGCAGGGGTACGCAGTTCGACCCGGCGCTGGTCGACGCCTTCCTCGCGTACCTGGACACGCAGGCGAGCGAGACGGAGCAGGGGCAGGCGGCGTAAGCGGCCAGTCCTCTATGACTCCTTCTGTCCGTGCCCCCTCGCGACCAACGCGGCCTCCACTCGATTGCGCAGGTGCAGCTTCTGCAGGATGTTCGTCACGTAGTGCTTCACCGTCTTCTCGCTGATGCCAAGCGCCTCCGCGATCTCGCGGTTCGTGCTCCCGGCCCCAATCCGCTCCAGGATCTGGCGCTCCCTTGGCGTCAGCTCCCCGTCGCCGCTCTGGGGCCGTCCTTGTCGCTCCGCCTGTAGCCGCAGGAGCCGGAACGCCAACGCCGGCGTGATCGTCGGCTCGCCTGCCTGCACCGCGCGCACCGCAGCGACGAGATCGCTCGCCGTCACGCCCTTGAGCAGATAGCCGTGCGCGCCTTCCTCCAGCGCTCGCAGCAGCACGTCGTCCTGCTCCGCGACGGTCAGGATCAGCACCCGGCTGTACGGCACGCGTTCACGCAGCACACGCAGGACGTCCAGCCCGCTGCCGTCCGGCAGCATCACGTCCAGGAGCACCACATCTGGCAGCGTCTCCTCCGCCGCCTGGATCGCCTCCGCGACCGACGCCGCCTGCCCCACCACCTGGAAGTCCGGCTCGCGCTCCAGCGTCTGCAGGACTCCCTGGCGGAACAGCTGGTGGTCGTCCACGATCAGCAGCCGGATCGGGTCTGCCGTCATGCTACGCCCCAGTTCCGAGCGGGACCGACGCGACGACCCGCGTCCCCTGGCCGGCGCTGCTAATGATCGTCAGCGTCCCGCCCAGCAGCTCGATCCGCTCGCGCATGCCGGGCAGACCGAGCCCGCCGCCCCGCGCTCCGCGGACCGCGTCCACGTCGAACCCGATGCCGCGGTCCGACACCTCGATCAGGAGCGAGCGGCCCCGCGTCCGGAGGAACACGTTCTGCTCCTTCGTGCCTCCGTGCCGGTAGGCGTTGTTCAGGGCTTCCTGGAGCACCCGAAAGACCGCAATCTTCACCGGCAGCGGCACGCCATCCGGCGGCGCAGTGCTATCGACCGCGACGCGGGAGCTAGTCAGGCGCTCGTGCTGGCGGACCGCCTCCCAGATCGAGTCCGACAGGCTCATCTTCGCCAGTTCCGGCAGGTTCAAACCCGCCGACAGCTCGCGCAGCTCCTTGAGCGAGGCCTCCAGCGCCACTCGGATCAGGTCGAGGTCGTTCTGTGAGGCAGGCGACCAGTCGCCGCGCGCGACGGCCTCCTTCACCGCGTCGAGCCGGAGCAGGCTCACGGCCATGTTCTGCGCGGGCCCGTCGTGCAGGTCGTGTGCGATGCGGCTGACCAGCCGCTCGTCGGTCTCCGTCTTCTCGCTCGCAGCGCGCAGCACGCGCTCCTGCAGCGCCGCGTTCTGGATGAAGAGCGCCACCCGCTCGGAGAGCACCTCCAGCAGCCGCTGCTCCTCCTGCGTGTACGCCCGGTCCGCCGTCGCGCCGACGAACGCCACGCCAACGGCGTCGTCCCTGGCAACGAGCGGCACCGCGAGCACGCAGCAGAGGTCGAGCGCAGACAGGTAGGGGTCCGGCCCGTCCGTCTCTGCGTGCCACTGTGCGGCGCGCCGCTCGGTCAGCACGCTCCAGAGGAACGGCGAGGCCCCCTGGTCGTCCAGCGACCTCCCGGCCGAGCCGATGGCGCGCGCCTCGCGCACCGTCAGCCGCAGGTCCCCCTCTGCGAGCACCACGGCGCCGGCGTCGGAGCGCGTCGCCTCCACGGCGCGCTCCAGCAGCGCGTTCAGGAACGCGTCCAGCGACAGCGAGAGCAACGCGGAGTCCGTCACGTTCTGCAACGAGGTCAGGTCGCTGACGGTCTCTTCCAGACGCCGGTTCTGGCGCGTGATCGTGCGACTGGCGCCGGCAACGAGCGTCGAGAGGGAGAGGTACATGGCGAACGTCGCAACGCCGACGATCATCCAAGCCCTGCGCTGCGCGTCGCTGATCTCATCGAGCAGGCCCGAAGGGTCCTGATAGAACTCCACGACGCCGATGACTCGTCCGGTGTCGTGTTCGTGCACCGGGGCGTACGTCTCCAGCAGGCGGTCGAAGCTGCGCCGCTCCGCGATGTTCTCGTCGTCCCCCAGAGACGAAAGCTCGGTCGTAATCGTCCCTGCTTGTGCGCGTTCGAGACTGCTGGCAACCTCGAAGCGACGGCCGACGAGTTCCCGGGACGTCGAGTATACGACCGTGCCGTCAAGCGTCCAGACCTTCACCGCCGCGATGCGGTCCTGAAACGGCGAGCTCGCCGTCAGGTTGTCGAGCACCGCGACATGTTCGGCGCTGAGCGTCGGGCCGTCGCCCAACTCTTGTAGGTGCTCGCTGATGAAGCTGTCCACGTACATCGCCGTCGTCGCCGACGTGCTATCGATCACCTTCGCCCGGATCTCGCCCACGACGAACTGGCCCAGTACCAGCGCGCCCGCGACCAGGATGATCAGACAGATGATCATGAACCGCTGCGCCAGCGTCAGCCGCGAGATCAGTCTGACTCCCCTCGCCAAGCCCGGGCGCAGCCAGCTGAGCGCTGGCCCTTGCCACAGCCGCTGTCCCGCTGCCAGTGATTGGGTCTTCACGCTCGTCCTTCTGGGGCGCCCCGCGCCCGCTACCTGTTGGTTCACCATACCTGTCGGCAGACCAGCCCGGTCAGGCCCGATTGGTGGCCACCTCGCGGGCCAAACAGCCTATTCCGGCAGGGCCGCGCCGCCCCGGCCCCGGTTCAGGAGCGGGCCCGCTCCTTCATCGCCGGCTCGAAGGGCCCGGCGGCCCGCATGGACTGCGCCCGCAGGCGCCGGCGCCGTACCCAGAGCACGACGCCAGCGACGGCGATGACGACCAAGAGGCCCTCGATCTGCGCCCACGGGACGACCCATGTGTCATATCGCTCTGGCAGCGTGATCAGGCCGTCCCCGCCCACGGCGTAGACCAGCTCCGTATCGACTGAGACGGAGCCGAGATAGAACGAACGACGCCAGTCGGTCTGGTAGATGTGGCCGGTCCCCTGCGGGACCACCACCGGCCCGATCTCCTCGCTCGCGCTGCTCCCATCCGTGCCGTGGAACCGGAACGAGCCCAGCGCCACGAGGTAGGCGTTCCCCGTATTCTTAAGGTCCACGCCGGCCCGCACGCGAGGGCGGTCGATGAGGGCGCCGGGGTCCGGCCGCCAGCCGTCGAAGAGGTGCCGGCTGCGCACCTCGAGGACGCCGTGCACCGCCTCGCCCTGACGCAGCAGCTCCGCGCCCGGGTTCGTTACGTCGACCAGGACGAAGCCGCCCATGCGCGCCTGCAGCGCGACCGAGTCGTCTCCGGCCAGCTGGCCGGGATAGAGATCGAAGAGCACCATCGCCTGATAGCTGCCGAGCGACGCCGCGGTCGGCGCGGCGACGTCGACCACCACCGACCGTTCCTCGGTCGCCGGCACGTCGAACTCGGCCGGCGTCACCCGTACCCATTCCGCCGCGGACACCGCCACCTTGCGTGGGTCGAGGACGTAGGTGTTCTCCAGCTCGCCGAGGTCGACGGCCACCGACCGGACGACGACCCGGAACGGACGCTCGCCCTTATTGATGATCTTCACGTCTTGCGTCTCGCTCCCGCCCGGCTGGAGCGATAGCTCCAGCCGCGACGGCACGAGCGCGGCGGCGAGCGCGTCCGGCTCCTGAGCCGTCGCCCCCCGGCTCGCCGCGAGGACGCCGGCCAGCGCCAGAACCGCGAGCAAGAACCGGGAGGCCATCACGCCCCGCTCTTTCTACGACCTGCGTGGACGCATCATCGCGGCGCCCGCGCCGAGCGCCCCCAGCGCCAGCAGCGCCGCGCCCGCGGCGATCGCCCAGCCGCCGCCGCTCCGGTTCACGACGCCGGGGCCGAAGCCAGCGGTCGGCAGGTTCTGACCCGCAGCGGCAGGCGCGGCCGGCTCGACGGCCTGCGACGCAGGCTCCGCGGGCGGGTTGCTGTCGTTACCCGCGTCGACGGGCGCCGGGGCCGCCTCCTGGACCACGATCGAGGCCGTCATCACGCCTGGGTGCACCAGGCAGATGTAGTCGAACGTCCCGGCGCTGCTGAACGTGTAGGAGAAGCTCTCGCCACTCATCAGGATGTCAGTATCGAAGGCGCCCTGGGCGGTGGCCGTGTGCGGCACCGCGCCGTCGTTGCTCCAGGTGACCGTGTCGCCGACGGCAACGGTGAGCGCATCCGGGCCGAAGAAGTTGTCGCCCATGCTCACCGCTTGTGTCGCCGCCTCCGTAGGGGGCGGCCCGCCTGCCAACGCCAGCACCGCTACCGCCAGCAACACTCCCGCAAAGACCAGACTCGCTCTCTTCATCTTCTGCCTCTCTTTCTGTCCTGCCAGCCAGGCTGGCCTCTTTTCTCCATTTGACCAGATACGCACGCACCCATCGAAGGGCCGAAGCTCCCCTGTAGGGGTACCGTTGGTCGCCGCCCATCAGACCTTAGTCGGAGTCCGGTCGAGGTCTCGGGCCGCAGCCCAACGTCGCACAAGAGAGAGGACGCCTGGGTGCTCAGCAGAGGACGCCTGGCCGTAGGAAGGGGCACCGCAGCGGCCTATGCTTGACGAGGAAGCAACCTGAGAAGGGAAGGAAGGAAGGATGGAAGCAATGAACGCCAAAGGAATGAGGTCCAAGAGCCTGCTGGTTGCACTCGTCGGCTCGGCTGCGCTGCTGGCGCTGTTGGGGCTGGTCATGGTCCGCACCAGCGGTGTGAGCGCGGCGACGACCAGCGTGACGGTGGGCCGCAGCGACCCAACGCCCAGGGACATCTTCATCCCGGATCAGATCACGATTAATACCGGGGACACCGTGCAGTGGAACTGGGGCGCGGGCGTCCACAACGTCACCGACTTCGCCAGCGCCTGGAACTCGCCGCTGCTATCCGGCGCCGGTCAGAGCTACAGCCGCCTCTTCAGCTCGACGGGAGTGCAGTGGTACTACTGCACGATCCATGCTCAGCCGAGTGACATTGACACGAATGGAAACGGCACGCCCGGGGACGGCGGCGACAGCCCCAACTTCAGCAAGATGATCGGAAAGATCACAGTCAACCTGGCGTCGACGGCCACGCCCGGCCCCACGTCAACCCCGGCGCCTCTGCCCGCCGCCAGCGCCAGCGCCAATTACGAGGTGCTCTTCACGCAACAGCCGGCCCTTGAGCTGTCGCTGAGCCAGACCAGCTACGGCTTCTCCAACGTTTCGCCCGCGCAGGTCAGCAACTCGGCGGCAAACGCGCTGATGGCCAACGTGAAGTCCAACGGCGGCTGGTCGCTCAAGTTCAAGTCGATCGGCTTCGACGGCGTCGACCAGGCCCCTGCGGACGCCGGCTACGACGACGGCGTGTTCAAGAACACCAACGCGCCTCCGGACCAGATCCCCGTTGGCCGCCTCGGCGTGGCGCAGGACGGCACCAACTTCTTCACCACCACCGTGGCCGACCAAGTGCTGACCAGCGGGCCGCAGACCAGCGCATCCGGTACGGACGTGGGTCTCGAGTTCCGGCTGGGCCTGGACTACGCCGACCCGGTAGGCAACGGGTCCCAGTTCAAGACCACACTCCTCTTCACCGCCACCAGTCCCTAGGGACCGGCCGGATGGCGGCAGCCAAGGGCGGGAGCCAACGCTCCCGCCCTTCGTCGCTCTGCCGGGGCAGACCTTGGTCTGAGGCCCCACACGACCAACGGCCGTGCAACTCGCGGCCAACCGTCTCTACCTCGACCACGCCCCAGGCGAGACCATAGAAGTGAAAGGAGCAAGCATGGCTTCGCAGACCGGCCGGAAACGTGGTTGGCGGTTGCAGGCCTTTGCCGGCGCCATCATGACGCTGGCGGGCATCAGCCTCCTGCTCACGGCCCACCTGCCGGCCACGACGCGTGCGGTCGCCGAAACCGCCGCGATCACCATCGGCGACGACTGGTTCTGCAACGCGAGCCATGAAGGCGGGGTCTGCGAGACCACCATGACCCCCGGCGACAGCGTCGCCTGGACCTACAGCGGAGGCTCCAGCGTCCACACGGTCACCGACTGCGGTGCGAGCTGCGACGCGCCCGCCGCCAGCCCGCTCTTCGACTCAGGGCTGCTCTTCCCAGGCGGTTCGTTCTCCCGCGCCTTCCCGGACCCGGGAACCTACGACTACTTCTGCAACGTCCATCCCGCCGCGATGCGTGGCCGCATGGTTGTCCAGGCGGCAGCGCCTACGCCCTCGCCGACCGTCCCGGCTGTCGCGACGGCAACGCCCTCGAGCACGGGGACGGAGACGCCTCCCACGCTGGACGCCCCGGGTGAGGCTACGCCGACGGCGACCACGCTCGCCCCGGCCACGGCCACGCGCACGGTTACGCCCCCGCCGACGGTGACTACGGTCGTCGCGCCCGCCACCCAGGAGCCGCCGACGCCCACGGCGACCGTGTTGTCGCCCACGCTCACTGCCACGGTCGCGCCGCCCACGCAGACTGCGACATCGCCCGCGCCGCAACCGGACGGTCCGGCCTCATCGCCTCCGGTCTCGGCCCCGGGTCCCGGCCCGGTCGGAGGCGGCGCGTTCGCCGCGCCGATCAGCGTCGAGGTGACGCCGGCCGGCGCCCCACCCGCCGCCGCAGCTCGAGCCCAGCCGGACGCGGACGCTGCCGCGCCGCGCGCAGGCCAGCCGTCCGCCGGCTCGCTGCCACCCGCCGGAACCACGGGCGACGCGCAGCCGGAGAACGAAGCGCCGGAGGACGAACAGCCGGCGGCAGACCTGATCGAAGTCGCAACGCCACGCACCGTGCCGCCATACGCTTCGTACGCTATCGGCCTCTCGCTGGCCGGCGTCGGCCTCCTCGTCTTCGGGCTCGCCATCGCGCGGAGCCGCGCCTTGGTCGGTTCGCGATCGTCGCCCGGCTCCGCTTAGACAGAAATGATGCTGTACGGCGTCAATCATCGAGCCGGTTGCTGGACGCCCAGGCGGCGGCTGGGCCCGGCCTCTGGCCCCGTAAGGCAAATGACCTGGGAAGAGGGGCCATTCGCCTATTGTGATAGTTCCCACAATCACGTAGCATCGGGGCCGGAGGGCGTCCGGAACGCGAGTAAGGAGGGCGGCAGATGAATGCCCAGCCAGTCTCCCCACTGGATGCTCCACCCGGAGCGAAGCCACGCACGCAACCCCGTAAAAGCCGCCGCGGATTCCTCACAGCGCTGGTCGCCCTGCCCGTGGCGGCCGGGGCCGCCGGTTTCGGTCGGGCGGTGGCAGGCGCCCACGAAGCGAACAGCAAGTTTCCGGGCGATCAGGCGGCTTGGCGCGAGCGGTTCCTGGCCGAAGCCCGTGCTACCGAACGGGTGGCCACGGCCGAGGCCGATGTCGCCGTCCGCCAGCGAGCGCAGGGCGCCGTCCCCGCAGGCGCCCTGCCTCGCCCGTCGGCGGCGTCGCCCGCCGCCGTGCCGGTGGAGAACGAACTGGTCCGCATGCAAGAGGACCTCCAGCGGGCAATGCAGAAGCCCCTGGAACAGCGCGAATGGGTGATGGGCATCGACCTGCGCAAGTGCATCGGATGCTCCGCCTGCACGATCGCTTGCAAGTCGGAGAACCACCTGCCGCCAGGTGTCGTCTACCGACCGGTGATGGACCTGGAGGTCGGTGAGTATCCCAACGTGAGCCGGCAGTTCATCCCGCGGCCCTGTATGCAGTGCGACAACCCGCCTTGTGTCCCTGTCTGCCCGGTGGGCGCCACGTACAAGCGGCCGGACGGCATCGTGGAGATCGATTACAACAAGTGCATCGGCTGCCGGTACTGCATCCCGGCCTGTCCCTACAGCGCTCGCACGTTCGACTTCGGCGAAAACTACACGGATGACACGCCGGCGCGCCAGCCATACGAAGAAGAACCATCGCCAGAGTACGGCAAGAGCTGGGAACGGGACGAGAGCAGCTCGCCGGTGGGGAACGTAAGGAAGTGCCAGTTCTGCCTGCACCGGCTCAACGTCGGCATGCTGCCCGCCTGCGTCACCACCTGTATCGGCGGGGCAACGTACTTCGGTGACAGGGCCGACCCGGATAGCCTGATCAGCGAGCTGATCCACCGGCCGAACGTGATCCGGCTGAAGGAAGAGTTGGGTACGAAGCCCAAGGTCTACTACTTCCTGTAGGGAGGGCCGCCATGCGCATCCAAGGGAACGTCCGGCTTGTCTCTCCGCTGGACCGCCTACCCGTCCTGCCCGCAGCGGCCCTGATCTGGCTGGCTGCCCTCGTCATTGGCGCGATAGGGGTCTTCCAGCGACTCACCGAGGGGCACGTGCCCGCAGACTATGGGAGCTACATCCCGTGGGGCATGTGGGTCGCTGCGTACGTCTATCTGATTGGCCTGTCAGCTGGCGCGTTCTTGCTCTCAGCCCTGGTCTACGTGTTCGATGTGCGGCGACTGGAGCAGATCGGCAAGCTGGCGCTGTTCACCGCGCTCATCTCGCTGATCGGCGCGCTGCTGATTATCTGGTTCGACATCGGCCATATGGAACGGTTCTGGTATGTCTACGTGTACGGCAGGCCGACCTCCATGATGGCTTGGATGGTCTGGCTCTACACGGCCTACTTCGTCCTGATCCTGGCGGAGCTGTGGTTCGCTCTACGGCACGACTTGGCGCACTGGTCCGCCCGCAGCGACCTGCAAGGCGCGCTTGCGCGCCTCCTCACCTTTGGGTTCAGAGACGTAGGCCCTGAAGCGGCGGCCTTCGACCGGCGCGCGCTCCGCCTGCTTGGGACGTTGGGCGTGCCGCTTGCCATCGCCTTCCACGGAGGCGTCGGCGCCTTGTTCGCCTCGGTGGCAGCGCGGCCGTTCTGGAATGGGGCTATCTACCCCATCGCCTTTATCATTGGCGCGCTCGCTTCGGGCGGCGCGTTGCTCACGGCCGTCGTTGCCTTCTTTTGGCCCGAACGTGGCACGACGAATCACCGCGAGCTGGTGACGTTCCTGGGCCGGATGACGCTCGGCTTGCTCGTGTTCTACCTGGTGCTGGAGTGGGCGGAGTTCAGTATAGGTCTCTACGGACAGGTGCCGGGGGAGGCGACGCCCTACCAGGAGATCGTCTCAGGTCGCTACTGGTGGGTGTTCTGGCTCGTCCACATCGTGGTCGGCGCCGCCGTGCCGATTTCACTACTTTCCCTCCGTCCGCGGTCCGTGTCATTCGTAGGGGTCGCGACCGCGCTCATCGCGGGCGCCTTCATCGCTGTGCGGTTAAACGTGGTGATCCCGGGCCTCGTGACGCCCGAGCTGGAGGGACTGGAGACGGCTTACATCGATAGCCGGCTCAGCTTCACGTACTTCCCCAGCCTCATGGAGTGGCTCGTGGTGGTGTTTGTGGGGGCGCTGATGGTGGGCCTGTTCTACGCAGGCTACCGGCTGCTCCCCCTCATCAGCTCCCCAGAGGAGACAACGTCATGAACGAGCAGAACAACGGTCAGCAGCCTGCGACCCACTCGGGACTGAGCCGCCGCGACTTCATCAAGACGTCTGCCCTCCTGGGCGGCAGCGCCCTGGCCGCCAGCCAGGCGCCCTGGCTGCTCGCGCGGCAAACGGCCGAGGCCGGCTATCTCACCCCGACCGAGGAGTACGGGCTGGCCAAGCCGGAGAACATTATCTACACGGCCTGCCTCCAGTGTCAGATCCGCTGCAACCTGAAAGTCAAGCTGCAGGACGGCGTCGTCGTCAAGATCGATGGTAGCCCATACTCGGCGAAGCAGTTCCTCCCCAACGTCCCCTATGACACGCCGCCGGCCCAGGCTGCCCTGATGGACGGCAAGGTGTGTGCGAAAGGCCAGGCCGGGCTCCAGACGCTCTACGACCCGTATCGCCTGCGCAAGGTGTTGAAGCGCGCGGGAGCGCGGGGCAGCGGCAAGTGGCAGACCATCGACTTCAACACGGCCGTCGATGAGATCGTGAACGGAGGCGATCTGTTCGGCGAAGGGCCCGTCGCTGGCCTGAACGATGTGTACGCGCTCCGCGACAGCGACGTCGCGAAAGAGATGGCGCACGACATCGACGCTCTGAAGAAGAAAGAGCTCACCGTCGACGAGTTCAAGGCGAAATATGCGACGCACCTAGACGCGCTGATTGACCCGGACCACCCAGACCTTGGGCCAAAGAACAACCAGTTCGTCTTCTTGCCAGGGCGCATTAACCGCGGCCGGGTGCATTTCGCCAAGCGGTTTGTTCACGACGGCTTCGGCTCGGTGAGCGTCTTCCCGCACACCTCCATCTGCGAGTTGAGCATCTTCGTCAACACGTCGGAGATGACGCGCAACCTGGAGACCGGCAAAGGTAAGAACCACTTCAAGGCGGATTTCCTCAACAGCGAGTTCGTCATCTTCTGGGGTACCGGGTTCGCGGATGCCAACTTTGGCATCACCCCCATGGCGGAGCTTGTGACGAAGTCGCTGGTTGAACGGAATCTGAGGATTGCGGTGATCGATCCGCGGCTGAGCAAGAGTGCCGCCAAAGCCTGGCGCTGGCTGCCCATCAAGCCGGCCACGGACGCAGCGCTTGCCTTGGGCATGATCCGCTGGATTATCGAGAACCAGCGGTACGACAAGCAGTACCTGGAGAACCCGAACCTGGACGCCGCCAAGGCAGACGGCGAGACCACCTCCACAGACGCTACCCACCTGGTGCGGACCGACAAGATGGAGCTGCTCCGCGCGCAAGAGCTCGGGATGGCGGTGCCGGATGTCGAGCCGGAGGAAGGCAAGGCTAAGCCCGAGTTCTTCGTCGTGATGACGGAGGGCGGGCCGCGGCGCCACGACCAGGCAACGACCGGCCAGCTGGAGGTGGACGCGACGGTCGGCGGCATCCCGGTGAAGAGTGTGTTCACGCTGCTGAAGGAACGCGTCTTCGAGAACACGCTGGACCAGTACGCTGAGATCACCGGGCTGTCTGTTCACGCCATCGAGGAGTTGGCAGATGAGTTCACGAGCCACGGGAAGAAGGCCTCCACGGAGATCTACCGGGGCGTGGCGCAGCACACGAACGGCTTCTACACCGTGCAGGCGATCAACACGCTCAACAGCCTGATCGGGAACATGGACTGGAAGGGCGGCCTTGCCGACGCCGGCGGCAGTTGGGACGACCTTGGCCACAAGGGGCAGCCGTACGTGTTGGCGGACCTGAACCCGCGCAAGACCAAGGCCTTCGGCGTCACGATGAGCCGCGAGGGCTGGAAGTACGAGCAGTCGACGCTCTTCGACCGCGATGGCGGCTATCCAGCCAAGCGTCCCTGGTTCCCCTTCGCCTCCGAGATGTACCAAGATGTGATCCCGGCAGCGGCCGCAGGATACCCGTACCCTATCAAGGTCCTCTGGATGCATTTTGGGACGCCGGCGTACTCCATCCCCGGCGGCGCGGAGCAGATCGCGATGCTCCGCGATCCGAAGACGATCCCACTCGTCATCGCCAACGATCTCGTGATCGGCGACACCTCCATGTTCGCCGACTATATCTTCCCCGACGGCAGTTACCTGGAACAGTGGGCGAGTCCGGGGGACGTGCCACAGCCCGCGGCCAAGTCCAACCCCTTCCGCCAGCCTGCGGCAGCGCCCATCCCGGAGACGGTCACGGTCTTGGGCGAGCAGATGCCCATCAGCATGGAGGCGATCATGCTCGCCGTGGCCGAGCGGCTGCAGCTCCCCGGGTTTGCCGACAACGCGTTCGCCGAGGGCGTGCCGCTGAAGCGGCCTGAAGAGTACTACCTCAAAGTCGCGGCTAACCTGGCGTTCGGCGACAACGACGACGGAAGCGAACAGGTGCCGGACGCGGACGATGCCGAGCTTGAGCTGTTCGCCAACGCGCGGCGGCATCTCCCGCCGTCCGTCTTCGACCCGCAGAAGTGGCAGTCGGCGGTCGCGCCGGAGTTGTGGCGCAAGGTGGTCTATGTGCTCAACCGAGGCGGCCGCTTCGAGCACATGAGCAAGGTCTACGATGGTGACCACATGAGCCATAGATTCGGCGGCGCCTTCCACCTGTTCATCGAACGCGTGGCGAAGCAGAAGGACAGCGTCACCGGCGAGCCCTACGATGGCCTGCCTCGTTACGACCCGCCGCTCTTCAGCAACGGCAGGCCAGTGGGCGATGACGAGTACGAGTTTCAGCTCATCACCTACAAGGAGTCGTTCGGCACCAACGGCCGGACGCCCGGCCTCTATTGGGCGCAGACGTCGATCCGCCCCGAAAACTTCGTCTTGATCAACAAGCAAGACGCGCATCGCCTCAAGTTGGACGACGAAGACACCGTCAAGCTCGTCTCCGCCTCACGGCCCGAGGCGACGGTCGATCTCGGCAACGGTCACAGCGTGCTGGTGGGCGGCAAGGTACAACCCGTCGAAGGCGTGCGTCCGGGGGTGGTCGTCGTGTCGCATCACTATGGCCACTGGGCCTACGGCGCCAACGATGTCGTCATCGACGGCGAGAAAGTGCGGGGCGACGATCGCCGGAGCAAGGGACTGAACCCGAACGGCGCGATGCGGCTGGACGAACACACGAAGACATCCTGCCTCACGGACCCGATCGGCGGCAGCGCATCGTTCTACGACACGCGCGTCCGGTTGGTCCGCGCCTAGACCGCCCACCCCGGCGAGCACGTGGCGGCGCGGTCGTCTTCTGGCGCGCTCGGAGGGATTCGAACCCCCGACCCTCGGTTCCGAAGACCGATGCTCTGTCCGCTGAGCTACGAGCGCGTGCCGCCCACTCGATAGGACGGGCGCGCTGCGAACGGCCGCGCCGCGCGCCGCGCCACCCGCGTCAGTGTACCACGGTGCCTCGCTCGGCCTCCACGCGCGCGCTACGGAAAGGTCGGGCGCGGCGTCAGGATCGCCGTCGGACGGGCGGTCGGCGTGCGAGTGGCGTCGGGCGTCGAGCCGGGCGGCTCGCGCGCCGGGTTCACCTGCACCTGCAGGCGCACCTCCGTCAAGGCGCGGTCGCGCGAGAAGCGGTCGGCCAGGAGCTGGCCCTGGATGTCGCGGTTCTCGTCGCGAAAGTCGATCTGCTCCTCCAGGCCGAATGGCGCGCCCGCGAGCACGGTCCAGCCCTCCTCCTGGAACGCGCGCCGGTAGAACTCGATCACGTCCGGCTGGTTGTCCTCGGTCAGGAAGACCAGCAGGAAGCTCTCGTTGCCGGGCTCGCGCAGGAAGGCGGTGTCGGTGATCGTGGCGCCGCCGTAGACGGGGACGTCGCGCGGGAAGCCCCTCGGCACCGGCAGGCTCTCGCCCAGCTCGAAGGGCGGCTCGCCCTCCGTAAAGGCGCCGGCGTCCTGGAGCGAGACGAGGATGCTCGTGCGGCCGTCCTCGCCGCCGCGCGCGATCGAGACGACGCCGGAGATGTCGGCGTCTTCCACGTACGTGAACTCCAGCGTATCGAGCTGCTCGCTCGAGAAGGTGGCGTCGAGCTGCCACGGCTCGTCGTCGAGCGCCTCCTCGTAGTAGGAGAAGACGGCCTCCCGGCCGTCGGCCGTATCGAGCACGATCAGGTAGAGCATCGGCCTGGCGATCTCGGCGTCGGGCGTCGCCGGCTCACCCTGGCGCAGCGGCGCGGGCTGGCGGTTCGAAAGGATGATGTCAGCCTCCGGGTACTGGGGGGGTTCCACGGGCAGGCCCTCCGGCAGGCGGCCGGTGAAGCTCTCGAGCTCCCCGGAGGTCTCGGTGCCGGCAGCCAGGAGGAGGCGGTTGATCAGGCTGGCGGCGTCGTGTTCATCGCCGGCGCAGGCGGCGGCGAAGGTGAGGACGAGGGCTGCGAGGAGGGCCAGGCGGAGCAGTCGCACACAGCTTCCTTGCGATGGCAGACGTGGCGGGCCGGAGTGCCGGCCGGGCCCAGCGCAGCTTCAGAATGGGGTGGACGGAGGGATTCGAACCCTCGATCTCCTGGGCCACAACCAGGTGCCTTAGACCACTCGGCTACGCCCACCATGAACCGGCCGGGCATCCCAGTCTAGCACGCGCTTAGGGGGCTTGACAAAGGAGCTTGGAAAGCGGATACTCTGCTTGCTGACGACGCCCGCAAGGGCGCTGGTGGTCCATTCTCCCCGCACATGTAGAGGAAGCCTGCCCTCGATGGCACACTGCGTTGCTTGCCGTTTGGGTACGCCGGGGGAGCGCTTTCATCTTACGTTCGCTGTATCAAGTTCCCCGCAGAGCACATTCTTGACCAACGGAATCGAAAGGAGGGGAGGCCAGGCTCAAGACAGCTTGCTAACGTTCGATTCTTTGCAACCATATCCACAGGAGGAAACGAATGCATTTGCTTAAGACAGGCCGCACGGGGCTGCTCGCAGCTATCGTCGCGGTCGTCGCGGTGGTGGGCGTCCTGCCGATGTTCGGCGGCGGCTCAGCGTACGGTGCCAACTCGAGCACGATCCAATCGACGCTGACTCAGCCAATCGCGATCGGCGATACCCCGCCCTTCAGGATGCACCTGGTAAACGCTAGCACCTTCCCCATCGCGGGCTCAGTCCGACTCGGCCCCAAAACGGGGGAGTTGATGAACTATAGCAACATAAACACGCTCAATGCGCCGCTTCCTGCGGCCTGTAACCCCGCAGGTGACCCCTTTAATGCCGCGCTTCAGCTTTGTATCCGAGAGCGCGCAAAGCAGGTGGTAGGCGGGCAGCAGCCCTGGGCTATAAGCACCAAGGTGAATTTCGAGCTGAACCTCAAACAGTCGGCCGCGAGGTCGGAGTTCATCATCCCCGGCACGCCGGTGGCGCGAACCACGGCGGCGCTGGGTGCCGGCGCGGTGGTTGGCGTGGACCAGCCGCCGTTTGACCTGCTGGTCAACGACACTTCGTCCTTCCCGACGTTGTGTCCGCCGACGGCGGCCCCCAACAAGTGCCAGATCCTCGTCAGCAACGGCGCCTGGGGCGACGGGGACAAGGACGGCGCGGAGATCATGACCTACGACACCAAGCTCGCGGACCGCTTCCACATTATCGAGCGCGGCCCTGGCAAGGTCACGAACCCGCCCCAGATAAAGAAGGCCCACCCCATCGCCAGCAAGGTGAAGCTGGCGACGGTGACGACGGCGCCGGTCGCCAACACGGTTGGCCTCCAGACCACGTTGACTGACGGCGACACCGTCACGGCGGGAATCCAGAACATCACCAACGTCCGCGGCGGCTGCACGATGGTGCCGGGCGAGACGTTCGCCACGTGTCCGCCGACGATCACGCCGTTCGCGATCCAGCTCTCGAACACGACGGGCTGGCCGCCCACCGAGTTCATTACCATCAACCACCAGGACCTGCAGACCAGCAACCTCCTGAACGGCCAGTCGGGCGAGTTTTTCCAGTACGACCTGACGAGCTGCGGGACGCTGGTGGCCAACCAGGTCTGCATTATCAAGCGCGCGCAGCAGCCGACGAACCGGGCCTACGTCCACCGGCCAACGGGCTACCCCCAGCCGAGCATGGTGGCGACCTCGCCCCCTACGGCCGGCACTCCGGGCGTGACCAAGGTCAGCCTGCACTTCCAGATGAGCGTGAAGAGCACGGCTGGCTTCTTCCCGGCGGGCAACCTGTTGGTCTGTGACGCGGGCAACCCGCTCCCGCTCGCCAGTTGTGAGCTGATCGGCCACAACAACGCGGCCGACAAGATCAAGCCGCCGTCGGACACGCAGTTCCACATGACGGAGCGCTGCGCGCCGGCGGCCAACTTCAACAAGGTGCCGGCCGGCTGTGGCAAGGCCGCGGGCAACCCGACGCACGCGATCGGCTCGGTCGTGACCGGCGCGGACGCCTTCCTGGCCTGCCGCAACGGCAACTCCCAGCCGGGCGTGGACACCGACCTGGGAACGGCCGGCATCCAGGAACCGGCGACGCAGATCCCGGGTACCAGCGTTGGTATCACGGCGGTCTGCTACACGGAGACGCAGCCGAAGAGCGGCGGCAACAAGGACCTCAACGACGTCCCGGGTGACATCGTCGGGCAGGACCTGAACGTGATCAACTCGATCGCGGGCCAGCCCTTCCTGAGCACCGGTGGCTTCTGCCACGTGATTCTCGGCGCGGTGGGCACCGGCCCGTCGAACTGCACAGCCAATCCACAGGTGCCGCCCGCGCCGTTCGACACGAACGGGCCGGCCAACGGCACGCTCGTCCTGGGGTCGGCCTGCATCACGGACTTCACGCCGGGCACCAACCTGCAGGTGAACGTAACCCTGACCACGGACAAGGTCCTCCTGGGGACGGACCCGGGGACGATCAGGGTCGTGCTGGACACGATCCACGACAACATCGAGGGCAACCTGGACGACTGTAACGACCCGGCGGGCACGGACGTGTTCACGAGCACGACGTACGACTCGGTGTTGGTCGAGCCGGGGAACGACGGCGTGGACGACGACACCGACCGTGACGGCTGCCTGGACGAGCGCGAGCTGCGGCCGGTGCTCAACCAGGGCGGCATCCGCGACCCGTGGAACCCCTACGACTGGTATGACATCAACCACGACGGCGCGGTGAGCGTCACGTTGGACCTCCTGCAGATAGCGCTCGCGAACGGGGCCGGCAACCCGAACTACCTTTCACGGAAGGACCGGGGTGTGCTGAACTACGGGCCGTTCGGCTGGAACAAGAGCGCGCCGAACGGAAACATCGACATCACGAGCGACGTGTTGGGTGCGGCGCAGCAGGTCTCCCAGCCCTGCCTGGGCCACGACCCGGACACGACCACGCCGGCGCACGAGACGTACAACGTCGGCACGGCGTGGCCGACAGGCGACCGCCCGTGGTACATCGGCATCGCCGGGAACGGCGTGCCGAACCACTAGTCCAAGAGTAAGGACCGAGTACAACGGAGTCCTTCCCGCAAGGGAAGGACTCCGTTCTTTACCCCTTCAGGCCGGCGCCGCTCCCCGTTCCCGAAGGCCAGCCTTCAGGCTGGCCTGAGCCGGCGGGAAGCGGGTACGGCCGAACGGCGGCGCTCAGCCCGCGAGGCCCAGCTCGGCGGCGACCGGCCGCATCGCCTCGATCACCTCCGCGATGTGCGCGTCGAGGTCGACGCCGAGCTGCGCGGCGCCGTTCGTGATGTCGTCGCGGTTGACCGATCGCGCGAAGGCTTTGTCCTTCATCTTCTTTCGCACCGAGGCGGGCTCGACCTCGTCGAGGCGCCTGTTCGGCCGGACGAGCGCGACAGCGGTGATGAAGCCCGTCAGCTCGTCGACCGCGAAAAGGACGTTGGCCATGGGCGTCTCGCGCGGGACGCCCGTGAAGTCGGCGTGGCCGAGGATAGCGACGACCGAGGCCTCGGGCAGGCCGCGGGCGCGCAGGACGTCCGCGCCGCGCTGCGGGTGCTCGTCCGGCCAGCGCTCGTAGTCGAAGTCGTGCAGCAGCCCGGCGATCGCCCAGGCCTCCTCGTCCTCGCCACGCCTGCGCGCGAAGTGGCGCATGACCGCCTCGACCGCGAGGCCGTGCTTGCGCAGGCCGTCGGACTGCGTGTACTCGCAGAGCAGCTCCCAGGCGGCTTGCCGGTCCATGGCCATAGGGTCACGGGTCAGGGGTCAACCGTCAAGGGCGAGCGTGAAGGTGCAGGTTGAGGCTCTAGCAGGGTGCTGGAGCTCCAGTCACTGGGGGTGCAGGGGGCGGAGCCCCTGCCGGGGGTTGGGGGTGTCCCCCAGATTCAATTACCTTCCTGGGCGGGCGGGTGGGAACGGCAGACATCTGTTTGTTTCAGCCTGCTAGACAGGCGCGCCGGTGACGAAGAGGAGGCCTCGCGCGAGCACCTCGCCGGCGAACACGGCGCCGACGGCGATGTACAGCAGGCCCGTCGCCGACATCATCGCGCGCTCGTTGCTCGACTGCCACGCCATGTAGGCGAGCGCGAGCGGGAAGACGAGGCCGACGCCGGCGCGCAGCCAGAACGCCGGGTTCGAGCCGAGCGAGCCGGCGAGCAGCGCGGTGCTCTCGGGGACCTCTCGCGGCGGCACGGCGGCGTTGATGATGACGAGGACGCACTGCACGGCGATGACGGCCAGCAGGAGGAACGTCAGCTCCTGGAGCGGCCGCTCCGGCAGCTTGGGCGTGACCAGATACCAGTGGCCGAGGATCATCGCCTGGTTGACGAAGCCGAGCGCAAGCGCGCCGGCGAGCAGGCTGAGCAGCGTCCCCGCGAACCCCCACGTGGGCGGGCTGAGCTGGTAGGCGAGCAGGCCGAGCGCGACGAGGCCCGTCGTGGCGGCGAGCGCGCCCGCGGCCAGCGAGGCCTGTCGCCCGCCGCGCAGGACGAGGAGCGTGTAGACGATCGCCAGCGCCAGGAAGACGGCGAGGACGGCCCGGATAGGCGTGAACAGATCGCCGGCCAGCTCGTAGCCCTCGAGATCGGCGGCGCTCACGTTGAGCGCGGCGAGCAGCGCCAGCAGCGCCGCGATCGAGACGATCGCGGCGGACAGCCTGACGTAGCCCGCGGCCACCATCCCCCTCGCGTCGGCGACGAGGACCGCGACCAGGCTGCCGGCGCTGAACTCGGCCAGGATGAGCAGGACGGTGTACGGCAGCGCGTCGAGGTTCACGGCGATTGATCGTACTAGCTGGCGCTTGTTGCGGATAGCTCGACGTTCAACGTTCGAGATTCGAAGTTCGAAGCCGGAGGAACTGGTGCGGTCGGCGCTCCTTGGCCCTTGGCCCTTGGCCCATGGCCCTTGACCCACGTCCCCAGCCGGCGCCAGTCGGCGAGCTGCTGGCCGTGGGGGCGGGTGAGGGTCGATTGGATGCTGGGGTGGTAGAGCGGAACGAGCG
>Ga0326597_10001157_pt1 | contig 43486 bp, 32 predicted proteins | sample RVTome_12_FD_203789 | JGI IMG/M metagenome (GOLD analysis project Ga0326597, IMG submission 203789) | Soil microbial communities from uranium-contaminated site in the Upper Colorado River Basin, Wyoming, United States - RVT100D185 | ecosystem: Environmental > Terrestrial > Soil > Contaminated >...
GGCTGTTATAGACTGGGCATCCCCCTGTAGAAAGAGGGAGCTGCCGGCTCCTTCCCGCGCGTGATTGACAACCCACTTGGAGGATGGATGGCCAAAATCCTGGTCATTGACGACAACGAAGTCATGCGGACTTTCGCTGCCGAGTGCCTGCGTGCGGACGGCCACGAAGTTCTCGAGGCGGAAGACGGCGAGCAGGGCTTGGCGAGGGCCGAAGCGGAAAAACCGGTGCTGGTTCTTACCGACGTCATGATGCCCGGAATTCACGGCTTTGGGGTGGTGGAGGCGCTGCGGGCAAACCCGGCTCTCACGGCGACCCGGATCATCGTGTCTTCGCTGAAGAGCTACGCGGTGGATCTGCGACTGGCTGAGAGCGCCGGAGCGGACCGCTTTCTGCCCAAGCCGTACACGCCGGAAGCGCTGCTCGACATGGTTGCCGAACTGCTGGGAGGAGGGGGGCTGCGCGTGCGGTTCTGGGGAACGCGCGGATCGATCGCGACGCCCGGCACCGAGACGGCGCGCTACGGCGGCAACACCTCCTGCACGGAAATCCGCTTCGGCGAGCACATTCTGGTGCTCGACGCCGGCACCGGCATCCGCAAGCTGGGCAACGCGCTGATGCAGGAGTTCGGGAGCGGGCACGTTCGCGCCCATATCTTCGTGGGGCACACGCACTGGGACCACATCCAGGGATTTCCTTTCTTCGTTCCCGCCTACGTTCCTGGCAACGAGTTATTCATTTACAGCCTGCGCGGCGCGGGCAAACCGCTGGAAAAAGTGTTCCGGGGCCAGATGGACGCGGACTACTTTCCGGTGCCGCTCTCGGACATGCAGGCGCATCTGAACTTTATCGAGCTGACGAAGCCGGTGGAGATCGGGCCGGTGCAGGTTACGATCCATCATCTGAATCATCCGGGAGTGGCCGTGGGTTTCCGCATCTCGGCGGGCGGCAAGTCGGTGGTCTACGTCAGCGACCATGAGCCCTTCTACCGGATGGTGGACGGCGAGATCGGCGAAACGGAAGAAGCCCGGCTGTTCGAGTTCGCGCGCGGCGCGGACCTCTGGATCCGCGAGGCGCAGTATACGGAGGAAGAGTATGCGTCCAAGAAGGGCTGGGGCCACAGCACCTTCAACGACGCCATCCGCGGCGCTGCAGAGGCCGGCGTGAAGCGGCTGGCGATCTTCCACCACGATCCGATGCACGACGACGATTTTATGGACCACTGGATGGACAGGTTGGGTGAGCAGATGCGCGCGGCCGGCCACTCGTTCCTCTGCAGCGCAGCCAGGGAGGGAGAAATCATCGACCTCTGACGAAGGACCGAAGAGGGACGAAGGATCCGCCGGGGCTTCTGAGTCGCTTGCCGCGGGAGCGCCGTGTGGGGTATTTTATGGGAGCGGGTGTTCCGCCAAAGGCAGGCCAGGGACATCGTCAGAGACGGTCGATTTCCTTCTCACGGATGCATGCTGCGCGCGGCGGAGAGCGTGCCAAACCGCACCTCTTTGCCCGACCTTAACCCGTCAGGAGGTTCTATGAAGGAAGTCCGCAAGAGCGGTTCGACTGCAACCAAGGGCGGCAATGGACGGGCCCGCGGCTCTGGTGCAGCGCAATCCGGCGCGAATTCAACAGTGAGGAACAAACCCGTGACACAGAAGGAATCGAAAGGCAATTCCCAAGGGACCGACGCTCGCGAAAGCGCCGCGATGGCCGCAGGCGGCGCCGACGCGGCCAGCGTGGAGAAGATCCGTGACATCCTGTTCGGCCCCCAGATGCGGGACCATGAGCGAAAGGTCTCCCGCCTCGAAGAAAAGCTGCTCAAGGAGACGGCCGACTTGAAAGAGGACGTCAGGAAAAGCCTGGCTGCCTCGGATGCATTCGTCAAGAAGGAGCTGGAAGCCTTGTCCGGCCGTCTGAAGGCGGAGCAGGAAGAACGGAAGGATGCCGTCAAGAGCCTGGCCCAGGAGCTGAAGGAACTGAACCAGACCTTGCAGCAGAAGACTTCCAAGCTGGACGAACGCCTGGCCACAAGCGAACGCGAGCTCCGCGAGCAGATGCTCGATCAGTATCGCAGCTTGAGCGAGGAAATCCGGCAGAAATCCCAGGAGGCGGCCGAGGCGCTGGCGCGGGAGGCCGGGGATTTGCGCTTCGAGAAGACGGACCGGACCGCGCTGGCAGCGCTGTTCACGGAAGTCGGCTTGCGGCTTCGGGACGAATGGAAGCTCCCGGGGGCCGAGCATCTGAAGAACTCTGAAAAGTAAAGTCTGAAAAGTAAAGAATGGCTGATTCGGCTGATGACCGCAGCATCCGGTATCAGGAGCGAGAAGCTTCCCCTGCTTCGCCCAGAGACGGAGCAGCCTCGGGCGGTCTGGCGGAGTTGCGGGGCCTGATCATCGGCGCGGAGCTGGAGGCGCTGCAGGACCTGCAGGACCGCCTGGATGATCCCCAGCGGCGCACCCAGGACGTCAGCCGCGTGCTTCCGGAAGCGCTGGCGTTACACTCCGAGGACCCCGCCCTGAGCAAGGTTTTGTCACCCACCGTCGAGGCGGCGGTTCTCAACTCCGTTCGCACGAACCCGCGCGCCCTGGCCGACGCCCTGTTTCCCGTGATCGGACCGGCAATCCGCAAATCCCTGGCCCACATGCTGGACGCCATGCTGGAAGGCATGAACCGGGCGCTCCAGCACAGCTTTTCCCTGCAAAGCCTGGGCTGGCGGCTGGAAGCGTTGCGCACCGGCAAGTCTTTCAGCGAGATCGTGATGCTGCGCACGCTGCTCTACCGGGTGGAGCAGCTCTTTCTGATCCATCGCGAAACCGGGCTGCTGCTGCGGCACGTCACCGCGGAGGGGTCCCATGAGGGCGTGCAGGACGCCGACATGGTGTCGGGCATGCTGACGGCGATCCGGGATTTCGTGCAGGATTCCTTCGGAGGAGCCGAGAGCGGGCAGTTGCTGGAAGAGCTGCGGGTGGGGGAGATGGATGTTTGGGTGGTGCAGGGGCCTCACGCGGTCCTGGCCGCGGTGGTGCGCGGCAACGCGCCGAAAGAGATACGGAACACGTTCGAGGAAGCCCTGGAGGCGATTCACCTTCGATTCGGAAACAGTCTCGAGACATTCCAGGGAGACACGGAGCCATTTGCCGAAGTCCACGACTATCTCGAGCCGTGCCTCCGGTCGCAGTACCGCGCCAAGGATGGCCAAGGGCGGAACCGTCTGGCTCCAGCCGCAGTGTTGGGACTCGTCATCGCTCTGGTGGCTTGGTGGGCCATATCCTCGTGGACGGAGAGCCGCAGGTGGAGCGATTACCTGGCCCGTCTGAGAGCCGAGCCGGGGATCGTGGTGGTATCCGAGGAGACGCGCGGCGGGAACCACTATGTGGTGGGATTGCACGACCCGCTGTCGCGTGATCCGGGAGAAATCCTCAGCGAAACCGACCTCAACCCTGAGAATGTCATAGGCCGCTGGGAGCCGTATCAGGCGCTGCTGCCGCGGTTCATTGTGATCCGCTCACGGTCGATCCTGCAGCCGCCGCCGGAGGTGTCGCTGAGCTTCGGCAACGGGGTCCTCTATGTGCGCGGACCTGCGGATGCCCAATGGATGGCGGAGGCCGAACGGCTTGCCAAGCTGGTGCCCGGGGTCCTGGAGCTGCGGCGCGGGGAGGCCCTGGATGCGGCGCTCGACCGCCTGGCGCCGGAGATCGAGTCCTTCCGGCTGCATTTCGCCTCCGACGATCCCGAGCCGCTGCCGGGCCAGGACGAAATCCGGGAGCAGCTCCTCTCCACCTTGCGCGAACTCACGGAGGCGGCGGCGGTGGCGAAGCGGTCTCTGCAGATCACGGTAATCGGGTACGCCGACAGCACCGGAGGGGAGGAATGGAATCTGGAGTTGAGCCAGGCGAGAGCGGACAACGTGCGGGATGCGATCCTGGCCGCCGGCATTACGAACATTGAATTCGGCGCCGTGGGCCGCGGCGAGAGAGATCCCACCGCGGAAGAGGGTTCCGCCGAGGACCGTTACGTCACCTTCCAGATCACAATCCTGCCGCCGCAGACGCAGCCTTGACGCGCCACCCGAGGGACACCAAAGGACACAATGGTTCAGAAGAAGATTTGCATGCTCGGCGCCACCGCCGTCGGCAAGACCAGCCTGGTGGCTCGCTATGTCCGCAACCTCTTTTCCGAAAAATACCATTCGAGCATCGGAGTGAAGGTTGACAAGAAAGTCCTGTCGGCGGGCGGCCGGGAGATGACCCTGCTGCTGTGGGACATCTACGGCGACGACGAGTTTCAGAAGATCCGCACATCCTACTTGCGGGGGGCGTCGGGCTATCTGCTGGTGGTGGATGGCACGAGACGGTCCACGCTGGACAGAGCCCTGGAAGTAAGAAAAAGCGTCGAGGAGGCGATTGGGCAGGTCCCCTTCATTCTGGTCGTGAACAAGGCGGACCTGGTGGACGAGTGGGACATGCCGGAGGACCTCGAAGGTCGGTTTCGGAACGAAGGCTGGGACGTGATCCGCTCGAGCGCCAAGACGGGCGTGGGTGTCGAAGAGGCATTCTCGGGCCTGGCCGCCAAGTTAGCGGCCGGGGAGAAAGCTTAGGAAAGCAATGCTGGGTCCCGATGCAATCCGCGAACTGCACGGAGCCCTGGGGCTGGTGCTCCTGGAACGCCTGCCCGACGGAGCCTTCACCGTGCATGAAACAGAGCCCGGCTGGTGGAGCGGCATCTCCACGGGGGATCCCAGAGATCCGGAGCACCCCGCCTATGCTTTTCTCGAGACTTTTCTCCCCGAGGCGGAGGAGTTCTGGGCGGAGCGCCGTCCTGGAAGAATGAAGTCCGGAATTTGGACGGAGACAGACGCGGACGGCAACGACACTCACTTCGAAATTTCGGCAGTCTGGGCGGGAGGCCGCGAGTTCCTGACCGTGGAATCGCTGGCCGATGAATACGAAGGGCGGCAACAGCTCTACCAAAAGGCCCGAGAAATCAACTTGCTCTACGAAAAATTGCAGCGGACCGAGGCAGCGCTGCGCGAAGCGAAAGCCGTTGCCGAAGCGGCTACGCAGGCCAAGTCAGAGTTCCTGGCCAACATGAGCCACGAGATCCGGACGCCGATGAACGCCGTAATCGGCCTTTCCGAGCTCCTGCTCAACGAGGATCTCGGCCGCCGGCAGCGTGAGTTCGTGGAGACAATCGAGCGCAGCGCCGAATCCCTGCTGACGCTGATCAACGACATCCTCGATTTCTCGAAGATTGAGGCCGGCAAGCTGACCCTGGAGGAGCGTCCCTTTGACCTTTGGCTGTGCGTGGAAGACGCCTGCGGCCTGCTGGCCATGGCGGCGGCCAGGAAGCACCTCGAGCTGGCCTGCGTAATCTCCGACGACGTGCCGCAGCAGATCGTCGGGGACTCGGTGCGGTTGCGGCAGGTGATGGTAAACCTGCTCGGCAACGCCGTGAAGTTCACGAGCCAGGGCGAGGTGGTTCTTTCGGCGGAAGTGCTGCGGCCGGAAGGAGAGACTCCCGAAATCCATGTTACGGTGCGCGACACCGGAATCGGCATCACGCCGGAACAGCAGGCGCGGCTGTTCCAGTCGTTTAGCCAGGCGGACGCTTCCACCACACGCCGCTACGGCGGCACGGGCCTGGGACTGGCCATCAGCAAGAATCTAGCCGAATTGATGGGCGGCCGCATGTGGGTGGAAAGCGAGCACGGCCGCGGGTCGGCCTTCCAGTTCACGATCCCGATGAACACCACGGATGCCGCGCCGGCCCCCTGCCGCCGCCCCGGGCAAGAGGCTCTTGCCGGGAAATCGTTGGCGATTCTCGGGGAAGGCGCGCGCAACCGGGATTGCGTTGCAACATGGGCTCGCCGTTGGGGGATGCGCATAGCGGAGCCGGAAAAGCCGTGCGACGCAACCGTCGTACTGACGGACCTCGGGGCTGAGCCCGGAACGCCCGGCGTACCAGTCACCAAGCCGGTTCGGGTTTCGCGGCTGCACTCCGCGGTGCTGGAAGCGCTCGGGGAAGCGCTCGGAAGCCCGGCGGAGAAAAAGGCGGAACGGCAGGCGCCGGCCCGGGCCAAATCGCTTCGCATCCTTCTCGCCGACGACAATGAGGTAAATCGGCAAGTCGGCCTGTTGATTCTGGAGCAGGCTGGCTACGCCGCGGATGTCGCCTCGAACGGCCGCGAGGTGATCGACGCGTTGCGGCGCATGAAATATGACCTCGTGCTGATGGACGTGCAGATGCCGGAGATGGATGGGTGGGCAGCGACGCGCGAAATCCAGCGCTTGTGGGCCGCCGGGGATCGTCCGCGGATCGTGGCCCTCACGGCCAACGCCTCGCAGGAGGATCGCGAGCGCTGCGCCGCCGCCGGCATGGATGACTACCTGAGCAAGCCGCTGCGCCTCGCCGAGCTGCGCGCGGTCCTGGAGAAATCCGCTCCGTCTGAGCCTCCTCCCGCCGCGGCCCCGGCCGCCTCCCTGCCGGAGGGCTTCGATCCGGGCGTGCTTGCCAGCCTGAAGGCGGTAGAGCGTCCCGGGCGGCCGAACATGATGAAGAGCCTGATCGATCTGTACCTCAAGCGGCTGCCTGAGCATGTGGCCGGCATCGAGCAGGCGCTCAAGAATCGCGACGCCGACACCTTGCATCGCCAAGCACATAGCCTCAAGGGGAGCAGCCTGACGCTGGGCGCCTCGCGCATCGCCGAGCTATGCGGCAAGTTGCAGCAGGCTGCCAGCGACGGCATCCCGGAAGGGACCGAAGCGATCCTGGCTCAATTGCAGGAGGCAACGCAAGCCTTGGTCCAGTCCTGAATCTCTTGCCGGAAAATTTCCACAGCACGGCCGTTCTGAGGAGACGAAGTCAACGAAGAATTTGCGTGTCCCTGAGTACATGGCAAGCAGGTTCTTCTCCCGGCAGGCCGGGGTCAGAATGACCGCTGAAGATAGTTTTCCAACTGTCAAAGATTCATTTGCTGGAAATGTTCGCGGAGTCTTGCCTGGAGCCACAGGATGTAGCGCCGGTTGGCTTTCCGCACTTGGATCGCCTGAATGCACAGCAGACGTACCGCGTTGGCATGACGGCTCCAATCGCGCGCGGAGCAGGGAAGAGGACCCAGGTAGGTCGGGATTTCATCCAGGAACAGCTCACTGCGGGCCAGCGTCCAGATGTCGCAGGATGTTTCGCCGCTCGGCACCATGCCGAGACCCGGCTTCTGAAGCAGGTGAGTCAGCTCATGCCCAATCGTAAAATACGTCACACCGACGCGCCGCCGTGTGTTCAAGCGGATGGTGAGCTTGTCACCTTCGGCGTTGCCGTGAACCCCGGGCGCCCGGATGGCCCCCACTGTGACGGTGCGGCCCGCCAACTCAGGGAACTCGGCGAGAGCATGCTCGATTCGTCCGAGGATCGCCGGAGTGATGCGTTTCCTCATGGGTGCTGTAAGCTCGATCCGCATTGTGCTCCACCATCCGGCCCTAGCATACAGCGGCTTCCCAAAGTATCCAACGAGCATCCGTCCAGCCTTGCTGCAATGAATTTTCTTGAGCCAGATAGAGCATCCCGCTGGTCGGCATCCACCCCCGGCCGCTCTGCCAGCGGTTTGCCAAGGCTCCCACAAGGCTCCCACAGAGAGCAGAGAGAGCAAGCATTTTCCAATCCAAGAATGAGCCTGAAAATGGAGTTTGTGAAAGGCCGGATCTTTTGCCATAATAAAAGTTCATTTGCCAGCGGTTCGAAGAATGCCGTGAATGCCATGGAATGGTCTTGCGGCGTGGCGCAGATGGCTAAGGAATCACCCTGCGGAGGTGGAATGAGACACCGGGTTTTTAGCACCGCATTGCTGCTCTTGTCAGCGTTGGTGGCGCCGTCCCACACCGCAGTCACGACGATGCCGCCAGCGCGCGAATACCGGTTGCGGCTCTACCACACCCATACCAACGAACGGATCGATGTCGTTTACCGAAAAGGCGAGAGTTACCTGCCGCAAGCTCTTCATGAGCTCGACCGCTTTTTGCGCGATCACCGCACCGGGGACGTTCACCACTTCGATCCCCGGCTATTCGATTTGCTGACGGATCTCACCGCGGCAGTCAGCCGCCCCAATGCCGAGATAGCGATTATCTGCGGCTTTCGCAGCCCGTGGAGCAATGAGTACCTGCGACGAAACACTTCCGGCGTTGCCAAGAACAGCTTGCATATGCAAGCGGAAGCAATTGATATCCGCATACCCGCCGTCCAGACCGCCCAGGTGCGCGACGCCGCGATCGCGCTCCGCAGCGGAGGCGTCGGCTACTACCCGCAAAGCAACTTTGTGCACGTGGATGTCGGGCGAGTGCGGCGCTGGTAGGCGGCAACCCTCCGAGAGCTATTCCGGGACGGAATGCCTTCTTGCAATGGCTTCCGCCAGGCTCTCATCCTGTTTGTAGATATCTTCGAAGAAGCGAACCTCGCCGTCATTTTCCACCACCGCCGTCGTGTAGAGAATCAGCACTGGAATGGGCCGGTCCAGGCTCACCCAGAGCGTTTCCTCTCCGTTCATTGCAGCGCGGATCCGGGCGGGAGTCCACTCGGGCTGGTCTTGCAGCGCCCAGGCAGCGAGCTCTGCGGGAGCCTCCGCTCGGATACATCCGTGGCTGAAGTCGCGGCGAGCGCGTGAAAACAGAGACATTGCCGGCGTGCCGTGCAGGTAAACGTCGTAGGCGTTCGGGAATACGAACTTGATCAAGCCGAGGGAATTATTCACCCCGGGCCTTTGGCGCAGAAACAGTTTCCCGCTGCGCAGCCCTTTCAGAATCTTGTCCGTGACTTCCCCCTCGCTCACCACATTCCCCTGGTGGGCAACAATCTCGTAATTCCCTTTCCTGGCGTATTCCCGGTCTGTAACGATTTGAGGGATGAGCTCCTTGACCTGGATGCTCATGGGGACATTCCAGGGGGGACGGAAAAGCACGTACTTCACCTCGCTGGCAAACAGCGGAGTCTGGTGTTTAACTGCCCGCCCGACGATGACCTTCATCGACAGCGCCGGCTCGAGTTCCTGGCTGTACGCATGGAGGCCGAACTCGGGAATGTTGATGAGGATCGGTGGGCCAGCAAACGCACGAGGCAGCCAGCGCCACCGTTCCAGCGCGAGCTGCAGTTGGAGTACGCGGTGCTGTAATGGCGTATTAAGAGCTTTCCATGTCTGTTTGCCGATCACCCCGTCGGGATCCAGGCCGTGACGCCTCTGGAACCGTTTGACAGCTTCTATCAGCTCGCCGTCATAGATACTCCCGCCGCCAGTGTTTGCGGTCTCCGTTGCAAGGTCGCCCAAGCGCCGCAGGAGCCGGGCCAGGCGGGGGACGCCTTCATAAGCATCTCCTGGCCTCACAGCCTTGCCGGGAATCGGCAGCAACTCCCCATCGTCTTCGCGCGCCAGCTTGGAATAGGCTGCAAGGGCTTGCACCGTGCGGCGGTAAGCCGGAAAGGATGGCTCAAGCTGTTTCAAGGAACTAGCCACATCCCCGGACTCCACGATTTGCTGCCGCAGGAATTCAGCAGGATTGAAGTTAGCCCGATCCCTTTCGAGCCCGTATCGGAAGCGACCCGCAATGTCTCGTCCCCAATGCAGATCGGAGATGTAGCGCATGGCGGAAACCGTCAGGGCCACGTCGAAACGTGCCGGATCGGATTGCTCGCCCAGGGACTTTGATCGATCCAGCATTGCCAAGCGGCTGCTCCATTGCGGGCCGTCGTAATCCTCCGGTAGCAGCCCTTGGTTTGCGGCATCTTGCAGTACTTGAATGAGCGCCAGCGCCTGAGGCGTCGGTTTCGAGTTGCGGACCCAAACGAAGGAGTCGCCCGCCGCTTCATAGAACCTCCTCGCCTCAGCGCGAGAATCGAGGAAATCGGCATGGAGGAGATCGGGGAGGTATCCTTCATCCACAATGACATACAGCGAACGGCTGCTTCCGGAAGAGATGGGCGCAGTCTCTGCCAGCGCAGTTTCCCCGGAACTCATCTTTCCGGCGGCGGCCGCAAAAACACGGGGCTGCTCGCTGCGGCTGCAACTGAGAAGCAACAGAAGCACCGTGCATCCGAGTTTGGGAATCACTCTCACATTCGTATAGAAGGGCAATTCCAGGCCCACAAGTTGTCCCAGGCTTCGGAAGACAGTAAGAGGCTTGTTTGGAGCAACAAGTCGGCTGTTTGATTGCTTGCTTCCAAATGGCCGCATCGCAATTGGGGCATTTCACGCAGCCTGTCCCCTGCGTTCCTGTGCGCGAATGGGGAACAACGATCCACAGATTGACCCGAGGAAGCGGCAGCGCTATGCTGCCTGGAGTCTCAACATCGGAGGGATTTTATGGAGCGGAAATGGCCCCGAGCGGTATGTGAGACGTCCGGTTTCCTGCTGGTGCTTGCTTGCGTAGGCACTGGGGTCCGCGCCCAGTCCGTCGGATTGCAGCCGCCGCTCGTGCCGCAGCCGAAAGCGGAAGAAGTTTACAAAAACATCCAGGTGCTCAATGGCATCACGGCGGATCAGATGGGGCCGACGATGCAGTTGTTCGCGGCGTCGCTGGGCGTGGATTGCGAATTCTGCCATGTCAAGAACCGCGAATTGGATACCAAACAAGCGAAGCGGACCGCGCGCGAGATGATCCGAATGGTGTTTGCGCTCAACAGGAGCAACTTCGGAGGGCGCAACGCAGTGACATGCTATACATGCCATCGTGGCTCCACCCAGCCGGCCGGACCCGCCCCTGCCGCCGCCGCCGATTTCCGGGGGCTGCGATCCGGCAACGAAGCCGAGGTCGGGGACGCACAGCGAGGCCAGGATGAGGACGAAGCCGGCAGCCCGCCTCCGGATCGGATTCTCGACAATTACGTGAAGGCGCTCGGTGGAATGGATGCGCTGGGAAGGATTGCAAGCCGCATACAGAAGGGTACCGTCACCGACCATGCCGGCCGGAGCTTCGGCGTCGAATTGTATTCCAAGGCCCCGGATCGAAGCTTGCAGATTCTGCATAGTCCCGAAGGCGATTTGATCGAAGCGTTCATCGGGGATGCCGGCTGGGGGAAGATAGCCACTGCGTTGCCGCGCGGCAACACGGCACGGCAAAACGAAATCGACGCCGCGAAGTTGGAAGATCAGCTTTACCTTGCCACACACCTGAAACAGATCCTCGGCGGGTTGCGCGCGGGACGCCCGGAGAAAGTGGGCGGCCGTGAGGCGTACATTGTTCATGCCACGGCGTTCGGACGGGTGCCGGTAAAGTTTTACTTCGACCAGGATTCGGGGAACCTGCTTCGTCTGATTTATTACACACAAATGGCATTCGGTTACAACCCGACACAGATTGATTATGCCGAGTACCGCGATGCGGACGGCGTCAAGGCGCCCGTCCGCTGGACGGTCGCGAAAGTGGCAGCCCGTTTTGCGATTCAGATCGGCCAGCTTCAGCAGAACGTCCCGATCGATGACGCCAGGTTTTCTCTGCCACCCAGGCCCGCACCGTAGTTTGACGTTGGCCCGGCCGGACTGTACCTGTTTCTGGCGGTCTCGGTGGCCTTTGGCGGCATTGCATATTTCGAGGCGCCCGAGGGCCGGCGCCGGCTGTCAGAGCGTCATCAATATCCCGCGATGATATTTCCAGAGCCTTTCTTCCGCTTCCGATTTACTGGACACCTGAGTTAGCATGATCTTAGTCAAAAACCGCTTTAGGGGGTGATCTGTGAAAAGGATGCTATTCGTTTTCAGTCTCGCCGCGCTGTGGCTGCTGCCCGCATCGCGGGCGCAAGTGAAAGCTCCCAATGCGGCGGGTGTGAGCCTGGGCCACGCGCATTTGAACGTGCGGGATATCGAGGCCCACAAGAAGTTCTGGGTGGCTCTGGGAGCTGCTCCGATCAAGCTGGGGATGATTGAGGGCATGAAGTTCCCCAACGGCTTTGTATTTCTCAGGCAGGCGGAGCCGTCCGCCGGAAGCGTGGGATCGGTCGTAAATCACATTGGATTCTTTGTCCCGAATGTCGAGGCGGCATTGGCCAAATGGAAGTCCGCGGGGCTGCAAACGGAATTTGCGACGCCGGACCGGGGGTACGTGACCGCTCCGGACGATCTGAGGATTGAGATTAACCGGGACGAGTCGCTCACCGTCCCCATCGTCATGCGCCACATCCATTTTTATGCGGTGGAAGCCGCCCTGCCGGAAATCCAGGCCTGGTACGTCAAGATGTTTGGCGCCGAGCCACAGAAGGATCCCGGAGTCTTTGACATACCGGGCGTGACTCTGCGGGTCAGAACAGTTCCCACCCCACTGGCGGCAACCAAAGGAAGGGTGCTCGACCATATCGGTTTCGAAGTCAGGAATCTCGAGGCGTTCTGCAGGAAGCTCGAAGCTAGCGGGGTGAAGTTCGACAGACCCTATACCAAGCGGCCGGAACTGGGTATTGCGCTCGCATTCCTCACCGATCCTTGGGGAACGTATATTGAGCTAACGGAAGGTCTGGACAAGTTATGATCCTCCGCCGCTCTGCGCGTCCGAGCCCAGCGGCCCCAGGATGAACAGGTAGGAAAAGGCTCCCAGCGTCGTCATCGCGCCTGCCACGACCAGGGCGCCGACGAACGATCCGGTGGAAGCCAGGATCGAGCCGGTGACGATCGGGGCGAGCACGCCGGCGAAATTCCCCAGAAAGTTCTGGATGGAAGTGAGCGAGCCCACCAGCCGCGGCGGGGCCAGGTCGATGGGAAGAGCATTGACGGAGCCGGTGGTCAGCCGCAGGCAGCCCATGCAGAGGATCAGCATCGTCACCGCCAGCCAGGTCTGCCGGGCGAAGGCCGCGCTCAGCATGAAGATGGTGGCTGCCGTCAGGCCGGTCCCGATGATGGCCTTGCGGGAGAAGGTCGGGCTAAAGCCCCTCTGGATCAGGAAGTCGCCGAGCCAGCCTCCGCCCAGCGTCCCCAGTATCCCTGCCAGGAACGGAAGAGATCCGATGACTCCTGATTGCAGAATGGTCAGCTTGCGCTCCAGAATGAGGTACCCCGGAAGCCAGGTGAAGAAGAAGTAGAAGCCGTAGAGGTAGCCCACCTGACCCAGGGCGATCCCCCACGTGGACCGGCGTCGGAGAAGCTGCGACCAGGAGCCGGCCGGCGAGTTCGCCGGGGCCTGCCGCTGCCGCGCCGCGCCGACGCGCTTGTCTGGATAGAACCGCACCCAGGCAACGGTCAGCAGAAGGCTGGCGATGCCCAGGCAATAGAAGACGGCCTGCCAGTTGAACTTTGCCAGGAGGATTGCCGTTAACGCCGCACCCACGGCCAAGCCGACCTGAGTGCCCGAGAAAACCACGGCAACGGCACGGGCGCGCTCCTGGTGCGTGAACCAGTGGGATATCGCCACCGTGCATGCGGGAACGGTCATGATGGTGGCGAGCCCAAACAGCACGCGCGCGGAAAAGAGCCAGGGAACCCCCTCGGCCAGCGGCAGGCCCAGCGTCGCCACCCCCCACAGCCCCGATCCGATCCCCAGCACGGCCCACGGCCCGTAACGGTCGACCAGAGGACCTCCGGCCAGATAGAAGGCCACGTAGGCCCAGCTCCAGGCCGATAGCACGTAACCCATCTCGCCCGGGGAGATGCCATAATCGCGTATCAGCACCGGCGCCACCGCCGCCATGGCGTATCGGATCATGAAGACGAGCGCCATCGTCAGCCAGAGCAGGCCGATCGTAAGCGTCTTCGCGGGGCTTTCCTGCGGCTGCCGCATAAGCCTCATATTGTACCCGTGGCGCAAGCAGACTCGCCGCGAAACTCTGTATCGTTGCCCCCGGACCGGTACGGCGGCACTGGTGCTACTATAGGGAAATCGCACGCCGTTTCGGCCGAGTGGAGTTGGGCTCGATATGGATGACTTGAAAGCACCTGCCCCTGAAGGCGACCGGTATCTCTCGGCGCAGGCGCGCTCCGAGCTGCAAGCCTCACTCGGCCGTGTGCAGGCGCTCGAGGCCCGCCACCGGACCCTGCTGGAGATCAACAACATGCTTATCTCCAACCTGACCCAGGAGGTGCTTTTTCAGGCCATCTCGGAAGCCCTGCGAAAGGTTGTGCCGTTCGACCGCAGCGCCATCTTCCTCCATGATCCGGAGAGAGACAGGCTGCGGCTTCTGGTTGCGGAAACCAAGGCGGTGCCGTTCCCGCACTTCGTTCCAGGCTGGGAAGTTCCGGTCGAGGGAAGCCTCGGCGGCTGGGTGTTTCGGAATTGCAAGGCGTTGCGGCGCAACGACCTGGCCCGGGAGCACGAATATGAAATCGAGAAGATGCTGCTCGACCAGGGCTTCCGCTCTCTGGTGCTGGTGCCGCTGATCGTGCGCGGAAAGCCGATCGGCACGCTGAATCTGGCGAGCCTTGAGGGCGGGCGGTACCCGGATGACAAAGTAGAGTACCTTCAGGAAGTCGCCAACCAAGTCGCGCTGGCCATCGAGAATATGCGCTCGTATGAGGAGATCGCCGCCTTGCAGGCCAAACTGCAGGCCGAGAACGTCTATCTCCAGGAGGAAATTCAGACCGAGCACAACTTTGAGGAAATTGTCGGCAATCATCCCTCTATGCTCGACCTGCTGCGGAGCGTCGAGACCGTGGCCCCGACCGACTCGACGGTGCTCATTCTGGGGGAAACCGGGACGGGCAAGGAGTTGATCGCTCGGGCCATCCACAACCGCAGCAAGCGCAAGAACCGTCCTCTGGTGAAAGTCAATTGCGGCGCCATCCCGACGGGACTGGTCGAGAGCGACCTGTTCGGGCACATGAAGGGCGCCTTCACCGGGGCCCTGGAGCGCCGCGTCGGGCGCTTTGAGCTGGCCGATGGCGGCACCCTGTTTCTCGACGAAGTCAGCGAGCTGCCGCTCGAGACGCAGGTCAAATTGCTGCGGGTCCTCCAGGAGCACGAGTTCGAGCCGCTCGGAAGCAGCCGCACGATCCGCGTGGACGTCCGGCTGATCGCCGCCAGCAACCGCAATATGGAGAAGTTCGTACACGAAGGCCGCTTCCGCCCGGACTTGTACTACCGTCTCAATGTGCTTCCCATGGCTCTGCCCTCGCTGCGCGAACGCCGCTCCGACATCCGCCTGCTCACGGCATTCTTCGTGGAGCGCTTCAGCCGCCAGCTCGGGAAAGAGGTGTCTGCCGTTTCCAGCGAGACGATGGAGCTGCTGACACGCTACGACTGGCCCGGCAACATTCGCGAGCTGCAGAATGTGATCGAGCGGGCGGTCGTGCTGTCGAGCGGCCCGGTCCTGAGACTGGGACGCGATCTGTTGCCCGCCATGAGCGGCGAGCGCCCATCACAGGCGCCGGAATCGGTTCCGACGATCGATAGCGCTGAAGCCCCGTCCGGTGAGGCACAAGTTGCATCGCTCGAGCAGTTGGAAAAGCGCCACATCCTCGGTGTGCTGGCCCGCACGCAATGGCAGATCGAAGGACCCCGCGGCGCGGCCCTGATCCTGGACATCCACCCCAATACCCTGCGCAGCCGCATGAAGAAGCTCGGCATCAAGCGCCCCGCCTTCTCGTAGGATTCTTCCCACGCTATTTCGCAGGTCACCTGCAGGTGCCTGTTGCCCCACGATAAATCGTGGGGACTACACCCACACCAGAAAACATATCTTACTGTAAATAGACAGCTTAGTCTCTTCGTCCGGGCTTTCCCGCTATGGCTGGTCGATTGCATTTATCAAGGCTGAGAAGAGGGAGCCATGTTGAGAATTTCCGTAGTACAGCAGTCCAAAGAAGGCATCCGGCTGGCGCTCGAGGGATCACTCACGGACCGCTGGGTGAGCGAGCTGCGTCGCACGAGCGACGACGCCCTCGTGCAGGGGAAGGCTCTGGAGCTCGACTTGGCAAACCTGCGCTATGTCGATCCGGAGGGATGCCTGCTTCTGCGTGAGCTGGTCGCTCGGAAGGTCAATCACATCAACTGCTCGCCGTTTATCCGGCAGCACCTTGAGGGGGTTCTATGATGAGTCCGAACAAAACAATGGTCGTGGTGGCGGAGACGCCGGAGGGGTCCATTCCCCAAACGGTTTTCGAAAGTGACGCAAGCGAATGCGAGCGGGTTCTCATCGAACGCGATTCCTCTGCCGAAGAACGCTCGCTCATCGAGGGACTCCGTAATGGAGATGAGGAAGCGTTTACCTTGTTGCTGAGTCTTTATTACAATTCCTTGCTGCGCTTGGCCATGTGCTATGTTCCGAGCCGCGCGGTCGCCGAAGAAGTGGTCCAGGAGACCTGGATCGGAGTCCTCCAGGGGATTGGCCGTTTCGAGGGCCGTTCATCGGTAAAGACCTGGATTTTCAGTATCTTAACACACCGAGCCAAGACCCGCGGCCAGCAGGAGCGCCGCCATGTCCCCTTCTCTGCGCTGGCGGCCAAAGAATGCGCATCATGCGAGCTCGCATTTGACCCCGACCGCTTCCTCCCCGCCGATCATGAGCAATGGCCGAACCATTGGGCATCGCCGCCCCAGAGCTGGGGGGAAAGCCCGGAAAAGCGCCTGCTCTCCAAAGAAGCGCAGACCTACCTTCGGCGGGCGATCTCGTCTCTTCCGGCGGCCCAGGCGGAAGTGATCCGGCTGCGGGACATCGAGCAGTGGACTGCGGCGGAAGTTTGTAACGTTTTGGGTATTACCGAGACCAATCAACGGGTTCTGCTGCATCGGGCCCGCTCCAGGGTGCGGCGCAGCCTGGAACCTTACTTTCAGAAGGGATAGGGGATGGCGGCCCAGTCAGGAAGAAATGAGCTGCAAAGAATTGGTGGAACTCGTGACCGACTACCTGGAAGGAGTCCTGCCTCCCGGCGACCGCGTCCGGTTTGAGGATCACCTCAAGGAGTGTCCCGGCTGCGAAACGTATCTGAGCCAGATGCGGTCCCTCATTAGCACTCTGGGGAAGCTAACGGAGGATTCGATTCCGGCTGCGGCAAAGGAAGCTTTGCAGCACACATTCCGGAACTGGAAACGGGCGCGGCGTTCCTGATGTTGTCTGATTGCCTCAAATTGCTATAGCTCTTGCCAGTGATGTCCTATCTCCAACAAGTGTCATCCCGAGGAGCGCAGCGACGAGGGACCTGCACTTGCCGTTTCGGTCTACACCATTTGTGAAAATGAATCAGCAAGATGCAGATTCTTCGTTCGTCTTCACCTCCTCAGAATGACCGTGTTTCGAGAGTTTTTCAGCAACCTGTGAAGCCGTGCCCTGACGAATTGCCCCAAAATCCGCATTTATGAGATAAGTTCTAGTAAATCCGTTGCTTATCCGGACTTTCCCGCTCTCTCCACCCGCAGGCGACTTACCACTTCGAGCGGTAACGATTCCGTCCCCACATTGGACTCGGCAAGTCGGCGCCCGGCGGTAGCGCCGTGGACGAGCTCGATTGGAGCAAACGAGTGTATACTCTCGGCAGCCGGAGGGCTTGTATTGGGCCGCTTGATAGTTGCCGCCGATCCGCGGTTCTTGTTGTGACAGAATGCGTTTGGAGGAGACTAGATGAAGCATGCAGCGGGAATTCTTTTCACCGCCATCATCACTCTTTTGGCGTTGCCTCTCATCGGACTGATTTTTTCCATCTCTTTGCCTTCGTTTCCCTGATATCATATCCTCGTGAGGAGGAACTGTGTTCCGAAGGATTTTCATCTGGTTTGGAGTCGTGCTGGCCGGGGCCGGGACGCTTCCCGTAGCCCAGGCTCAAACCCCCAATCCCGCTTCTCCATACCGCGCTGTTATCAATCAATACTGCGTCACCTGCCACAACGAAAAATTGAAGACGGCGGGACTGGTTTTGAGCACGCTCGACGTCGGGAACGTGCCCGAAGGAGGGGCCGTTTGGGAGAAGGTGATCCGAAAACTGCGGACACGCGCGATGCCTCCTGCCAAGATGCCGCGTCCGGATGAAGCGACGTACGAATCCTTCGCCGCGTACCTCGAGGCGGAGCTCGACGGGGCGGCCGCGGCGAAACCCAATCCCGGCAGGCCGCTCGTTCATCGCCTCAATCGCGCGGAGTACGCCAACGCCGTCCGCGACCTGCTCGCGATGGAGATCGATGGGGCGGCGCTGCTTCCTCCCGACGATTCCGGCTACGGCTTTGACAATATCGGGGACGTTCTTACGGTGTCTCCGCTGCTGCTCGAACGGTACCTGTCCGCGGCGGAGAAGATCGCCCGTTTGGCCGTCGGCGATCTCACCGTGGAGCCGGACTTCACGACGCACGAGATTCCCAAGTTACTTGTCCAGGACAGCCGCATGAGTGAGGACCTCCCGCTCGGCTCGCGCGGGGGAATCGCGATACCGCACTTCTTCCCGGTCGACGGCGAATATGCCATCCGGGTCCGGCTCCAGCGAAACGTCCGCGATGTGGTTGTCGGCATGGCCGAGCCGCATGATCTTGACGTTCGCTTGGACGGCGTGAGAGTGAAGCTTTTCCGGGTTGGCGGAGAGCAGAGCGGCAGGCAGGATGCCGTAAAGGATCGATACGCGCCGGAACCGGAAAAGGCGATTGACGACGGACTGGAAGTGCGCTTCTCGGCGAAAGCCGGCAGGCGAACGGTGGGCGTCGCCTTCATTGAAGAGCAGGCGATGACGGAAGGAGTCTTTCGGCCGGCTCTGGCGGGGTTTAACTTCATCAACAATGACGAGCGCACCGGTTACGATGAGCCCGGCGTGGGGAGCGTCACGATCAGCGGGCCGTATGAGGCCCAGGGTCTTGGGGAAACAGCCAGCCGGCAACGGATTTTCGCGTGCCGCCCGGCCAATGGCTCCGAAGAAGAGCCCTGTGCGCGAAAGATTCTGGGCGCGCTGGCGCGCCAAGCCTATCGCCAGCCGGTTGCGGAAGAGGACCTGCAGGCTCTGCTCGACTTCTACAAGACCGGCCGCGGCCAGGGAGGATTCGAAAGCGGGATCGAAATGGCGCTGCGCAGGATGCTGGTAGACCCGCAATTCCTGTTTCGGATCGAACGCACCCCCGCCGGCGTTGCGCCGGGCTCGGCCTACCCGATCAGCAACCTGGAGATGGCTTCGCGGTTGTCCTTTTTCCTCTGGAGCAGCATTCCGGATGACGAATTGCTGGAAGCGGCCGAACGGGGCCGGTTGCAAGACTCCGCCGTCCTCAAGCGGCAGGTGAAGAGGATGCTGGCGGATCCGCGTTCCAAGGCTCTGGTGAGCAATTTCGCGGGGCAGTGGCTCTACCTGCGGAACATGGATCTCGTTACTCCCGATCCGGACCGGTTCCCCGATTTCGACGAGAACCTCCGGAAAGCGTTCCAGATGGAAACGCAGCTCCTGTTCGAGAGCATGCTGCGCGAGGACCGCAGCGTGGTGGATTTGCTGGATGCCGATTACACGTTCCTCAACGAGCGGCTGGCCCGGCACTACGGAATCCCGAACATTTACGGAAGCCGGTTCCGGCGGGTGAAACTGACGGGCGAGGAGCGGAGAGGATTGCTGGGGCAGGGAGGCGTCCTGACGGTGACCTCGTATGCCACCAGGACCTCCCCGGTTCTGCGCGGGAAATGGCTGCTCGAGAACATCCTGGGGACTCCGCCGCCGCCGCCGCCGCCGAACGTGCCGTCTCTCAAGGTGGAGGATCAGAACGGAAAGCCTGCTTCCATCCGCGAGCGGCTGGCGCAGCACCGCGCGAATCCCGTGTGCGCGGCCTGTCACTCGCGGATCGACCCGCTGGGCTTCGCGCTCGAGAACTTTGACGCCATCGGCAAATGGCGGACCACGGACGCGGGCACGCCCGTCGATGCGTCCGGCCAGCTTCCCGACGGCAGCCAGTTCGAAGGGCCCGCCGGACTGCGGAATGTGCTGCTGAGCAAACGCGATGAATTTGTGATTTCCGTTACGCAAAAGCTCCTCACCTACGCGCTGGGCCGGGGAATTGAGTATTACGACGCTCCGGCCGTCCGCACGATCACGCGGGGGGCCGCAGCCGATGACTACCGCTGGTCAGCGCTGGTATTGGGGATCGTGGAGAGTGTTCCATTTCAGATGAGGAGGTCAGCAGAACCATGACGATTTTCAAGAAGGCCATCCCGCGCCGCACATTTTTGAAAGGCGCCGGAACAATGCTGGGCCTGCCCCTACTCAACAGCATGGCGCCGGCGTTCGCATCCTCGCCGTACGCGCCGGGCCAAGCGCCGGTCCGCCTCGGCGTGGTTTACGTCCCGAACGGGATCATCATGGAGCAGTGGACCCCGGCGGCCGAGGGCACGAATTTTGAGCTGGCTCCCATCATGGAATCGCTCGCTCCCGTAAAGGATCAAGTCCTCGTGCTGAGCGGCTTGAACCACTTCAAGGCCAACCCGGCTCCGGGCGAAGGCGCGGGGGACCATCCGCGGGCCAGCTCGGTCTTCCTGACGGGCGTTCATGCCAGAACGACGGAAGGGACCGACATGGAGGTGGGTGTCTCCGCTGACCAGATCGCCGCGCGGGAGCTCGGCAAGCACACCCAGCTGGCTTCCCTGGAGCTGGGGGTGGATTCTTCGGACATCGTAGGGTCCTGCGAGGCCGGGTACACCTGCGCTTATTTCAACACCATTTCCTGGCGCACCGCGACGACTCCGAATCCGATGGAGAACAAGCCTCGGGCGGTGTTCGAGCGTTTGTTCGGCGACAGGAGCACCACGGACCCGGCGGCTCGCCTCGCCCGCATCCGGGAAAACCGCAGCATTCTCGACTCGGTGATGCAATCCATGTCCCGGCTGCTGAAAGGACTCGGCCCGGACGATCAGGCCAAGCTCTCCGAGTATCTGGAGGCCATTCGCGATGTGGAGAGGCGCATCCAGATGGCGGAGGAGCAGGGAGCACAGGAGTTGCCGTCGCTCGAGCGGCCCGTCGGCGTTCCGGCCACGTTTCAGGAGCACGCCAAGCTGATGTTTGATTTGCAGACGCTGGCCTACCAGACCGATCTTACCCGCGTCACCACCTTCATGATGGGCCGCGAGCTCACCGGACGGACCTACCGCGAGATCGGCATCCCCGACCCGCACCATGGCTTGACGCACCACAGCGGCGACGTCGCCATGATCGAGAAGGTGATCCAGATCAACACCTATCACATGAAGATGTTCTCTTATTTCCTGGAGAAGCTGCGCTCCACCCCGGACGGCGACGGCTCGCTGCTCGACCATTCCATGATTGTCTACGGCGGCGGCATCAGCAACGGCAACATGCATAAGCACGACGACTTGCCCGTCCTGCTGGCGGGCGGCGGAGCCGGCAGAATCAAAGGCGGCCGTCACATCCGGTATCCAAAACAAAAGCGGATTCCGATGACCAATCTCCACCTCACCTTGCTGGACATGGTGGGAATTCCCGTGGAGAGTCTGGGAGACAGCAATGGCAAACTCGAACTAGAGCCGCTTTCCGTATAGGCACAAAGGCCGCGGCGCGAAGCTTGTGCGGGGCTAAGGTTGTGCCGAAGGCGCCGTGCGAAAGGAATTGCGCGGAAGGAATTGAAAGGAAGGAATTGAAAGGACGAAGGCGAATGCGCTTTGGAATCCGGGTTCTCGCCGTCTGGTGGATCATCTCGCTGCTGTCGGTGGCCGCCCTTGCCGCGCCCGCCAGTGATCGGCGCCTCCTGGACGCCCTCAAAGAAGGAGACACGGAAACAGTCCGGTCCCTCCTGAAGGAGAAGGTCGATGTAAACGAGCCCGAGGCGGACGGCACGACCGCCCTGGCGTGGGCGGCCTATCGGGATGATCCGGAGGCGGCCGAGCTCCTGATTCGCGCCGGAGCGGACGTGAACGCCGCCAACGACTATGGCGTCACCGCGCTGTTTCTGGCCTGCAACAACCGGAACGCCGCCTTGGTGAAAAAGCTGCTCGATGCCGGGGCGGACCCGAATGCCCGGCTGCGCGCGGGAGGAACGCCGCTCATGGCCTGCACGCGCACAGGCAGCGTGGACGGAGTGAAATCGCTGCTGGCCTCCGGAGCGGACCCGAACGCAGCGGAAACGCAGCGCGGGCAAACGGCGCTGATGACGGCGGTGGCGGCAAAGCACCCGGACGTTGCGGGCGTGCTGATCGAGAGAGGAGCAAAGCTCGACGCCCGCTCGAAGAGCGGATTTACGGCGCTGCTGTTTGCGGCGCAGCAGGGCGACGCGGAGGCTGCCCGGATGCTGCTGGCAACGGGAGCGGACGTGAACGAGACTACGCCCGAAGGGTTGACCCCGCTGCTGGTGGCGAGCGCCAGCGGCCACGAGGCGCTCTCGATTTTTCTGCTCGAAAAGGGAGCGGACCCGAACGCAGCTACGGGCGACGGCGTTACCGCCCTGCACAATGCGGTGCTGCAAGGACTCTCGATCGCCAGCGGAGTCCGCTTCGACCCGGCCGTAGGCCACCTGTTCCGGCCCAACATGCGGGAATTGGTCAGTGCGCTCCTGGCGCGCGGGGTGAATCCAAACGCTCGAACGGCCGGAAAACCCGTTGGCGCGACGCCGTTCCTGCTGGCAGCCGTTACGTATGATGCCAAGGTCATGCGCGCCTTGGCCGCCGGGGGCGCCGATCCGCTCCTTGCAACGAAGACGGGCGCTACGCCGCTGATGATGGCGGCCGGGTCCGGGAGGCGCGAGGACCGTACGGAGGAGGAGGAGCAGCGGGCTCTGGAAGCCGTCAAAGCGGCGGTGGAGCTGGGCGCTGACGTCAATCCTGCCGACGAGAACGGCCAGACCGCTATGCACGCCGCGGCCTACACGGGGTCGGACGAGATCATCCGGGTTTTGGCGGACGCGGGCGCTGCTGTCAACGTCACGGACCACTATGGACAAACGCCGTTGAGCATCGCGGAAGCCTTCATCCCGAAAACGGTGAACGACTTCGGGCTGCGGCCGTTCATCGTCCACAAGAGCACGGCGAATCTGCTTCTCCGATTGGGCGCCACGCCCCTGGCTGCCTCCTCCGCGCAATGATAGACGGTAGACGGTAGACGATAGACGGTAGCCGCGGTGACGGCAGAGCCGGAGTCCCTGCATCCATTCCGCGCACTGGGGTGGCATCACAGCGCATCCAATTCCTGAATTATTTTCTCGCGCGGGTGTTTGCTTTTTCGCCGTTTCGCCTTATCTTTAGCTGACATTATTTTTGCCTGGGGGGTGCGCATGAAGTGCAAGGCTGCGTCTTGTGTAACGACGGACGGATTGCGGGCGCGATGGCCCGCGCGGGGGGCAATGATTCTCGGCTCATTTGCGGTTCTGGCGATGCTGGCAGGCGCGATGGGCTGCTCGCAGGCGGAAACGCCGGAAACGGCGGAATTGCTTCCTCCGCCGACGAAGGTGCTCTACGACCCGCCGTACCCGAATGACGAGGTCGAGCCGTTCCAGATCATGGGGAACATCTATTTCATCGGGCTGACGAATTACGCCGCGTATCTGATCACGACGCCCGAGGGCCACATTCTGCTCGACACGATGATCGAGGAAACGGTTCCGCAGCAGGTCGCGCACATCGAAAAGCTCGGCTTCCAGGTGGAGGACATCAAGATCATTCTGACGGCTCATGCCCACCGGGACCATGTGGGCGGGCACGCTCTCTTCAAGGAAATGAGCGGGGCGGAAGTTGTGATCATGGCAGAGGATGCCGACGTGCTTGCCGACGGCGGCGTCACCGATTTTCGCGGCGACGGCAGCCAGATCTGGACCCCGGTCACCGCCGACCGGATCATTCACGACGGCGATGAGGTCAGCCTCGGCGGCACCACCATGACGGCTCACCTGACGGCCGGCCACAGCAAGGGCTGCACGGCCTGGAGCATGGCCGCCGAGGAAGACGGCCAGAGCCACAACGTTGTTTTCTTCTGCAGCCAGCGCGTCAACGATCGCGTCCCGATGGTGAACAACCCCCAGTATCCGAATCTCCCGGAGGCCTTCCAGGCGGGTTTCGATACCCTCAAGACGCTGCCGTGCGACGTCTTCCTGGCCTCGCACTCCTTTATGTTTAATCTGGAGGAGAAGCTTGCGCAGAAGGCGCAGAATCCCGGCGTGAATCCGTTCATCGATCCGCAAGGGTGCCGCGACTATGTCGCGGACTGGGAATACGAGTTCCGCTACAAGCTGCAGCAGGCCCGCTTAGGGCAGCAGGTAACACCGTAAAACGATTCCGCCCGCCCGGCAGATCCCTTCTGCCGTGGCCTGTCTGCCGGGACCGCCTGCCGGGACCGCTGGAACTGAGGCCCGCGATTCCTGATTGCCGCTTGCGGGTGCTTTCCGGCGTCAACGATTGCTCTGCAGGACGAAGAGGCCGCGCGCGGGGGCGCTGCCGCTGGTTTGGAGCAGCTCGGAAGCTCCCTGCTGCGGGCTTGTTTCCGGCGCAAGCTCCCGCGAGAATCTGCGGTCGGAATAGACGAGCGACAATCCGCGCTTCTTTCCGCTCGGAACCAGCTCCGACTGGCGCTCGAAGCCGAATACATCATAGACGGCGACGGAAGCGTCCGGCACGATTTCGGTGGGCTTCGGCTCGCCCGGCAACTGCAGACTCAGCAGAAGCCTCCGCGACGCTTTGACCGAAACCACGTTCGAGGACGACCAGCCGGCCTCGGCGGGGGATATCGCAAACACGGCTCCCGGGTCAATCGTCCGTTTGATCTCTTTCGCGATGGCGCCGTCGGCCCCCTGCGCGAACAGAGCGATGGTGCCGTCGCCGTCCGTCGAGTTGGCGACGATCAACTGGCTTGCGGCCGACTCCGCGTCCAGACGGAAACGATAAAGAAGAATCTGATCGCCCGGCTCCTGATCGGCGGAACCCTGCGTCTGGCTCATTGGATCCAGCCGCTGGCTTCGAATGCCCGATCGCGCAGTGCTCTTCGGTTTTGCCTCCTGCGCGCGCATCTCCTGCGCGGTCATCTCCTGCGCGCTCACGGCCAGCGGAATCACGAGAGCGGGGAGGAGCAGCGCGAGCCTCCAGTTCCAGGGAGCCTTCATTTTCATACGGCCCGTCCTGCCCATGCGGCCTGTCGTCATCATCGTTCTCCTTCCTGCCGTGCTTGCCGCTATCTCCCGATCGCGACCGTGACCGTGTTTGCCGCAACTCCTCCGATGGTAAGAACCACCGGAACGGCGTCGTCCGCCGGGGCGTTTGCCGGAACCTCCACGTTGACTTGGTAGAGGCCCACGAAACCGGGGGCGAGCCCGGAGAAGCTTACCGTTGCGGGGATGCCGCCGACCGTGACTGCCGGGACGGCCCGCGTATGCGAAAGCGGATTGCTGAGAGCGGGGGTGCCGCTCGGGGGCGGGTCGGTCACGCTCCCCAGGCCCGTGCAATAGATTGTCAGGAACTCGCCCGGAACGGCGGGCCGCGTAGCCCGTCCCGGAATGCTGCCAGCCGGAGCGGCCAGCGTGTCGCCCACGTTCGCGATCAGGATGGCGCCTTGCCCTTGTCCCGACGAGTTCACCGTGAAGATCCCCGGCTGCACCGCGGCCATCGTAATCTGCTCCGGAGCGGCCAGCGCGGACTGCGCCGTTGCCACAACCTGAGTCGTCGTTCCCGGCGTCAGCTCAAACGGCACCTGCCCGTTTACCTGGCCGTCGGCGGAGAAGAACAGCGGCACGCGCAATCCCGCGATCGTGATCCGCGTTTCGCCCAGATCGCGGGGCAGGGGAACGCTGCCGGCTGCCACGCCCGTGGAGGACGTGGACAACTCCCGGCCGAACAGCGAGAAGATGCTCCCGGGAGACAGCGGCTGGCCCGGCGCAAAGCTCGCGCCATTCACCACGCCTCGCGGGAAAATTTGGGGGCTCCGCCGGGGGCCGGCTCCTCCCGCGCCTCCCGCCGCCAGCACCTTTCCTTCGAGCGCCAGCGTGCTTCGCAGCTCCGCGGACTGGGCCTGCAGCGTCACCAGCACGGTGCCTTCCGGATTGGAAGGAGTCCACAGCTTGGTGTAGATTCCGTCGGAGACGTGGTCCAGGATCAGCAGCGGGTCGCCGTTTGAGAACGTCGCCGTCACCACCGCTCCCGTCACCGGCTGCCCGCAGGGATAATCCACCACCTGAACCTGGAGCGTGCGCCCCAAGCTGACTTGCGGAGACAGGTTGTTGCCGCCGTACAGGATTTCCTCCATCACGAGGTCTGCCGGAGCGCAATCGACCCGGGGCGACGGGTTTGCGCTGGATGAATCCGCGCCGTCCCGCGCCGTCTCGTAGGAGGCCGCAACCGTCCCGGGCGGCGTGACCAGGAACGAGACGGCGACTTCCGTGGTATTCCCCGTGCTGAACGTGATCCGCAAGCGCCCCCGGTAGACATTCGCAGCCAGGCCGCTCTGCGGCTGTACGCGGATTGGGATGGACTCGCCCGCCGCGCTCAATTCACCCGCGCTCGGCGTCACCGTCAGCCAGTTTCCTTCCGTAATGGCCTCAACGGAATAGAAGAGCGACTTCCCTCCCGAGCTGGAGAGAAGCACTTCCTGGGCGGCGGGGGGGGAGCTGCCCGCCGTTCCAATGAAAATCAAGCCTGCGGGCCGCACGTCTCCCACCGGGTCGCTGCTCGGCGCGAGGATGTTGGCGATCACGTAAACTTGCAGCGGGGAATTCGGCGCTCCGGGGGCTTCCAAAGTGAGCAGGCCGGTATAGGCGCCCTGCCGCAATCTGGAGGAGTCCACCCGGATCGTGGCGCTGGAGCTCCGCCCGGAGGGACCCCCTTCCGCGACGCCGCTCGCGGATTCCACCGAAAACCAGTCCAGCCCGTCTTGCGTCGTTGCGCGCGCCCGCCAGTTCAGCGTTCCTTGCCCCACGTTCAATATCTGGAAGCTCTGTGACGGGATGCTCCTTCCTTCCACGCCCTGAAACGTAAAGCCGGCCTGGCTGAGCCGAAGAATCGGAATGGAGGGCGTGACGAGCAGCGTTACGATGACGCTGACCGGCGAAGCGGTCCCCGCCTGCACGGTTACCCTTCCGGTGTAGACATCCGCCTTCAGTCCGGCCGGGTCTGCGCTGACTTCGAGTGTATTGGGAGTGCTCCCGGAAACGCGGCTGATTCGCAGCCAGTTCCCGCTCCCGGTTCGCACCTCCGCGTCCCACTGCAGGCTGCCGCTGCCCAGATTGCTGATCGACAGGGTCTGATTCGGCGGGGCCCCGCCGTTTTCCGTTGCCCGGAAGTTCAAATATTGGGGCGTGATGCTGAGCGTTGCCGTGGGCACGACCGTGAAGCGAAGCGGATTCGAGATGCCTCCGCCCGGCAGCGGCGAGAACACCCTGACCGACGGCGTTCCCGCTGAAAGGTTGTCTGTGGAGATCGTCGCGCGCAGCTCCGTTGCGCTCACGAACGTCGTCGGACGGTCGCTTCCGTTCCAGCGCACCACGGAGCCTGAGACAAAGCCTCTGCCGGTCACGGTCAGAACGAATCCCGCTCCTCCGGCGCTCGCGCTCGAAGGCGACAGCGCGGTAATGACCGGCGCCGGCGCCAGCGTCCCGGTCACGAACGACTGCAGCGACAACCTGTAGGAGCCCGACTCACCCGCGCTATAGCTGGTCGCTTCGATCCGGTACCTTCCCGCGGGAAAGCTGTAGGTGATCCGCGAATCCGTTCCGCCCGCGCTGTCGTCGTCGAACGCCACGGTCACCCCGTTTGCTCCGAGCACCCGCACGTACGTGTCGAACTCCGTCGAGCTCATGGTCAGCAGCACAGTCTGGGCCGACCCGGCGCTGAACTCATAGAGGTCCGCGTAGCATCCGCCACAGCCCACCAGGCGTCCCGAGCCCGCCGTCAGGCTCCCGTTCACCGTCTGCCCTATGGCGATGGCGTTCACGGTGGCCGTCGCCGGCCCGATCGAAAGATTGTAGGGCCCGGTCTCTCCTTCGTAGTAGGAGGTGACCTCGACGCGGTACGTGCCCGGGGCGAAATTTTGAAGGATCTGGGAGTTGGTGTCTCCCCCGCTGTCATCATCGCTGGCCACGACGGTCCCATTGCTGTCGAGGACTCGCAGAAAGGCGTCAAACGCCGCCGAGTTCAAGGCGATGACCAGCGCCTCCGAAGATCTAACGGTGAACTCGTGCACGTTGGCGAAACATTCGGGGCAACCCGTCGCGCGTCCGGATAGCGAAGTGATGCTGCCGCTCGCCGCCGCCCCCACCTCGATGGGAACGAGCGGGGGAGGCGCCACGACAGCCAGAAGCGCGAGAGTATAAGCGCCGGACTCGCCGCCGTCATATGTGCTGGCTTCCAGGAAGTAGGCTCCCGCGGCAAGGCTGATCGCAATCCGCGCATTGGTCCCGCCGCCGCTGTCGTCGTCGGAGCGGACTGTTTCGAGGTTGCTGTTGAGCACCCGCAAGTAGGAGTCCACCGCCGTCGAGCTCATCGCGACTTCCAGCGTTTGCGGGGAAGAGAGCGTGAACTGGTACAGGTCGGTGAAACATCCGCCGCATCCCACCGAGCGCCCCGAAGAGACCGTCAGGTTTCCGCTGGCTGTCTGGCCCACGCTGATGGAGTGTATCTCCGGGGCCGCGGTCCCGCCGAGCGATAAAGAATACCCTCCGCTCTCGCCGACGTCGTAGGTGGTGGCCTCGAGTAAATACGTCCCCGGGGTGAAGCTCCACACGATCCGGGAATCGGTTCCGCCGCCGCTGTCGTCATCCACGCTCAGGGTCTGTTGGCTCTCATCCAGAATCCGCAGATAGGCGTCGAAGGCCGTCGAGGAGAGCGTGACCACCAGGGTCTGCGCCGAGTTGATCGTGACGCGGTAGAAGTCCGCAAAACACCCGCTGCAGCCCACCGAGCGCTCCGAGGCCGCAGCCAGGCTCCCGGTCACGGTCTGCCCCGCCTGGATCGCGCCGATCACCTGCACGTCCGCCGACCGCACTTCGATCTCATACTCGCCCGATTCCCCGGCGTCGTAGGAGCTGGCTTCCACCTGGTAGGTTCCCGGGCCAAAGCTCTGCAGGATCCGCGAATCCGTTCCGCCTCCGCCGTCATCGTCCGTGATTACGGCGTTCCCGCCGGCGTCGAGCACCCGCAGGTACGTGTCGAACTCCGCCGAGCTCATCGTAATGATCAAGCTCTCGGCGCCCGTGACCGTGAACTCGTACAGGTCCGCGAAGCACCCGCTGCATCCCACCGAGCGCCCCGACGAGGAAGTCAGATTTCTATTCAGGGCCTGTCCGATGTCGATCGGCGTTGCTACCGGCGGCGCAAGCTCCAGCAGGGAAAGCGTGTACGCACCAACAGCGCCGGGCTCGTAGGTCGTGGCCTCGATAGAATACGTGCCGGGGGAGAGATTCCCCGCAATCCGCGAATCAGTCGAGTTGTCGTTCTCGTCATCATTGTTGGAGACAGTCTCGCCGTTCACGTCCAGCACCCGCAGAAAGGCGTCAAACTCCTCCGAGCGGAGAGCGATCTCCAGGTTCCGTTCCGCCGTTATGCTGAACCGGTAGAGGTCCGTGAAGCATCCGGCGCAGCCCACGGAGCGCCCCGATGACGTGGTCAGCGCGCCCGTCACGGTCTGCCCCACGTTGATTGGCTTCACTTCCGGCGGTGCCGCCGTCTCCAGAATGAGGCTATACGGGCCTCCCAGGCCCGGTTCGAGCGAGCTGGCCTCGATGAGATACGTTCCCGCCGCGAAGGTCTGATAGATCTGCGCGTTAGCCCCTGCTCCGCTGTCGTCGTCCTCGACCACAACGTTTCCGTTGGTGTCCAGCACCACCAGATACGTGTCGAACGCCTCCGAGTTCATACTCATCAGCAGCGTCTGCGGCGAGTTGATGCTGAACCGGTACAGGTCGGCGAAACATTCGGGGCAGCCCCCCGACCGGCCGGAAGATGCGGACAGCGTTCCGCTCCGCGTCTGCCCGACTGCGATGGTCGTTTGGGCCGAGGCGGCGCCGCCGGCTAACACCAGAACCAGCAATACGAGCAGTGGCAATACTTTCTTGACCATGGGACGAATCAAGTACGATGCCGGCAAGTCCATACCGTAGCTTTCACACACACCTTAGCTTACGGCTCCCGTGCGTCAAAAGCAATTCCCATGAGCTAGTACGGGTCGTCCAACTCCACCTCCACCACTTCCGCGGCGCGAATCGCCTTCCGGTTCCGGCGGAAATAGAAGAAGGCCGCGATGATCCCGAGGCCGAAGCCGATGGCGTGGACGCGGTATCCGACATCTTCCTGGAACGTGGTCGGCAGCAGGATCACCAGCGCGATTCCCACCGCCCGCATGACGCGCTTTCCGGGGCTCAGGGTGCGCTCGACCGCCAGGTACATGCTGAGCCAGAAGCCTGCCATCCAATACACCAGTCCCGACGCGCCCACCAGGCTGACTCCGGCGGGATAGGTCAGCAGGGACAGGTAATTCGCCAGCGCCGACAGCGCCACTCCCAGGACAGGGAAGACCCAGAATCCGAAATATCCGTAGAGAAGGTAGCTGAACAGCGCCACAAAAATGATGTTGGAGAACAGATGCTCCAGGTCCGAGTGCGCGCCGACGGCCGTCACCAGTTGCCAGTACTCGTGTCTCTCCAGCGCCGCCTGGCTCGCGCTCAGACTCGGCAGCAGCGCCCCGCCGTTCCGCCACCCCAGCAGGGAAGTCCCCACGACCAGCAGTACGAACACGGCCGCCACTCGCAGGCTGTCCCGCCGCGGCTTCCGCGACAGCAGCGTCTCCCGCACGCGGTAGTCCCGATAGCCCTGATGGACCCCATAGCCCCGAAGGCCCCGATCTTCCGGCGCGCCGCCCATTCCGCTATCGTATCGCAACGAGAGGCGCCGCCGAGGATCACACGGAATGCAATGTATGTGGGATGGCAAACCGATCAGAGGGCATCCGCTTCCGATCCATCAGAAAACAGGCCTCTCCCGAGAACCGGCCGAATCTCAGTTCACGATTCACGATTCACTATTCACTAACCACTGTTTTTCAGTACCGCCCCTTCTTGTCCAGGTCCAGCAATTCCTCGCAGGTGACGTCCTCCAGAACCTCATAGCCCGGCGGGGCCAGTTGCAAGACCTTCTTTCCCGTCCAGGTCCTCGTATACGTCTTCGGGTCGTCGAACGTGAAGTCAATTTGCAGCGTGTCGTGCTCCGGGCGCTGGAAGCGCTCCACGATGTGCAGAGCATCGCTCTTCGGATGCGCCAGGTTGTCCAGCCACCAGCTTTCGGGGTTGATGTTGATCGTGTCTACCACCAGCGTGTTGCCGTCCCACTTGCCGTCCGAATGCCCCATCCAGCTGTATGGATAGCCTTCCGGGTGCCCGCGTCCATCCGTAAAGATGCGGCGCACCCAGTGGTCCGACTCAAATAGCATGACCATCATGTGGGCGGCGTGGACGATTTCGAACGGACGCGGCGTCGTATAGATGCGCGGCATCCCGTGCGGGAAGCAGCTGTGCGTGGGGTCGAATTCATCGCCGCCGGACGAGTAGAGGCTGGTCACCCCCTGGCGGGCCTGTTTATATTTTGCCTCGGCCCAGGCCTGCATGGGAGGTTCCTCGGTCGAGAAGCCCTGGCGCGGAATCCCGCCGCGCCGCTCCGCGCTCACGTCCCCGGTTCCTGGTCCCGCCGGAGACGCTCCGATATATTGCGCATGGTCCCAGGTGCCCGAAAAATCCGGCCTCGTCTGAGCCTGCGCGAGAAGAACGGGCAGCAAAGCAAACGCTGTCAAGCTCGCCAGTATCAATATGCTTCGAAAACGCATCGTGAAACCCTCCGTTTATAAACGTTGCCACGCAGATCGATGGAATCCGAATTCCTTGCTTAGGATACAACAAATGAGCCGGGGGAAGAGCACCATTTTCCTCCGACTCAAGTAGCCACGGCACGCTGTCTGTTCTGATCCGAGTGAGCGACCGGTGGTTCGCTCTCATTTTCCCCCGACTCAAGTAGCCACGGCACGCTGTCTGTTCTGATCCGAGCCGGGAGCGTGAGCGACCGCTGGTTCGCTCTCATTTTCCCCCGACTCAAGTAGCCACGGCACGCTGTCTGTTCTGATCCGAGCCGGGAGCGTAAGCGACCGCTGGTTCGCTCTCCATTTGCCCTCCATGGTCTTAGTCCCCACTCTTCCGGAATCTTGAATTCGGAATCCGCCATTTCCGCCCCAAGGTTTGAACCGGGGTGCCTGTGTGTCTTTGTGGTAAAAAACCTTACTCAACCATATCCACAATCCTCTTTCCGATCACCAGCGACGCCGTAGCGGCCGGCGACGGCACGTTCAGGACGTGCACTACGCCTCCGTCCCGCGCAATTTCGAAGTCGTCCAGGAGCCTTCCGCTGCGGCCGACCGCCTGAGCGCGCACGCCCGCCCCTCCCGGACGCAGGTCGGCTTCCCCGATTTCCGGAAGCAGCCGCTCGAGCGCCCGCACGAAGGCGCGCTTGCTGAGCGAGCGGTAGAACTCGGCCAGGCCGCTCTGCCAGTACTTCGCCGCCATCCGCCAGAAGCCGGGAAACGCGAGCGTTGCCGCCGTGTCCGGCAGCGAGAAATCCCCCTTGCGATACCCCTCGCGCTTCAGAGCCAGCACGGCGTTCGGCCCCGCCTCCACGCCTCCGCGGATCCGGCGCGTGAAGTGCACGCCCAGGAACGGAAACTTCGGATCGGGCACGGGATAAATCAAGCCCCGCACCAGTTCGCTGCGCTCCGGCGCGATTTCGTAATACTCGCCGCGAAACGGCACGATCCTGGAGTCGAGCTTCGCTCCTGCGGCGCGCGCGATCCGGTCGCTTTCGAGCCCGGCGCAGTTGATCACTTTCCGGCCGGTGACCGCCCCGCGCGTTGTCTCGACCACGATCTCCGTTCCGCGATTCGCAATCCGCAATGCGCGCGTCCCGGTGCGGATTTCTCCGCCCGCCTTTGTTACCTGATCGGCATAGGTGTTCGCTACCGCGGCGTAATCGGTGATCCCGGTGCCCGGGACGTGCAGCGCTCTGATCCCGGCGCTGTGCGGCTCGATCTCGCGCAGCCGTTCCGGCCCGATCATCGCGAGGCCCGGTACGCCGTTCGCCGTGCCGCGCCGCTGGAGCTCTGCGAGAGCCGGCAGCTCCTCCCCCCGCGTGGCGACCACCACTTTCCCGCAGATTTCGTAGGGCAGCGCATGCTCGCGGCAGAAGGCGGCCATCGCCGCCGCCCCTTCGACGCACGTCCGCGCTTTGAGCGATCCGGGTTTGTAATAGAGGCCGGAGTGGATGACGCCGCTGTTGTGGCCGGTTTGGTGGGTTGCGAGGCGGCCTTCTTTCTCGACAACGAGGACGCTGCGGCGCGGCCGCCGCCGCTTGGCCTCCATTGCGCTGGAGAGACCGATGATCCCTCCGCCGATAATCACGAGGTCATAAATTGCCGCGGCCATTCGTGTGGAACGCTGGTTGCCCCCAGGCGCATCGCAAGTCTCATTGCCAGTCGCATGACGACTGGTCCAATCAGAATCGGCATCAATCCGAGGAGAGAGCGTGCGTTTCGCGGCGCATGGAGCTTCCGGCTGACTCGTCCCGTCGTGCGAACCGTCTTCTACCAGTCGCGTCCGCGTCCGCCGCCGCCTTCGCGTCCGTAACCGCGTCCGCCGCCGCCGCCTTCGCGTTTCGGGCGCGCTTCGTTCACAACCAGCGCCCGTCCCTGAAAATCCTTGCCATTCAGCATCTCGACGGCGCGGTCGCCCTCGGCGTCATCCAGGATTTCCGCGAAACCGAATCCCCGCGAACTCCCCGAAAATTTGTCCCGGATGATCTGCACGGTGTTGGTCGTAACTCCGGCGTTGGCGAACCAATCCCGCAAGTCGTCTTCCGTCGCTTGAAAGGGCAAATTCCCTACGTAGAGGTTTTTCACTGGCGCGCTCCTTTTGCTGTAGTCTGGTTGGCCCGGTGCGGGAACCGTAGCTGAAGGGCAGACCAGGCGCGGCCAGGGCCGCTGAGGAACAGTCCGACCTCAGCTTCGCGTGTATCCTCTCACAGACGCGCGCTCGTGTCAAAAGGAACAGCCTCGTGAATCATGAGCTGGCAGTTGTTCGTTGTGACGAAACCAAACCCTTTCGGGCGGGCCGCAGCCAGCGCCGCGCCACTGGCAGCTTACAACTCACATCTTACAACTAACCTTCCGGCTGCGGCTTGCGCGGCCTGCGCGGCGTTTGGGAACGGGCCCGGCTGCGGCGGCGATAGGTCCGCTTTTTCTTCGGCGCAGCTTCTTCCGGGGGTGCCTCCGCGCTTTCCGCCTCGCTGCCGGAGGATTCTTCCACCGCTGCCGCTTCGATCACCTCCGCCTCTGTCTGCGCCTCGGTCTCGGGCTCCGTGACCGCCTCTGTCTCCGGCTCCGTCGCCGGCTGCTCCTCCGCCGGGCGGCTCGCCGCCCGCGCCATCGCCTGCGAAGGCCGGAACGCGGAGCCCGGACGGACGCGCAGTACCTCGCTCGCGTCCGGCTCCAGCCGCACCAGGCTCAGGTCCTGCGCATAGTTCAACAACTCCGCGAACTGCGAGAACCCATACCGCTTCTCGTCAAAACCCGGCTCCAGATGCTCCACGTACCCCCGCACCCCTTTGAAATCGAGCGTGCCCCACAGGTCATTCTCGTCAATCACCCGCAGCGCCCGATGCAGCACCGAGAGGGCGTCCTCCCGCTTGAGCAGGGATTCTTCCACGCGCTCTTCCTCTTCCCGCGACGGCAGCGAGATCAGATAGTGCCCGTGCTCCTTATGGGTTCTGACCAGGTGCGCCTTGTCGAGCATCTCGACGAACTGCCGGAACGACGACGTTCCGTAGTCCCGCTCCGTAAACGAGGAGTCGAGCTGCAGCATGGTGCTCTTGAGCAGGCCCAGTTGCGGCTGCACTTCGCGCCGCCCCAGCACTTCGAGCGCCCGGTGCAGCAGCGGCATCACGCCGCTCAGCGGCAGTGTCGACGAGGCTCTCGGCGCCGCCCTCTGCGGGCCTCCGGGGCCTCCTCTTCCATGCCGTTGTTGTTGCGAATGGCTCTGCACCGGGGTCATCAGGCTTTCGTAGTTGATGAACTCCCGGCAGTTTTTCTGGAGGATGGTGCTCGTGAAGGCGCGGCCGCCCACGACGAACACGACCTTGTTGTATTGTTTGAGTTTTTCGACCAGCGAGATGAAATCGCTGTCCCCGGAGACGATGGCGAATGCGTCGATGTGCGGCTTCGTCAGCGCCATCTCGAGCGCGTCGAGCGCCAGGTTGATGTCCGCGCCGTTTTTGTCCCCCCGCGGGCCCGGATGCCGCTGCACCATCTGCACCCCGTGCTGGCTGAAGCTCCGGCTCATATCGCCGTGGTGCGTCCAGTCCGCGTAGGCGATCTTGGTGAGGACTTCTCCTCGTTCTTTCAACGCCTCCAGCACGATCGAGACGTCAAATTCGCGTCCCAGGGTGTTTTTTACGCCGATCTCGATGTTGTCAAAGTCAATGAATACCGCGATGCGGTGTCGTTCTTCCATTTGGTTGGTAGTTGTAACTCCTCTCTGCCCGCAAGCATACCACGTTTATCTCATTCGTCTGAATCCGCGGCGCGCCCGTGTAGCCACGGCACGCCCTTTGTGCCGTGGGTTTGTTCTGGGTTTCCGAGCCGCGCGCGGAAGCAAGCGGTCCATCTTCCGTTCGTCGCTCGTCACTATCCACTATCCACTGCTTTCTACTTCCACTTCTTCCCCAGCTTTTCCAGCCCCGCCTTGCTCAGATCTTCCTGCAGCATCACCGGGTGGAATTTGCAGTCCGCGTTGAACTGCAGGAAAAACGGCTCCGCAAACGATGGAATCCGCGACGGCTCCGCTATGTCGACAATCAGGATGGCCGTGCGTTGTCCGTTGATCTCCGTAAAGTAGGCCGCTTCCGGCTTGAGGTCTGCCAAAATGCGCTGCAGAATCGCATCCGCCTTTCCTTTCCGCACCAATGTATTGAACGGCTCGTGCGGCATCCCAACCTTCAGCAACATCCTCATGGGCGTTTCTCCTCTCTCAATCCATCCAGTTGCTCTTCAGACGGTCATCCTGAGCGCAGCGAAGGACCTGCTTTTCTCCATCTGCGCCATCTGCGGATTCTGTGGATTCCCTAGTCCAGCGGCTCGATCTTAGCCAGTTTCGCGTGATGGTTTTCTCCGATCCAGACCGCCACCGGGGAACTCGAGTTGTCCACATCCATTCTCCGGATGTTCACACCCAGTCGCGGCAGCAGGTACCTCGTCACCGCTCCGCTTGCCGGATCGAGGCGGAAAATGTAATCGGTGTGCATCCCGCCCGACCACACCTCCCCGTTCTTGTCCGGAATGGCATCATAGGTTCCTCCGAAGGGGGTCCCCAAATCCCATTCCTGAATCTGCCTGCTTTCCGGATCGAACATCCCGATCTTTTGCGCGTAGAATTCCGCGAACCATGCCCGGTCTTGCGCGTCCAACTGCCCTCGCCGCGGACCGGACTTCGGAGTCGGCGTGGGATAGGTCGAGAGCTCTCCCGTCGCCGCGTCCATGATGCCGATGACGCCGCCGCCCATCCCGAACAGGACCAAATTTCCCTTGGAATCGGGCTCCATCCCGTAGAAACCGGCTGGGGGAACCTTATGACTTGCGATCACCTTTCCAGCCTTCGGATCAAACCCATGAACCAGGAGGTCCTGGCTCGCCTTAAACCACACCACGCCCGTCGTGGGTGAGATAGCAACCATGCCCGTCCGCGTCATCACTCCGTCGTGCTCGGGGGGGACCGGATGGACGTCTATCGTTCCGGTCTTTTTGTCCAGCTTCGCGGTCCCGCCCTGAAACAGCATTCCGACCCAGGGGTTTCCTTCCGGATCGAGCTGAATGTCCAATGAGCCGATCGGGAAGTCCGGTTTGCGGACCGGCACTTCCCATTCCTGAACTTCTCCGGTGCGCGGATTCAGTCTGCCTATGTAGGGGCCGCTGAACTCGCTGTACCAGACCATCCCTTCCTGGTCCGACACCGCATCATGCGGCATGGCGTCCGGGCGCGGGAGATCGTACTCCGTGATAATGACTCTGGTTTCTTTCCCCTTCGGACGCGGGAGCGTCTTCAATTCGAAGTTCCAGCCCGCGCCTTGCGTCGAGCTCCGGTTCACCGTGCTGATATACTTCACCAACTCCCGGTCGCTTGCCCGCAGATCTACCTGGAACGGCAGAAACACATTCCGCCGCTGCAGGGAGCTGGGTGGAGCATGGTTCCGCATCCGCTTCACCACCGGCAAAAGTTGATCGGCGTCGTACCGGCTGTGCATCACGGGCTGCAACGAATGGCAGCCCACGCATCCATAGAGCCTCATCTTCTGCTCGTGCGTCCCGGGAACGCTCAGCAGCCATTCCGCGCTCATCATCTGAGCAGCCAGGTTCCGGGTTTTCTCGAGCTTCAAATCCACTACGGCGGGGCCGGCCGCGGGGATCGCAATCTCTCCCGGATCGGCCAAATCGTAACCGGCCGCGCGCGTCGCCAGGCGATACTTCCCAGGCTGCAGCCTGCCCGCGGGGAACCGATAGCGCCCGTCCGGTCCGCTGACTACCGTCACGGTGATCGTGCCGCCCATCCGCTTGGCGCTCACCAGCACTCCTTCCATCTCGCCTTCCGCCTGCGACGTGACCACCCCCGCCAGGCTCGGCGCCGCGCTGGGTGCGGTTTGTTGTGCCCGGCTCAGGGGCAGATACCCGGTTCCCATTCCCAGCAGCACCACGATCACCCATTTCGCACGAAGCATACTGACTCCTTTATCAATGACGTGTCATCCCGAACGCATCCATCCCCCGCGCCTGTCATCCCGAGGAGCGTAGCGACGAGGGACCTGCTCTTGTTCTTCAAATCTGCGCCATCTGCGCAATCTGCGGATTCTCTAATCCAGCGGCTCCACTTTCGCAATCTTGTTCCTGTGGTTCTCCCCGATCCAGATCGTCACCGGCGACTTCCGGTCGTCCACTCCGCCCAGATTGCGGATGTTCACGTTGACCGTCGGGAGCAGGTACTGCGTGACCTCCCCCGTCGCCGGATTCACGCGGTAGAGGTAGTCGGTATGCATTCCCCCCGTCCAGACGTCCCCGTTCTTGTCATACTTCACGTCGTAGGGCCCTGCGTAGGGAGTCGGCAGCGGCCATTCCTGGAAGCTGTTCGTCTTGGTGTCGAACATGCCGACCTTTCCCGCGCGGTATTCCGCAAACCACAGCCGGTCCTGGCTGTCCATATCCATGCGGCGCGGCGCGGAATTCGGCGTCGGCGTCTCATAGAACGTCACCGCCTTCGTTTCCGGATCAATCTTTGCAACGCTGCCCGCCCCGATGTCCGCCATGTAATAGAACCCTCTCGAATCGATCGCCGTCCCGTAGATTTGACGCTTCCTCTCCCGGGTCGCTTCCTCTTCGTAGCTCAAGTCGCCGAATCCGCCCAGATAGCCGGTTCCCTGCGGCAGCCGGTTGACGGCGGGGACTATCTTCATATCATCCGGGTACGGGGAATAGCTGATGAACTTTCCGGTTTTCGGATCGAGCCGCCATTCATGCTGCTCGCCCCCCTGCCCTCCGGACATCGTCTCTCGAACCCACACGCTCCCGTCCGGCGAAAGCGCCAGGCATCCGGCGTGCGAGTGCGCGCTCTCCGAGGACGGCAGCTTCCAGGACGTGATCTTCCCCGTCGTCCGCTCGATCTTGTACGCTCCGCCTTGCTTCAAGCCCCCGAGCCAAAGAGTGCCTTCCTTGTCCATCTCAAAACAGTTTGACCCGGCCGGGAATCCGGGCTTCAGGTCCGGCAGCCGGTATTCGGTGAACTCGGCCGTTTCCGGGTTCATTTTTACGACGTAGGGCCGCACGAAATCCGCGTACCAGATCATGCCGTCCGGCGCCACCAGCACTTCGTGCGGCTCGGAAGTCTTATCCGGCAGATCGTACTCCGTGATCACCACGCGGGTCGCGCGCCCCGTGGGGCGGGGAAGCGTCTGCAGCTCATAATCGTGCTTCTCGCCCGCGCTCAGGTTGACCTTGCTGAGGAACTCCACGAATTCCTTGTCCGGCTTGCCGGGAGTCACCGGGAAGGGAAGCGGCCGCCCCCCCTGCCCGTACGTCCGCATCCGGTTGATGACGGCAATCCATTCCTCTGCCGTGTGCTTGCTCGTGAACAGACGGGTCATCGAGTGGCACCCCACGCAGTTCAGCTTCTCCATCTGCTCCTTGCCGTGGCCCGACTTTTCAATGCTCACCAGCCACTCGGCGTTCATGAGCTGCGAGGGAAGGTCTTTGGTCTCGGTCAGCGTGAGGTCCAGCTCGGTCGTTTTGTTGTCATCGATTTCGACCTCCAACGGCCCGGCCAAATCGTAGCCCGCCGCCCGGATGCTGAGGTGGTACTCGCCCTCTGTGAGCCGGCCGGCGGGGAACGCGTACCGCCCTTGGGCGTCGCTCACCACCGTAACGGTTATCGGAGCACCTTCTTTCTTGGCGCTGACCAGGACCCCTTCCATCGCCCCTTCCGCTTGGGATGTCACCACGCCCGTCAGGCCGGCTGACGCGGCCGAGACCGTTTCTTCAGATCGGCTGCAGGCCAGATTGCCTGCCATAACCCCGCACAACAGCACGACCATCCACTTCGCATGAAGCATAAGTTCTCCTTTAACCAATTCGATCCGAGCATCTTGCGCACTTCCATTACGCCTTCCAGAACCTGTTGCGCCTTTCCGTTCTTGCAATACCCAAGTTCGGCGGAAATCCGCAGTTGCGTCTCCAATTCCGCCGCTGATCCTTCAGCGGGTGAAATGAAAAGAACAAATTTCGCTGGTGGAATGACGCGCTTGTCCTTCGGCTACGTTCGAAGGTATCGAAACAGCCGACCGCCGCATCTGCGACACCAGCCCGTATTTCTCATCAGCGGGAAACTCTAGAGTGACAGCGTACACCTCTTTCACCAATCCGAACGCCTTCTTCCAAACCAGCAGCTCCCGGTAATCAGCCACGTTTGCCACTATCCACTATCCACTATCCACTATCCACTGCTTTTCTAGTCCACCCAATCCGCGATAAAGAGGTTCGTGTCGCCTTCCTTCCGGTTGTACCGGTTCGAGGCGAACACCAGCTTGCTGCCGTCGGAGGTCCACATTGGGAAGCCGTCGAATCCCGCTTGATAGGTCACCCGCTCAAGCCCCGTGCCGTCTGTGTTCATGAGGTAGAGGTCGAACTCCGGCCCGCGCGGATTCTCCATGTTGCTGGCGAAGATGATCCGCTTGCCGTCCGGATGGAAGTACGGCGCGAAGTTGGCCGCGCCGTTGTTGGTCAGTTGCCGCCGGTTGCTGCCGTCCGCGTTCATCACGAAGATATCGAGCTTCACCGGCCGCACCAGCCCCTGCCGCAGCAGTCTCTGGAAGTCGTCAATCTCCCGCTGGTCGGTCGGATGGTAGGCCCGGTATACGATTTGCGTCCCATCGTACGAATAGAACGCCCCGCCGTCATACCCGATGTCGTGCGTCAGCCGCCGGACGTTTCCCCCGTCCGCGTCCATCGAATACAGTTCCAGGTCTCCGTCGCGCACCGACGTGAATACAATCTTCCTGCCGTCGCGTGCGATGGTTGCCTCGGCGTCGTACCCCGGTTCTTGTGTCAGCCGCGTGAGTCCCGTCCCGTCCATGTTCGCCGTGAAGATGTCGAACGAATCATAGATCGCCCAGACGTATCCCTGCGACATGTCGGGCGGCGGCGGGCAGGCCTCGCCGCCCAGGTGCGTCGAGGAATACAGAAACTGATTGTTGCCCGGAAAAACATACCCGCAGGTCGTGCGCCCTTTCCCGGTGCTCACCTGCCGCATCTGCGCCGTGGCGACGTCCATGATGTAGATCTGATCGCAGGTCTCCGGTCCCCCCACGTGCCGCTGGAAACTCAGCCACCGGTCGTCGGTGGAAAAGTAGGCCTCGGCGTTTTCCCCCTCCAGGGTCATCTGGCGCAGGTTCCGCAGGTGCCTCTCCTGCGGATTCGGCTGCACCGAGACAGGAGCCTGGTCCTGGGCCTGAACCGGTCTTCCGAGAGAACCGAGAGAACCGAGAGAACCGAATAAACCGAGAATACCGAGAGAACCGAATAAACCGAGAACCCCGAGTTTCCGAGTCCCGGAAAGAATAAGCCGTTTCATCCTTTTCATTCCTCCTCGCCTGTGCAGCGTGTATCTATTCTACCTGCCGCCCCGACGGGAGCGAACAGATTTCTCCATGCCTCTTTCCGGGCCGCATTCGCTGCTAGGACGTTAGTCCCACAAAAAACGTGACTTCCGGGCGATTGTTCCACCGGCTTGCGGGGCCTATTCTGAGCGTGTTGAAGATGATTCGTATTCAAAGGCGGAGAGGGGAATTCGATGCAGCAGGTAGAAGAAGTTCAGGAAATGGTTGCAATGAAGGAGAACGTCCGGCGGGCCGTTGAGGCCTTGGAACTCTGCTGGCGCTGCCAGCGCGTTTCCGAGTGCCAGAAGTACGTCTTGGGCAACATGGTTCTCGTCTGGCTGTGCCCGGGCTGCCTCATGGAGTTGCATCAACCCCAGTCCGTTTCAGAAAAGCCGCGAGCCCGTGCGGCCCGCTCCCGCAAGGCTGCTCCCAAGCCGGCGTAGTCGCAAGGCCCGCTGTCGGGGCGGACAGTTTTCCTTCCTGTCACAACTCACCTTGAACCTTTCCTGTTCAATTGGTTAGAATGAATCCGCTTCTTGCCGGGCCGTTGGGGTCCGCAGCGGGGAGCGCCATTCCCGTTTCGAGAAGTGGAATTTAAGGAGACCTCCCCCGATGAACTTGCCTCTGACGCCTCTGCGGTTTCTTGAGCGGGCGAAGTCCCTGTACGGGAAGAAAGAGGCGATCGTATGTGGCTCAAACCGGTTCACTTACAACGAGTTTTTCGAACGCTGCTGCCGCTTGGCTGGCGCCCTTCTTGGTCTCGGGCTTCAGCCGGGGGATCGGGTTGCCTTTCTAAGCTATAACTGCCACCGGTTGCTGGAGGGGTATTATGGAGTCCTCCTGGCACGCGGGGTCCTGCTGCCGATCAATATCCGCCTTTCTCCTGCCGAAATCGCATTCATCATCCGGGACGCGGATGTCAGTATCCTGCTTTTAGATAAGGATTTCCTTCCGTTGGTCGAGGCCATCCGAAAGCATCTTCCACCCGCCATGCAACTCATCCTGCTGGAGGGTGTTGGAGATACTCCAGCCGGCTTCAACCCCAGCCCCTATGACCGTCTCCTGGCCGACTCCTCCCCGGGGCCGTGCGACTTTTCGCAGGTGCAGGATGACTCGCTCGCTGAATTGTTCTACACCAGCGGCAGCACAGGCGATCCGAAAGGAGTTATGCTGAGCCACCGCACAGTGTACATGCATGCCCTCAACGTTCTGGCCACCGATCCCTTCTCCGACCGAAATGTTCACTTGCACACGATCCCTCTGTTTCACGCCAACGGCTGGGGATTTGCGCACACCGTGATGGCCGTGGGGGGTACTCATGTTATGGTGAAGAAGTTTGATCCGGAGCGCATCTGCCAGTTGATCCAGCAAGAACGGGTGACCATGTTCACGATGGTGCCAACGATGGCGACCGCGCTCGTTCACTGTCCGAATTTGTCTCGCTACGAGCTCCACAGCCTGGAAAAGATATGGGTCGGAGGCGCTGCCTGCCCGCCGGAACTCATCGGCCGCCTCGAAGAAACCCTCGGATGCAGAGCCTATGGCGGATACGGTCTCACCGAAACGTCCCCGGTTCTGGCGCTCTCCTGCCTGGCGGACTCTCACGCCGGCCTCAGTCCGCAAGAGAAATGGCGCCGCCAGGCGATGACCGGCCGCGCCATCGTCGGGGTCGAGTTGCGCGTCGTAGATGAACGCGGGAATGATGTTCCCCGTGACGGGCAGGCCATCGGCGAGATCATTGCGCGAGGCGATTGCGTGATGGACGGTTACTGGAAACAGCCCGAGGAAACCGAGGCCACGCTTCACGATGGGTGGCTTTATACGGGTGACATGGCGGTGTGGGATGAGGAAGGTTATTTGCTAATCGTCGACCGCAAGAAGGAAATCATCGTCAGCGGCGGCGAGAATATTTCCTCGCTGGAGATCGAGCGCGCACTGTATGCTCATCCGAGCGTCTACGAATGCGCGGTGATCGCGGTCCCGGATGAAACGTGGGGCGAGGTCCCCAAAGCTCTGGTTGTTCTGAAAGAGAATGAATCCGCTACGGAAGCGGATTTGACGGATTTTCTCAGGAGCCGGATCGCGAAGTTCAAAGTGCCGAAGTCGGTCGAATTTCTCTCCGCGCTGCCCAAGGGCGGGACAGGAAAAATCCTTAAGAAAGATTTGCGCGAAAAGTATTGGGCCGGCTATGCGAAGAGAGTGCACTAGTTCCTTCAAGCTTCCTATCCGCTGCTGCTGGCTTCCCTGGCCAACGCGGTTTCCCGAAATTCGGTTGCCAAGGAAGCGGAGGCTGCGTAGCCTAGGAACACAGAGAGTCGCCGACTTTCAACGGAATTCCGGGCAATCTCGCACCTAGTTTTAGCCGGATTTGACAGAAGCCGAAGGTGGTAGCTAGAATTTTGCCGTGGCCAGGTAGCTCAGTCGGTAGAGCGCAGCCCTGAAAAGGCT
>Ga0326597_10001158_pt1 | contig 43457 bp, 44 predicted proteins | sample RVTome_12_FD_203789 | JGI IMG/M metagenome (GOLD analysis project Ga0326597, IMG submission 203789) | Soil microbial communities from uranium-contaminated site in the Upper Colorado River Basin, Wyoming, United States - RVT100D185 | ecosystem: Environmental > Terrestrial > Soil > Contaminated >...
CAGGTGATCGAGCAGCGGCGTCTCGAATGGAGTCACGATTCCGATGATGTCGGCGACATCTTCGACGAGTTCGGGCAGCGTCGCGCCTGCCGAGTAGGTGGCCTTTCCGGTGAATGACATGATCTGTTCCTTTCAGTGGGTGGTGTGTTTCGACGTGTGACAGTGACTTGCGAATTGCGAAAAGGGGAGTTCCCCGCTTGCGTCTTCGCCTCGCCGGGACTCCGGCGCTAACGCGACGCGCTGCGTCGCAGGTTCATGTAGTGCATGACATCCGCATTGTGCCCGGTGTGACGAGCGGCGCTCGCAGCGCGCTCGATCTCTCGCGAGCCTTGCGGCGAGGTGCGCACGGCCGGCCCCATCGCCGCCGTTGGCCCCGGTCCCGATCGGACCACCCGGAACAGTTGGGGGCGATCGCGCTGCACGGCCTCGATCGCCGCAGCGACATCCGCCTCACTGTCGCTCAGCGCCGCGTCGACGAGGAGTCGCGCCGCCTCAAGGTCCGCGACGCCGGCATCGGCCAGGCCGCGATCGATCGCCGCACCGCGTTCGACCTGTGCCAGCCGCTGCTGCGCCGCCTCCGCCTCGCGCGTCGCCTCGTCGAGGCGCGCCCTGGTCTCCGCCAGTTCGCGCTCCGCCGCCTGCGCCCGCTTGCGGTAGCGGATCGCTTCGGCCACGTTGGCCATCCGCACGGGCGGCCCTTCGATCGCTTCGCTCGTCTCCGCCGGCGCCCCAGGCTCTGCCGGCGCCTCAGACTCAGCGGGCGTTACATCCGTCGCTTCAACCTGCTCAACTTCGATGTCGTGATTCGCTTCGTTCATTGATCTGGCTCCATTTCGAGTGTGTGGTGGTGGAGGTGCAACTACCGCCCCGGCTGCGGCTGGGCCCGCGGCCGGTCGCCGTAACCCAGTTCCGCGAGAATGACTTCAGAGGGAACGCCCAGGTCGCGCTTCACCAGCGCATCCGCCAGCACGCGCGATTCATCCTGCGGAATCGGCGGCGCCCACAGCGCCTCGACGCAGCGGTCGCACGGCTCCGTGCGCAGCCACCCCGATTGATCCAGCGCACTGAGCACCATCGAGCACAGGTCGCTCAGCCCGCGCCCGTACAGTTGCCGCAGCCGTAGCGTCTTGCTGAGAATGCCCAGCAGCGAGATGCGCATGGCGTTCTCGCTCGACAGCGTGCCGACCTTGGCCCGGATCAGCCCGGCCGCGAGCGGCGTCACCGCCGAAATCTTGTCGAGCGCCTCGCGCACCTCGCGGATGTGGTTCTCTTCACTGGGGCTTTCCGCATCGCCGCCGAAGGTCTCGATCGACGCCTCGGGGTTCTCGGTGATCCACATCTGCCCCGGTCCGACCGGCCGCTCGCCGAAGCCCTCGATGCCGCGCCCGAGGTACATCTTGAAACTCTGGAGCGTGACGCGATTGGCGCGATCGCTCAGGCGCGTGTTGAGTTCATCCTGCAAGGGGATGAGCGGCTCAACCTCGCCAAGACCCGAGTATTCAAAGGGGCGGCGCTGGTGCTGCACGTGCGCCACCGGAATGAAGCCGAGCGGATTCGGCTCGCTCAGAACAAGTTGCTCATCCTCGTACACCTGCCGGTGCGTCGCGGAGATGATCTCGGTGACGGTCGTCGTCGCGCGGCGGGGCGGGGATTCGATGCGGCTGCGTTTGAGCCACGACCCGACGCGAGAGAGAAACCCGCCGCCCTCCACGTCGTTGAGCCACCGCTCGTGGTGGATGATGTAGGCGTCAATGCGCCGATAGTCTGTTGGATTGAGGAGCGCGAACCCGCGCGGGCGCTCGACGACTTCCAGGCGCATGGATCGCACTACATTGAGGAGCGCCTCCAACCCCGCTTGCGTCTTCGACTCGCGCCGAGGCATCTCCTCGACGCGCAGCAGCAGATCGACATGCCCATAGACCGCCCCCAGCAGCACCGCTTCCTGAAGCCATCCCGTCGAGCCGTTCGCCTCGAAGAGCGCTTCGATCACTTCGCCGATGGTCTGCGCCATCTGCGGGTCGCGAGCGCGGGAGACGAAGGCCACATCGCGCCCGGCGACGTAGTCGACGACGGTCTGGATGCGCCAACCGATGTCGTTCTCGATGACGATTTCCTTGGGAGGGGCCCCGTCGATCGGCCGCGTGAGGCGATCGGGCAGGCCCGCCGCCTGCGCCGCGCGCCAGGTCACCGCGCCGCCGGCGCCGACGCTCGCCTCCTCATCGTTGCGGTAATACGAGAGCAGCCGCTCGCACGCGGACCGCGTCGTCTCTTCATGCTCCTCGACGAGCAGAGCCAGCAGCGGCTCGGTCAGGTTGAGGTCTGCGAATGGGGCAAGTTCGTATGACACGCGATGCTCCTCGTGATGCGCCGGGCCCGCGGAGAAGCGAGCCATTGCACACAGGAGCCGCGAGGCGCCGGCGCGCGAACGGCGGCGCTCGCGTGTCGAGAATCCTGGCCGGAATCCGCGATGTTCAAGCGGGAAGACGCCTTCGAGAAAAACGCGAGATGATTGCAGACCGTGGCGCAGCAGTGCGCTCGGGCGAGCCATCTCGCGAGCGATCTGCTGAGGGTTTGAGGCCGACAACGCCGAGTACGCGGCACTCGATCTCTGGCGCGGAATTGACATTGCATCAACCACTGCACGCCCATCACGGCCCCAAGGTCGTCGGCACTTCGCTTCGTTGGCGGAATGCAACTCGCGGAGCGACGCTGAAGGCGATACCTATAGGCTGTAGACGCATAGGCGTCTGCCGACTGTGATTCCCACCATGACGTCAGCACGTCCCCGCCGACAACTTGGTGCTCGCATCAGGAGCCTGAGAGAAGCCCGCAAGTGGTCGCAGGAGCAATTGGCCGTACGATGCGGCCTGCACAGAACCTATGTAGGCGGAGTCGAGCGCGGCGAGCGCAACATCAGTCTCGACAACATCGTCCGTATCGCCACCTCAATGGGCGTCAGTGCGAGCGAACTCTTGAAGGGAGTCGGCGATGGGCGATAACGGGAGCCCATACGCCGGCATCCCCAGAGAAGAGTGGGCCCGTCGAACGGAGGAACTTCTGGCCGCGCATCCTCTCAGGAGAGACGAACTGGTCGAGATCGTGCTCACGTGCTGGGAGTCCACATTTGCCTCCCGCATCGGGACTCGCGGATATCGAATCGGAACACATGTATTTCCGAAACCGCAGATCATGGGATTCCTGCTGCACGAATTGATCGCTCTCGATCTGGCGGATCGTTACCCCACCGAATGGCGCGTCGATCGGACGGGTCGCGACAAGGATCTTGTCTACGTCCCCGACGCGTCACTTTCAGTCGAGATCAAGACCTCATCGCATCGCAGCCAGGTTTTTGGGAATCGCAGCTACGCCCAGCCTTCACCGGCGTCAAAGAAGGCAAAGAGCGGATACTACCTGGCCGTGAACTTCGAGAAGTTCACCCCGCACCGCGCCAGTCCATCCGTTGTGAGGGTTCGCTTCGGTTGGCTCGATCATTCGGACTGGATCGCCCAGAAGGCCGCCACCGGCCAACAAGCCAGGCTCGCTCCAGGCGTGTACGAGACGAAGATCATTCAGATCTTTTTCAAAGGCGCGAAGAGCTGAGTCGACCGCCGCTCGAACTCACGGTCGATGCGTCCCGCGGCGATGTCAACGTAGTCTCGTCGGAGTTCGAAACCCAAAGCATCGCGGCCGCTGCGCAGCGCCGCCAGCGCCACGGTGCCGGACCCCAGAAATGGATCCAGGACAACGTTTTCGCGGTTGCTGCACGCTCTCACGATTCGGTCGACCACTCGTAGCGGAAACTGGGCCGGATGGGGCGTGCGCTCGGGTGAACTCCGTTGGTGACCGCTCGTGACCTTTGGAAACTGCCACACATCGCTTGGATTCTTCCCAAGCGGATTACACTTGAGTTGTCCATGTTTCTTTTGATTTGGATATTTCACGTCCGGATCGCGGATGTCGTCAAGATTGAAGACATAGTGGTTGGGTGTCTTGACGTACCACAGAAACTTCTCGTTTCTCGGCGAGAGACTCCGCTTTGACGCCACGCCGGCGCCGTAATGCCAGACGACTTCCTGCATGAGGTACATGGGAACCTTCTCCCACAAGAGGTATGGAAGCGGCACCGCCTTCCCTCGGTTCGCAATCGGCACGTACCCGAGGTTCAGCCAAAAGGAGCCGCCGAGCCTCACCAGCCGCGCGACTTCACCCAACCACTCTTCGCACCAGGCCACGTACTCGGCAAGCCGCAGGTCTTGCTCATACTCCTTGCCGATGTTGTACGGAGGAGAGGTGATCGCCAAGTCACACACGGGCTGGCGAAGCCTTCGCATCAACTCCAGGCAATCCCCCTGGTAGATCACAATCCCGTCGCGCTCGTACGCGGGAGCCCCGAGCATCGCCTTGGCCCTGGTCACCCACTCTCGCGGTTGATGCTCCGTCATACGCTACTCATAGTAGTTATGCCCGCCACGCGACGCAAGCACACATGGAATGCCAACACCCACGGTTGGAGCCTCGGGCGTGGAAATCGAACCCGACCGCCTCCCAGCCGCTGTGCTCAATCGCCGTGCTTCTGGCGGAGGCGGGGACTGAGGCGCAGGAGCAGTTGAATGCGCTCGAACTCATCAAGCCAGTCCTGCATGGTCGCGAGCAGTTCATCGGTGGGGACGGGGGCGCCGGGGATGGGGCACGACGGACCGAGTTGCGAATCCGCGAGCGCGCGATACCGCGTCAGTGTGCGATCGCCATACAAGCCGACAAACTCATCGTCCTCGGCCAGGAAGATGACGGTGGGCACGCGCAGCCCCTGGTTGATCTGCACCCGCGTCGAGAGGTCTTTGTGCGCATCGCGGTCCAGCCAGACGAGGCTGATGCGGTCGCAGCCCTGGGCGATGTGCTGAAGCAGCGGGCCTTGCTGCACGCAGTCGCCGCACCAGATGCCCGAGACGCAGATGACCTTCATGTCGCGCTTGAAGTCGCCGAGTAGTTTGCGCTGCGAGTCGGAAAGCGCGACCTGGTCGTAGATGGCGGACCAGGCCTCACGCTGCGCGGCCTTGCCGGTGGCGAGGTAGTCCTCGTAGGAGAGGCCGGCATCGAACTTGGCGGCGAGGAAGTCGCTATCGAGAAGCGGGGCCGAGGAAGTGGATGAAGTCAGCGAAGCGGAAGTGGGCATTGCAGTTCCCGTCACAAGAAGGGGCGTCAAAGGTCGTCGATCGCCGCGGCTGTTCGCCGCCAGAGGTCGGCGAGGTGGATCAGAAAGGGATGGTACGCCGACCGGGGGCGGGCGCGGATTGGGTACAGCCCTGAATGCGCGATTTGCCGGGCCGAGGAGGATTGGCGGGCGGTCGTCGCCATTCCCATCGCCCATCGCCTCGCAAGACGTATCGGACACAGGACCGCGGCGGCGGTCGGCGGGCCGTCAGAGTTCAAGCGACGGCAGGGACGCGATTATCGCACCCCTCGGCGCAGGTCGGCTCGCCATCGCCAGGTCCGTCTGCGGGTTTCAAGTTCGTTGCCGCGGGGGTCGAAAGCAGGCGAATGCGATCGCGGCGCGATCTGCCGTCGGCGCGATGTTTGGTGCATCGGCGCGGCACGCGGGCGGTCGGAGGGAGGGTGGCATCATGGATCGCAGTACGCACGGCCGCAATGCCGGTCAGGGTGGATTCAACCACGGGGGCACGGATCAGGGCGGATTCGCGCCGGGCGGGTTCGGACAGAGTGGAAGCGGCGCCGGACCGAACCAGGCGGCATCGGGGCCGCCGTCCTTCACGCCCAACACGCATTACCCGGATGACTTCGGCCAGGGCGGCTTTGGCCAGACCGACTACACCAAGATCATTCTCTTCGGGTGCGTCATGCTCGCGGTGATGGCGCTGGGCGGTCTGCTCGTGAAGTGGTCCTCGGCGCCGGCGCCGGCGATCGCTTCGCCCCCCGTCGTGCCGCTGCACGTTCAGGCGCAGCAGGCGGCGATCGAAGCCCTCAATACCCATCAGCAGATGATGATCGACATGCGCCGCCAGATGGCCGAGGCGCAGCAGGGCTACTACGAGGACAGCGAGATGGTCGAGTTTCGCGGTGATGAAGACGGCGGATGGTGAATAACCGGCCGTGATCGACTCTGAATGAAGAACCGACGGCAACCTCGCTGCGCGTGCGCGGCGAGGTTGTTGCATTGGCGCCAGCCATGCGGGTCGCGCGGGACTTGCCCATGCCAGCCGCGTGGGGGAAGACCGCCTACGATCTTGGGAGTGGCTCAAGGCGGCGCCACGGCGCTGCGGAAAGCCTTTGCCGATCGGTGTGATTGCCTGATAAGGAGAGATCATGCGGCAGATTCCATGTTCATGGATGCGGCGGAAGGGGTGGCTTGGGCACATGGTGGTTGCGGCAGCGCTCGGCACAGTGCCGACGACGACGACGGCCGCGCCGCAACCCGTCTCGGGGCGAGTCGTGGACACCGCCGGCACGCCCGTCAACGGCGTACGCGTGTCGAACTACTGGGCGTGGTCCGGCCCCGGCGAGTTTGCCCCGGGAGCCGCTTTAGCCATCGATGCCCAGGGTCGCTTCGAGGGGCAATTGGAGTTCTACGGCCGGCCGCAGGCGCTCGTCGCCTACTCGCAGGATGGCGCGCTCGCCGGCATGGCGATCGTCCCCGCCGATGCGTCCACCGACATGCAGATCACCCTCGAACCTTCCGTGCATCTCTCCGGCCCGATCACCTGCACCGAACTCGATGGCGACCCGGGCTGGGTGAATTCCTACTGGATGCCCGAGCCGAACGTGCGCCCCATCATGGCCACCGCCAAGGACGGCCGCATCGATCTCCGCCTGCCCCGCCACGAGTCGTGGAACTACTGGTTCTATGGCCGCAACGTCAAAAGCGTCAGCAAGGAAGTGAAGATCCCCGCCGATGCCCAGACGCACAACCTCGGCGAGATCGACTTCAAAGCGACTTTCATCGCGCTCAACATCGGCCGCAAGGTCGAGGAGTGGACGGTGACGGATGCTCGCGGCGTGGCGATCGACGCCGCCCAGGTTCCTGACTTCAAAAACAAGTGGTTGCTCGTCGAGTTCTGGGGGTTCTGGTGAGGCCCATGCACCGCCGGCAGTTTGCCGAAACTCATGGAGTTCTACAACGAGCACCCCGACGACGACCGCTTCGAGATCATCGCCTTCCACGACGCGAGGGCCAAGACGTTTGAGGAACTTGACGAGAAGTGCGCTGCGCCCAGGGAGAAGTACTGGGGCGGCAAGGACCTGCCCTTCCCCATCCTCCTCGACTCCAGCGGCGCGACGATCAGGCAGTACGACATCTCCGCGTTCCCGACGCTGATCCTCTTTGATCCGGAAGGCCGGCTCGTCGGTCACGCGACACTCGACACGCTCAAAGCAGCGCTGGAAGGCAAGGTCAAGACGCCCGAGCCGCGCCGCAGCGCAGCGGACGCTCCGTCGCCGGCGGGAGGGTGAGTGCCGGCGAGATGCGAACGGCGCTCCGGCTGCTCCTCGTTGAACGCCCCGCGGTGAATCGTGAAGGGTCCGCCGGGCCGTCGGTTGGCGGATGGGTCTCGGATCGCGGCGGTTTGCAGCGCCGCCGATCCGCCCTATACTCCCCGCCGATCGCGAGAGCGATCCAGCCCGCCCAGGTGGCGAAATTGGCAGACGCGCCAGCTTGAGGTGCTGGTGGGAGTAAAATCCCTTGGAGGTTCGAGTCCTCTCCTGGGCATTGGATGGGCGGCTTCGGCCGCAGAACACTGAACACTCAACGGGAATGCGACCCCCGCGACGGTGCGGGGGTTTGGCGTTTTCTGGCATGCGGCACGATGAGGCAGCCACCGGCCGCACCCTTCACGCCGAGGCTTACGCGGGGGTTCCGGTTTCCTTCCGCCCGCCGACCGCCGGCATGTCGGCGATGAGAAACCCGCACTCCGGACAGCGGTCGGCGAGGGGATCGGCTTCCAAACCCTTCAAGTCGTACTGGCAGTTCACACACACGGGAAAACCCATGCAGCGGAGGACGGAATTGCAGCGGCGCTGAACGGCACGGGCGAAGATAACCGGCCCTGCGATGAGCGGAATCAGGCACAGCACGCCGATGATCGGCCAGGTTCCTGGAGAATCCATCAGCCCGTGTCCCCAGTCGCCGCCAAACTCTTCAAGCCCTATGACGATGAGGAGCGAAAGCGACATCACTCCGATGATGCCCGCAGCCGGCCAGGAGCATAGGGTACACCAAAAGACACGCAGTTCCTGGCGAATCGTCAGTCGGTAGTTTCCGAAGCGCTGACCGCGCAGCCACCGCCGCCACTTCATCGCGCCACCTCGACACCGCACTCCGGACACACGCCGGACTCATTGAGACGAAGGTCATAGCCGCATTTGCGGCAGTGTCCGGGCGGCTTGCGCCAGAAGATCAAGGCATGGCGACGGAAGAGGATGATAACGAGTACGAAGGGCCACAGCGGAGCGATCGCCATCGCCACGACGCTGCTGGCTCCCCAGACGCGACCCACCGCACCTGGGAGAAGGGTGTGCCAGCCGGTCGTGTACCATCGCCCGTGTTGCGGCCAGCGGATGCGCTCGACAGAGAATTCAATGTGAGGCTTCAACGGATAGGAGAATTCATCATCAAGGCGAAGTGTGCCGTATTCGAGGGTAAAGTGGTCCTGCACGCCAGGCCACACCGGCAATGTGATCGCGAACTCAAAGAAGAACGTGCTGATGTAGAAGAGTACGGCACCCAGGACAGTGAGCCGCGCGAAGATCGGCCGTCTCGAACGGGCGCGAGTGCTACGGCTCATTCGCAGTTACCTTTCGATCGCAGCAAGCCGCCCCGCACTCAGGACACACGCCGGACGCGTTGAGATGGAGGTCATAGCCGCAGCTGGAGCAGCGACCGCGTGCGCGGCGGCTGAATCGCTTCAGCAACCCCGGAACATACGAGAGCGGCAGCAGCACCAGCGTGTAGATCAGCAGGTTGCTCAGTGCGCCGGGCCAGTGGATGCGCGTGGGAATTGCGATCGAAAAGGAACTTCGAGAATCAGTCCATCTGATGGCGTCTTCGTACCTATCCGGACCGGAGCCGCCGACCCATCGGCAGCACGCGCTCACAAAGGGCCAGCCCAAGGCATACTCATCGAATCGATTGATTCCCGCGAGATCCTCGGAAATCCCAAGGAGATTGAGGCGCGACCACACGGGCAATGCAGCGTCCAAAGTCTGTTCGTCCGACGGCTTGTGCGACCGTATTCGACTGAGTTTTCGCGGAGGACCGGAGAATCCAATTCCGGCATCGCTTTCCTCATTCGTTACGGCGATAACGGCCCATGCATCGCGCACACCCTTGATGGCTGCCACGTCAAACGGGTCTTGAATCGCGCGCGATCCGCCAAGCCAGCGTATACTGCGGCGCTCGGCAAGGCCGATTATCCAAATCTCATCGCCAGTTGGCGACCTCAGCGCCCACATTCCATCGATCGTGAAGCGCGATGGGGAGCCCATTCGGGACAATGCAACGATGAAGCCGATCTGCAGGAGTGTTGCGAGGCCGATGCACAACGCGATGCGCCACCACAAGTGGTGCCGCTGATGCTGGCGAGATCGCTTTGCCGCGGTCATGCGCTGCGACTCCGTGTACAACTCGACGGCGCGCGCGATCCAACTACCGTGCCGCACTCAGGGCAGACGCCCGCCTCTGGATTGCCGCGCAGGTTGTAGGCGCAGGCGGTGCACTGGCCGCGGCGCTTGCGGAGGTGGATGCGCAGCGTGCGCGGCATCATCGCGAGCAGCCAGAGGCCGGAGGCGTAGAAGACGGTGTTGGCGGCGAAGCCGGAATACGCCGGCTTCCATCCGATGCGACGGCGCCAATTCTCCGGCAGCCACTTGAGCGACAGATCAGCCATTCCATCGCACGAAAGCAACATGACCGATGCACGCTCATAGTCCTGGGCTTCGAGGAATCGATAGACCATCGAGTAAGCCGGCCACCCCGTGAAATGCTCCACCAGTCGCGGGTCGCCGCGTTCGCTCCAGAGATGCTGATCGAGCATCAACGGTGATGGGCCATTGAACCGCGAATGCGCTGGAATGAGCGGCCGTACCCGATCCCACCCGCAGAGCAATTGACCGCTGATTCGCCGCAATTCTCCTCGGCGCTCGGGCGTTCGAAAGCGCTCTTCGACCCGCAGTTCGCCCGCAAGCCGTTGAACTTCAACCTGGGTATGCGTTCGTGTGGCGAGTGCCCAGAATGTGTAGGGCGGTTTCGCACCAATTCCTGTGGATGCAGCCGGCCGGATCGCCAACCACAACGCGACGGCGACGTTGATGATCGCGCCGAGGAGGAGGTACGCCATGATGGTGATGGCGCGGCGTTTCATGGGCCATCAAGGATAGACCCCGCCGCGGGGAGTGCTCGAGGTCCATGCGGGCGGATTTCAGTTGCGTGTTGAGCCGCGACCTGGAGGCTATGCGCAGGGGAGCGCGGGCGGGCGACGATCACACAGCGCCGATCTCAGTTGCGCGGTTCGCCGCGACCCGAAGGCTTTGCGCAGGGGAGCGCGGGCGTGCGACGGGCAAGCGCGTTCAATTGTCGGATAATCAGCCCCCATCCCGGCCTTCCCCCGCGGTTCGACCGGGCTCACCGCAAGCAGAGCCGGGGGAAGGAGCGTGAACTCATCGCGGTGCGATTCGCCGCCTCGCGGACGCCTCGCGCTCGCTTCGCTGGCCGTTGCACGCTCAGCGCGCTCCGCTCCGAAGCCATCGCGTCGCGGCTAACCAAGACCCGGCAGCCGCGATCGATTAACTCCGTCTGGAGTCCTGGCGCCGTGAGAGATTGAATCTGCTCTGCGCTCTCGGCGATCTCTGCGGTGATTCGCCGCGTCTATGCAAGCAAAGAGCCGATGCTCCGCCGTTGTTCGCTCACCCGCCCAACTTCGGTGTCGCCTCTTCCTCCTGCCCCTCGACCACGCGCGGGTCGCTGGCGGCGAGGTACTGGTCGATGATGCTCACGATCTCTTCGTGAAGCGCCTTGGCGATCGAGACTTCGCCCTGCTTGAGATCGTTCACCAGGATCGAAAACGCGACGACGCGGCCGGCGGGACTGATGACGTAACCGGAAAGACATGACACGCCGGAGATGTAGCCGCTCTTGGCGCGGACCTGCCCGGCGAGGTTGGCCTTGCCGAAGCGCTTGCGCAGTGTGCCGGTCGTACCGGCTTCGGCAAGCGAGTTGATGAACATGTCCGAGGCCTGCGGATGCTTGCCCAGCAGCGTGAGCCAGGAGGCGATGAGGCCGGCGGTCACGCGGTTTTCGCGGCTGAGGCCCGAGCCGTCGGCCATGCGCAGTTGCGTGGCGGCGTTGGGGCCGAGGTGCTTGCTGAGGATGAGGCGGACGACCGAGGGGCCGTTCGTCCACGAGCCGGGCTGGTCCGTCACATCATGCCCCAGGCGCTTGAGCAGCGACTCGGCGTAGAGATTGTCGCTGTCCTGATTGCAGCGGGTGATGATCGTCGAAAGCGGAGTGCGGATGGGGCGGCCGATCGGCTCGCCGACGAAGGGCAGAGGGTCGGCGTCGCTTGCGGTGCGGGTCGCGCCAATTTCGATCCCGCGCTTGCGCAGGCGGTCGGTGAACATCCGGCCGTAGAGCGCCGGCGGATTGTGAACCGTCACTTTCATCGGCGCCGCCTGCGCCCGCCGGATGGCGCCTCGCATCGAGAAGTCGTTGGAGTCGAGCGGGCGCATGACGTAGACCTGGTTCACGGCCTTGGGGTCGCCGCTCGTGCTCGCCGCGTTGGAGAACTTGAGGAACGAGGAGACATCCGGCTCGATGCGGAAGGTCGGCGACTGGCCCGCCTGCCGCGCCGGCCAGGCGTAGAACCACAGGCAATTGCCGAAGTAGTTGAACCCGCTGACCTGCGCTCCATAGGGGTAGAGCAGGTCGCCCGCCTCCCACGTGGGGTGGACGAACTCGCGATCGAAGATGCGGTCATCGACGATGAGTTCGCTGAACTCCTTGACGCCGGCGGCGACGATGTCATCGATCCACAGGTCGATGAAGGCCTCGACGCTCATCTGCATGGCGGTGAGCAGTTCCGGGTCGGCCAGGGCGGGGTCGCCGCTGCCGACAATGATGAGTCGATCGCCGCTGCGGATCATGCGCGTCTCAAAGTGAAAGTCGCGGCCGAGGGTGAGCAGGGCGGCGCCCGAGGTGAGAAGTTTGAGGTTGCTGGCGGGAATGAGGGCGAGTTCGGGCGAGATCGAGGCGAGGGTGTCGCCGGTCTCGACTTCGGTAATCTGGCAGGCGACGGTCGCCCCGCTGAGGCGCGAGGAGATGATGGCGCCGCGGACCTTGCCCGAGACATCGCCGCGCGGAATCTCCGCCAGGGCCGGGTGGAGGCACGCGACAAGCGTGAGCACAAGGACCAGGGCAGTTCGCAGAAGGGGCAGGCGACGATCAGGCATGATTGACATTCTCCACAGGCTCCATGGGAAGCGCGCAACGACCAATTGAAGGCCGGTCAGGCGGGCTGGTCTGGTTATCGCTTTGGCGCATCGGGGGGCCGGGGTTGGTATCGGTTCGACGGGCGGGAAAACTTGGGCAGGGAGAGGCATGGCGCGAGCGGGCGGACATCCGCGACCGTCACGGGCGGCAAAGGCGGGGGCAAAGGGCGATGGTAAGGTGCGTGGCGAACGAGTCTGCAGACACTTCACCGCGGCGCGAAGGCTCTGCGGAGGGAAAACGATGAGGCACGGGAAGGAGTCGAGCCGCCAACGGTCGCGTGAATCGACAAAAGCGACCCCAACGGGATTTGAACCCGTGTTACCAGGATGAAAACCTGGTGTCCTGGACCTGGCTAGACGATGGGGTCGGCGGGGCGTCGAGGGAGCATGGGCGCTCCCGGGAGGGCCGATTCTAGGCCCGGGAATGCGCGCCGCCAACGCCCGCAGACGATCGCCGCGATCAACTGTACCGTGTGAAACGACCGTACCCGCATCCATCAGGCACTTCGCGCTTGCATCGTCAACGAGCCGCCGGCGCCGGTCGATGTTCGGGGCATGGACCCCTTCGGACGCACCTTCAACAGACTGCTCGCGGTATTCGGACTCACGATCGCCTTCGTGGCGATGGCGAGCATCATCAGCCCGCAATTCTCGGCGGCGAGTCCGGATTCGAGCCACGCGCTGCGCCAGGGCCAGGTGATCGGCCGCCTCATCGGCGCCGAGTTCGAAGTGGTCATCAAGGCGTCGCGACTCGGGCCGCGCTACTGGGTCTATGACCTCAACGGCTCGCTGCTCGCCTCCGACCTGACCATCGAACAACTCGATCAGCGATTCGCCGGCCTGGGCGCGATAGTCGCCGAGATGCGATCTTCCCGAAGCGCCCGAATGGGCGCCGTCGATCCAGCGCGAGAACGCCACGTCGCGCACGATCGTTGATCCCGACATCAGGGACTGGTGCGCCCATCGAATGCCGGCCCTGGTTACTGATGCCGGTGCAACAAATGTCCGCTTGGCATAACGCGGCGAAGGCTCACCACAAAGAACACAAGGGCACCAAGATTTCACCAGGAAGAACCGAGGATAGGATGGCGGAAGAGGCTCGATTCGCCGGAGAATGCGAGTAACGGCTTTTCCCTTCGTGCCTCCCTTGTGAGTTCGTGTCCTTTGTGGTAAGCGTTGGACTTTCGACTGGTCAGGGAGGACATAACTGCTACATGGATCAGTAGCCGCGACGCGGAGGCTCTGCGGAGTGGATCGCTTGCGGCGCCCAAAGGCCAACCCCGTGGCGTATCGGGCTCCCGCCCGATCTAGACTCATGGCGTGACCAGCGCTGCGAACAGGGCGACTTCGAGCGCGCGGCTGAGCCGGCCGATCATCCTCTGCGCCCTCCAGTACGAGGCGCGGTTCCTGAACGGGTCCGAGGCGCTGTCGCGCGAGGCTTCGATCCACTGCACCGGACCGGGCCTGGAGGCGGTGTTCGACTTTCTCCTTGAACTGGATGGCGATGACTTCGGCATGGTGATCTTCGCGGGGGTCGCGGGCGCGCTCACACCAAGGTTGCACGCGGGCGAGGTGCGCGTGGCGCGGCGCGTGATGAGCGAGGACGGCGAGAAGTGGACGGCCACCTGGCCGGGTGACGAAACCGCCTCGCGCGGCCTGGCGATGGGCGACCTCCTCACCACGCGCCGAGTCCTCCGCCTGCCCCGCGAGCGCCGCAGCGCCCACGAGACCACCGGCGCTGAACTCGTCGATACCGAGTCGGCCGCGCTCGCCGCCTGGGCCGTGCAGACCCATCACAAGTCGTGGGGCGTGGTGCGCGGCGTGAGCGATGAGGTCGAGACCGTGCTGCCCGACGGCATCGATCACTGGATCGGACGCGATGGGCGCGTGCGACCGTGGCGCATCGGGTATGACCTGATCCGCCAGCCGCGATCGATTGCGACGATGCGCCGGCTCGGCGAAACGTCGAAACAGGCGATGACCGGCGTCGTCGCCCTGCTCGAGCAATTGCTCTGCGGGCAAGGGGGCAGGCCGTGAGCGCCTTTCCCATCGATCCGCCGCTGCCGAGCCATGTGAAGCGGCTGCTCGTCGTGGGCGGGACGTTCGATCCGCCGCACCGCGCGCATGTGCGACTGGCGCTGGCGGCGGCGGCGGCAGCGCGGTGCGACCACGTCCTGTTCGTGCCGGCGCGGCAGTCGCCTCTCAAAGATGAGCCGCTCAGCCCGGCCGCCCATCGCCTGGCGATGCTGCGCCTGGCGCTCGAAGGTGAGCCGCGTGCATCAGTGAGCACCTTTGAGATCGATCAATGCCGGACAAGTTACACGATTGACACGTTACAGGCGCTGCGGGCAGCGCTGCCGGAATACGTCGAATTGTTCCTCTTCATGGGAAGCGATCAGTTGCGATCGCTCGATCGCTGGCGCCAGGCGGAGCGTGTGGTCGAGTTGGCGCGGCCGGTCGTGGTGCTGCGCCCGCCGGACACTCGAGAGTCTCTGCGCGCCGCGGGAGTGGAGAAGCGGCGATTGCAGTGGATCCACGAAGTGCCGGTGGATGAGGTGAGTTCGACGCAGGTGCGCGAGAGGATCGCGCGAGGGCAGGACGCGAGCGGCCTCGTCGAGCCGCGCATTCTGGCGTACCTCCGGGCGCACCACTTGTACGAGAGCGGCGAATCGTGATGCAGCGCGAGGCATTGGAGCGATTGCTGGCGCGACTGGCGGCGGCGGGGGTCGCGGAGCCTTCCACGCTGGTGATCGAGTGCGCCCGCGAGCCGGGCTGTGTCAGCCCGACGATGCGCTCCGCCATGAGCAGCCGCGTCGCCCTACCGACCATCATCGGCGCAGAGTTTCACCCGACCGGACTGGCGGATGGATACTGCACCTACGCGATCGACTGGCCAGCACCCGCCACGCCATCGCCGGCGAACATTAAACTACTCACTGGCTACGAACAACTCGCGCTTGGCCTGCGCGAGGCGGTGCTTCGCGTGCGATCGCAAGGCGTTCCCGTGCGGCGATTCGTCCTCACCGGTTTCACGGAAGCAAGCGGCGCCATCGACCGCGACTTCGCCCAGGCCATCGCCGACGTGCTCGACACGCGCGTGAGCGTGCGGCCGTGCCGAAATGTCGAGGAAAGGGGCGCTGACATCCTGCGCCGGCTGGAGCGCGATCGATCGCACTACCCATCCATCTCGCAGGCGATCAAGGCATGGGCGGATATTGAGGGGCGCGAAGAGCGCGTGTGGCGGCGGCTGGAACGCGCACGGCAGATCGCCCGGCTGCTGGGTGAGTGACCAAGGCGCGGCAACGGGTCGAAGGAGTTCACTTCTCTCCGCACAGGGCGGCGGTGAATCGCACCAGATCGCTCGTCAACTGGCCGATGCGCTCGATGACGGTTTCGCCGGTGAGTTCATCACCGGTGAAGTCGCTCCCGGTGGCGTACACGAATCTTGGAATGATGACCGTGCGGAAGTCGAGCATGAGGCTGTTGGCCACGGCCATGACGCTCATGTAACTGCCCTGCCCGCCCGCGGCGCAGAGAAAGCCGGCGACGGTGTCGGACCAGACATCCTTGCTGGTGAGTTCAATGAGGTTCTTGGTCGCGCTGCTCACGTCGAAGTTGTAGATCGGCGTGGCGAGGAGGATGCCGCGCGCCAGGCGCAGGCGCTCCGTGACGAGCCGCGCGTTCTCATTGCCGTAGCACGCGCCGCCGTCGCACAGGGGCAGGGGGATGTCGGCGAGATCGATCCAGTCGACGTCACAGCCGCGTGCTTTGAGAAGTTCGTGCGCGCGGCCGGCGAGGATGCGGCTGCGGCTGTCGGGATCGAGCGAGCAACTGACGACGGCGAGCCTCATCACCACAACCCGCCCTTGAGGGGCTTGCCCTCGCCCCACTTGGCGCGCAAGCGGTTCATCGCGTTGTCGTCGCTGCGCGGGGCGTCCTCCTCCTTCGCCCTCATCGCCTTGAGCGAGAGGCTGATGCGCCGGCTGCCGGGATCGACGTCGAGCACCTTCACGCGCACGATCTCATCGAGTTTCACCACCTGGTTCACGCGGTTGACGCGCTCGTGCGAAAGTTCGGAGATGTGGATGAGGCCGTCGACGCCCGGCGCGATCTGGACGAAGGCGCCGAAGTCGGCCAGGCGCACCACCTTGCCGACCACCTCGGCCCCGGGCGCGAGAGTGGCGCCGGCGGTGCTGAAGGGATCGGCCTGGCACTGCTTCAAGCCCAGGGAGATCTTGTGTCCTCCCTCGTCGATCTTGAGCACCTTGACGCGCACCGTCTGCCCTTCGTGGACGACGTCCTCGGGCTTGTGGACGCGCTCGTAGGAGAGATCGCTGATGTGTACCAGGCCATCGACGCCGCCGATGTCGACGAACGCGCCGAAGGGCATGAGGCGGCGGACGATGCCCTCGACCTCGTGGCCGACGGCGAGGGTTTCGAGGGTCTTCTCGCGCTGGATGGCCGCCTCGCGCTCCTGCACCGCCTTGCGCGAGAGCACCAGGTTGCGTTTCTCGCGGTTGATGTCCATGACCTCGCAGGTGAGGGACTGGCCGATGAGCGTGGAGAGGTCGTCGATGTGGTTGCGATCAACCTGGCCCGCGGGCATGAAGGCGCGCAGGGAGCCGACCTGAAGTTCGAGGCCGCCCTTGTTGACGCCGGTGCAGTTGGCTTGGATCGTCTGCCCCTTCTGGAGCGTGTCCCACTCGCCCTTCTGCACCGCGCCCGCGCGCCCGAGATCGACCAGCCCCTGGCGCCAGTCGACGCGGTTGACGATGAAATCGATTTCTTCGCCGACTTCGGGCTTGTGCTCAAACTGCAAGAGCGAGCAGACGCCGAGCATCTTGGGCCCGAGTTCGATGAAGGCGTCTTCGAGGCCGAGGCGCGTGACGGCGGCGGTGAGGCGGACGCCCGGTTCGAGGCGGGGGATGCGCTTGCCCGCGCCGGCGCGCGGCGAACGGCCGCCGGGCGCCGCACCGCCGATGAGGTCTTCCAGACTCATGTCGCCCAGCGCCGCATCGATCTCCGCCTGAAGTTCACGGTCCATGTTCGATGGACGGTCAGTCATTGAGGTGCATCTTTCTGAAATGCGATGTGGGTGAGAGGCATCAAGGCATGCAGGCATCAAGGCATCAAGGCATCAAGGGATTCATTCGTTTAGCCGCGACCCGCAGGCTCTGCGGAGGGGAGCGCCGCGGCGGCGCATCGGTTGAAACCTGCACGATCAGTCGCGTTGACTGCACGTTCCGTCACATGCTTTCGGCTTTGAGGACGGCGTCTTCCATCAGGTACAGGCCGAGGAGCCAGTTGGCGGCGAGGTAAGGCTCGACCTTGAAACGCCCCGTCACGTTGCCCCAGTTGAGCAGCATCTGCCCCGCGGTCGCGTCGTTTCGCAGCCGCACTTCGACGGCGTCGTAGGGGGTGGGAGGCACGCCGATGCAGCACCCGTCCCACGAGTTGAGCATCGCCAGCAACTCGTTGGCGCCTTCGGCCACGATCGGGAAGGCGACGTAGCCCACGATCGTCACGTACTTGCCGTCGAGCATCTTCACGCGCTCGGGAATCTTGAGTCGGTCGCGCCGCGGATCGTACAACTCTGATGTGGCGACGAGCATGTCCCACGTCACCTGGTACGGCTCTTCCTTCGTACCCTTGCCGCGCATGACGAAGCGGCCATCGACGAGCGTCGAGCCGTCCTCGCGCTGCTCAAACTTCGAGGGCACGATCTCGGGCTTGGTGGGATCGGGCTTGGGCGCCGGTTTTTCTTCTCCCTCCGGTGCGAGCGACGCTTCGGTCGGCGCCGGCTTGGCTTCGGTCGGCGCGCCGCCAGCCTCAATCGGCGCCGGCGACTCCTTGTATTCTTCAGCGCCGTCGGTCTGCTCCGCCGCTTGCGTCTTCGCCTCCGGATCAACTTCTTCCACGGACGGCGACACTTCCTTCGCGCCCTGCTGAAGGTCTTTGATCAGCGCCTCAAGTTCAGCCTCCATCTTCCCGGCGTCTTTCGACTCCGGCTCGATGATGACCGCGGGCGCGTTGGGTTGAAGCGCGGCCTCATCCCCCTCGCCCTCCGGCCGGTCGTTCACCCCCTCGACTTGCAGCGGCGGCTGGGCTTGGGCGTTCTTCCGCCCCTCCCCGCTTGCGGGCGCTTCGGCCTCGATCGGCGGCGGCGGCTCGATCTTCACTCCTTCGTCGTTGTCCGATTTCGTGGGCGCCGCAGCGCTTGATTCCACCGGTCCCGTCGGCGCCGCGGCCGTGGACTCGCCGGGTGCAGGCCGGACGATCTGCGGGGAATCATCGATCGCCGCACGCTGCGGCGCTTGCTTGATGGCCCCGGCGCCATCCGACGGATCGCCGCCGCGATCGCCGCCGCCGATGAGCAGCGCGGCGGTGATGATCGCCAGCGCGCCGATGAGTCCCCAGAAGACCTTCATGGACCGATCCTTCCTCCCGCGCAGCCGCCGAAAGGCGTTCGCCGCCGGGATCGCCCCACCACGGGCATAGGGAATAGTAGACGGCCGATTCGCGGCGGTCGGCCATATCGGGTCGAGCGGCGTCGCGCGCGATGCGGTCCCGGCAGGGGCGTCCCACATACCCACTCAGCCGATGGGCTTGAGGTTCCGCGCCACGCTCGTGCGATAGGCGACGATCGAGGGCACAATCCCCGCGAGCGAAGCGAGTGCGATGGTCGCAAGAACAATGACGAGCGTGGTCGCGGCGTCGAGTTTCGGCGTGACCACGAGGCCGAGCACATCCTTGAGCACCGCCGCCGCCGCCTGCGAACCGATCATCCACACCACAATGCCCGCGATCGCGCCGAGCAGCCCGATCAACGCCGACTCCGTCAGAACGAGCGAGGAAATCCGCGCCCGGCTGCACCCGAGGACACGCAGGACGGCGATCTGCCGCTTGCGCTGCTCCATCGAGTTGTAGAGGGCGAGCATGATGGCGATGCCGCTGCTCACCATGACCACGCCGGCCATGCCGATGAACAACAGATTCATGTCCTTGATGATCTCAAACAACTTCCTGGTCTCAGCGCCGGGCTGAGCGACGGTGATGGAGGTGTCGCGCCGCATCATGTCGAAAACCTGCTGGAGGACCGCCGGCACCTGCGAACCCTCGCGCGTCGGCAGCGCCAGGTAGATGCCCGTGATCAACTGGTCCGCCGGCGTGAGGTCCGCCGAGGTCGTGCGGCCCGCATTGGGGGCAGCGGACAATCGTCGGTCGTGCGCGTGGATGATCCAGGTGCTTTCAAGATCGGTGAAGAGGGCGCGATCGTGGCTGGTGCCGGTGGGTTCGAGGATGCCGACGACCTCGTACTGAAACTCGGGATGCTCGTGCCCCTCTTCGAGGATCCCGTGCGTGAGGACGATCTTCTCGCCGAGGCGCAGGCCGGTGCGGCGCGCGACGCCCGACCCGAGCACGACCTCGAACGCCTTGTCGAAGTAGCGTCCGTCGCGCAGCGCCCAGGGGATCGAAGGATCGGGCTGAAACTTTGAGAAGAACTCGCGCGTCGTCGCCATGACCGGGTGGCCGCGGTAACTGTCGCCGAGTTGCGTCGGGATGGCCCAGTCGATCGGGTAGGTCGAGGTCATCTGCTCGTACTTCGCCCAGTCGATTGGGCGCTGCGGCGCGTTGGCGTAGAAAACGCCGTTGAGCACCGAGACCATCGCGCTGCTGTCGCGGCTCACGAGCAGGTGCATGTTCCCCGCGCCGCGGCTGAACGCCTCTTCACCCGCCTTGCGAAGACTGAGCAGCAGGAGCATGAGGCCGACCGCGACGGCGACGGTGATGATGGTCGTGACGGTCGAGAACATCCGGGCCGTCATCGAGCGGCTGATGATGGTGAAGTCCGTCATCGCCATGTCAGGCCCACCTTTCAGCGCCCGGGGTTGTCCCGCTGGTCTCGGCGGCGCCTCCTTGCGCGAGTTCCTCCAGCGAGGCTTGGCGCTCGAAGCGGTCCTTCATCGACGGATCGTGGCTCACGCACAGCAGCGCCGCGTTCTTCTCGCGGCAGATCGCCTCGATGAGGGCCATCGCCGTGACGGCGTTCTCGGGATCGAGGCTCGCGGTCGGCTCATCGGCGAGCACCAGCACGGGGTCGCACGCCATCGCCCGCGCCACGGCGACGCGCTGCTGCTGGCCGACGCTGAGTTTGTCGGGATCGGCGTCGGGTCGCTCGATGCCGAGGTGTTCGAGGAGTTGCTCGGCCCGGGGCCGGTGCTCGCGGCGGGGAATGGTCGAGAACATCATGGCGGTCATGACGTTCTCGACGGCGCTGAAGCCGTGCAGAAGGTTGAAGGTCTGGAAGATGACGCCGATGGTGCGGCCGCGATGGAGGTCGCGGGCGGCGCCGTGGAGCGAATGCACGTCGGTGCCGCCGACGAAGATCCGCCCCTCGATGGGCTCGATCAATCCGGCAATAAGGTTGAGCAGCGTGCTCTTGCCGCGCCCCGAGCCGCCGGTGAGGAGCATCTGCTCGCCGGCTTCGAGGTCGAGCGCGTGTACATCGACCACCCATTCGCTTCCACTCGCGTAGCGGAACTTCAGATCGCGTATGCCCAGGGCCATCACTCGACTGTCCACCCGACCCTCCTGTCTGCACACGCCCGAGAGGTACGGCGCGATGCGTGGCTGGGTTCGGCTCGATCGGCTCGGTTCATCCGTCGTCGCGGCTGATCGCGACGACCCGCGCGCGGACGACCACGGTGATGCCGCCGGGCCAGTGAAAGCGCCGCGGCCGACGCACCGCTGTGTCCATGATCGCATCGACTGCGGGCCGGACCACCTCGTGCGTCAATTCATCAAGCGGGCTGCCCAGGGTCGCCCCCGCCCGCCGCAGCCCGGCCCCGATGATCAACTCGCCCGCCGCCGCCAGCGCGCCCCGATCAAACTCCCCGGCCGCCGCGTCAGGAAAGGCCCGATCCACCTCGCGCTCGATCAGGCCGGCCGCCTCGCGCAGCAGGTCCGTCGTGCGGTGAACGCGCCGGTCGAGATCGGGCGCCAGGTCGAGCAGCAGCGGCAAAAGTCGGGCGCGGATCGCGTTGCGCCGCTTGCTCACATCAAGGTTTGACGGATCCTCCGCCCACGTCCACCCGCAGCGGCGGCAGAGGTCGATGCACTCGGCGTGGGTCCGCTCAAGCATGGGCCGGATGATGTCGATGCCCCAGCGGCGACTGCGCCAGGCGAGGCCGGCGAGCCCCTCCGGCCCGGCGCCGCGCAGCAGGGCCATCAACACCGTTTCCAGTTGGTCGGTTCCGTGGTGGGCCGTCACCAGCGCGCCGGCGCTGACGGAGCGCATGATGCCCGCCAGCGATTCGTAGCGCATGGTCCGGGCCGCGGCGGCGAGATTCCCGGCAGCGCCGCGGGGATGGACATCGCGGACCTCGCATTCCAAACCCAGCACTTCAGCGGCCCGGCGGACCGCCTCGGCCTCACGATCCGCTTCAGGGCGGAGATGGTGGTTCACATGGCCGACGATCAGTTGATAGCGCCGGTGCGACCGCCGTGCCAGCGCGGCCAGGCTCAGGAGCAGCGCCAGCGAATCCGCCCCTCCGCTGACCGCCACCACGAGCCGATCTCCTGACTGAACGCCGCACCGCCGGTCCAGCGCCCGCGCCACGCTCGAAACGAACCCGAGTCGCGTGGAGGGAAGTTGCCTGAGGCGGCCGGGATTCCAGCCGGGCTTCCCGCGACCTTGGCGTTTGGTGATGTTCACGCCCCAATAGTACCGATAACCGGGGTGAGGGCGGATTGATGGGCCGCGGCCACGGTTGCCCCGGCTGATTCGGTTGACCGAGGGAGGTACACCTTGCCGTCCTCAACGACCATCGGCGTCTCGGAACACCTGCCGGCCCTGTTGTTGGCGGCGGGGGTTTCGCTCCTGTCGTTCCTGCTCCTCATGAACCTGCGATTCAAACTGAACCGACGCGCCGCCTCGCGGCACATCAGCCCCGCCTTCGCCGCCGGGCCTTCCGACGGTGGCGCCGCCGACTTCGAGGCGCCCCACCGTCACCATCATCCGCCTCGATCATCGCGCACCGCCATGCCGGCCACGATAGATAACCCCATCGCCGTCAGCGCGCACGAATCCGTCAATCTGCTCATCCGCGAACTCGACACCCGCTGCCGCACCCTCGAAGTCCTGCTGCGCCAGGCGGATGAGCGCATCCGGCAACTGGAAGATGCGCTCGACGACCGTGTCGGCGCTTCGATCAGCCCGACGCGGACGGCGCTGCCCGAGCGGCCGCGCAAGAGCGGCGGCGACGCCGTCGCGGCCCGCGCCGAGCAGAGCCGCGAGAACGCCGATGAACTTCCCTCGATTGAGATCATTCCAGCGGATGACGGACTCGCCAGTCAGCGGCTCGATCCCCTGAGCGTCAACATCTACGAACTGGCTGATCGCGGCCGCAGCGCGCTGGAGATCGCCCGCCACCTCGACGAGCAGGTGGGCAAGGTCGAGTTGATTCTGGCGCTGCGCGGCGATCGGTGAACCATCGCGTCTGATAATCACGCCCGATCCATCTCGGCCGGCGGAGATTGTCGCCGACTTTGAGTTCAGCCGCACGCGAATCGTGCCGACTTGACATGGTGGTCCGAGATTCATCGATGTTTCCTGCACACTCAAAGGGGTAGCGGCCATGCTCTCCAAGGGCGCTGAAGTCTTCATCACCTGCGGCCGGGACGCGGACAAGCGCATCCTTCACCCCGCCTCCGTCCTGGCGGTCAGCGGCAACGTCTTCTCCATTCAATTGTCGGGAGGCGATCTGCCCATCAGCGCCGGCGCCACCGTGCTGGTCTTCTACGACCTCAACCGGCAATTCACCAAGCAATCCGGCAACGTCGTCGCCATGCACGATCCGCGCACGGGCTGCTCTACGGGCGATGCAACGAACCTGGCCGCCAACGCCACCAAGGGCGGCGGCGCGGTCTTCGGTTGCGAACTCGTCGGCCAGCCCATCTCCGCCGAGAGCCGCGACTCGTTCCGTGTCTGCACCGTCGTCGCCAACATCACCGGCGACCTCGGCATCGAAAGGAACTGCCCGCTCATGGACGTGAGCGCGACGGGGTTTGCGATGATCGCCAAGTCGAGTTACCGGATCAGCGACGTGATCGCCGCCATGCTGCGCCATGAAGGCAAGGAGTTCAAGGGCCGCGCCGTCGTCCAGAGCGTCAAGGAACTCCCCGGCGGCCGCTTCCGCTACGGCCTGCACTGCATGGATGAGCGCAACGGCGAGAGCAACTTGCGCAAGGGCTGCCAGCAGATCAGCATGGCCTGCCAGCGCGCCCAACTCCGCCGCCTCGCGGCGAGCGGGTGAGAAAAAGCGCTATTCTGAGAATCAACGCACGCCGCGCCCAAAGCCCCGGCTCTCCGAGCCGGGGAGGATATGTTCCGACATTACTCGCGTGGCGCCTTGATCCGCGACCACACCACGGCGCCCTCCGCTTCATGCTCGCGAATGTATCGCACCACCTGCAACTGGTGGGCGCGGTCTCGAATGGGTTGACACTTGGGTTTGGGCGCCCAGAGGCCGCAATCCATTTTCCTCCCCGGCTCGGGAGAGCCGGGGCTTTGGCCACATGCCTCCCTCACCCTTCGCGTACACCATGAGTGCGCCTTGCCGAGGATGTAACGAGGGATGGGATCGAGATCGTCTCCGCGCGCGTGCGCTCCGCAGAAGCCCGCCGGGGGCCTCGCGGGTGTGTTGCGCGATCCATCAAGCGGCGTGAATCGCGCGAGAAGGTGGTAGTGCTTCGCCCCCACCGCGAGATCGACCACCTCAACCTGATGATGCTCCAGCGCCTCGATGATCGCCAGACACGCGGCGAGACGCTGCTGGGGATCGAGCGCGACAGGCGGGCGCTTCATGAGTTTCTGCGACTCGCGCTGCAACTGTGAATAGACGCCGGGGGCCGGAGGCCGCATGTAATCGCCCTCGACGTGTTCGCGATGGTGCTTCGCCCGCCAGCCGCGCGGATCGCCGCGCACCCAGGAGCCGTGCGTCGTGCCGATGCAGTGGTACCAGTTGTTCCAGGGGCGCACGCGACAGCCCTCGTTGAACACGGACAACGCCATAAAGCCCCGGCACTCCTGTGCCGGGGAGGAACGACTCGCTTCCCACGATGGTATCCTCCCCGGCTCGGAGAGCCGGGGCTTTGAGAGCCGGGGCTTTGAGAGCCGGGGCTTTGAGAGCCGGGGCTTTGAGAGCCGGGGCATCGGGCGCTTCCGCGCGGCTCAACTCTCCTCGCTTTCGCGCAACTTCGCCAGCACCGAAAAATCCTCGAGCGTCGTCGTGTCGCCGCGCGGGGCGTGGCCCTCGGCGATCTCGCGCAGCAGACGCCGCATGATCTTGCCCGAGCGCGTCTTGGGCAGCGCATCGGTGAAGCGCAACTGGTCCGGCTTGGCGATGTGCCCGATCTCGTGCGCCACGTGGTTGATCAACTCCGTCCGCAGATCCTCCGTCGGCGGCTGGCCGGTCTTGAGCGTGACGAAGGCCGCGATTCCCTGCCCCTTGATCTCGTGCGGCATGCCGACCACCGCCGCCTCCGCCACCGAGGTGTGCGAGACCAGCGCGCTCTCCACTTCCATCGTGCCCAGGCGATGGCCGGCGACGTTAATGACGTCATCCACGCGCCCCATGATCCAGAAGTAGCCGTCCTCATCGCAGCGCGCCCCGTCCGCCGGGAAGTACATCCCCTTGATGCGCGAGAAGTAGGTTTCGATGAATCGCTTGCGGTCGCCGTAAATGCCGCGCAACATCCCCGGCCAGGGCTTGCGGATGGCGAGCAGGCCGCCGGTGTTGGCCGGTTTCTCATGGCCCTGCTCATCGACGATCGCCGCGTCGATTCCAAAGAAGGGCCGCGTGCATGATCCCGGCTTGGTCGGAATCGCGCCGGGCAGGGGCGTGATGAGTATCCCGCCCGTCTCCGTCTGCCACCAGGTATCGACGATGGGGCAGCGCTCGCCGCCGATCACGCGGTGGTACCACATCCACGCCTCGGGGTTGATCGGCTCGCCCACGGTGCCGAGCAGGCGCAGCGAGGAGAGATCGTGTTTCTTCGGATGCTCTTCGCCCCATTTCATAAAGGCGCGGATCGCCGTCGGCGCCGTGTAGAACTGCGTCACCTTGTGCCGCTCGATGATGTCCCAGAAGCGGTCCGCGTCGGGGAAGTTCGGCGCGCCCTCGTACATGAGCGTCGGCACGCGGTTGGGCAGGATGCCGTAGATGATGTAGGAGTGGCCCGTGACCCATCCCACGTCGGCGGTACACCAGAAGACCTGGCCCGCATCGGGCTTGAGATCGAAGATGTACTTCGCGGTGAACCAGGTGTAAACGCTGTATCCCCCGGTCGTGTGCATGATGCCCTTGGGCTTGCCCGTCGTGCCCGAGGTGTAGAGGATGAAGAGCAGGTCTTCGGCGTCCATCGGCGTGGGGTCGCGATCGGGCTTGGCGCGGCTGAGCGCATCATGCCAGTCATGATCGCGCCCCTCGACCATATTGATTGTGTTTCCGCAGCGCTTGAGGACGATGGTGTGGCTCACCACGCCCGCCGCGAGTTGCATCGCCTCATCGACGTTCTCCTTGAGCGGGACGATCTTGCCCCGCCTCCACGCCCCGTCGCAGGTGATGATGACTTTGCTCTTGGCGTCCGTCACTCGGTCGGCGATGGCCGTGGCGCTGAACCCGCCGAAGATCACCGAGTGCGGCGCGCCGATCCGCGCGCACGCCAGGACCGCGATCGCCAGTTCCGGCACCATGCCCATGTAGATGGTGACGACTTCGCCCTTGTTGACTCCGAGTCCGTCAAGCACGTTGGCGAGTTTGGCGACCTCGTATTCGAGATCGTCATAAGTGAGCCGGCGGATCTCCGGCTTACCGTTCTTGCCGATCGGTTCGCCTTCCCAGATGATCGCCGTGTCGGCTCCGTGCCCGGCTTCGATCTGCCGGTCGATGCAGTTGAAGGAGGCGTTGAGTTTCCCGCCGTCGAACCACCGGGCATCGGGCAGTTTCCAGTCGAGCACCTTCGTGAAGGGCTTGTACCAGTAGAGTTCGCGCGCTGCCTGGGCCCAGAAGCCTTCGGGGTCATCCATCGACTGCTGGTACATGGCGCGGTACTGGTCGAGCGACTTGATGTGAGCCGCCGCGGCGAACTCCGGCGAAGGATGGAAGAGCCGCGTCTCGTTGAGGATCGACTGGATGTCGGTATCGGCACTCTTGTTCGGGGCGGGCATGGCGGTCTCCGGGGTGTCGAATGGTCCACTCTCGTGGGGTGTTTGTAGCCGCATCGCCTCGCCCGTGCAACCCTCCTCCGCCGTCTACCATCCGTCGGCATGCGCGTCATCAGCCTTCTTCCCGCCGCGACGGAGATGCTCGGCGCCATCGGGGCGCTCGATCTTCTCGTCGGCCGCAGCCACGAATGCGACTTTCCCCCGCCGGCGCGCGCCCTGCCCGCGCTGACCGCCCAGCGGATCGACTCCGCCGCCGGCAGCGCCGCCATCGATGCCGCCGTGCGCGAACATCTCGCGTCCGGCGAGTGTCTGTACGTGCTCGATGCCGCACGCATCGCCGCGCTCAGACCCGATCTCATCCTCACCCAGCATCTCTGCGAGGTCTGCTCGATTGACCTGCGAACCGTCGAACGCGTGGCCGCAACGATTGATCCGGCCCCGCGCGTTCTCAGTCTCAATCCCACCAGCCTTGAGGATGTCTTTGATGACCTGCTGCGTATCGGCGAAGCGATCGGCCGGGTGGCCGATGCCGAGAACGCCGTCCTCGCGCTGCGCGAACGGTACTTCAGCGCGAGGGATCATGTCAACGCCTACGACCCCGGCCCCATCGTCGCGTTCCTGGAATGGCTCGACCCAATCTTTGTCGGCGGACACTGGACTCCGCAACTCATTGCCGCCGCCGGTGCGCAGCATCCTCTTAACGAGCCGGGCAAGCCGAGCCGCGTCATCACGCCCGATGAACTCGTTGCGTGCGATCCCGATCATCTCCTCATCGCGCCCTGCGGAGCCGGGATTGACTGGACGCTCCGCGAACTGGGGCCGATCATGCGGACGCCGTGGTGGCGCGAACTACGCGCGGTGCGCGAGGATCGCGTGGCGCTCGTGGACGGCAGCGCGATGTTCAACCGCCCCGGCCCGCGCCTCGTCGATGCCTTCCTCTGGCTGGTAGGCTATCTGCACGGCATCGATCGCCTTCTCCCCGACGACTTCCCCTGGCGGCGGCTCTGATTAGCGAAGTTTGGTGTCCTGAATCGTGCGAGACGGAAGTGCGATAAAGAGGGACGGGTCTATTTTGTCCACCCTGAAAAACAAGGGGTGTAAAATAGGGACGGGTTTAATTATGGGGTGAGTCGCTTCCGATGAATCCGCGCCTCCCGCCACCCTGCTGGGGAAGGCCGAGGTGAGCGCAGTTCTCTCCCCGCTCGCCTGCTCCACGCTCTCGATTCCTGGCGCCTCGCTACGATCCCCCATGATCCTCTACTGCTGCGCTGATCTCATTTTCGCCACGCGCATCCGCTCGACGGGTGAGGCGATCGGCGTCGCCACGCGCCCCGTGCGCAGCGTCGAGCGCCTCCACGCGCTGCTCACGGAAGAAACCGTCAACGCCCTGATCGTCGATCTCGAAGCGGGCGAGATCGCGATCGACCTCGTTGCCGCGGCCGCACGCCTCGATCCGCCGCTGCCATCGCTGGCCTTCGGCCCGCACGTCAACCTCGCCGCCCTTGACGCGGCGCAGCGGGCCGGGGCTGCGCAAGTCATGCCCCGAGGCCGCTTTGCCGAGCAGTTACCCGATCTCCTCGCCTCGCTCGATTCAGCAACTTGTTGACCGCGAGTTTCCCGCGCGGCCCCAGCGCCGTACATTTACCCCATGATGAACTCGACCATTCCGCTCCCGTCGTCCCGACCCGCCACCTGGGCGCTCGCCATCGCCATGTTGCCGCTCCTGCTTCCGCTCAGCGCCTGCCAGACGACGCGCCCCGCACAGCCCAGCGCCAGTTACACCCAGGTCGTCGGCGAACTCGAAGCCATCGAACACGCCACGCTCGATCAGACGTGGGACGCCTCACTCATCGCGATGGAGCGTCTCGGCTTCGTCGTGACGCAGCGCGACCGCACTGATGTTGAGGCCCGCATCCTCGCCCACACCCAGGGAGGCCGCGAAGTCCGAATCCGCCTCTCCAAGGACACCACGATCCTCTCGCGCCTGCGCATCCGCGTGGGCACGTTCGGCGACGAGTCGCTCTCGCGCCTCATCCTCGAGCGCATCGAAACGCACCTGCCGGTGAAGACGGCCGGGGCGACGCCGACGCCCTGACGCCCGCGCCGCACTGTCGAGTCAGTTCTCGCGCGTCATGCCGGTTCGGCGATTGACGAGCGAAAGCGGAACGAGAATGGCGGCGGCGGACGAACACGGTGTCTGACACTTTTTAGTTTGGCGAAAGTGGTGGGCGAAAATGGTGTCCGACACCTTTTGGTTGTGCGGATTCTTTCGGAGATTCCGACCTTCTCGTGTTGGCAGGCACGGCGCGCGGCCGCACGGCTCACGGCTCGCGCGTCATGCCGGTGCGGCGATTGAAGCGGCTCATGAGCGCTCCGCCGATCGCCGGGACGCTGATCTCCGGGAATCCTCCATCGCCGCCGCCGCGCGCCGCCGACCGCGCCAGCGACCGGATGATCCGCAACGGCGCGAGGATGCGGTCGCGGATGGGCACGCAGGGCGACATGCCGTTGGGGCGGAAGAGAAGGACCGTCACATCGTCGCCGTCCAGATTGCCTTCGTGCGCTTTCGCCACGGCCTCGAGCAGGGCGTGGACGAACTCCGTGGGATTGCCCGCTTCGACGCCGCGCGCGATTTCGAGCAGACCCTGCATGCCGAGCATCGATCCGTCGGCCGCGCGCGACTCGATAAGCGAATCCGTGTAGCACAGGACGAGATCGCCGACGGCCAGGCGCACGCCGAACTGTTCGTAGTCGCCCAGGTCGGCGATGCCAAGGGGGATGTTGGCGCCGCTTGCGGCTTCGCGCGATGCGGATTCGAGCACCGTCCACGTGCGCTTCTTTGCGCTGTAATGCAGCGGGGGCGGATGGCCGGCATTGCACACCGACACTTCATTGGTCGGCGCAAAAAACGTCGTCACCAGCGCCGTGGCGAAGCGGCCTGACTCCGACAAGGCGCTGAACTGCCCGTTCATCTCGCGCACGAAGGCGTTCTGATCGATGTAATTGATGAAGCGGCGCATGAGGCGGCGCAGGTTGGCGGCGATGTCCGCGACCTCCGCCCCGTGCCCGCTCACGTCGGCGACCAGAAGGCGGGTGATGCGCCCCGTGGCGCAGGAGGAGACGTAGTGAACGTCGCCGCCGGTTGCGGATTGGCCGTAGGGCCGGCTGAAGACCCAGGCGTCGAGGCCGGCCATGGACACGCCGCTGTCCACCAGCCCGTTGCCCCCCCACACCTCCATGCACTGCATCGTCTGCATTGATTGCTTCTCGCGCGCCCGGTTTGAGATGCTACGGCGGGCGCCGGGCGGAGGTTTGGTCGATTCCTCAACATCGCCGCGAATCGCAGCGGGAATCCGAGCGGGAGCGAGGGTGGTCATGCGACTTTGATGCGAGCCGGGCCAACAAGGTCACGATCAAGCCTCAATCCCGTCAACCGCCAGCCCGCACTCCGGACACCGCTCGCAATTCGGTATCTCCGCGAGGCTGTAGGCGCAGTTGAAGCAAATGCGAACGTGCCGAGCCGCGTGTGCCGTACGCCGGGTGAGAAGCCGAGCGAAAGTGAACCCATGCACCGCCAGCACTCCGACACCCACCCAGAGCCACCAGGCGCGAAGCGTGTCGAGGGGCACAAATCGCCCTGCGTTCCACGACTGGCTCATGGAGAGCACGAGCAGTGCGGCGATGAGAAGCGACAGGACCGCAAGAGGAGTCCACGCAAACACAATCATCTGCCTGCATCGCGATGAAGGCGGGTCACGATCACTGAAGCGCGGATCCGAGGAATCCAGCCAAGGGCAAACGACCAGGCCCCACGCGATTGGAAGTCCAGCCAGCGCCAGTACGAACGCGTTTGCCCAGGGAGCCGCAACGAGTGTGATGCGAGGCATCAGAACTGGCAGGGCGCCCCAGCAGAGAATGAAGAGCCCCACTCCCAGCGCGTGCCACCAACGTCGAAGTCTGAACCGGCGCAATCCCATCATTCACCACTCGCTTCCAACGCTTGTCCGCACTCCGGACACCGCTCGCAATTCGGGATCTCCGCGAGGCTGTAGGCGCAGTTGAAGCAGACGCGGGCGCGCTGCTGCGACCGGACGAGCCGGCGGCGCAGCACGCGGCTGAACTGCCAGCCCCACGCGGCCGTCGAGAAGAGAATCAGCCAGGTCCAGATCGTCGAGAGTCCGGCAGGTTCCCAGAGCGACCTCAGCCACCACTCAAGAACCGCATCAATCAGCAGAACCAACATGACTCCGCCCATGATGATGCAGGGCGTCCACGCCAGCATTCGGACGATGCTCAACCGGCGCCGTGGTGTGGATCGATCCGAGAACCGCACGTTCCCCGAATCGAGCCACGGCGGAACCGTGAACGCCCACAGCAGCGGCAGCAGCATTGCGACGACCCCGCCGATCTCGATCACCCGCGCCCAGCGGTTGTACTCGTCAAAGGAGATCAACATTGGATTGCTGCTCGAGATGCGAATGAGTTCGTCTTCGAGCCACATGAGCAGCGTGATGAGCAGAGGAGCGGCCGCCACCAGCACGATGGTCAGGAGATGCCACCAGCGCAGATTGGGGAGCCAGCGCCTCTGTTTCATGTGGTACCTCCATCCGATCTTGATTGAGGCGGCGTCTTCGTGCCGCACTCCGGGCAGCGCTCACAGTTCGGAATCTCCGCGAGGCTGTAGGCGCACTTGAAGCAGACTTGCGCGCGATGCGCTGATGCCCTGACTCGCCGCTGAAGCACACGGTTGTACCTCCAGCCGTGCAGGGTGAGGATGCCGATGATCGGCGCCAGCCAGATCGAGAGCAATTCTGAGGGCTCCCACACGCTGGTCAGGAACCAGGTGACAATCGCCTCGATGAGCACGACGAGCGAGCCGCCGGCCACAAGCAGGCACGGCCCCCACGCCGTTGCCCTGTGCGTCTTGCTCTGCACCAGAGGCGTGCGCGATTCGGTGAATCTGGCATCGCCGGAACCAAGCCACGGCGCCACCACGAGCATCCAGAAAAACCCCAAGCCGGCGACGCCGCCCGTCATCCACAGCATTAACCGAACCAGGCCCATCACCCAGTCAATGGATCGATCACTGGGTTTGGCGGTGGCAAGGCTGCCGAATGGGATGAGCATGCCGAAGAGCATGATAAAGTAAATCAGGGGCCCGGCCGTGAGCAGGACGAATCCCACGACATCCCACCACCGCCAGGCCGCTCTCCATTCGCGCCATGTCATGCTGCCATCTCCGCATCGGCGACCAGCCTCCCGCACTCCGGACACTTCGCCGAGACCAGCCCCGTCAGGTCGTAGCCGCACGCAAAGCAGACCGCCGCTCGCCGGGCGGCGGCCCGGAGTCGCTTCTGCAACGCTCGGTTGAAGAACCAGCCGTAGCAGATCGCAGCCGGTATGGCGAGCAGCCAGATCGGATCCGTCCAGCCCCTCAGATCGAAGCGTGCGCCCTGAAGCCAGTCAATGAACGCCTCGCTCAGCATGAGAATGGGCGCCACGGTGACGGCGACCACCGGCGTCCACGCCAGAGCGAACAGCATCACGCCTCGTCTGCGCGGCGGTGAGTTCTCCTGGAACGCTGTGTCAGCGGACCAGCACCAGGGAAGCATGATGGCGCCCCAGCCGACGAGCAGACAGCCCAACGACGCAACGACAACGAAAATCGCCTGCGCGAACGCGGCGGATGCGAATTCCTCAAAGAGTGCGCCCCCCACCGCCAGCCCCGTCGTTGACGCGGCCAGGCCCGCTCCTGTCGCGAGGCACACCGTCATCTGTCGCGAGTGGCGAGTCTTCAATCTGCAACCTCCATTCCGCACTCGGGGCAGCGGGGCTGGGCGAGTCCGGTGAGGTCGTAGCCGCAGGCGTCGCACGTGCCGGCGGCGCAGGTGAAGGCGTGTACCGCCGCGCGCCAGGCGACGTAGAGGATCAGGCTCGACACCGCCGTCATGATGAGCGCCGCGGCGAGACCACGCGGAACAACTTCCGCTGTCTTGATCGACATGTCAGGGCGCGGATGGAACGCAGGACCAGAAACTCGCTTGCAGACCAGCCAACCCGCAGCTCCGTAAATCTCTATCCGTTGAACACTGATGAGATCGAAGATCGGCGTGTAAATGGCCTGCCCGCGCCTGGGCAGTGGGCCGCCCAACTGAATCGTCGAAGGCGCGGCGTCCGATGCACTCGCTGGGCGTTCCACATCCTCTGCGCTCGCCCAAGGTCCAATGCTTGCCCATCCCCAAAGCACATACATCCCCACCATCCACACCGCCAAAAACATCACCCCGAAGAGCCTTCGTCGCACCGGTCTCGTCGGGGGCCAGGTCATGGGCGTGCCTCGCGCAACTGCCCGCACTCCGGGCAGCGCGGCTTGGCGAGTCCGGTGAGGTCGTAGCCGCAGGCGTCGCACGTGCCGGCGGCGCAGGTGAAGGCGTGTACCGCCGCGCGCCAGGCGACGTAGAGGATCAGGCTCGACACCGCCGTCATGATGAGCGCCACCGCCAAGCTGCGCGGGACAACGTGCCATTCAATTGTGATCGCCGAGGTCTTGTCATGCACCAACTCCCAGCGGGCGAGCCACTCACTGAAACCGAATCGCTGGTCGTAGACTGAATGAGGTTCGCCTGCGCGATCGACGAAGACATCAGGCGAGATGGGGAACATCGTCCATCCCCAGCACAGGAACATCCCCACCACCCACACCGCCAGAAACATCACCCCGAAGAGCCTTCGTCGCACCGGTCTCGTCGGGGGCCAGGTCATGGGCGGTGTCGTCCAAGTTTATGGCATTTTCGCCGGCAAGCGCTTCGGGCCGCGGCGCGAGTCGATCATCAATCCGCCGCGAGCCGGCGAGCGCGAGGCCGAAGGCCTCATCGTAAGTAGCCGGGCGTGAAGCGCGAGCGCCACCCCCGGAATGCGACGCTACCCATCCCTCTCTCCACTCCGAAGGAGTGGTCGTGGCGTGCGCTCGGGTCGGGGACGCCAGACGCGATGATCGCGCTGCGATCAATGGTGACGGCGGAATCGCACCAGACCCTGCAGGCCGACCCCCGGAAAATAGGGACGGGTCTATTTTCAAGACCCTGAAAAACACGGGTCGGAAAGGAGGGGCCGGTCCATTCTCGCGGGGTGAATGCCGTCGGCCATCGCATGGGGAACGGCTCGTGTGCGGCTGCCGTACCGCCGCTGCGAGGACCGCCGCTGCGAGGACCGCCTTCGGGGTCCAAGGGAATCAACACTGCATCGCGTCCAGGGGTGCGATCAAAGCGATCGCGCCCCCGGCTACCCCTCGGGGCCGTGAGCCTCGGGGCCGAAGGACTGACGATCAGACCTTCGGCCTGCAATCCGACAAGCCGCGTCAGCGCGACTGCCACAAGAATGGGATTGCACCCGTCACAGGCGGGATTTCGGAATTGCTCCGCCGGGCGGTTACGATTCGAGCATTCAGGGCATTTCGGCCGCCGCGCGCCACGCCATCCGGCCGCCGCCCCATCACGATGGTACGAACCCGGCCGTCGCCGGTTCCGGAGATCACATGTCACGACAGGCGTCCGACATCCGCAGGCAGTTCATCGAGTTCTTCGAGCAGCGGTGCGGGCACACGGCCGTGCCCTCCTCGCCCGTGGTGCCCCATGACGACCCGACGCTGCTGTTCACCAATGCGGGGATGAACCAGTTCAAGGATGTCTTCCTCGGCACCGGCCAGCGGGCCTACACCCGGGCCGTGGACACGCAGAAGTGCATCCGCGCCGGGGGCAAGCACAACGACCTCGACGACGTCGGCCGCGACACCTACCACCACACCTTCTTCGAGATGCTCGGCAACTGGTCCTTCGGCGACTACTTCAAGAAGGAAGCGATCCAGTGGGCGTGGCAACTGCTCACGCAGGTCTGGGGCCTCGACAAGAGCCGACTCTACGCGACCGTCTTCGCCGGCGATGAGGCGGACGGCCTGCCCGCCGACACGCAGGCCGAGCAACTCTGGAAGGAAGTCACCGACATCGACCCGAGCCACGTCAGCCGCTGGGGCCGCAAGGACAACTTCTGGGAGATGGGCGACACCGGCCCATGCGGCCCCTGCTCCGAAATTCATTACGACATGACGCCGGATGGCACCGGCGGCGATCTCGTCAACAAGGGTCTCGAAGGAACGATCGAGATCTGGAACCTCGTCTTCATCCAGTTCAACCGCGCTGAAGACGGCAGCCTCTCTCCCCTGCCCGCGAAGCACGTGGACACGGGCATGGGCTTTGAGCGCCTCTGCCGGGTGCTCCAAGGCAAGTCGAGCAACTACGACATCGATCTTTGGACGCCGATCTTCATGGCCATCGAGCAGCGCAGCGGCGCGCGGGCCTATCGCGGGCGCCTCGATGACCCGGTGGACACGGCCTACCGCGTGATCGCCGACCACATCCGCTGCCTCACCTTCGCGATCACCGACGGGGCCGTGCCGGGCAACGACGGTCGCGGCTACGTGCTGCGGCGGATTCTGCGCCGGGCAGCGCGCTTTGCGCGGCAGACGCTGGGCGTGCAGGGGCCGCTGCTGCACCATCTCGTCCCCGCCGTGGTCGAGTCGATGGGCGACGCGTTCCCGGAACTGAAGAAGAACCCGCGCCACGTCGCCGGGATCATCCTCGAAGAGGAAGAGTCCTTCGGCCGCACACTCGATCGCGGGCTGGAACTCTTCGCCGATGCGCAGTACCGCGCGCAATCGGCGGGGAGCAAGGCGATCGCCGCCGAAGACGCCTTCCAACTCCACGACACCTTCGGCTTCCCGATCGATCTCACCGAGCAGATGGCGCTCGAACGCGGGATGACGGTCGATCTCGACGGCTACAACCGCCTCATGGAGCAGGCGCGGCAGACGGCCCGGGCCGGGGCCACGCGCGGCAAGGCCGGCTCGCAGATTGCCCTCACCGGCGACGCCATCGCACGCATCAGGCACATGGGCGTCGAGCCGACCATCGACGTGGACAGATTCCACGGCCGCTCCATCAGCGCCCGCGTCAAAGCGATCTGGAACGGCACCGACTTCGACAACCACACCCACGCCGCCGGCTCGCCCGAGTACCTCGCCATCATCACCAACCGCACCAACTTCTACGCCGAGATGGGCGGGCAGGTCGGCGACGTCGGCCGCATCTTCAACAACAACGGCGCCGAGTTCGACGTCGTCGATACCCAGGCCTTCGGCGGATACGTCCTGCACATCGGCCGCGCCAACCGCGGCAAGATCAGTCTCAACGACACCGTCGAACTCGACGTGACCAACAGCCATCGCGCCAAGGTCCGCGCCAACCACACCGCGACCCACCTGCTCAACCTCGCGCTGCGGCAGACGCTCAAGACTGATGCCGACCAGAAGGGCTCGCTCGTCGCGCCCGACCGCCTGCGCTTCGACTTCGCCGCACCCGGCGCGCTGAGCGTGGAGCAGATCGCCGAAACCACGCAGCGCGTGAAGGAGTTGATCGACCGCAACCTCGAAGTCTTCGCCCTGCCCGCTTCGCTGGAAGAGGCAAAGAAGATCAACGGCCTGCGGGCCGTCTTCGGCGAGCGCTATCCCGACCCGGTGCGCATCGTGAGCATCGGCGTACACGTCGATCGGCTGCTTGACAAGCCCCATGAGCCGCAGTGGCGCGACTACTCGATCGAGTTCTGCGGCGGCACGCACGTGGCGAGCACGAAGGAGATCGCCGACTTGGCGATCATCAGCGAGGAGGCGGTCGCCAAGGGAGTGCGGCGCATCACCGCCATCACCGGCCCGGCCGCAGCCGAGGCCGGCGCCACCGCGGCCCAGATCGAATCGCAGATCCGCGAACTGAGCGACATGCCCGCCGAGCGCCTGCCCGTCGAGGTGAGCGCGATCGTCGAGCGCCTCAACGATGCGGTGATGCCTTACGCCGAGCGCGCCCGGCTGCGGGGGGCGATTGAGCCGTGGCTCGAGAAGATCAAGGATCTCCGCAAGCAGGCGGCGAAGGCCGATCAGCGCGCCATCATCGACCAGGCGAAGCAGATCGCGGCCGGCGCCGGCGAGCAGCCGATCATCGTCGCCGAGATCACCGGCGCCAACGCCGAGACGCTGCGCAGCGCCGCCGACGTGGTGCGCTCGCAGCGGCCGGGCAGCGCGATACTCCTCGCCTCGGCCATTCCCGAGGAGAGCAAGGTCGCGATCATCGCCGTCGTGCCCGAGGCGCTGATCAAGCGCGGCCTCAAGGCCGGCGACTGGGTGCGCGAGGTGGCTCTGGTCTGCGGCGGCAAGGGCGGCGGCCGACCCGACATGGCCCAGGCCGGCGGCAAAGAACCCGACAAACTCCACGACGCCTTGGAGCGCGCCCGAGGTTTCGCCGACGGCGTGCTCAGTGCGAGTAAGTGAACAGATCCGGAGCATGAGCGTCTCGCCTGTGCGAACCGGACTATCACCGCGGAGATCGCAGAGAGCGCGGAGAAGAGGCGAACCCCCAAGGCTCAAAGGCTCAAAGGGAGGCAGAGTTGCAGGATTGGAGGGAAGCACTGATGAACCAGCAATCCAGGGCTGAACAACGCCAACCGTCGCGCCGGGGTTTCATCACTGCAACCGCCGCCCTCGCCGCCGCGCCGCTCCTGCGCGCGCCGCTGGCGCGCGCTACAACTTCATCCATGATCATCGCCGCCAAACCACTCTTCCCCATCTCGCTGGCGCAGTGGTCGCTGCACCGCACCATCCGCGGCGGCCAACTCGACGCCCTCGCCTTTCCGGCTTATGCGAAGAGCGCCTTCGGCCTTGAGGCCGTCGAGTATGTCAACCAGTTCTTCGCCGACAAGGCGCGCGACAAGGCGTTTCTCGCCGAGTTGAAAAAGCGCGCCGAGGACGCCGGGGTGAAGGGCCTGCTCATCATGATCGATGGCGAAGGCGATCTCGGCCACGCCGACGAGAAGGAACGAGCCAAATCGATCGACAATCACAAGCCCTGGGTCGATGCGGCCAAGTCCCTCGGCTATCACAGCATCCGCGTCAACGCGGCGTCAAGCGGTTCCTATGAAGAGCAGCAGCAGCGCGCCGCCGACGGCCTCTCGCGCCTCGTCGCCTATGCCGCGCCGCTCGAACTCAACGTCATCGTCGAGAACCACGGCGGCCTGTCATCCAACGGCGCCTGGCTCGCCGGCGTGATGAAGATCGTCAGCCATCCGCGCTGCGGCACACTGCCGGATTTCGGCAACTTCTGCCTCGACTGGTCGAAACAGGATGATCCCAGCGCCTGGTACGACCGCTACCAGGGCGTGCAGGAGATGATGCCCTTCGCCAAGGCCGTCAGCGCCAAGAGCCACGACTTCGATGAGCAGGGCGATGAGACGAAGACCGACTACCGCCGCATGATGCGCCTCGTCCTCGCCGCCGGCTACCGCGGCCACATCGGCATCGAGTACGAAGGCGAGCGCCTCGGCGAAGTCGAAGGCATCCGCGCCACCCAGCGGCTGCTGGAGAAGGTGCGCGAGGAATTGGCGGAGGAGTTCACCCCCTGATCCGGGGCGCGGCTAAGGCAAGTGCGATGGCTTCCAGTTTGCTTATTGACTCGATTAACCTATACTACATTTTGCTTATTGACGACGATAAGTAGAATGATGAGGTCGTACTATGCGCTCCGATGACATTGAAGACAGTTATCGGACTGTTCTGATCGGTCAGAGCCCGTGGCTTGAAACTGGGAAGATTCCCTCCGTGCTGGCTCTCCCGGTCCAGCGCCCGCTGGCGACGTTGCTGCATCAAACCATCACGCGGACCGACTTGCGTCGCTTTCAGATGATCCTCGGCCCCAGGCGTGTCGGCAAGACGACCGTCATGTATCAGGTCGCAGCCGCACTGCTCGCCTCCGGGATTGATCGCGAACGGCTGCGCTGGATTCGTCTCGATCATCCGACGCTGATGCTGCGCTCGCTGGGCGACCTCTTCCACGACTGGTGCCTCCTCCCTGGGGCGACGCTTCAGCGGCCGACCTTCGTCTTCCTGGATGAACTCGCCTATGCGGAGCGTTGGGATCTCTGGCTGAAGACGGCGTACGACGAGCGCTGGCCTGTTCAGATCATGGGGACGTCCAGTTCGACGGCGGCCCTTCGACACCGGCGCAGTGAGAGCGGGGTGGGGCGATGGGAGGAGCAGTACCTCGGACCCTATCTCTTCACCGAGTACCTTGCGCTTCGTCATCGACGGCTGAAGGTGTCTTCAGAGCCCACGCTGGCGGCGACCCTCGCCGCCATCATCGCCGCGCGTCTCGCTCCCGCTTCGTTCGCCGCCGAGCGCCGACGATTCCTGCTCGTCGGCGGATTTCCCGAACTGCTCAACGCGGAACCGTCAGAGGATGAACTGACCGACCTCCTGCGGGCCCAGCACATCGTTCGCTCCGACGCCGTCGTCACGGCGCTCTACAAGGACATCCCGCAGGCCTTCAACGTCGCCGACCCGATCCGGCTCGAACGATTGCTCTATGTGCTCGCCGGACAGATGGCCGGCCTGCTCTCGCCGCAGAGCATCGGCGCCGACCTCCAGATCAGCGTCCCGACAATCGAGAACTACCTTTCCTACCTCCAGCACGCCTTCCTGATCTTCACGCTTCCCAACTATGCGCCCGCCGAAGAAACCATCCAGCGGCGGGGACGGAAGGTGTACTTCGTCGACGGAGCCGTACGCAACGCGGCACTTCAGCGAGGCCCGGCGCCGCTCAACGATTCCGCCGAAATGGGCTGTCTCATGGAGAATGCGATCGCCGCACATCTCTATTCGCTCTCACAGCAGAGCGGCATGCGCCTCTACCACTGGCGCGACGGCCGAACTGAGGTCGATCTCATTTACGATGAGCACGAGGCGCCGCTGGCGTTCGAGATTGCCGCCTCGCCGCGTCACTCCGCGGCGGGGCTCAAGGCGCTCATCAAGCGATTCCCCCGATTTCGCGCCCGGTGCTATCTCGTCGCGCCCGAGGCTGCTTCCGTCGATGCCGCTTCAACCGAGACCGGAATCGGCCGGATCACGGTCGATGAACTGCTCATTGCGGCCGGGTTACAGGCACACCGGGCATTGCAATCTCGCCTTCAACCCTGAACCGGCGCACGCTCACCCCAGCGCTTCCCCACCGCGTGCTCCAAACCGAGCAGATCGAGCAAGCGCGCCACGACGAAGTCGGCGAGATCCTGCGTGTTCTGCGGCAGCAAGTACCACCCCGGGTTCCCCGGGGCGATGATGCCGCCCGCGAGGCTCAGGCGGTGCATGTTCTCGATGTCGATGTGGGTGAGGGGCATCTCGCGGTGGCAGAGGATGAGTTTGCGCCGCTCCTTGAGGGTGACGGCCGCGGCGCGGTAGAGCAGGTTGTCTCCCAGGCCGTTGGCGACGCTGGCGAGCGCGTTGCTCGACGCGGGGACGATGATCATGCCGTCGTGTTGGAACGATCCGGAGGCGATGGCCGCGCCGACGTCGTTGTTGTTGTAGAGGATGATGCCGTGATCGCCCCGGCCGGCGAGGGTTTCGAGATTGACCTGCTCCATGCCGAGTTCATCGCGCAGCAGGCGCCGGCCCCAGGTGCTCACGACGAGATGCACCTCGACCCCCGCCGCGACGAGCGCGCGGATGACGCCCTGCGCGTAGATCGCTCCGCTGGCGCCGCTGATTCCGACGACGATTCGACGCATTGGTGACGCTCCCACGCCGCTTGCGGCTTCGCACGGCGCTCGGTCCGGCGCGCTCCCCTGCGCTGAGCCTTCGGGTCGTCATTCGACCCTGAGTGCTCATGACCGAAGGGCGGCTGAACAGGCGCCACGTGAACACTTGCAGATGAATACTATACAGAACCACGTCTCGCTGCGGCGCGACGCCCCACCAGCACACCCGGGACTCTGCCATGAACTATCGCCTCCCCGTCATGCTCGCCCTCGCCGCCGCACTCAGCGGCTGCGCCTCCTACGTCAACATCCCCGCCGACTCGGAGAAAGACCTCGCCATCAACGCGATCGACGCCCCGCCGACGCCCGGCGTGATCAGCGCTGCCCTCGATCACGTCCTGCGCGACTATCCGCCGCCGGCGACGCCCTACGGCATCCGCCTGCCCGTCGAGGCGAGCGACAACACCTGGCACAAGACCGTCCGCCAGCGCGACGGCGCGTTGCCCTACGCCGAACTGCCCGAGGGTCAGCCCGTGTATGATGTGCGCTCGATCCGCATCCGCGGCAGCGACGCCTGGGTGGACATCGTCGTGCCGCACGCCATCGACAATCGCCCGCTCATCGAACTGCGTCTCAAAGGCTGGGTCGATGGGTGGCGTATCACGTCCGTGCGGCGGTGGTCGGCGAGTGTGATCCGCGCGCGCGAGTCGAGCGGGCAGTACGCGCCGACCTCTTCCAATGAGCCGGCGCTTCGGCCGATCGTGACGACGACCGAGCCGCGTGCTGCGGTCGCCGAAGCGCCGCAGGGCGAACCAGCGCAGGAGCCGATCGAGCCGGCGGCGCCGGGCGATCGCCCCCTTACGCCGCTGCGGCCCGTGAAGAGCGATGGCAACTGAAGCGCTGAACGGTTAAAGTCATGGCGGATCAACCATCGATCAAGGGCCTGGCGAATCGCCTGAAACTGCCGCAGCCGATGGCGCGGCGCATCGCCATCGGCGACCTGAGCCGGCGCGCCGAGCGGGAGCCGCAGGCGCTTGAAGCGCTGCTGGCGCACCTGCCGCGCGAGACGGATCACAAGGCGCTGCTGAAAATCGTGGATGCGCTCGGCGAGCGCCGCTTCGCGCCGGCGGTCGAAGCGCTCACCGCGCTGCGCGACAACCCCGACACCCCCGCCGACCTCGCCCACGCGGCAACGATCGCGCTCGACCGCATCGAGCGAGCGGGCGTGGATGGTTCACCACAAAGAACACCAAGGCACGAAGAGGGCGCCAAGCAACGGGATGATTGATTCCGGCGATCCACATTTGGGTTTACGCCCCCGATCGGTCTCGAACGCAGTCCTGCCTTCGTGCCTGCTTTGTGACTTGGTGTCCTTTGCGGTAGATGAAGCGGATCCGATTCGTCTTGAACGGGGCTGCTACCGCCGGCCGATCTTCTTGCGGTTGTGTTCGATCACGCTCGGTCCCCAGCCGCCGATCAAGTATGGCCCGGCCCAGCCCCACGAGGGCACCCGCAGCGTGCCGCTCGCCTCGAGTTGCAGCCAGTAGTAATTCCCTTCGCTCTCCTTGCGCACGACCGACTCGCCGAGACGTTGCGGGTCATCGGAGGTGATGAACTGCTCGAGGAGCGATTCGAGCCGCCGCTGCGTCGCCGCGGCCTGCCGCGCATCTTTCAACTCGAAATACACCGTCGTCGCGCCGGGCACCGGCACCGCCGGCGGCGGATCGTTGCTCAGCACCACATAAGGCACGAAGGCCGACCAGAGCGCATCATACGTCTGCCGCTGGCGCAGCCGATACTCGCGGGCTCGCGCATCAAACGCCGGCAACTCATCCGCCCGCAGCGTGTCGCGCCAGGCGCTCAGCACCCGATCGAATGAGGCGGCGAGATCGATGGGAATCACGACGCAGTACTTGCCCGCGGGCTTGGGCAAGGTGAGTTCGCGCGGCCAGCGGTCCAGCGTGAGCGATCGGCTCGCGACCGTGTCGAGGGGATCGCTGCGCCGCTGCCAGGTGAGGTCGGCGACGAGAAACTCGTTGACCCAGCGGCCGTGAAACATCCAGTTGCGCGCGTTGTCGAGGCGCCAGGTGGTGAGCATGCGCCGTGGCCGGCCCTGGGCGAGCACTTCAGGCATCTTCTTCCGCAAGGCGTCGAGATCGATCCACATTTCGAGGAATGGCGGCCCGGCGGCGCGCTTCGCCCCCGCTGCGCGGTGCAGCGTGAGCAGGTTGTGAGGCTGGGCGGCGTTCTGCGAAGTCACCCAACGCGCCAGCGAGCCGTGGCCGAGGCCCACGACGAAGGAGTCCGGCAGCGAGGCCCATTCGACCGTCTGCCACGCCGCCCACTGCGGCTGCCGGAAGCGCGCCGCTCGCCGCCCGCCGGGCAGATCGAAGAGTTCCTGCGCCGGCGCCCTGGTCGCGCCCGCTTCTTCGCCGCCGCCCTCGGGCGCCTCGCCCTTGTAATGCGCGAGGATCGTCCCGAGCGTCGAGAGGAAACTGCGGTGGTCGCGCGTCGATTCGAGCACGAGCACGGTCTGGAGGGCGGTGATGCGAAAGCCGTTCTTGGCCGCCTCATCATGCTCGGCGTCGAGATCGAGAACGCACATGGTGTGCGGCACCGCGCCGGCCACGCTCGCCGCGAGAATGCCGTCGAAGATCGGATGAAAGTCCGCATTGACCAACCCCGCCTGCTCGGCGAGTTTGAGCGCCAGCGGCAGGAACGCAGCGGTCTTCGTGTCGAAGCGCGAGGGGTCGAAGCGATAGAACGCGACGGCGTCAGGCGGAATCGCCGGCGGCGCGGCCACGGCGCGCATCGCCCCGGCCATCACCATCACCAGGAGAATCATACGCATCACCCTTCGAACCCGCGCGTGATGTAGTCGCATCGGCAGATGCTCCGGAGCAGTTCGGGCGTGAGTTGGCGATAGGCGGTGGACCCGGCTTCGAGGAGGTGGTCGTAGTCACGGTAGGCGCGATTCGCCAGATAGTGGCTGCGAAGGGGTGTAGTCCAAGTTTATGGCACTTTGTGGGGTTGTCCGATGAGTGGATGGAGGTGCCGGGCGCATGGAGGCGTCGGGCCATTCAAGGATCCCGAGCAAGGAGTGCGTGATGGACTT
>Ga0326597_10001159_pt1 | contig 43454 bp, 43 predicted proteins | sample RVTome_12_FD_203789 | JGI IMG/M metagenome (GOLD analysis project Ga0326597, IMG submission 203789) | Soil microbial communities from uranium-contaminated site in the Upper Colorado River Basin, Wyoming, United States - RVT100D185 | ecosystem: Environmental > Terrestrial > Soil > Contaminated >...
TGAACGGCACCAGGGGCGCTACCTGCTGGTACTGGATGGGGAAGATCAGCCGGACGAGAAACAGCAGCGCCAGGACGGCCCAGCGATTGGTCAGGGAGGGCATGGGGGGAACCTTTATCGTGGAACTGCACCGCCGGCGTCATCGTCTGCCCCACCCCGCGCTCGCCGGTGGCGCGCCCGCCTGCATGGTATTCCTTGGCACAGTCTCTATGGCAAAGCCGGCGCGGTAACACAACCGCCCGCCCATCGCGGCGCGATCCGCCGCGGGTATGCCCCGCGCACGGCGGCGGGGTCACGTCCTGGCGCCCGCCGTCACCCCCTGCACACGGGTGCGAAAAACGCGGCGCATTTCACCTGGATTTGGGACCTTGAATATGATAACGCCGTCTTGGGGGAAGTATGTTCAAGCAACAACCGCGGCTCCACCGCGGCCGGCATGCGTCGGCCGCTTTCCGATTGCACTCCCTGTTTCGGGGTGTTCGGGGGCGCAATCTTGCTTGACAGGGGGGAAAGCCATGAAGTCACGATCTGCGCCGTTGATTCGTGCGTCGCTGTGCATGTGGGCATTGGTGCTGCTGGGGGCAGCGCTCGCCATGCCATCCCTGGCGAAGGAGTACCTGATCGGCATGCAGTGCGACCGGCAGGGGCCCACCGCCACCGTGGGCCAAGTGTACTGTCCGGGCGTACATGACTACATCAAGCTGTTCAACAGCAAGAACAGCATTCCGGGCCACACGGTGCGCCTGATGGAGATCGACACGGGCTACAACGTGCCACGCTCCGTGGAGGCTTACGAGCGGCATAAGGCCTCCGGCGCCCTCTCCATCATGATCTGGGGTACGCCCGCCACCGTCGCCCTGACCGAGAAGCTGACGGAGGACAGGATTCTCGGCACCTCGCCGGGCTTCGGCAGCGCGGCCGCGGCGAACGGGCAACGCTTTCCGTACCTGTTTCCAGCGGCGGCTTCCTATTGGTCCCAGGCAGCGACGGGCATCCAGTTCATCATGGAGCGCTGGACGGGCAGCAAGCCCCCGAAGATTGCCTACATCTATTACGACAATCCGGCGGGACGGGAGCCGCTGCCGATTCTAAATGACTTGCGGCAGCAGTTGGGCTTCGCGTTGCGCGAGTTCGCCGTGCCGCCACCGGCCATCGAAATGCGGCCACAGGTGCTGGATATCGCCCGCAAGTTCCGCGCCGACTGGACCATGAATCACCTGTTCGGCCGGGGGCCCAGCGTCTCCCTCAAGGAATTCACGCGGGTCGGCTTCAAACGGGATCAGATGCTCGGATTCGTGTGGGCCGGCGCCGAGTCGGACATCGCACCGGCCGGCTGGGAGAGTGCTCAGGGCTACTACACGATGCAATTCGCGCATGTGGGCACGAAGCATCCGCTGCTGGATGAGATTCGCGCCATGCACCGCAAGGAAGGCCAGGAACCGCCGGAGGCGATGCAGTTCTCCGTGTACTACAACCGGGGTATCGCCAACATCGCGCTGCACGCCGAGGCCATTCGCCGCGCCGTGGCCAAGCATGGGCCCGACATCAACGGCGTGCAGGTGAAGGATGCGCTGGAGAGCATGGACGGCTTCAATCTCGACAACTTCATCGCTCCGGTGCACATGTCCCGTCAGGACCATGAAGGCGGGGGATTCGTGCGCATTTTCCAGGTGTCGGGTGAAAGCTACCGCCCGGTCTCGGGCTGGATTCAGGGCTACCGGGAAGTGGTGATGAAGCACGTCCTGGCGGGCAGCTAGGCATTCAGCCGACAGCATCCATTCGCTCACGCCGCGGCAGGGCATGTTCCATGCTGCCGCGGCGTTATCCGTCGCCCGCGCGCCTCGCGCGCAGCAGCAATGTCACGCCGCGGCGCGCCTGTTCCCGGACCTGGGCGAGGGGCGGCGGCGTCATGCTCGCGAGCCCGGCCACGGGCGCCGGCGGCGTCAGGGGCAAGCGGCGCTGGAGCGCGCGAAACAGCAGCAGCGCGGGCACCGTGAGCAGCATCAGCGCCGCCGCGAAGCCCAGGGCATAGCCTGCGTCTCCCGTGCGATCCTGCAGCCAGCCGGCCACCGGAGGCAGCAGGGTCATGCCGATGAAGAAGGACGTGTAGAAGATGCCGAAGCCCGTGCCGCGGCTGCTGGGGCGCAACACCTCGGCGGGCAGGGCCATGATGGCCCCCGGCGGCAGGCCGAAGGCCAGTCCCAGGGCCAGGATCCACAGCAGCGGCGTCTGGCCCGCGACAATCAGCATGATGCTCAGGGCCGAGCCCAGCGCGCCCAGGATGATCCACAGGTTGCGGCTGGAACGGTCGGCCAGGTAGCCCCCGATGGGCCCCGTGGGAATGGTGACCCAGGAGGCCACACCCACCAGGAACCCCGCCGCGACGATGCCCATGCCCCGCGCCACCAGCAGCGTGGGGGCGAAGCCGAGGAAGATCACGTAGGCCGCATTGAACACATTCCAGATCAGGCTGGCCGAGACGATCAGCCAGATCTCGATGGGCGTGATGCGCCACAGCACCACCCGCCCGCCGGTCGCCGGTTCGGCCTCTTCCGCGGGCGGGTCATGATACAGCAGCGCCATCAGGAGCAGGCTGACCACCGTGAGCAGGCCGATCAGGTGCATGGCCATGCGCCACGAGCTCCACTCGGCCACGGCCCCCAGTACGCTCAACGCCAGCGCGATGCCCAGCGGATAGGCCGTCAGGTGCAGGCCCATGGCCGTGGAAAGCTCCCGCCCGGCGAACCAGTCGGTGATGATCTTGGCGATCTGCACGTTGAGCAGCACCGACCCGGCACCGGAGAGCAGCCGCCCCAGAAAGGCCGGTGCGAAGCTGGGGCTGACCGCCACCAGTTCCACCCCCACGATCATCAGCACCAGCCCGGCCAGCACCACGCGCTTGTCGCCGAAGCGCACCCCCAGCAGCCCGCTGGGCAGGGAGAGGGCGATGCCGGGCAGCATGAAGGCCCCGATGAGCATGCCCACCCGCGTAAAGTTCATGCCCAGATCGGCCATCATGGGCACGGTCAGCGGCGGCAGGGACTGGAAATGGATGGGGAAGATCAACCGTACGAAGAACAGCAGCGCCAGCACTGCCCAGCGATTGGTCAGGGTGGGCATGGGGGGCCACGACACGGGAAATGGGGGAGCGGTCGCCCGGTCGCCGCGGCGCGCGCGGACGTCCAGGATAGGGCCACCCTATGGCACAGGGCGCGCGGCAAAGACAAGCCGTGCAGGCGCGGCATTCCTGCCAGAGGGCAAGGCGCAGGGACGTCGGGAATGGCGGGGCGGTGGCCCCGCAGCCAGTGGCCGGGAGCAACGAAGGTGCGCCTCCACGCCCTGGCGCGCAGACCCCTACGCGAAGCGGACGCTATAGACCGGCGGCAGATTGTTGGCCACGGTCTGCCAGCTCTCCCCGCGGTCCTCGCTGACGTAGAGGTTGCCGGTGGTGCTGCCGAAGGCCAGCCGGTCTCCGCTGTTGCCCAGGGCATGGCGCAGCACGACATCGTAGGCCTCCTGCTGGGGCAGGCCGTTGCGCAGCGCCTCCCAGGAAGCCCCGCCATCCTGGGTGCGCGCGACAAACAGGGCGCCGTCGATGGCCATGCGTTCCATGTCCGCCTTGCCGGGCACCAGCCACGCCGTGCGTCCGTCCGACTCGTCCACGGCCACGGGAAAGCCGAAGTGGACGCCCTGGTGCGGATGGCTGACCTTCTGCCACGTCGCCGCGCTATCGCTCGTGTAGAACACCCCGCAGTGATTCTGCTGCCAGATGTGGTCAGGGTCGCCGGGGCACAGCTCGATGGCGTGGGGGTCGTGGCCCCACTCCGCATCCGGGTCGGGCTGATAGTCCATCGTCATGCCCTTGTTGCGGCTGCGCCAGGTCTTCCCGCCATCGGTGGTCTCCAGCACCCCGGCGGTGGAAACCGCCACCAGCACCCGCTGCGGGTCGCGCGGATCCACGAGGATGGAATGGATGCCCGGGGCGAACTCGCCGCCCTCGGAAGCCGGCGTACCGAACCACTGGGTCTCTCCCCCGCCCTCGCCATGGAACAGGTCGCCGCCGCGGGACTCGTGATTCCACAGGGGCAGGTTGAGCGCGAAGCTCTTGCCGCCGTCCTCGCTGATGAACAGACCCCCGGGGATCGTCCCGACATAGATGCGGCCGTCTCCGCCAAAGGCCATCACCCACAGCTTGAGCAGCGTCGCCGGCTTGAGCGTCGTGGGCCCCATGTCTTCCGCCCCCTCTTCCGGCAGCGGATGGCCCAGGTAGCGCGCGCCAGGCGGGTACTTGACCTGCGCCGCATCGGCCCAGGTGCGGCCATCATCCGCGGAGTGCGACAGCTTGGCGCCCCAATGCCCGTGCCCCAGCGCCGCCCACAACACACCGGTCTTGGGATCGCGGGCCAGGAAATTCACCCCCATGCCGCCATGCCCGGCCAGTCGCGGCTGCCACCCCTGGCGGCGCCGCTCCACGATGAACGCGCCCTTGCGCGTCCCAACCAGGATTCGATCACTCATCTGCTGTTTCCCTTGGAATCAACCAGCGCCTAGCCCCCGCTCAGGGCCTGCGCAATAAAGACACGCGTGTCGCCGCTGACGGGGTCCGACAGACCCGTGCGGTCGGCGATGCGGTGATCATCGACAAAGATATTCACATGCACCCGCAGCCGGCCCAGCTCGTCGCAGAGGTAGAAGGCGATGCCCGGCGCCAGTTGCTCCAGCGCCTTCACCACGTCGGCGACGGTGGCGGCTTCCACGACCAGCTCCTGCCCCTCCAGATGGGGGAAGAAGGAAAACAGATGTCGTGTCACCTCAATCCTGGCCATGTGCCCGCCATTTCCTTCACGAATCCGAACCCCACCACCACAGGCCCTGCCCGCGGCCAGAGCGCCGCACCGCATGGGAGAAATCTGCACCGATCGCGAAAATCTGTCAATTCAGTCCGTATTTTGGGGCCCGCCCGCCCCGGAGGGGTCGGTGACGCGCGCCGGCCCGGTCGACAGCGATCGGGGAATGGGCCATAACGAACGCCCAAAGCTGCGGCAACCGGTAGGTTGCCCCCCATCGACTATCTTCCCGGGAGGACATCCATGAAATTCGGCGTTGCCCTGTTCAGCCACGGCCCCCTGGCCTCGGCGGACAACATGATGCGCACGGCGCAGCGGGCTGAGGCGCTGGGCTTCGACTCCGTCGCCGTGAGCGACCACATCGTCCTGCCACGCCAGGACGCCAGCAACTATCCCTACCATCCGGAAGGCAGGCGCAGCTGGCGCGACTCGCTGAACTACTATGAGCCCATCGCCGCATTGGGCTTTCTGGCCGGGGTCACATCGCGGGTGCGGCTGGGCGTGAGCGTACTGGTGGTGCCCTACCGCAACCCCATCACCACGGCCAAGCAGCTGGCCAGCATCGACGCCCTCTCCGGCGGGCGCCTGTTCATGGGCGTGGGCACCGGCTGGTGGGCGGAGGAATTCGCGGCCCTGGGCATTCCCGACCATTTCGCCGAGCGCGGCCCGCGCACCGACGAGTACATCGACATCTGGCGCAACCTGTGGCGCGAGGAGAATCCGGCGTATCAGGGGAAATACTACAGCTACGCGGACCTGGAATTCTCCCCGCGCCCGGCGCAACGGGACGGCATTCCCATCTGGGTGGGCGGACACACGGGCCGGGCGCTCAGGCGCACGGCGGCCCTGGGCGACGTGTGGCATCCCATCGGGCAGGTGCCGCCCGCGGACCTGCCGCCGGGAGAAATCGGCGAGAAGGCGGAGCAGCTCAAGGAATTGACCCGGGCCGCCGGGCGCGAGCCGGGCTCCATTCCCATCCATTTCCGCACGCCGATCAGCTTCCAGGAAGGCCCCGGCTACTTCGCCGGCAGCCCGGACAAGCTGTGCGAGAGCGTGCAGGCCTATGCGGCGGCGGGGGTGAGCCAGATCATGATCAACCTGCCGCCGGGCGAATTCGCCCAGACCCTGGAGGCCCTGGAGCGCTTCGGCGAGGAGGTGCTGCCGCGAGTGAGTTGAGCGCGGGCCGGCCATGCACAGGGGCGCGCCCGGGGGCTCAGTCCTCCCCTGGCGCCCTTTCGGCATAGACCGCGCGCGGAACGCCGTGCCGCGCAGGCCACAGGCAGGGCTGCGCCGTCATGTGTGGATCATTCCAGCTTGCGCCGCATCGACTCGAAGGTTTCCTCATCGATCTCGCCCCGGGCATACCGTTCCTTCAGGATGTCCATCGACCTGTCGCCACCGCCCGCCTGCTGGGAACGGTTGGCCGCGACCACCGCCCACACGATCAGCCCGACGACCACCAGCGGTATGATCCAGCCAAACCCCATGCCCCAACCCCAATTGCCGAAATGTCCCATCATGGTGCCTCCCGCGTTAGGATGCGGCCGACCGGCTTCGCGTCAGCCATGGGCCACCGGCAGCCCCTCCTGCGTCCAGCCCTGCATGCCTGTCGCCAACAGGTAGACCTTGGAGAAGCATGCTGCGTTCAGCACCTGAACGCCGCGGCGCGAGCGCCGCTCGGTGCGTCAGACCACCACCAGTGGCTTGGCGCGTCGGGCGGCCAACGCCGGGAGGCGCGCTTCGAGCTCATCGATGGGTATGTGTAGCGATGGCTGGATATGGCCGTCTGGGCCCCGGTATTCCTCGGTCGACCGTACATCCAGCACCTGCACGTCGCGGCCGGTGCGTAGCCATTCGGCCAGTGTTGCCGGCGCCACCCGGCGATTGCTGCGCCAATGGCGCAGCATCCAGGGAAGGAAGACCAATGCCGCCAATACGGCCAGGGCGATGCTGCCCGTGCGCACCCAGCCTTCGGCGCCCAGCACCGCCTCGCGGCCCGCATAGCCCAGATAGGCATAGCCCGCCGCGCCCGGAAGCATGCACAAGGCGGTGGCCGCCACGTATTCACCCAGGCGAATGCGCGTCAGCCCCAGTGCGTAGTTGAGCAGGTTGAAGGGAAACAACGGCACGAGCCGCACAAAGGCCACGAAGCGCCAACCCTCAGCCTCCACGCCGCTCTTGACCTGGGCCAGGCGGCCGCTGGCGTGTCGCTCGACCCACGCCGCGCCCACGTAACGCGCCAGCAGAAAGGCCAGCGTAGCCCCGGCCGTCGCACCGCCGAGCGAATAAAGCGCCCCCTGCAGCGGGCCGAACAGGGCACCGGCGGCCAGGGTGAGCGGCGCACCCGGCACCAACAGCACGGGGGCGATCAGCCATAGCAGCACCAGCGCCAGCGGCGCCCAGGGCCCGATCTGCTCGAGCTGTGCCCGCAGGGCGTCCGTGGTCAGTTGCTCACGGTACAGGGCCATCAATACGGCACCCAGAATGATGAGTGCCAGCAATAGCCAACGACCGAGGTAACGGCGTTGCATGCGCAGCCTCCTATTGCGGCGTCTGCCCGGCGTCGCGCGGTGCCTCCGGCTGACGGCTCGGCAGGGGATAGGGCGACGTGTCGGCCAGCCAGGGCTGAACCAGCAGATTGTGCAGGCGCAGATACCGGGGCTCGCGGAATTGCGAGAGGCCGATGGTCATGCCCTCGTGGCCCGCCGCGGGCTGGGCGCGATACGTGCCCAGCAGGCGATCCCACCAGGGCAGGTTGAAGCCGAAATTGCTGTTCGTCTCCTGCGGCACGACGGAATGGTGGACGCGGTGCATGTCCGGTGTCACCACCAGCCAGCGCAACACCTGGTCCACGCCCAGCGGCAGCCGTACGTTGCCGTGGTTGAACATGGCCGTGGCGTTGAGCAGCACTTCGAAGACCACGACTGCCGGCACGGGCGGCCCGAGCACGGCCACCACGGCCAGCTTGATGCCCATGGAGATCAGGATTTCGATGGGATGAAAGCGGGCGCCCGTGGTCACGTCGAAGTCCAGGTCGGCATGGTGCATGCGGTGCAGCCGCCACAGCGCGGGCACCGCGTGAAACATCACGTGCTGCAGGTAGATCGCCAGGTCCAGCGCCACCACGGCGGCGACAAAGGCCAGAGGCATGGGCAGTTCGAAGGCATTGAGCAGCCCCCAGTCGCGCTCGGCCGCCAACGCCGCCATGCCGACGGCCACGACCGGAAAGGTCAGCCGCAGCATCACCGTGTTGAGGACAACGATGCCCAGGTTGTTGGTCCAACGCAGCGCCTTGGACACCGACAGCTGCCGCCGTGGCTTCCACAGCTCCCAGCCGGCCATCAATGCCAACACGCCGAAGAAGAAACCCAGGCGGATAACCGCCTCGTATCGCATCACCAACTCGCTCATGATGGGATAGTTCCGGTATCCAACGGCCAATCGCGGGCGCGCCAGTCGACCACGCCCGCTTCCATGCGCAGCGCCTTGAATCCGGCGGCGCGCAGCATCGTCACGGCTTCCACCGCCATGATGCAATAAGGCCCGCGGCAGTAGGCCACGATCTCACGCTCCCTGGGCAAATCCACCAGGCGCTCGCGCAATTCCGCCAGGGGCACCGAGTGTGCCCCCGGAATGTGCCCCGCCGCATATTCCTCCACCGGCCGAACATCCAGTACGGTCACCTCACCCTGATGGACGCGGTGCATCAGCGCATCACGGTCCACGGGCTCAAATGCGTTGCGGCTCTCCAGGTACAGCCGCGTGACCTGCTCGATCTCCGCCAGCCGCGACTCCCCCAGCTCGCGCAGAGCGAGAAACAGCGCGCATACCGCCGGATCGGATAGCCGGTATTCGATGAAATGGCCCTGCCGCCGGCTCTCCACCAGGCGAGCACTGCGAAGCCCCTGCAGGTGGTGGCTCGCCATAGCCACGCTCATCCCGCTCTGCTCCGCCAGACGCTCCACCGTGCGCGGCCCCTGGCACAGCACGTCCAGCAGTTCCAGCCGCCGCGGGCTGGCCAGCGCCCGTCCGATACGCGCCAATTGACCGTAAACACTGTCTTTGTATTCTCTATTTCTCATATTCTTACGAATATCGGAATATAAATTTGGTGTCAAGCCCGGGCAGAGTCGGGACGCTCGTGGCGATCCAGGCCGGCGGAACGGGGCGGACTTCCGCGCCGGGCAACGTCATGAATCAGCGCTGCATTCGCCTGGCCCGCAATTTGGAACAGGTGCGGAGAGCCGCGTACGCGTGGGTGAAGCCACGATGCGGCACCACGGGTCGGATGCTGCCGGGCACGGAGGGAATGGCCGGCTTCGCCGGCGGTCGTGACAAGCTGTGCGAGAGCGTGCAGGCCTATGCGGCGGCGGGGGTGAGCCAGATCATGATCAACCTGCCGCCGGGCGAATTCGCCCAGACCCTGGAGGCCCTGGAGCGCTTCGGCGAGGAGGTGCTGCCGCGAGTGAGTTATCGGGGGCAGTTCAGCCCGCGGTGGCGACGGGATAGGGATGCTGCTCGATCCAGCGCTCGGCGATCTGCTTGCGCGTGGCCACCCACACATGCTCGTGGCCCAGCATGTACTCCACGAAGCGTTGCAGATTGCGGAAGCGCCCGGGGTGGCCGATCATGCGCTGGTGCAGCCCCAGGGAGAGCACCTTGGGCGCCGTGGCGCCCTCCTCGTAGAGCAGGTCGAAGGCATCGGTGACGTAGCGCAGCCAACTCTCCGGGCCGAAGGCCGGGTTGAGCCAGAACTTGAAGTCGTTGGTGTCCAGCGCCGAGGGATTGATGAGAATTGGCCGCCCGTCCACCGTGTCCCAGAAGGGCAGGTCATCGCTGTAATCGTCCATGTGGTACAGGAAGTCCTGCTCCACCAGCAGCCGCCGCGTGTTGGGGGAACACATGTAGCGCGACAGCCAGCCCACCGGACGTGTGCCCGTGGTGCGCGTGATGCTCTCCACCGCCTTGGCGATGAACTCCCGCTCGGTGGCCTCGTCCATGTTGAACTGGTGCATCCAGCGGTAGCCATGGCCGCAGAACTCATGCCCATCGGCCACGATGGCCGCGGTCAGCTCGGGCGCCCGCTCCAGGGCCAGGGCCGCGGCGGTGTAGGTGGCCTTGAGCCCGTGCCGGCGCAGCAGGTTCACGATGCGCGGCCCGCCGGCCTTGATGCCGTACTGGTAGGCCGTCTCGTTGGCCACGTTGCGCACGCCCTTCTTCATCGTCACGCCGAACTCGTCCGTCGGCTCGGCGTAGCGGTCGCCCTCCTTCGGGCTCAGCTCGGAGCCCTCCTCGAAGTTGACCACCAGGGACACGGCAATCCGGGCATGGTCGGGCCACAGGTCGGATTGGCTCTTGGCAGATTTCGTCATGGCAGCCGCCTCCGGTAGGTGCGGGTGAAAGGGATCAGGCCGTGAGCTCCGCCCGGCCGTTGTCGATCACCACGGTGTCGCGCTCCACGGCCGTGGTGCGGAAGGAGATCACCTCGCCATCCTGCCACAGGTCCGTGCGCAGCGTGTCACCGGGCAGCACGGGCGCGGAGAAGCGCACCTGAATGTGACCCAGCCGATCCGGATCGTTGCCCGCGCAGGTGCGCAGCACGGAATAACCCGCCACGCCGAAGGTGCACAGGCCCTGCAGGATGGGCTGGTCGAATCCGGCATAGGCGGCCACGTCCACGTCGGCATGCACCCGGTTGTAGTCACCGCTCAGGCGGTACAGCAGGGCCTGCTGGGGCGTGGTGGGGCGCGTGTCGCTGGCGTCGGGTTTGCGGCCCGGAATTTCGTGGCGCTGGGGCGTGGGGCCGCTGGGCCCGCCGATGCCCCCGTCGCCGCGGCAGAAGGAGCTGGAGGTGCAGACGAACAGCACCTGCTTGGTCAGGGTGTCGCGCGCCTCGCTCTCGGAGTAGATGATCGAGCCCTTGTCGGCCCCCTTGTCGATGATCTGGGTGATGCGCTGCCGCACCTCCAGCGAGCCGGCCACGGGCAGAGGGCGGTGGATGGTGATGCCCTGCTCCCCATGCAGAATCTTGTCCCCGTCCAGGCCCGTGCCCGGCACATTGGGCCCCAGGGCCAGATTGCCCAGCACCACGCCCATGGTGGGCAGGGCGCGCAGGTGCTTCTCGTAGACGAATTGCAGCTCCTGCCGGTCGGTCGGGTTCAGCCCCAGGCCCAGGCCCAAGGCATACAGAATGGTATCCTTCTGCGTGTAATGGTATTGCACGGGGGGAAACTGCATGTTCATCAGGCTTTCGTAGGTCACGGCCATGGCTCGCCTCCGGTGGGTGATTGCGCTGGTTCCGCAACCTGACTCAATTTCCCTCCGCTGACAATCCGGCCGGACACCCACCATCGTCGGGTCGTGCGCACAAAGGATCCCCAGTCCCATGAACGAACAGACCAGGGCATTCGACCCCACGGACGTGATCGTCGGCGGCGGGGGCATCATGGGCTGCGCCGCGGCCTACTACCTGGCCAAGCGCGGCCTGCGCGTGCGGTTGTTCGACAAGGGCCGGCTGGCCTGGGAGCAGTCCAGCCGCAACTGGGGCTTCGTCAAGCAGACCAACCGCGGGCATATCGAAACCCCGATTATGGTGCTGGGCCTGCGCCTGTGGCGGGAACTGGCCGCCGAGCTGGGCGAGGACGTGGGCTGGATCGAGGGCGGCGGGCTCTCCCTGGCGCAGAGCGAGGCGGAGCTGGCGCCCATGGAGGCGGCCGCGGCCATCTCCCGCGAGTACGGCGTGGATGCGCGCATCGTCTCCCGCACCGAGGTGCAGGCGCTGATTCCCGGCATGGAGGGACCGTTCGTGGGCGGGCTGTACAACCCGGCCGACGGGCTGGCCACGCCGCTCCAGGCCACCCTGGCCTTTGCCCATGCCGCCGAACGCCTGGGCGCGCAGCTGCACCCCCACTGCGCCGTGGAGGGCCTGCTCAGCGAAGGGGGCCGCATCACCGGCGTGCGCACGGCCCAGGGCGAGGCGCGGGCGGCCACGGTGATCTGTGCGGCGGGGGCCCATTCCCGCGTGCTGGCGCGCATGGTGGGGCTGAATCTGCCCGTGCGGGGCATCCGCGCGACGGTGGGGGCCACGCCGCCCATGGCGCCCCTGACGCGGCTGTCGGTGTTCGGCAAGGCCGTGTGCTTTCGCCAGTTCGCCGACGGCACGGTGACCATCGCCCGCACCAACCTGGGCTCGGCGGACTTCGACATGACCCTGGAGGCGTTCCGCAACATGCGCCTGTTCCTGCCGACGTTTTTCCAGCATCGGGATCTGGTACGTCTGCACGTGGGCCGGCCCCTGTGGGAGGACATCAAGCGGCGCATGCCCTGGTCGCCCACGCGGCGGCACCCCTTCGCCGATCAGGTGGACCTGGAGCCACCGCCCAACGAGGACACGGTGGAGGCCTGCCGCCGGGCCTTCATGACCCACTTTCCGCAACTGGGCGAGATCCGGATCGCCCGCACCTGGGCCGGCATCATCGACAGCACGCCGGACCTGGTGCCCGTCTTCGGCCCGGTGCAGGCGCGGCCGGGGCTGTGGTTCGCCACCGGCTTCAGCGGCCATGGCTTCGGCATGGGGCCGCCCATGGGCTACCTGCTGGCCGAGTGGCTCGCCGAGGGCCGGCCCTCCCTGGAGCTGGGGCCCATGCGCTTCGAACGCTTCGCCGAGGGCGACATGGCGCCCCTGCGCCCGGTGGTGTAGCAAGGCTGCGAACATCAACGGCTGCGAGGGAGCACGTCCCCGCGCACTCCCCGCATGAAGCTGCCCGGCCGCAAAGCCGTCTAGGCGTCCTGCACCAGCCCCATCCGGCGGGTGTGGGGGGACACGTTCACCCACTCGCTTTTCGTGCTGAGTATCGCCGGACGCGTCTAGCTGCTGATGTGCGACCCGCCATTGGGGGCCAGGTGCTGGCCCGTGATGTACGAGGCGGCGTCGGAGAGCAGGAAGCAGACCGAGGTGGCCACTTCCTGGGGCGTGCTCCAGCGGCCCATGGGGATGCGGGCCAGGGTGGTCTCGCGAAACTTGGGGCCGCGGATGGTCTCCGTCATCGGCGTTTCCACCGTGCCGAAGCAGACCGAGTTCACATTGATCCCGTACCGCGCCCATTCCCGGGCGGCGGACATGGTCAGTCCCAGGATGCCGGACTTGGCCGCGCCGTAGTTGATCTGCCCGATCGTGCCGCGCAGACCCGCCCCGGAGGAGATGTTCACGATGCGCCCCGGCTGCGCATCGCCGCCCTCGGCCTTCTTGAGCAGGTAGCGGCCCACGGCCTGGAGACACAGGAAGGCGCCGGTCAGGTTCACGTTGATCACCTCGCTCCACTGCTCATAGGTCATCTTGTGAATCATCGCCGCGCGCACGATGCCGGCGTTGTTGACCAGGCCATGCAGATCGCCGAAGTGCGCCACCACCTGCTCCACGGTGTCCTGCACGAATGCCGGGTCGGCCACACTGCCCTGCCAGGCATGGCTGTGGGCATCGCCCAGGCGCGCCTGTACCGCGGCGACGCTCTCCGCATTCCAGTCCACCAGCGCCACCCGCGCGCCCAGGTCGACCAGCAGCTCGGCCACGGCCTCGCCGATGCCCTGGCCGGCCCCGGTGACCAGCACCACCCTGTCCTGCATGTCCATGGGATTGACCATCGCCCTACCTCTCTCTTTGACGGATGGGCCAGTCAGGGCCGCGGACGGCGCACCCGCCCGGCAACCGACTGCCCTGTGGCCATCCGCGCCTTTCTAACCCATGCGCGGAAGCGCATCAAACGGGTATTGCGCGAAAGCGCATCAAACCGGCACCGCGCGGAAGCGCATCAAACCGGCACCGGCGGCGTTCCTTGCCGCATCGGCCGGCAAGCGCAAGGCACAAGCAATTTGACCAGACGGTACAGCTTTCCGTTATGATCGATTCACGAGAATTTCGGCGCTGCCGGAGGGCACATGCCACATCATCACACGGGAGGAAATCCATGTTCGAGCAACTGCTACACACCGATGCCGGCTACGCCGCCACGATCATCCGGGTCGTCGCAGGCGCGGTCATGTTGCCCCATGGCTTGCAGAAGCTGCTGGGCTGGTTTGGCGGGCGCGGCTATCAGGGACAGATGCAGGCCTTCACCCAGAACATGGGCATTCCGTGGGTCTTCGCCTTCCTGGCCATCATGGCCGAGTCCTTCGGGGCATTGGGGCTGATCCTGGGTCTGTTTGGCCGGGTGGCGGCACTGGGCGTGATCTGCGTGATGGCCGTGGCCATCTACAAGGTACACCGGCCCCATGGCTTCTTCATGAACTGGACCGGCAAGCAGCAGGGCGAGGGCTATGAATTCCACCTGCTCATGATCGCCATGGCCGTGGTCATTCTGATCTGGGGCAGCGGTGCCATTTCCCTTGACGCCTGGATCATGGGCGGCATGTAATGCGGCCCTGACCATCCCCCGTCATGCTGCGTGAGGAGCCGTCTTATGAGTCTGGATGGAAAAGTTGCCCTGGTCACCGGCGCCAGCCGCGGGATCGGCCGTGACATCGCGCTGGCCGTGGCCGGCGCGGGCGCCAAGGTGGCCTGTCTGGCCACCAGCGAGCAGAACGCCCAGCACACCGTGAATGCGGTGCGCGCGGTGGGCGGCACCGCCCTGGCCATCGGCGCGCGGGTGCAGTCGGCCGCCGACGTGACGGCCGCCTTCGACCGGGTGGAGCAGGAGCTGGGCCCGGTGGACGTGCTGGTGAACAATGCGGGCATCATCGCCGCGGTGTCCCTGCTGGACATCACCGAGGCGCAGTGGGACGAGGTGATGGACGTCAATGCCAAGGGCACCTACCTCTGCGCCCAGCAGGCGGCCCGGCGCATGGTGGCCCGCGGCGCGCCTGGGGCCATCATCAATCTGGGCTCGGTGGGCGGCACCAACGGCTTTCCCAACCGCTTCAGCTATGGCGCCTCCAAGGCCGCCGTGCACCAGATGACCAAGCAGATGGCCATCGAGCTGGCGGAAAAGCACATCCGCGTCAATTGCGTGGCGCCGGGCATCATCGCCACGGACATGATCCGCGGACACATCGAGGCGGGCCGGGTGCGCGAGGAGGACTACAACAACCGCATTCCCCAGCGCCACATGGGCGAGGGCATGGACATCGGGCAGGCCGTGGTGTTCCTGGCCAGCGAGCAGGCCAAGTACATCACGGGCATCATGCTGCCCGTGGACGGCGGCTTCCTGGCCTACGGCTTCCTGTAGCCCGCGGCCCCACGCTCAGCGATCCGCGGTAGGGCGCCCCGCGCCTGTGTGTCGGCGCCCTCTTCCAATAAGCTACCCATCAGTGTCGGACTTTGCTAAGCACAATCCAGTCCGCAATCCGACACTGATGGAGGCCCGCCATGCCATTTCTGCCACATGACCTGACCCTTTCCGATTTCGTGCGCACCACCGGCTGGCGGCTCGGCCTGTTGCTGGCTGCCGCCCTGCTGCTGGTCGGCTGCGCATCCGCCGAGAAGAAGGATGAGGATTCCGGCTGCACCATTCCGGCCTATACGTTCCAGTCCGTCTCCGGCGCTGCCGCGACCGTGGATGCGGACGGCTGCATCACCGTGACCGATCACGTTCACATCATGTTCGATGCGCCGCACACGGCGGACACGGTCACCATGACCGTCAAGGGCACGTTCAATGGGAGCTATGTGAGCCCGCTGTTCTATAATGCCTCGGCCACCAACATTTCGGGCCGTGTTGTGGAATTCTACCGCAACGTCAGTACCCTGACCCTGAATACCCGCATAACCGAGATTGGCGCCAACCAGTACACCACTCCGCTGGCCAACAGCTACAATCTCAATGATGAGTTCGAGATCACGGTCACGGTGAATCGAACGCCGAGCCCAGACACGATCAGCGGGCAGGTGATGAACGTCACAAATGACACAAGCGAATCCTTTACCGCGAGCGGACTCAGCGGCGATGTCTCCGGGTCGGAAAACGTGATGGGCGTGTCCGTGGTCTACGCCACGATCGAAGAGGTCGAAATCGAGTAGTCCTGCTCTCCCAATGCACGGCATGCCGGCAGGGCGCTACTGGCCCGCCACCGGCCAGTGGTCGGGTACGCGGTAGGCCTCTTCCGCGCCGGGCCAGGGGGGCAGGGTGACGATGATGATCTCCAGAGGCGCGGCACCGGGATTGCGGAACTGAAAGTGCGTGCCCAGGGGAATGCTCAGCGCCACGCCGGGCATCAGGGCATCCACCTGCCCGGCATCCACCTGCCCGGCATCGACGTTCCCGGCATCGACGTTCCCGGCATCGACGTTCCCGGCATCCCCCATGCGTCGCCACAACTCCCCGGTTCCGCCCACCACGTACCACAGCTCCTCCACCGTGCGGTGGGCCACGGCCAGGGATGTGGCGCCCGGCGGCAGGGTGCAGTGCACCATGCTCCCCCCGGCCAGCGCGGGCAGCAGGCGAATCTCCGAGCCGTCCGGGGCCAGGGTGTCGGGCTGGGCGGGCAGCCGCATGTGGTGCCATGGGGTCGGCTGGTCGGTCATGTTCCTCTCCCTCGCCGGCGTGATCGATGTTCCGCCGAGCGGCAGCAGGGCACGGCATACCCCTTCCGCGCGGGCGCGTGTTATGGTGCGCCTGCGAAATTCAGACGCCAAGACCCGACAGGCATGAACTCCCCTGCCGCGGTAGCGGAGGCTCCGGGCGATTCCCCGGGCCCTCCGCGTGTATCGCGGTTTCCCCCTAGCCGTGGATGTCCCATGAGCAAGATTCGCACGGAAACCCATGACCAGCACGCCAAGATCACCATCAACGATCCGCGCACGCGCAATGCCGTGTCCCTGGACATGATGGACGAAATCTCGGACGCCATCGAACGCTACGACGCGGACCCGAAGATTCGCGCCATCCTGCTCACCGGCGAGGGTGAGGCCTTCTGCGCGGGGGGCGACATGGTGACGCTGACCAAGGTCACCCAGCAGACGCCCTTCGAGATCAAGAACAATGTGTACGCCCATGCCCAGGGGCTCGTGCGCACCGTGAAACTGTGCAAGACCCCGACGATCGCCATGGTGCATGGCGCGGCGGCCGGGGCCGGCTGCGAGATGGCCATTGCCTGCGACTTCCGCGTGGTCACGCCGGAGGCATACTTCTTCGAGTCCTGGGTCAACCTGGGCATCATCGCGCCCCTGGGCGGCATGTTCCTCCTGCCCCAGCTGGTGGGGCTGGGCAAGGCCACGGAGATGCTCATGCTCGGCACCCGCGTCTACGGGGAGGAGGCCGTACGCATCGGGCTGGCCACCCGCGTGACCCCCCAGGAGCAATTGGAGACGACGGCCATGGAGATTGTGAGCCAACTCGCCGCGGGCCCGCCGCTGGCCTACCCGGTGTTCAAGGAGGGGCTGCGCCGCTCGGCGGACTCCACCTTGGCCACGGAATGGGAATATGCCATTTATGCCCAGGCCATGCTCCTCAATACGGAAGACTTCGCGGAGGCTGTGGAAGCCTTCAAGGCCAAGCGCAAGCCGGTGTTCCAGGGCAAGTGACCGCTGCGGCCGGCGGGACCCGCAACGCGCGGCCGGCGGCATGGCGCAATCAGCAGCAGGGAGACCGACAATGACCATGCGATACGACGGACGGGTGGCGGTGATCACGGGGGCCGGCCAGGGCCTGGGGCGCAGTCATGCCCTGTTCCTGGCGTCCCGGGGCGCCAAGGTGGTGGTGAATGACCTGGGCGGCAGCGTGGACGGCACCGGTGGCTCCAGCAGCGCGGCGGAGCAGGTGGTGGCGGAGATCAAGGCGGCCGGCGGCGAGGCCGTGGCCAACGCGGATTCGGTGGCCACCCGCGAGGGCGGCGCCGCCATCATTCAGGCGGCGTTGGACGCCTTCGGACGCATCGACATCCTGGTCAACAACGCGGGCATCCTGCGCGACAAGAGTTTTTCCAAAATTAGCCTGGACGACTTCGAGGCGGTGGTGCAGGTGCACCTGATGGGCAGCGTGTACTGCACCCATGCCGCCTGGCCGCACATGGTGGAGCAGCAGTACGGGCGCATCGTGTTCACCACGTCCACCTCCGGGCTGTTCGGCAACTTCGGCCAGTCCAACTATTCGGCGGCCAAGATCGCCGTGGTGGGGCTGATGAACACGCTCAAGGCGGAAGGCCAGAAGAGCAACATCAAGGTCAACTGCATCTCCCCCGCGGCGCGCACGCGCATGACGGAGGATCTGCTCACGCCGGAGATCAAGGAGAAGCTCGTGCCCGAATGGGCCACCGCCGCCGTGGCCTGGATGTGCGCGGAGGACTGTCCGGCATCGGGGGTGACGATTCATGCCGGGGGCGGGCGCTATGCCCGCGTGGCCGTCATGCAGGGGCCCGTGCTGGACCTGTCCGGCGGCGACCCCATCCCCGCCGATGCGCTGGCCGCGGGTTACGGCAGGCTGGCCCGCATGGAGCCGGCCAAGGAACTGACGGGGGGCTTCGACGCCATGAGCGACCTGCTCAAGTAATATTCCTCATCAGGTGGTAAAACTTTCAATCTAGTTCAATAAATTGTCATCAATGAGGCGGTTCGCCATTCTCGAAATTCTCTCACTAGTAAAGTGGGGTTTAAGCTCACGAACTGAACTTACTACTTCGGTTATATTCGCATCTGGAAGCTTCTTTTTCATATAAACTAAAGTGCTGATCAACTCCAAGTCTGTAGCTGAGTAGCTCCCGAATTTATGTACGACCCAATTAATATCTTCTTCATGTTTCTGCAAGAAACTCTCTGACTTCCTAAGTACATTTTCCGAATTTTCTCCTTTTTTGTATCTATACCCATACCCTGACGGGAAATATTCAACATTTGATTTTAGCGCACCCAATGAAACGGAAAAATCAAGATCCTCTATGACGTTTGGATCAAATGGTCCATACGTATATATCGAAAAATTATAACCCAAATCCAAATTCCTATATACCGCCAAGAAATACAGCAGTTTCATCATTGCAGTTCTTCCCAGCCTATCTTCTGGAACGATTTCCGAAAGACGAGTCATGGCACCAATTCGATTCCACATTGCTTGCTGGGGTTCCATCGTCGAGTCTCCTCATCCATGAGATTTACACATTCGCTAGCTTCTGATTCGCCTCAGCCATGTCCTCTTTCTGAACATACAATGAGACCTGTTTAATTGGTTGCATTCGTGCAACAAAGGAGGAAAGTTTAGACAGTGGGACTGGTCCTGGCTTATTGCTCTCAGGCTGAACAGGAATATCGGTATTCCCAATTTTATACCAGGACTTGTCCGCATAATCCGTGGCTTTCAGTAACTCTCCCAACTTGTCCTTCCATATATCTACTTGATCCAACTCGTACTCTGACGGAGTCTCTGTTGTTGATCGGACTCGTCGAAAATGGTTCCTTTCTCGCAATCTCAAGCCATGTTCGCCGCCTTTGCCCGCAGATAGAGCTCCAAGGACTCGCCAGTCATCCCATCCCACATAACTCTCAATGCCATCATCTGTTGGAGGCGGAAAGAGTCCTCCCGGCAAAATTTCTGCCATTGCTTGTCGGAAGTGATAGTCGTAAGAAATTCTTGTCTTGTGATAGTACACCTGAGTGAACATGAAATATCTTGCCAAGATTAATGCTTCTGCCGCATGCCATCCTCCTTCCGCAATTCCGATTCTTGGACCCTTCTCTTCATTTCGTACGACTTGAAGGGTGTTAACAAGTCTTTCCCAATCATACCTGCCGTAGCCTACTCCAAGATGTAATGAATCGCGCAAGAGATAGTCCATTCGGTCACAATCAATTTGTCCCGAGATGATTTCTTTCCATATAAGCAGCGGCCCAGATGCAGGATCCCCCTCGATTAAGCTCGCAATATCATCTATGGTAATCGAATAATTATTATTTAGCGGGTGATTCTTAATTATATCCGAGAAGTATTTTTTAATGATTGCAGCAGAATAATGCTCATGGCGATAGCGTCTGCCTGATCCATCTATTTCAGGGTAGAGATCTTCTCCTGCGTGCGAAAATGGAGTATGGCCGATATCGTGTAATAACGCGGCAATTCTTATAAGAAAGCTGTGGCGCGCAAGACCATCTTTGTTAAATCCGTATTCGGATGACAAGAAACTTTCAGAATTATTCACAATACCATCAAATATCTTATTTGCCATATGCATAGCACCGAGCGAATGCTCGAAGCGTGTATGCATTGCGCCGGGATAGATATAATCAGTCCATGACAACTGACGAATTCGCCTTAGTCTCTGAAAGACGGGATTGTCAATGATCTCACGCTCGAGGTCATTAATCGACACAAACCCGTAGACTGGACAGCGAATCTCGTATGTCTTGTTGTGGGAGTTCATTCGTGCTGGCGTGTTGGTCGATTCGGGATTCGGAACAACTTGGCAGCATTGGAGGATTGCTTAATCTTCCCTACATACGGAACCTAGTAATTTGATCACAATTCGTCAAGAAGATCGAGTTTAGTCTAAGTGGAATAGTCTTCCAATTGCGAATGGACTCGGTAAATTAACTTCGGTTTTGTTCAATTGGTAGGCTGGCGAACAAATGTGCGCACGTTTGAGGATTGCGGCTTTCTCGCTGCTTAGCTATTGATGGCAAATCTTAGTTGACGGGTTTGTAGCCCGTCTGCCTGCGCATTTCACCTGCCCCGCCAAGGAGACACGGCCATGGCCGCCTACGTCATCGTCAACACCAACGTCCACAACCCCACCGCGTACGAGGCGTACAAGGCCCAGGCCAAGCCGCTGGTGGAGCAATTCGGCGGCAAGTACCTGGCCCGCGGCGGCGCACACAAGGTGATCGAGGGGGACTGGCATCCCACGCGGATCGTGCTGCTGGAGTTTCCCACGGTGGCCCAGGCGGAAAAGTTCTTCAACTCCCCCGAGTACGCGCCGGTCAAGGCCATCCGCCACGCCAACGCCCACACCGACGCGGTGATCGTGGAAGGGGCATAGGGGCGCCGCATCTGGCGTGCCGCGGCGGGGGAAGGTCGCGGACCTTCAGCCTTGGCCCAGTTCCTTGCGCACCAGGGCCGCGCCGGCGCCCAGGGCGCGCAGCTTGCCCACCGCCACGTCGCGCGGCAGGGGCACCATGCCGCAATTGGTGCAGGGCACCAGCCGCTCGGCCGGCACGTGGCGCATGGCCTCGCGGATCAGCGCCGCCACGGTCTCCGGCGATTCCACCCGTTGATCGGCCACGTCGATCACGCCCACCAGCACGTCCTTGTCCCCCAGCATTTCCAGCACGGGCAGGGGCACGCGGGAACCGGCGCATTCCAGGGACACCTGATCGATATCGCTGCCGGCCAGCACGGGGAACGTGCGCTCGTACTGGCGCCACGCCTCACCCAGGGTGCCCTTCCAGTTGATGTTCTCCGTGATGCCGTAGCCGTAGCAGATGTGCACGGCGGTCTTGCAGGTCAGCCCGGCGCAGGCCCGGTTGAGCGCCGCCACGCCCCAGTCCGCCACATCGTCCAGGTACACGTTGAATGCCGGCTCATCGAACTGGATCACGTCCACCCCCGCCGCCGCCAGCTCGCGGGCCTCGTCGTTGAGCAACTCGGCAAAGGCCATGGCCAGCTTGGCGCGGTCGCCGTAGTGCTCATCGGCGATGGTGTCCACGATGGTCATGGGGCCGGGCAGGGTGAACTTCACCTGCCGGGTGGTGTGCGCCCGCATGAATGCCGCCTCGCCGCCATGAATCGAGCCCGGCCGGCGCACGGGGCCGATCACCCGCGGGCAGTCCGCCTCGTAGCGGTCGGCGCGAATGCCGATGCGCTTCTTGTGGATGAAGTCCAGCCCCTCGATGCGCTCCAGGAAGCCATGCACGAAATGCTGCCGGAACTGCTCGCCGTCCGTCACGATGTCGATACCGGCCAGTTCCTGTTCCTTGAGCACCACGAGCGCCGCATCCTGCTGGGCGCGCAACAGATCGTCGCCGCTGAAACGCCAGGGGGCCCACAGGCGCTCCGGTTCGGCCAGCCAGAAGGGCTTGGGCAGACTGCCGGCGATGGTTGTGGTCAGCATGACATCCTCCCATGGTCAGGGCTTGCCATTGCCTGAGGGATCGCCTTTGACTGAATACGGCGGCGGCAAGCCGGGATCACCCGTATGCCTGCGGTTGTAGCACGATGGCGGCGCTGCTGCCCACGCGGGCGGCACGGCGCTCAGCCCTGGGGCAGGGAGATGGTGAACGTGCTGCCCTTGCCCGGCAGGCTCTCCGCTTCCACGCTGCCGCCGTGGGCCTGGGCGATGTGCTTCACGATGGCAAGGCCAAGGCCCGTCCCCCCGCCGGCACGGCTGCGGGCCTTGTCCACGCGGTAGAAGCGCTCGAACAGGCGGGGCAGGTGCTCCCGATCGATGCCCGGCCCCCAGTCCTGCACCGCGACGCGCAGGGCGCCGTCCCCGGTTGCCGCAGAGATGCGCACGCGGCTGCCTTCCGGCGAGTACTTGATGGCGTTGTCCACCAGGTTCACCACGGCCTGCTCCATCAGCGGCGCGTTGAGCCGGGCCATGAGCGTCGGCGGGCAATCCAGTTCCAGCGTCACCGCGCGGGACGCCGCCTGATGCGTACACATCTGCACCACGGTCTGCAGCACATCCCGCAGCAACACCTGCGCAGTCTGCAACTGTTCGTGGGTGGATGTCTCCTCGATCTTCGCCAGATCCAGGAGATCGTCGATAATCGCGCTCAGGCGATCCACATGGCGCATCACGATGTCCAGGAAGCGCCGGGCATGTTCGGGCTCATCGATCGCGCCGTCGAGCAACGTCTCCACGAAGCCCCGCACGGTGGTCAGGGGCGTCTTGAGCTCGTGGGACACATTGGCCGCGAAGTCCCGCCGCAGGTTCTCCAGCCGCCGCAGGCGCGTGACGTCATTCAGCACCACCAGTGCGCCCAACTGGCGGCCCTGGGCATCGCGCAGCACGGTGCCGCGCAGCAGGAGCAACACCGGCGGCTGCTCATGCAGCTCCAGTTCCCCTTCCAGCATGTCCTGCTGCTCCAGCACGGCGCTGACGAATCGCTCCAGCTCCGCATGACGCACCACCTCGATCAGGTGTCGCCCGCGGGCTCCGCCGCTGTTGATGCGTAGGATTGCCGCCGCCGCCGGGTTGATGTTCAGCACGCGCCCCTCCGGGTCCACGGCGATCACGCCCTCGGCCATGCTGGTCAGCACGGCGGCCTGCTCGTTGAGCTGCCAGCGGAGCTGGTCGATCTGACCATGCAGCGCAACAATGGCCCGCCCCATGGACATGGAGAATGCGGCAAAGGGATTGTCCTGCCCCAGGTCCTGGGGCTGCCCCTGGGTGCCGGCCAGCCGGTTCAGTTCGCCTTGCAGACGGCCCAGCCCGTAGCTCGTGTGACGGTGTTGCCGATAGAACACCCACAGCCCACCGAGCAGCAACACCGCGCCCGCGCCGGCGAAGCCGATGCGCAGGGGAGGCAGCAAGGTGGCGCCGGTGGGCATGGTGACCACGTGCCACGCCACGGCCACCACGCGCTCGCCCTGGCGCACGGGCTGGGCCTGCACCTGCAGCCCGGGCTGGCCGCTGTGGGGCACCGCCAGACGCACGGGTGTGCCGGCCAGTGCGGGCCGCAGCACCGCTGGGGGCATGCCGCCCACGGATTCGGCGGCGGTGGCGCCGCACGGAGCGCCTCCGCCGGGCAGCAGCACCTGAATCGCCACGACCCGTTGCAGGCCCGCGAGTACCGGACACAGGGTCTCGTCGCTATCCCACGCCGCCCCCAGCGCGCCCGCGGCCTGGGTCAGCAGCACTTCCTGCTGGTCGGCCGCCCGCTCCCGGTGGGTGGAGACAACCGCCTGCGCCGACAGATGGTACACGCCGAACAGCAGCATGGCGCCCAGCAGCAGCAACGGCAGCATGACCTCCTGCAAGCGCGCCATGTCAGTCCTTGAAGCGGTAGCCCACGCCGCGCACCGTCTGAACGTTGCTGCCCGCATCGCCCAGCTTCTTGCGCAGGCTCACCATCTGGACATCCACCGAGCGCTCCGTGACGTGGTAGTCGTCCCCGCGTACGGCGTCCACGATCTGCCGGCGCGTGCGCACCCAGCCCGGGCGGCGGGCCAGATACTGGAGTATGTTGAACTCGGAGAAGGTAAGCTCCACCGGCTCCCCATTGACCCGCACCTCGCGGCGGCCGGGATGGATGGTGATCCCATGGACGCTGATCGCCTCGGGTTTTTCGCCCGACGGCTGGGTGTGGCGGCGCAGCACGGCCTGCACCCGTGCGGTCAGCACCCGGGGGCTGAACGGCTTGACAATGTAGTCATCGGCGCCCAGTTCCAGCCCCGCCACCACGTCGCTTTCCTCGCCCTTGGCGGTGACCATGATCACGGGAATGTCCCGGGTGACGCTGTCCCCGCGCATGCGCCGGCACACCTCCAGGCCGTCGGTGCCCGGGAGCATGAGATCCAGCAGCACCAGTTGCGGCGGCTGCTGATGCACGGCCGTCAGGGCTGCCTCTCCCGAGGCCACGGTGACCACTTCGTAGCCGGCACGGGTCAGGTTGAAGCGGATCAGTTCCTGGATGTCTTCTTCGTCTTCCACAACCAGAATGATGTCGGGCTTGGTCATGCCTGCAATCTTTCCTGTCAGGTGACAACGGTTGGCGATGCGGCGGTCGCCCGGCGCCGCCGGGATGCGGGCGCATCCGCCATGGTTACAGCGTATCTGGATGGATGCGGTATTCCAATCACGGCGTGGGCCCGTTCCCGCTACGCGGAGGCCCCACGCAGCCTGCGCGCCTCCGCCGCATCCGCGGCCGGGGTGGGGGCGTCGATCACCGCCAGGTGCTCCAGGAACAACCCGGCGCAGCGCTGCCAGGAGTAGGTCAGCGCATAGGCCCGGCAATGCTCGCGGGAGATGGTGAGGGCCTGCCGCACGGCCCGGCCCAGATCCTCGTCCAGCACACCGGCACCGGAATCGCCGATCACGTCCAGCGGCCCGGGCGTGGGAAATGCCGCCACGGGCACACCGCTGGCCAGCGCCTCCAGCATCACGAGACCGAAGGTGTCCGTGCGGCTGGGAAAGACGAACACATCGGCCGCGGCATACATGGCCGCCAGCTTGCCGTTGACGATGTAGCCGGGAAATTTCGCGTCGGGGAATTGTTGCCGCAGCGTCTCCAGTTGCGGGCCTGCCCCCACTACCACCTTGGTGCCCGGCATATCCAGGCGCAGAAATGCCTCGATATTCTTCTCCACGGCGACCCGCCCCGCATACAGCAACACCGGCCGGGGCCAGGGCGAGACGGCATCCGGTTGGGGCCGGAACAGCCCCGTGTCCACGCCGCGCGTCCAGGGGCGCAGGTGGGTGAACCCCCAGCGCTCCAGCTCGGCGCGCATGGACGGCGTGGCCACCATGGTGCCCGCCCCCGCACCGTGAAAGCGGCGCAGCACGCTATAGCTCCAGCGCAGGGGAATGCGCCAGCGCGCATGCAGGTATTCGGGAAAGCGCGTCGTGTAGGATGTGGTGTAGGGCAGTCCATGCCGCAGGCAGTAGCGGCGCCCGGCCCAGCCCAGCGGTCCCTCGGTGGCCAGATGGATCGCCTGGGGCTGAAAGCCCTCGATCAGCCCGGCCAGCCGCCCGCCGGGGCGCAGCGCCAGACGAATCTCCGGGTAGGACGGCGCGGGCATGGTGCGAAAGCCATCCGGGGTGATGATCAGCACATCGTGCCCCATGTCCGTGAGCTGCCGCTCCAGGTGGGACAGGGTGCGCACCACGCCATTGACCTGGGGCGGTGCGGCGTCGGAAATGATCAGGATGCGCAAGTGGTCTCTCCCAGGCCGTCCAGGCCGCGCTCCTCGGTCCAGCGCAGCACTTCCAGTGTGCCGTCGGCGTGCTCCACCAGCGCGGTGCAGCTCTCCACCCAGTCGCCGTCATTGGCGTAGATCACGCCGTCGATCTCGCGCAGCTCGGCATGGTGGATATGGCCGCAGATCACACCGTCCACCCCCAGCCGGCGGGCCTCGTCGGCCAGCACCGCCTCGAAATTGGAGATGAACTGCACCGCGTTCTTGACCTTGTGCTTGAGGTAGGCCGAGAGCGACCAGTAGGAAAAGCCCAACCGGCGGCGCACTCCGTTGAACACGGTATTGACGCGCAGGATGACCTGATAGGCCCGGTCGCCCACCTTGGCCAGCCAGCGCGCATGGGCGATCACCCCGTCGTAGGCATCCCCATGCACCACCAGGTAGCGCCGGCCGTCCGCGGCCTGGTGAATGCGCCGCGGCAGCAGGTGCACCCCGCCGAAGTCCATCTCGCCGTATTCGCGGAAGCACTCGTCGTGATTGCCGGGGATATACATCACCCGTGTGCCGTTGCGCGCCTTGCGCAGAATGATGCGGATGATCTCGTTGTGCAGATCGTTCCAATACCAGGACTTGCTCAGTTGCCAAGCGTCGATGAAGTCACCCACCAGGTACAGGTACTCCGACTCGGTATGGCGCAGGAAATCGAGCAGGAAATCGGCCTTGCAGCCCCGTGTGCCCAGGTGCACATCGGAGATCCAGATGGTGCGGTAGCGTTGTGGTGACGCCTCGGGGGCAGCGCTCGCCGCCGCCTCGGCTGCCGGCGTCTCGGAGATCATCGCATCCACGGCGGATCCGCCGCTGGTGCGCTGCTTCAGGGGATTTCGCATCCGACTCCCTCGTGGATGGGGGGCCTGGGCATGCGGCGGGAACATCCCGCGGGTCCGCCGCTGACCCCACCAGGCCGACAGGGCCACCGCGCTTGGCGCATGGGGTGGCATGCAAGCCGTGTGTGGCAATGGAAGGGCAAGGCACTTGGTCGGGTGCCGGGCTGACGCGACAGGCCATTGCTGCTGATCGTTGGGGGATCTGGCGCAACAGACATCCGGCACACCGTCGGGATGGGCGGGTGATGGCGTGCCGGACGCTGCGAGCGGTCAACAATCACGCAGTACCATCGTGCGATGCGGGGAAGTCATCCGATGCCCTGCTGGGATGGGCGGAGACGGGGCAGCGGATGCCTTCCTTGCGCTTGGTGCGTGGCACGGAACTGCCCCCGCGGCATACGCGTGTGGCGTCTCCTGCCAGTGTCTGTTATCTCGTGGACTTATCATTGACATTCAGCCTAGCGACGCATTGTTAGGCTCGCATGAGCCGCACATGAAGGTTTCATGTGCCCGCGCTCCGGCCTGCGCCACGCTGCACCGACTCGGGGCCCCCCATGCCGACGCCGCAACAAATCCTCAGTGGCTTGACCGACATCGCCAATGGCGCCCTGCCCCTGGCCATCGCCTGGCATGTGGTGCTGCTTTTCGTGCTCATGGCCCTGGTGCGCGGCTGGCGCCCCAGGCGGCGGCTGGCCGCGGCAACGCTCTCCCTGCCGCTGATCTCCGTCGCGGCACTGGCCCTGTGGCATGCGAACCCCTTCAACGGCGCCGTGTTCCTGCTGCTCGCGCTGGCGCTGGGCGCCCTGGCCCTGCCCATGCCGCCGGCCGCGCCGCCCCGTCCACCGCCGTGGGCCATCGTGGTGGGCGTGGTGCTGGTGGTGTTTGGCTGGGTCTATCCGCATTTTCTGGAGCAGCGGCCTGCTTGGCACTATCTGTTTGCAGCGCCATTGGGTCTGGTGCCCTGCCCCACGCTGTCCGTGGTGATCGGGCTGGGCCTGTTGGCTGGCGGCTTCGGCTCGCGGCCGTGGGTGCTGCTGCTCGCGGCGGCCGGCGTGTTCTACGGCGTCTTTGGCGCCTGGCGCCTGGGCGTGTGGATTGACGGGGTGTTGCTGGCCGGTGCGGCGGCGCTGCTGGTGCTGGCGTGGGCCATGCCCCGCCCGCCGCGGACGGCAGGGTCGCCGCCCCCAGCCGGATAGCCGGGCTCAGGCAGCGCCCAGGGCCCGTGCCGTGAAGGCATCCAGCGTGGCGTCGAACACGGCCGGATCGGCGGAGGCACCCGTTACCACCGGCACGTCCACGCCGGCTGCGGCATATTGCCGGATCAGCGCCTGGCACTGCGCCGCCGAGCCGATGATGCCCAGCTTGTGCAGCACCTCGTCGCTGAAGGCGCCCAGGGTCTTGGCCCGGTCCTTCTCGCGGAAGCCGGCGGTGATCTGCTCCGCCTCGGCCGCGTAGCCCATCCAGGAGAGGAACTTGTTGTAGACCGGCGTGGAATAATATCCCGCGGCAATCCCCGCCATCTGCTGCCGCGCCGCGGCCTCGTCGCTGGTGACGAAGACGTACAGGAACACCACCACCTCCAGATCCTCCACGCGGCGCCCGGCCCGCTTGGCGCCCGTGTCCAGGTGCTCCAGCATGCGGGGCAGCAGCTCCAGCGGCACCAGGTTGAGAATCACGCCATCGGCCAGCTCGCCGGCCAGCTCCAGCATCTTGGGACGCAGGGCCGCCAGGTAGATGGGGATGGGGCTCGCCGGCGGCAGCCCCAGGCGAAAGGCATGGCTGCGGATGGTCTCTCCCTCGAAGTCGGTCTTCTCCCCGGCAAGGATGCGCTGCACGAGCTGCACGGATTCCCGCACACGGGTGAGCGGCTTGACGAATGGGGTGCCGTACCAGTTTTCCACCATGGCGTGGCTGGAGGCGCCCAGCCCCAGGATGAAGCGCCCCGGCGCCAGATAGCTCATGGTCATGGCGCTGGTGGCCAGCACCGGGGCAGGCCGCGTGTACACCGGCACGATGCCCGTGGCCAGCCGGATGCGCTTGGTCCGCGGGGCGACACCGGCGGCCATGGTGAAGCCATCCATGCGCCCGCCCCCGTCGGGAATCCACAGGCTGTCGAAGCCGTTGTCCTCCGCCCACGTGGCCCGGTCCAACATATTGACCTGGCCCGGCGGGCCCATGTGCAGTCCGATCTTCAATGGCTCACTCATCACGGTCCTTTCTGGCGGGCCGTTCGCGGCGCCCGCGGTTGCTGGTTGCCCAAGGCTTGCGGCGCGCTGGGCGGGCAAGGGTTCCGCTTGTCCTAATGCTCCGCTGCCGAGCCTGTCAAATGGTGCGGCACGTCGCCCGGCGGGGGCATGAGGTGTAGGATGGAGCATGGCCTGCCATGCGGCGAGGCGCACGGCCCGGGCCACACCCTACCGAACCGGGAGCGCCTGCATGGCACGAGCGAGCGGCGGGACCGGCCGCTGGAAGACCTCCGGCCCGTATCGCCGGGGGGTGCTGCGGCTGGTCATGGCGCTGCTGCCCTGCACGCTCGCGGCCTGCGCCGCCGCGCCACCCCTCCACGCGCCCAAGCCACCCAGCCAAGGCATCATGCCCGATCCGGACACACGCATCGGCCGGCACATCGGCCCACGGCAGGCGGAACAGCCGGGTCGCTCGGGATTCGTGCTGCTGAGCTCGGGCATGGACGCCTTCGTGGCGCGCATGGTGCTGGCCGGCACCGCGGATCGCACACTGGACGTGCAGACCTACATTCTGCGGGAGGACGACTCGGGGCGCCTGCTGCTGCATGCCTTCATGGAGGCGGCGGACCGGGGTGTCCGGGTGCGGCTGTTGCTCGACGACCAGAACCTGGCCGGGCTGGACGAGACCCTGGCCCGGCTCGATGCCCACCCCAACGTGGCCGTGCGGCTGTTCAACCCCTATGCCGGCCGCTCCTTCTGGGAGCGCATGGGGGCGCTGGTCACGGATTTTTCCCGCTTAAGCCGCCGCATGCACAACAAGTTCTTCGCCGCGGACAACTGGCTGGCCATCGTGGGCGGCCGCAATATCGGCGACGAGTACTTTGAGGCCCGGCCGGAACTGGATTTCCTCGACATGGACGTGCTGACCGCCGGGCCGGTGGTGCAGAATCTGACCTCGCTCAGCTTCGATGCCTATTGGAACAGCCGGTGGGCCGTGCCCCTGGCCGCCTTTGGGCTGGCCGCGCCCGCGCCGGCGGCCATCGACCAGTGGCGCAGCGAACTGGCAGACCATGCCGCCACCATGCGCGACTCCGCCTATGCCGCGGCACTGCGCCGCACCCCGCTGATCACGCAGATTCGCGAGGGGGACCTGGCCATGGCCTGGGGCGAGGCCGCGGTGGTGGTGGATGACCCGGCGAAGATCGACGCGGCGCAGTCCGGACCCAGGCCCCTGCCCCAGTTGTTCGAGCAGCTCGTGACGGAGATGCGCGGCGCCCATCAGGAGCTGCTGCTCGTCTCTCCCTACTTCGTGCCGGGCGAGCAGGGCGTGCGCTTTCTGGGAGAGCTGACGGCACGGGGCGTGACCGTGCGCGTGCTCACCAATTCTCTCTCCACCACCGACTCCTTCGCCGCGTTCGCCGGTTACCATGCGTACCGCCGCGCGCTGATCAAGGCAGGTGTGGAGCTGTACGAACTCAAGTCCAGCGCCGCCAGCGCCAGACGCCTGCGCGATTCCGTGGGCCGGGGCTCCTCCCAGGCCAGCCTGCACGCCAAGACCTTCATCATGGATCGCCGGCGCATGGTCGTCGGCTCGCTGAATCTGGACCCGCGCTCGGTGTGGATCAACACGGAAACCGGGCTGGTGATAGACAGCCCCGCGCTGAGCGAGGTCGTGGCGCGCATGTTCGAGGAGGCCGCCGCGCCGGCGGCGAGCTACCGCGTGCTGCTGAAGGCGCCGGAGGACGGCACCGACGGCGACTATGTCAGCCGCCTGGTCTGGCGCACCGAAGAGAACGGCCGCATGGTGGACCATGACCACGAGCCCGACGTATCCATCCCGCGCAAGCTGGCCGTGATTCTGCTGCGCATGCTGCCCATCGAGAATCAGCTCTAGGGATGGCGGATGCCGCCACGGGCATTGCCCAGTCCGTTGGCTCGATGCCGGCGGCAGCGCAAAAAACCCCCCTGGCCGCAACCGCGGCAGGGGGATGGGCTGCCATGCAGACTGTCGCTGTGGCTCAACGGCTGACCGGCAGCTAGCCGGTCTTGATGTCGATCTTGTGCCGCTGTTCCTGGGCCGCGGCGCTCTTGGGCAGCGTGACGGTCAGCACGCCGTTCTTGAACTTCGCCTCGACCCGCTCCGGGTCCACCTCGCTCGGGAGCTGAATCACCCGGCGGAATGCGCCGAATGAGCGCTCCGAACGATAGTAGTCCCCCTCGCGTTGCTCGGACTCGTGCTTCTTCTCGCCCTTGAGGGTGAGCAGGTGGCCGGAAAGCGAGACGTCGATTTCCTTCTCGTCCATGCCCGGAATATCGGCGACCACCGTCACCGCGTGCGCATCCTCGGAGACATCCACCCGCGGGGTGAAGCTGCCGCCCCCGAAGGGAAGCCATTCCCCGTTGAGCTGCATGCGGCGGGCAAAGTCGTCGAACAGGTTGCTGATGCCCCGTTGCAGGGAGTGAAACGCGTCCGCGTCTTCCTCCTGCAGGAGATCCTTGCGTTGCCGTTTCCACGGCATGAGATCCTTGATTTCCATCGTGCGACCTCCCGTCGTTACCCTGCCTTGATGGAGATCTGCTTGGGTTTTGCAGCCTCCGCCTTGGGCAGAGTGAGTTGCAGAACACCATTGCGCACCGTGGCCTCGATCCGATCCTGATCGATGGATTCGGACAGGCTGAACACCCGGTGGTAGTCGCCCACCTCATATTCGCTATACAGCAGCTCGTGAGACGCGGGCTCGGCCAGTTCCACCTGCCCGTCGATGGTCAGCACGCCCTGTTCCAATGACACGGTGACATGCTTCTCATCGACCCCGGGCATCTCGGCCGTCAGTACGATGGCTTCCTTGGATTCGATGATATCCACGCGCGGGATATACACCTTGCGGTTGCGCGTGCGCTCCACCCCCTCCATGGGGGGTGCCTCTTGCTTCTTGGTTTGTTCCATAGCGGTGGTCATGATTGCCTCCCCTGATCAGCCGAGTTTCACATTGATCTGGCGCGGGCGGTCCGCGGCGGCCCGGGGCATGCGCATGATCAGCATGCCGTTCTTCATCTGGGCCTGCACCTTGTCCGCATCCACCCGGTGCGGCAGTTCCAGTGTGCGCGTCGCGTTGCGGTGGGCGCGCTCGCGGCGATACACCACCGTGCCCTCCGGCGCCTGCTCCGGCTTGGGCTTCACGCTCAGCGTGAGCGTGTTGCCGATCACCGACACGGCCACATCCTCCGGAGAAAGCCCCGGGGCCTCCGTGACCAGCACCAGCTCTTCCGCATTGCCGTACAGCCGCAAGGGCGGCCCGCCCGCGGCGCGCAACGGCGCCGGCGATACCCGCGAGAACAGACTATTGATCTCGCCTTGCAGCCGGTCGAATTCCGAGAAGGGATCCCACCTGTCGTAGCGATACCCGATTGCCATGTCCGATACCTCCACGTTGAATGCTCACCTGTCCGCCCGCGTCGGGCAGACAGTCTCTGAATGATTCTGATAGCAGTCTAACAGTATGAGTGCTAACCGTCAATAGGCCGGGCCAGTGGGGCAGGGGCAACCTGGGGCTTTATCCGTGTTTTAACAGGCGACTATGGCGTGGCGGAAGGCGCCGCGGGGCGTTCCGCGGACCGGCTTGCGAGGCCGCTCAGCGCATCCCGTAGCACCTGCAGGGCGCTGCGCAGGAACAGGAGGGCGATGATCAGGCCCACCACCAGGTCCGGCCACTGCCGGCCGGTAAGGCTCACCAGGCCCGCGGCAGCCAGTACGCCCAGGTTGGCCACCACGTCGTTGCGGCTGCACAGCCAGGTGGAACGCATGTTCACATCGCCACCCCGATGGCGCAGGAGCAGCGCCGCGCAGACCAGATTGGCACCCAGCGCGGCCAGGCCGAAGCCGGTCATCATGGCGGCCACGGGCATGGTGCCGGTGACCAGATGCCACGCCAGCTGCCCCAGCACGCCCAGGCCGAAGGCTGCCATCAGCCCGCCCTTGAGCAGTGCCGCGCCCGCGCGCCAGGTATCGGAGCGCCGCAGGGCCACCAGGCTCACGCCGTAGACGGCGGCATCGCCCAGCATGTCCAGGGAATCGGCCATCAGCGCGGTGGAACCCGCCGCGATGCCCGCGCCGAACTCCACGGCGAACATGATGCCGTTGATGGCCAGCACCACCCACAGCACGCGGCCGAAGGCGGCTTCGCCGCTGCTCAGCTCACGGGCCTTGGCCTGGCAGCAATCGCTCATGACGCCTCGTGATGGGAGTTGTCTCGGTAAAGCGCACTGTCCCTCATGGGCCCAGGATACCCCATCCGCCGTGCATGAAAAGGCCCCCACCGGCGCGGGTCGCCGGGAGCAGGCTAACGGTCTTGCGTGACGACCAGGCCGCGGATGCGGTTGAGCGTCGCGGCCAGTTCGAGGGCACGAAAGACGGCCAGATCGCCCATGCGCTCCGGGTCCAGCCCGTCCAGCCCCTCACGGTGCAGATGCGCCATGACCCGCCCCACCAGCTCGCGCAGGGTCAGCGAGCCGTCCATCCACGGGGAGGCCAGGTGCATGGCCCGGCCGATGGCCCGCGTCTGGGCCGCATCGATGAGCTGCTCCACGTCGGACAGGTCGATGGTGCGGCTACCGTAGGTGAGCCGGTGCGGCTCGGCGGCCCTGATGCGGAAGTGCCCATGCGCATTGTGGGGGTCCAGCCCTTCCCCGTGCGGCCGGCGCGCGCGGGGCCGCGCCAGTGTGCCCTGCCCCTCGGCGGTGCGGGCGGTGGGATAACGCACCGCGATCTCCCGAGCCACCGGGGTCACGTCCCGCGGCTGAAAGGCCAGCATTTGAATCACACAATCCGCCACGCCGAAGTAATCGCCCGAGCCCCCCATCACCAGCACGGTGGAGATGCCGTGCTCCGCGTGCAGGGGCTTCACGCGGTCCACGAAGGCCGTGATCGGCTCATCCTGTTTCGCCACCAGTTCCTGCATGCGCTTGTCGCGGATCATGAAGTTGGTGGCGCTGGTATCCTCGTCCAACAACAGCACACTGGCCCCCACTTCCATCGCCTCGGCGATGGAGGCGGCCTGAGAGGTGGAGCCGCTGGCATTGGTGCTGGAGAAGGCCGCCGTGTCCGCCCCCCGGGGGATGGCGCCGATGAAGGCGGAGATGTCTGTATGGCTGACGCTGCGCCCGCTGGCCGCGCGGATCTTCAGGGTGTCGGGCAGCGAGACGCAGTTGTCCCGACCGTCGCCGGGCATGTGGTCATAGATGCCCCGCTCCAGGGCCTGGAGCAGGGTGGACTTGCCGTGGTACCCGCCACCCACGATGAGGGTCACGCCACTGGGGATGCCCATGCCGGACACGGTGCCCGCATGGGGCACCTCGATGGAGATGCGCAGGCTTGGCGGCACCTGCAACGGCTCGGCCTGGGCCGGGTCCAGGGGCCTGTCGTCCGCCCCGCTGGCCCGGGGCAGCCGGGCGCCCTCGGCGATGAAGGCCACCAGGCCCAAGCCGGGCAGGGCGTCGCGCAGGGCGGCGGAATCCTCCGCCGCGCGAATATGCTGCCACGCCCGCTCGCGCCGCTCCTCGTCCAGGAACAGGCTGGCCGCCACGATGCGCGGCAACTCCTCGCAGAGCATGGTGACTGCGAGCGCGGCGCGAATGCGCCGCCGCTTGGCCGGCAGCCCGAGAAACAGGCGCGCCTCCAGCATGTCCCCATCCAGCACGACCGCCGAGCGTTCCAGGATCTGCTGGCCCGGCTGGACGATGGTGATCACGCCGCTGTTGCCGGTGCCCCGCCGGCCGGGGCTCAGCCGCTCGCAGGCGGCGCCGACCTCGCGGGTGAGGAAGTCGCACAGGGCCACCCGGCGCACCCGCTCCGCGGCCATCTCCGGCGCAATGCCGGTCTCGGCTAGAGGGATGCGTACGCGGTACACCCCGGTATGCGACGGGGCATAGGGGTCCTTGGGAATCCGGTCGATGCGCAGGCTGAACGCCGGATAGGCCCAGTCGCCCAGCAGGGCCTGATAGGCCCCGTAGTCCTGGCCGTCCAACCCGGCCAACTTCTCCGCCAGCTCTGCCAGCCCTTGCATGCTGCCCTTCCACATAGGATCGCCGCGAGCGACGCGCGGCCTCACCGCCTTGCGCCAGCATACACCCGCGGCCCCTCGAATAAAGACCCGGCTCCCGCTCCCACTCGCCCGGGGCGCCCCGCACGACCGCCCCGAGCGGGCCGCTCCGCCTCACGCGGTGCGCGGGCCCGGGGCGATTGTGGCCGTCGGTGGACCGTGCTAAGCCCTGCCTAGACGTGTGTGCCGTCCCATCCGGGAGGGCAAAGGGGGACGCGTCCAGGGGTGGCAGCGGCCACCGTCTCGCATCCATGGTTTAAGGAAGGGGGAAGCCATGAAGCTATACATGCATCCGGCCTCGACGGTCAGTCGGCCGGTCCGGTTGTTCATTGCCGAGAACAAGCTGCCGGTGGAAGAGGAACTGGTCGACATCATGACCGGCGCCCATCACCAGGAGCCATTCAGCGCCATCAACCCCAACCGGCTGGTGCCGGTACTGGAGGACGGGGATTTGCGCCTGACGGAAAGCTCGGCCATCCTGAAGTATCTGGCGGACAAGTTCGACCTGCCCACCTATCCCAAGGACCTGAAGCGCCGCGCCAAGGTCAACGAGATGATGGACTGGTTCAATACGAATTTTTACCGCGACTGGGGCTACGGGGTGATCTATCCGCAGATCTTTCCCCACCACAAGCGGCCCACGGACGATATCCAGGCCGGCACCATCGCCTGGGGCAAGGGCCAGGTGGCCCACTGGCTGAACGTGCTCAACAGCCACTGGCTGGGCGACGGACGGCCGTATCTGTGCGGCGACGAGATCACCATCGCCGATTATTTCGGCATCGGGCTGATCTCGCTCGGGGAAATCATCCATTGCGACCTGGGCCCATATCCCAACATCCAGCGCTGGACGGACAACGTGAAGCGGCTGGAGCAATGGGGCCCGGTGAACGAGGTCTTCTATGGCATTGTCGAATCGGTGAAGGACGTGCCCTTCGACAGCGTCTGATCCGCGAGCGCCCGGTGGCCGGCGCGCCGTGGTCCAGGCTACGCCGGCCGCCACACCCACATGGGAGGAACAACCATGCTCAAGGGACTGCACCACAATGCCTACCGCTGCCGCGACTCCGAGGAGACCCGGCAATTCTACGAGGGCTTTCTCGGCATTCCCCTCGTCAACGCGTTTGAGATCAAGGAGAGCAAGTCCGGCCGGGCGACCCGCGCGCTGCACTCGTTCTACCAGCTCGACGACGGCTCCTGCCTGGCCTTCTTCGAGGCCCCGGACATGCCCTTCGCGTTCAAGACGCAGCACGACTATGACCTGCACATCGCCCTGGAGGTGAGCCCGGAGGACCTGCTGCGCATGTTCGAGAAGGGCAAGGAGGCAGGCATCGAGACGCGGGGCATCTCGGATCACAAGTTCATCGACTCGATCTACTTCCGCGATCCCAATGGCTACGTGATCGAGCTGACGGCCAAGCGCCCCAACCACGATGAGGCCATGGACCCCGAGCGCAACGGGGCCCGCGACATCCTGGCCCAATGGCAGGCCACCAAGGCCCAGGCGGCCCCTGGCGAAACCGCCACCGGCGACAACGCCTCGGCGCGCAACGGCGTTGCCGCGCGGCGCTGAAGGGGCGCCGGCGGCGAATGGCGTCCTGGCCTTTACGGGCCCACGCCGCCCAGGCTAGACTGAGGAGACGTGGCCGTCTGTCGGCCCCGTGGCTTGACCAGAAGTGCATTCGCCGAGGGATTATGTCCGAGCTTGCCGCACACACCGGGATCGCCCGCTAACGTGTCTGGCATCGCCGTAGGCCGCTAGCGCCGCCCCCAAGCGGGCGCGCCGACGGCACTTCGTGCTCCACCATGCATGCGGGTTCGCGCCCGGTGCGCCCCATTTCGTCCAATCCATTGTGCTGTTTTTGACGCCTGCCGAAGCGGGGCGTGGCGCGGTGCTGTTTGCCGCGACGGCGACATGTGCCGTCGCGGTGCTGTATGCGCAGCCACGTCCGCAACGGCAGCTGATGGGAGAATTGGTAGATCATGAATGCATCATTGCAGGCTTGGGGCTGGCGGGCGGAACATGCGCCCCCGAACAGCGAGCCGGTGCAGGCGGGACGCCTGGCCCGCGTCATTGCTGTACATCGGGAGGCCTGGCGCATCGTGGATGCCACCGGTACGCCGCGCACGGCGGTCCTGATGGGACGCCTGCGTGAAGACGCCTCCGCCAACTGGCCCGTGGCGGGGGATTGGGTGCTGCTGTCTCCCGAGGCAGGGACGGATGCCCCCCGCATCGAGCGGGTGCTGCCCCGGCGCACCGTGCTCGCACGACGTGATGCGGGCCGCGGCATGCGCCCCCAGCCCCTGGCGGCAAACGTGGACGTGGCGTTCATCGTCACCTCACTCAATGGGGACCTCAACCCGCGCCGCATCGAGCGCTTCCTGACCCTGGTGCGCAGCGCGGGCGTGGCGCCGGTGGTGCTGCTGAGCAAGGTGGATCTGGCGACCGACGGACACGCGCTGGAGACCGCCCTGGCGCGGCTGAGGGAGGTATGCGGCGAAACGCCGCTGCTGCCGCTCAGCGTGTTCGACGGCCAGGGGCTGGCTGCGCTGACGCCCTGGCTGCGGCGTGGCGAGACGGTGGTGCTGCTCGGCGCTTCCGGCGTGGGCAAGTCCACCCTGCTCAACCACCTGCTGGGCCATGCGCAGCAGGCCGTGCGGGACGTGCGCCGGGGAGACGACCGCGGCCGCCATGCCACCACCACGCGCCAGCTCTTTCCCCTGCCCGGCGGTGCACTTTTGCTGGACACCCCCGGCGTACGGGCCTTGGAGCCCTGGGCCGGGGAGGCGGCGCTGGATACGGTCTTTGCGGATGTCGACACGCTGGCAATGGACTGCCGTTTCCGCGATTGCGGGCATGGCGATGAGCCGGGCTGCGCCGTCCAGGCGGCGTTGACCGCGGGCACCCTGACACCGGAGCGGCTGAGCGCCTACGGCAAGCTGCGCCGCGAGCAGCACTACCAGGCACGGCAGGCCGACCCCGCCCTGGCCCGGCAGCATGAGACGCAGCGGAAGCGTATGATGTCGACATTCCGCAAGCAGTACAAGCGCCACCCCAAGGGCCGCCAGGAGCACTGACGGCGCTCCCGCTCCCCCGCCCTCATGCGCTGTCCATGCCGGGCGGCCCGGCGGCGCGCGCCCGCTACTGGGGTGTCACCAGCTTCAGGCCAACGATTCCGACGACGATCATGCCGATGCAGACCAGACGCACCACGTTGAAGGATTCGGCGAAGAGCACGATCCCCAGCAAGGCCGTGCCCACGGTGCCGATGCCTGTCCACACGGCATAGGCGGTTCCCAGGGGCAGGGTGCGCAGGGCCACGCCGAGCAGCCACAGGCTGATCGCCATGGCCGCGGCCGTACCCAGCGTCGGCCACAGCCGGGTGAAGCCGTGGGTGTACTTGAGCCCCACGGCCCAGCCGATCTCGAACAGTCCGGCGGCAAAAAGCACAAGCCAGGGCATGCCTTTTCTCCATGACTGGGGAAGAGGTCGTCCTCGTCCATGGGTGAGAATGGGACAGGGTCGTCCCTGTCCGCTGATTCGGCTGCCTGGCGTTCGCGTCTCCGCGCGAACTTCCGCGCTCAGCGTCTGCCTCGGCGCACCGTATGCCGACAACAGCGGACCCCGCCTGATCCGTCAGGCCGGCCGCGGCCAGGGGGCATGGAGCCGGCGGGGTGCCTCGTCTAGTCCTCGTCCTTGATGGGCAGCCCGTGCTGCTTGGTGGGGCTGGTCTGCGCGGCATCGATGCCGCCCGGAATCTGTTCCAGGGCCTTCATGACGCGATGGAGCCGGTCGTCCTGCCCGCCGGGCATGCCTTCCTCCTCGGCGACCGACTCCTCGCGGGCGTCGTAGGCCCAGCGGCGGAGCAGTTCGATCTTCTCCTCGTCCGTCATATCCTTCGCCGCCAGGACCGCTTCCGGGGTCGCAGGCGGTTGCCATGCTGCATTCATGGGGGCGCTCCTGAGTGGGGTGGGGCAGCTTCCGGCGTACTGCGTCGCGGCATGCTGCGCGATGGAACCCGCATACGTCATGATTGCCCCATCGGGCGCGCGTCGCAAGGAACGGCAGCGCCCCGGCGACGGGCCGGCCGACGCGGCAGGCGAGGCGCACATCCCCGGATGCCCAGCCGCATGGGCCTGCGCAAGGCCCGCTTGGCGGCCCTGCGCAGTGGATTGCTTTGTCGCCCCTCACCGGGCGTGTTACATTTGTCCCAGTATCTTGATCGTTATCGCCGGCCGATGAGCCAGGCGAGCGACGCAACAATTTTGGAAACGGAGACTCACGATGTCCAGCACCGGACTGCATGAATCCGATGATCGCATCCGACCGGAAACCGCTGACTACCATCGGGCCATCGTGTCGCTGATGGAAGAGCTGGAAGCGGTGGACTGGTACAACCAGCGCATCGATGCCGCTGACGACGAAGCGTTGAAGACCATCCTGGCCCACAACCGGGACGAGGAGAAGGAGCACGCGGCCATGGTGCTGGAATGGTTGCGCCGCCGCGACCCGGTCATCGCACGGGAATTGAGCGAGAAGCTGTTCACCACCGGTGAGATTGCCCACGAGGCGCCGGCGGACGAGCCCGCCGCGGCAACCGCCAGTCAGCCCGACCATGGCTCGTTGGGCATCGGCAGTCTGAAAGGAGCAATCGAATGAAGTTCTTGAGGCGTGATCATGCCCCCATCACCCAGGCCGCCTGGGAAGCCATCGACGGCGAAGCGGCACGGGTGCTCAAGCTGAATCTGGCCGCCCGGCGGCTGGTGGACTTTCGCGGCCCTCTGGGCTGGGAGGTGTCGAACATCAACCTGGGCCGCACCCAGGCCTTGAAGCCCAACCCCCGCGATGGCGTGAACGCGGCGCTGCGGCGTGTGCTGCCGCTGATGGAACTGCGCATCGACTTCGACCTGTCGCTGGAAGAGCTGTATGCCATCGACCGGGGCGCGGAGGATGCCGATCTGCAGCCCGTGGTGCAGGCGGCCATGTCCATGGCCATGGCCGAGGACGATCTGGTGTTCAACGGCTACAAGCCGGGGGGCATCGACGGGATTCTGCCGGCTTCGCCCCACAAGCCCCACACCATCTCCAAGGATTACCAGGAATATCCCTTCACCGTGACGCAGGCGGTGGAGACCCTGCGCAAGGCCGGTGTGGTGGGGCCCTTCGCCATCGCGTTGGGGCCGCGCTGCTATGCGGGGCTGATGCAGGCCACCAATACCGGCGGCTACCCCCTGATCAAGACGCTGCAGAATGTGCTGGATGGCCCCATCGTGCGGGCCCCCCAGGTGGACGGTGCGGCGGTGATGAGCATGCACAGCGGCGCATTCGAGCTGGTGGTGGGCCAGGACATCTCGGTGGGCTACTCTCATCACGACCGGGAGCGCATCTACCTCTTTCTGATGCAGTCCCTCACATTCCGTACGCTGGCGCCCGAAAGCGCGGTTCCCCTGCGCTACAAGAGCTAGCCGGGAGCCGCCATGCCCGGCGCCGAAATTGCCATTCTCGCGCTTTCGGTGCGCCCGGGCGTGGTGCTGCGCTATCTGGGCCAGCTCTGTCTGCCCATCGCCGGCATGACCGGCGTGGGGCTGCTGGTGACGGCCGCCCACGCCGAGTGGGGCTACGCGTGGCGCTTCGCCGTGCTCACGGCGCTGCTGGTGGCCGCGGGAGGGTTGGCCCTGCGCCGGCCTCGGGCCGCGCGGCTGCAGATCAATGAGGCGCTGGTGATCACGGTGCTCGTTTTTCTGGTGGGCGCGCTGGCCCTGGCCTGGCCGCTCACGGCCTCCGGGCTCACCCCCATGGATGCGCTCTTCGAGGGCATTTCCGCCATCACCACGACGGGCCTGTCCACCCAGGGCAGCGTGGCGGGCTTCAGCTTCGGCTTTCATTTCACGCGGGCCTGGGGTCAATGGTTCGGCGGGCTGGGCATCGTCGTGCTGGCGCTGGCGGTGCTGATCAATCCGGGGCCCGTGGCCCGGCGGCTGAGCCCGAGCGATGAGAGCCCGGAGGATACGGCCAGCAGCACCCGGGCCTCCGCCGCGCGCTTCACGGTGATCTATCTGGCCCTGACGGGGGCCGGTGTGCTGGTGTTGCTGGCCTGCGGGCTGGGGCTGTACGATGCGGTGCTGCATGCGCTGGCGGCCATCTCCACGGGCGGCTTCTCCAACTACGATGCCAGCCTGGCGGGGCTGGGCGGCTTCATGCCCCAGGTGGGCGTGACCCTGATCGGGCTTGCGGGCGCCGTCTCCTTTGCCCTGTATTACCGCGCGTGGACCCACGGCTGGCGCACCCTGGTGCGGGACGAGGAGGTGCGCGCGCTGCTGATCCTGGGGCTGGTGACGACCCTGCTCGTGGCGGGCATGACCGGGCTGTCCAGCGGGCGCTGGGGGCTGACGGCGCTGGGCCAGGCCGGACTGGTCGCCTTTTCGGCCCAGACCACCACCGGCTTTTCGCCCCTGGACGTGGGCCAACTGGACACGGCTGCCAAGGCGGTGCTCACCTTTGCCATGCTGATCGGCGGCGACATGGGCTCCACGGCGGGGGGCATCAAGCTCGTGCGCTTTCTGATTTTGCTCAAGCTGCTCCATGCTATGATCGTGCGCACGTGCCTGCCGGTCCATGCGACCATTCGCATCCGCGTGAACGGGCGGCGCGTGGACGGGCATGCGGTGCACTTCGCCGGGGTGACCACCCTGTGGTTCGTCGTGGTGACCCTGCTGGCCTGGCTGCCCTTTCTGGTGCTCGGCTATGCGCCGCTGGATGCCCTGTTCGAGGTGGCCTCGGCCATCGGCACGGTGGGCCTGTCCACGGGCATTGCGGCCGGCCTGGAGTCGGGCTGGCTCAAGGGGCTGCTGGCCCTGGTGATGCTCATGGGGCGGCTGGAGATCATCGCTATCCTGGTTTTCTTCTATCCACGCACCTGGATCGGCCGGAGGGCATTGAGCAGATGAGAGCGATTGTGTTCGGGGGTGGTGCCCTGGCCGTGGAGACAGCGCGTACGCTGAGCGAGCAGCGCACCCAGGTGGTGATGCTCGTGGAAAGCGCCCAGCGCGTGGAGGAGTTGGAGGAATTCCTGGACTGCGGCTTCCTGGTCGGGGATGCCACGCGGCCCGCCCTGCTCAAGGACGTGGGGCCCAGCCAGGGCGATGTGCTCATGTGCCTCACCGACGACGACCAGAACAATATCCTGGCCAGCCTGGTCGGCCGCTCCATCGGCTTCGAGCATGTGATTACGCGCATCAACGGCCCCGATCTGGAGCAGCTCTGCCTGGAACTGGGACTGACGGGCACCATCATCCCGGACCGCACCACGGCGCGGGCCCTGGCCGACACGGTACACGGGCGCGAGCCCATCGAGCTGTCCAGCATCCTGCGCAACGGGCTGCGCTTCTTCTCCTTCATCGCCGGAGATGCCGAAGCCATGGCCGTCAGCGCGCTGGATCTGCCGCGCCATACCCGGGTGGTGGCCGTGCACCGGGGTGAAGAATTCTGGGTGGCGGACGGCAAGCTGGAGATTCAGCCCAGGGATCAGGTGGTGCTGGTGACCCACCGCAATCAGCTGGCCGCCCTCGCCGAGCGCTGGAAGCCGAGCAAGGATCTTTTCTGACGGGGTCCCGGTGCTATCCGCGATCGTGCCGATCCTTGGGCGATCCGTCGGCAGCCCAGGAGCGGCCCTGTCCCATCTTGTCCGCATCTTGCCGCGCCGGCGCGGCCATCCCCCCATCCCTCTCGGCGCGCCCGTCGGTCTTTATTGTTTCGGATTCATTTCAGTCGCTTCCGCTGACAGGCGCGGCCATCCCGCAACACCGGGGCGGTCCTTTTTTGCGTCACCGGACAGCACCAGCACACCATTTCCCCCATTGCCTTTCGTCCTGAAAAGTGAATAATTGTACACCTATTCTGTAGCCACGGACGGCATGACACCGGCGGACCGTTTCCGCCGCGGCAGGGGCGGTTTTTGCTGCCCCAACCGATTTGATGCGCCAACCCCTTGCTCCGCAAACACCATGGCCTCGGTCGCTCGTCTGGAACCTGCGATGGCATCACAAACGGTGGCGTCACAAACCGTGGCGTCACAAACGATGGTGCCGCAAGCCGCTGCACCGCAAGCCGCGGCGCCCCAAGCCGCTGCACCACAGCCGGCAGCTTTGCAGCAATTGGCGGCCCGGCATCCGCGTCTGTGGGTGCCGGGCCGGCAGGCGCCGTCCACCGCACCCAGCACCGCCCCCGAGCCCTGGTCCTTCGCCCAGTTGGCGGGGCGCGTGGTGGAGCTGTCCGCCGGGGAGAATTCCGCCGCCCTGACCATGGCCACCCAGCTGCTGGTGCAGGCCCAGCGCGCGGAGGACCTGGCGGCCTGGGTCATGCCGGCGGGCACGGGCTTTTACCCCCCGGATGTGGCCTCCCATGGCGCCGATCTGGCCCAACTGGTGGTGGTGCGCGTGCCCACGGCCCAGGCCGTGCCCCTGGCCGGGGCACGGCTGACCCATTCCGGCGCCTTCGGGCTGGTGGTGCTGGACCTCACCGGCCTGCCCCGCGTGCCCGATGCCCAGTTGGGCCGGCTGGTGCAGCATGCCCGGCGGCATGAGGTGCTGGTGCTGTGCCTCACCGGCAAGGCCGCCCGCGCCGCCTCGTTGGGCTCCCTGATCGCGGTGCGCGCCCAGGCCACGC
>Ga0326597_10001160_pt1 | contig 43433 bp, 36 predicted proteins | sample RVTome_12_FD_203789 | JGI IMG/M metagenome (GOLD analysis project Ga0326597, IMG submission 203789) | Soil microbial communities from uranium-contaminated site in the Upper Colorado River Basin, Wyoming, United States - RVT100D185 | ecosystem: Environmental > Terrestrial > Soil > Contaminated >...
GCTTCGGGATGGTGACTTGGCCCTTGCTGGTGAGGGTGGTGCTCATGGCGGCTCCCCTGTGGTATTACATTGTAGAAAGTGTAATACCTCGGGCCACTCGATGGGAAGCGAAGCACCCGTCTGCTGACTCCATCTAAGGAAGGCAGGAAGGGTAGGAATGCAGGTAGGGTTGAAGGCATTCTAAAGGGAACGCCGCTCCCTGACTGTGTGACATCCAATACCGGTTGTCCCTCGAACAGGACATTCACGTTACCGAACCATCCGCCCCGGATATAGAGCCCGATGCAAATCGAGTTGAACGCAAAGGGTGGGATCGCATTGGCCCTGGAGACCCTCGCGAGTGGCACGCCCGGGATCACGCCGTGCTTCGGCGCTGCTCTCGCCCAAGCTGCTTCGGTGTGCCTCGATGAACGGGGTCATTCTAGTCCCGCCTTCATGACAGTACGCGGTACCCTCGAAGCAAAGGCAGAAATCTCCTGGCAATCCCCGGATGACCAGGCACGGCGATGTTGGGCCGATCCTGAAGTTGCAACCGAGCACGGAGCATACGGAGTCGCGACTCTATTGGTTCCTGAAATATCCGACCTGACCGTTGTCGAGCGGTCGAAGAAGGGCGCCGGCTTCGACTACTGGCTTGGCGAGAAGAACGATGGGGGACCTCTTTTCCAAGGCAAGGCACGGCTTGAGGTCTCAGGGATTAGGACTGGCTCGGAGTCCGCAGTGGAGAGCAGGGTCAAGCAGAAACTAAGGCAGACGCAGCCGTCTGACGGAACTCTTCCTGCCATCATCATAGTTGTTGAATTTGGCAGTCCCCAATCTGTGGTGGTCAGAAAATGCGGGACGTAACAGATCTCCATAGGCTCGCCATGGCGTTGGCAGACCGCGCCGCCGACGCGAGGCGCTCCGGCGACAATGCCGCCTTTCTTAGATACACCCGCGAAGCATTGCAGAAAGAGTCCGAGGCAGCCTCGCTCGTTTCCGCGCGACTAGACCTTGAGCCAACTCGCTCTGTATTGCATCGGAGTGCTGCGTCATTAGCGCTTGAGTGCGGTGAGATTCGGCGTGCCGAGCAGCTCATCAGCAGTGCGCTCTCCGGAAATCCGCCCGAGGAGGTCGCGGAGGAACTCCGCGACCTCCTCGAGGACGTCCATTTCCACCGGCACCTCGAGGTGCGGGGAGTTTCTCTCGACCCTGGCGAATTTCAGATGTCGCTTCAGGGCTCGGCCGTGGGCTTTGGAATAGCCCGAAGCGTTGACTTCGTTGGCCGCGTCAAGGATCTCGAAACGCTGATCTATCGGACAGCGGAACGCCGCCTCGGTCGAGAATTTCGTGAAGCCGGCCGGCGACGAAAGGCGTTATCTGAGGAACTCGAACTCTACGTCTCCGTGCCTCGTGCTGCGAGTCTTGCCGTAACGTTCCGCCTTGGAAGTGCCGGGCAGCTCAACCTTCCAGGGATAGACTTCGCTCGTGACGTGGTTGATGACCTCATGGACTGTATTGAACTTCTGGACAAAGGCGAGGTCGAGGAGCTGAAGGGCAAAATCCAAGATGAGGCTTACTTCCGAAACTTTGTAGGTCTCGCGAAAAACATCGCGCCGGATGGCGAGAATGTCCGCACGGTCGGCTTCACAACCACGTCCCCTCATGGTGATCGAGAGGTCGCGTTGTCCAAGCCTCGTGCGAAGGCTGATGACACCGCACCGCCACCGGAATACCCGGTAACCAAAGTGGCCGCACAACAGCTCCGGATTATCCGTGGCAAGCTGCTTGAGGCCGATGCTCGCAGCGAACAAACCGGCAAGATTCAGGTCGTTTCTGCCGACGGAAAACGCCATCCCATTCAGGTTCCGAGAGGCATGATGAGCGACATTGTCAAACCGTCGTTCGAAGAGCAGGTCATCGTCCGAGCCCGTACGAAAGGAAAACAGTTGCTCTTGGAGTCCATCGACCTGGCTGAAGACGACGATAGTGCCCTCCAATAGGACATTCGCCGTTTCTCGCTTCGGCGCAGATGGCTCGATCCTGGATGCGCGGGCTCGTCGAAACGGGGCCACCGTATTCCTGTGGCACGTCGTCGTGCATGCTGTGCGACCGAGTTCCTGCCTTCCTCCCCTTCCTGCTTTCCTTAGGGGAATTTCGGAGGCACTGACTCACTCGCAGGTGGCAGCACCTGAGAACGGCAGGTCGCCGAACCGCAGCAGCCGGTCGAGGCGGATCTCCAGCGTCTCCCCGTCGTGGTCGGCGAGGAGGTACTCGGCGCCGGCGTGGCTACGCACGTCGCGGGGGACCACCGTGGCGGAGTGGTCGTGGCCGTCCGGGTCGCGCCAGGTGATCGCCACTGGCTGGCGGCGCAGGCAGGCGGCCTCCAGGCGGTTGTGGAGGGTACAGGCGATGGGCCGGTAGCCGGCGGCGTCACTCATCGTCGCGGCGCGCCTCGATGCCCGCAAGCTCGCCGTCGCGGTCGATCTCCACGCGCAGCTCGATGGGGTGGCAGCACACCGGGCAGTCCTCGATGGTGTCATGGCTGCCGGCGCTCACGTCCACCGCGGTCTCGAACCCCTCGCCGCAATACGGGCATTGCAGGTCCGTCCACTCAACCATCGGTCAGCCCCACTGTGGCGACGCGTATCCCGTAGGGTGTGCCGAGCGTAAGTGAGGCGCACCAAGGCGTCGTGCCACGCCCCTGCTCTCGGTCGGTGCGCCGCGCTGCGCTTGGCCGCACCCTAGGGTGGTTAGCCATGGGTGGCTCCGACCGTGGCGAAAGTCGCCTCGTGCCAGCGACGGAAGCAGTCGATGCCGCGCCGTGCGATGGCCGCGCGGCGCTGGCGGCGGTTGCGCGGGGGGTCGGCCAGCGGCGGGTAGAGGGCGAAGTTGACGTTGCTTGGCTGGTAGCCGCCGGTGCGGCCGGTGGTGACGTGGCCGACCAGGGCCCCGAGGGCACTCTCGGGCGGCGGCATCACCGCGGCGAGGCCTAGCGCCCGGCGGGCGGCGCAGACGCCGGCGAGCCAACCGCTGGCGGTGGACTCCACGTAGCCCTCGACGCCGGTGATCTGGCCGGCGAAGAACAGGCCGGGCCGGCGGCGCAGCTCCTGGTGCGGGGTGAGGTGGCGCGGGGCGTCGAGGAAGGTGTTGCGGTGGATCGAGCCGTGGCGCAGGAAGACCGCCTCGACGAGGCCGGGGATGAGGTGGAATACCTCCTCCTGGGCCGGGTAGGTGAGCTTGGTCTGAAAGCCCACCAGGTTGTAGGCGGTGCGGGCCGGATTCTCGGGGCGAAGCTGGACCACCGCGTAGGGTTGGGCGGCGGTGCGCGGGTCGACGAGGCCGACCGGCTTCATCGGCCCGAAGCGCAGGGTGTCGGGACCGCGGGCGGCGAGCACCTCGATGGGCAGGCAGCCCTCGAAGTAGTGGGCCTCCTCGAACGGGGCGAGGGGCACGGTGTCGGCCCCGCGCAGGGCGGTGTAGAACCCGGCGTACTCGCCCTCATCCAAGGGACAGTTGAGGTAGTCGCCGTCGCCGGCTCCCTTGCCGTAGCGGTCGGCGGCGAAGCAGATCCCCCGGTCGATGGAGTCCGCCTCCACGATGGGCGAGATGGCGTCGTAGAAGTAGAGGCCGGCGTCGCCGGTGAGCCGTTGGATCGCCGCGGCGAGGGCGGGCGAGGTGAGGGGGCCGGTGGCGACGATGCACAGGCCGCCGGCGGGCAGCTCGGTGACCTCGGCCCGCTCCATCGCGATCAATGGCTCGGCGGCGAGCCGCTCCTCGATGTACCGGGAGAAGGCGCCCCGATCCACCGCCAGGGCCTGGCCCGCCGGCACGCGGCAGGCGTCGGCCGCCGCGAGGATCAGGGAGTCGCCGAGGCGCAGCTCGGCCTTCAGGGCGCCGACCGCCGAATCCGGGTCGTCGGAGCGCAGGGAGTTGGAGCACACCAGCTCCGCCAGGTCGCCGGTCTTGTGGGCCTCGGTGGAGCGGCCCGGGCGCATCTCCACCAGGCGCACCGCCACCCCCAGCCGCGCCGCCTGCCACGCCGCCTCGCACCCGGCCAGGCCGCCGCCGATGATGGTGATCGCCGCCATGGCGCGCAGTGTAGCGGCCGCGCGGGGACAGGGAAGCCAGGCGGCGAGCGGCCTTCTCACCACGGAGACACAGAGGCCACAGAGAACATGGAGGCGAACGCGGCTTACGCCGTGCGAACCGCTGCTTGGCACCCAAGTTAAGTACACCGTTGCTCGAATCCGGTCACGATCCCTTCAGTGGCGCTTGGGCGCTGAGCCGTCTTTTTGAAACCACAGATGAACGCAGATGGGGTGAGTGGCGTTGGCCCGTCGGCTGACGGGTCCCCAGAGGGACGGCTGCTGGTCGGAAACCCTCCGCAAAACCCCGCGGATCGCGCCACCCAACCTCCGTTCACGATCTGTGTCTATCTGTGTTCATCTGTGGTTCCCCCGATTGCCAGAGGGAACCGCCGTGTTCGCGATACGTCACCGTCTGCGACAAAAATCGCCCACCGACCCGGCCTGCTCATGCATTCTCCGTGCCCTCCGTGTCTCTGTGGTGAACGGCCCCGAGCGGAAATCGTCGTTGATTTCACCGCCCCCGTTCCGATCCACTCCGGCAAGGTCGACGTAGAGGTTCTCTGTTACGCTGGCGCGGGCGCCCCTCGCGGCGCCCGGCCGTCCCCCCGACTCGCGATGATCTTTCTCGACTGGCTCCAGGGCAATGCCCTCCACCTGCTATCCACACTCCTCCTCCTGGGGGTGCTCATCGTGGTCCACGAGTGGGGGCACTTCCTCGCCTTCCGTCTCTTCGGCGTGCCGGTGGAGGTGTTCGCCGTGGGCTTCGGTCCGGCGCTGTGGCGCCGGCCCATGGGCGGCGGGGCCGAGTTCCGCATCTGCCCGATCCCCCTCGGGGGCTACGTGCGGCCGGACGAGGAGGCGGCGCGCGCCGCGCGGCCCCCGGCCAAGATCGCGATCGCCTTCGCCGGCCCGGCGATGAACGTGGTGGCCGCGGCGGTCTTCCTGGTCGGCCTCGCCCTCTGGCAGGGAGAGGTCCACGCCAGCCCTGAGGTCGGCAAGGTGATGGAGGGGTCGGCGGCGGCGGCGGTGGGGATCGCCGTGGGCGACCGGGTGGTGGCGGTGGAGGGGGAGCCGGTCACCACCTTCGAGGCGCTGGTGGCGGCGGTCCAGGGCCGCGCCGGCCTGGAGACCGAGCTGACCATCGAGCGCGGCGTGCAACAGATCACCCTCACCGTCGTACCCGAGGCGCAGGCGAGGGCGAGCGGCACCCCGGTGGGCCGCATCGGCGTCATGCACTCCGGCGCGACCTGGAGCCGGCCCCTGGGGCCGGTGGCGGCGGTCGGCTACGGCGTGCGCGAGACCCTCGACCTGACCGTGCGCACCGTAAGCGGTTTCGTGCAGCTCGTCACCCGCCAGGTGGACGCCTCGGCGGTGGGCGGGCCGATCATGATCTTCCAGATGGCGACCCAGGCGGCGGGCTTCGGCCTCGCCTCCCTGGTGCACTTCATGGCGGTGATCTCGGTCGCCCTGTTCGTCTTCAACCTCCTGCCCGTGCCGCCATTGGACGGCGGCCACATCGTGTTCGGCTGCATCGAGGCGGTGCGCGGCAAGACCCTCCCCAAGCAGGCGGAGGAGTGGGTGCAGCAGGGTGCCTTCGTCCTGCTGATCGCCTTCATCCTGTTCGTGAGCTACAACGACATCCTGCGCATCGTGCGGTAGCGCGCATTCTCACCACGGCTTGTCGCGAGACCGTGCAACCGCGTGTAGCTCCTGGCCGGCCCCCTGCCTGCCGCGCCGCCGGCGCGGGTCGCCGGTGCAACCGGCTCCTACCGCGGGCGAGGACCCGGCGGAAAGGTGCGGGCGGAGTGGGGTGTTGCGCCGCGCCGGCCCGCGGTGGACGATGCGCGCCGTTTGCCACGGCTGCCCGCCCCCAAGGAACCGGCCATGAACCCACTCGCCAGCGAGCTCAACGAGATCCTCCAGCAGGGCAACCCCCACCTCTACGAGATGCTCTCGGTGGTGGGAAAGAACCTCTTCTTCCCCAAGGGGATCCTCTCCCAGTCGGCCGAGGCGAAGGAGAAGGCCCACCGCTTCAACGCCACCATCGGTATGGCCACCGAGAAGGGGCGCACCATGCACCTGCCGTCGGTGATGGCGATGGTGCAAGGCTTCGAGCCTGAGGAGGCCCTCACCTACGCCCCGTCGTTCGGGATCATGCCCCTGCGCAAGGCGTGGCAGGCGGCCGTCGTGGCGAAGAATCCCTCCCTGGAGGGCCGGGAGATCAGCCTGCCGGTGGTGACCCAGGCGATCACCCACGGCCTGTCGGTGGTCGCCGACATGTGGATCGACCCCGGCGATCACCTGGTCCTGCCGGACAAGACGTGGGGTAACTACAACCTGATCTTCGCGGTGCGGCGTGGCGCGATGGTCGTCCACCACGCCCTGTTCGACGAGGCCGGGGGCTTCAACCTCGCCGCCTTCGAGGCGTGCCTTCGCGAGCAGGCAGCCGGGCGGGACAAGGTCGTGGTGCTGCTCAACTTCCCCAACAACCCCACCGGCTACTCGCCGACCGCCGCGGAGGCGGATGCCATCGCCGACGTGCTGACCGCGGTGGCGGCGGCCGGCACCAATGTGGTGGCGGTGACCGACGACGCCTACTTCGGCCTGTTCTTCGACGAGGCTAGCCTCCAGGAGTCGGTGTTTCCCCGCCTGATGAGCCGCCATCCGCGGCTCCTCGCCATTAAGCTCGATGGCGGTACCAAGGAGAACTACATCTGGGGGCTGCGCGTGGGTTTCATCACCTACGGTGCGATGGTCGACGGCGAGGCCCGGCGGGTGTACGACGCCCTGGAGCGCAAGACCGCCGGCGACGTGCGCGGCTCGATCTCCAACGCCTCCCACCTGAGCCAGGAGATCCTCCGGCGCTCACTCGCGGCGCCGAGCTTCGCCGCGGAGAAGGCCGAGAAATACGCCATCATGAAGGCGCGCGCCGACGAGATCCACCGGGTCCTGGCCGACCCCAAGTATGCCCCGGCGTTCGATGCGTATCCATTCAACTCCGGCTACTTCATGTGCCTGCGCCTGAAGACCGTGGAGGCGGAGCCGCTACGGGTCCACCTCCTCGACAAGTACGGCGTCGGCCTGATCTCCCTCGGCAAGACCGACCTGCGGGTCGCCTTCTCGTGCCTGGAAAAGGACGACGTGCAGGAGCTGTTCGACACGGTCCTGCAAGGGGTGCACGACCTGGCCGCGTGATCTCGGAGGCCGGGTGTCCTGAGCCCCCGCCGTAGGGCCATGGCGTGCCCGTGCCGGTGTCACCCCGATGTTTCCGGCTTCCCGCGGCCAGGGGCGACCCGTCGATCATGGGCGGGGTGTGCCGCCTTTTGATTGTCGCGGCGGGGCTGCCATCCTGCTCGGCCCGTCGCCAATGGGACGGCGACCACGCCGGCCATGAACGAACCCGTCACGATTTATTTCCAGGGCGAGGCGATCGCCGCCCACCTCGGCGAGACCCTGATCCAGGCCCTGTGGGACAGCGGCCACCGCCTGGTGGAACACGTCGGCTGTCTCGGCGGTGCCTGCGGTGCGTGCAGTGGCACCTACACCGACCCGGCCACCGGCGAGCCCCGCTCGGCCCTCGCCTGCCAGCTCATGGTGCGCGACGGCCTCGACTTTCGGTTCATGACCTTCACTGATCTCCCGGCGCCGGCCTACCGCAGCGACGCGCTGCGTCCCGATCTGGCCGGCCTCCTCGCCTGCCACGCGGAGACCCTGCGCTGCCGGAGCTGCCAGGCATGCACCCTGGTGTGCCCGCAGCAGATCGACGCCATGGGGGCGGTCCTCGACGCGCTCCAGGGGCGGCTCGCCGCGACGGCGGAGCACGGACTTTCCTGCGTGAGCTGCGGCCTGTGTATGGTGGTATGCGAGGTGGACATCGCCCCGCAGCTTGTGATGGCCTTCGCCCGGCGCAGCGTCGGGGCGGCCGAGACCGCCGCCGATCCCACCCTGGCCGCCCGGCCGCCGCTGCCGGAAGCGCGCTGGGCCGAGCTCCTCACGGCCACCCCGGAGACGCTGCTGGCCCAAGGCGAGGAGTAACGGTGGTGGCCTTCCCCGATGCCGAGCTGGCGGCCCTGCTCGCCGCGGGACCTCCCCAGGAGCCCCCACCCCTCGACCTGGCGACCCGGGAGGAGTTGGTCCACCACCACCACCCGGACTACCAGCCCGCCGGCAAGCGTGCCCTCGCCGTCGGCGCCAACCGCGGCGTGCCGGTGCCGGCGCGCCTCGCCCACCTCCTGGAGGGGCGGCCACGCATCCCTGCCGACCTCGACCCGGCCACCCCCGACCGGCGCTGCGACGTGCTGGTGATCGGCGGGGGCGGCGCCGGCGTGACCGCCGCCCTCACGGCGCACGACGCCGGGGCCGACTGCCTGGTGGCGACCAAGCTGCGCCTCGGGGACTCCAACACCATCATGGCGGAGGGCGGGATGCAGGCGGCGGTGGCCGATGGCGACGACCCGGCGCACCACTTCCTCGACGCCCTGCGCGGCGGTCATTTCGCCAACGACCGTGCCCTGCTGCGCGCCCTGGTGGAGGCGGCCCCGGCAACCGCCGCGTGGCTCGGTGCCCTCGGGGTGCGCTGGGATCGAGACGACGCCGGCCACCTGGTGACCCGCCACGGCGGCGGTACCAGCCGGCCCCGGCTCCTCGCCTGCGCCGACTACACCGGCCTCGACATCATGCGCGCGCTCACCGCCGAGCTGCGCGGCGCCGGGGTGCCGGTGATCGAGTTCCACCCGGCGGTCGAGCTCCTCACCGACCGCGCCGGGCGGGTCACCGGCGCCGTGCTGGAGGACCTGCGCCACGGCGGCCACACGCTGGTCGCCGCGCGCCAGGTGATCCTCGCCACCGGCGGCGCCGGCCGCCTCCATCTCGGTGGCGCCCCGACGTCCAACCACTACGGGGCCACCGGCGACGGCCTGGTCCTGGCCTACCGCGCCGGCTGTGGGTTGATCCACCCGGAGAGCTTCCAGTTCCACCCGACCGGCATCGCCTACCCGCCGGCCCTGTCCGGTGCCCTGATCACCGAGGGGGTGCGCTCCGCCGGCGCCTGGCTGCGCAACCGCCAGGGCGAACGGTTCGTGGATGAGCTCCTGCCCCGGGACGTGGTGGCCGCGGCCGTCCTCGCGGAGTGCGCCGCGGGTCGCGGCGTCGCCGTGCCCGGCGGGGGCCACGCCGTGTGGCTCGACGCGCGCCACGTGGCGAACGTGGCGCAGTCCTTCCCGGCGGTGTGGACCAAGCTCAGCCGGGTGGGGATGGACCTCCAGACGACGCCGGTCCTCACCGCCCCCACCCTCCACTACCAGAACGGCGGGGTGCGGGTCGATCTCGCGGGTCAGACCGACCTCCCCGGCCTGCGCGCCTGCGGCGAGATCACCGGTGGCGCCCATGGCACCAACCGACTCATGGGCAACGCCCTCCTGGAGGTGGTCGCCACCGGCCGGCGGGTCGGCCACGCCGCGGCCGCCGCCGCCCGTGATATGGACCACGGCGAGACCACCCTCCACCACCTCGCCGCGTGGCCCGGCACCGGCCCCCCGGCACCGGTCCTCCTCCCCGACTACGCCGCGGGACCCGGCGAGGCATAGCGTCGCCGGCCGGTGCATCGGTCCCGCTCACCAAACCGGGTGGCCGCCCCGGTTCGCGACCCCGGTCGCGCCCACGGGTGGCGCTCTCACGCGGCGAAGCCGCGTCTCCGACTACGCCAGGTCGACCACCTGGAGCCAGTGCACGTCGGAGTAGGGGTAGTCGTTGATGTGCTGGAAGGCGGCCGGCGTACGGGTCGGGTCGCGCACCAGGCAATGGTCGATGGTGGCGGCGGCGGCCATCGGGGCGTCGTCGCGCCAGCGCACCTGCGGCGTGGTCGCCACCCGGCAGTCGCACGGCGTGGCCGCGACGAGCCGCCGGTAGAGGGCATGGCGGTCGTCGAGGTTGAAGTCGCCGAGCAGGGCAACCGGTACGCTGGGCGGGAGGGCGGCCACCGCGTCGCACAGGGCGTCGATGTGCCGCGCCAGGGGGTCACAGTGGACGCTCACCACCCAGAGGGGCGCGCCGTCGACCTCGACCTCCACGAACAGCGGCAGCCGGCGGGTCATGTCCCCGGCCTCGTGGGGCAGGGTGATGCGGTGATGGGAACGCACCGGTAGGCGGCTGAAGACCACCGTTCCCCACCCGAGGCCAGCCATCTCCTCGTCGCGGAAGACCGAGATGGGCAGGGGGACACCGATCGCGCGGTAGTCGTCCGGCAGGCGGTCGGCGAGGTCGCTCACCTGGTCGAACCGCTCCGCAAGGGGACCCTGGCCGGCGCGCGCCGCCAGCCACGCCACCCAATGGGGCGCCATGGCACTCGCCTCCCACACGATCGCCTCCTGGAGACAGAGGACGTCCGGGGCGAGGTCGGTGAGGGCCTGCACGATCCGCGCGCGCCGCTCATCCCAGGTGGGGAAGCGGGGTCGCGCCGGGTCGGCATCCGGCCCATCGTTGTGGTCGACGAAGGCGAGATTTAGAGTGGCGAGACGGAGGGCCATGGTGGGTCACCTGGCATCGTGGGCCTGATCACGGGCGTGGGGCCGTGCACTGGAGTGCGAGGATGGCAAAGGGGTACGAGGCGAACAAGGAACGACAGGCGCTGATCGCCTCGTTCGGCAAGGAGCTCGGCCGGCGCGCCGGCTTCGTCTGCGAGTGGTGCGGCGGCAAGGGGGACCTGCGGCCCCAGGAGACCGACCCGGCGCGAGAGCCGGCGCCGGAGAACCTCCTCTTCCTGTGCGGTGAGTGCCGCGACCTCTACCACGGTGCCCAGCGCGACCCGAACCAGCTCCGCCACATGGAGGGGGTCCTGTGGAGCCCGGAGCCCGTGGTCGCCCGCTGCGCCGCACAGCTCCTCCGCCGTCTGGGGGCCACCTGGGCCGAGGAGACCATCGAGCTGGCGGGGATCGACGGGGAGGCCGAGTGACCGTGGAGCGTGCCTGCGGTCGGCCGACCCCTGGCTCACCCCGCACCCCAAGGAGAGCTGATGTTGCGCAATGACGCCTAGCCCGGCGCGACCGCGGGTGGCTCAGCCAAGGTAGATCTCGGGGGCAGGGCCGTCGTCCGTCGGCGAATGGAGCTGCGCTCGCCGCAGCCGCTCCAGGTAGGCGAGCCACTCGGGCCAGTCGGAGTGCTCGCCGTGGGACAGGAAGAAGATCGGGGTCTCCGCCTCGATCTGTTGGACCCGCGCCCGCGCTGCGTCGTGATCGACGCCCGTCTGCGCGAGATCATCCTGGGCGAAGAGCACGAAATCGGCCTGGTGGATCGCGAGCGGGACTTCGTCGATCTGGCCGAGACCGCCACTCGCCGGCAGGACCACGCCGCGCGCATGGCAGCCCAGGAGGACCGGGGCACCGCAGGTGGGATCACGATTCTGCTCGACGAGCAGGTAATCGAGCGAGGAGAGGGGGATGCCAGCGAGCGCATCGCGGAGCTGCGCCGGCATCAATCGTGAAACCCCTTCCACCGGCCAGACGCCAACCTCCTCGACGGTGGCCGCGGGGACGAGGTCGGCTGGCAGGCCGGGCGTCACGACCCCGACCCGGTACACCTGTCCGATGGCGGCCGACAGGTCCTCCACCACCGTGGTCTTGCCGGCGCCCAATCGGCCGCAGATCTCGATCGCGACCACCCCCTGCGCGTCCAGTCGACGGCGGATTTCCCGGCGAATGTCCTCTTGCGACGCCATGTTCATCATCTCCGATGCCATTGTTGACACGCCCACGCCACCGGTGACAAGGAAACCCGGCGTTGGGAGCCTTGGCGGACAGCCACTCCGCGCGGTGTTCAGCGAGGTCGCCCGTGTGGCCGACCTCGGGGTCCGCGCAATGGGTGCGTCCGAGGCAGCCGACGCAAAGACGGTCCGCGAAGTGGTCCCAACAAGCTAACCGCTAATCGCTGATAGCTAACAGCTCTCCTCAATCCAGCGGCAGGATCACCAGGCCATCGCGGAGCTTCGGCTCGAACCAGGTCGACTTGGGCGGCATCACCCGGCCGCTATCGGCGACCGCGAACAGCGCGTCGAGACCCGTCGGGTGGAGGGCGAAGGCGGCGGCGTAGCGGCCGCTGTCCACCAGGCGCTCCAGCTCGGCCAGGCCGCGGATCCCGCCGACGAAGTCGATGCGCGGGTCGGTGCGCGGGTCGCCGATCCCCAGTAGCGGTCCGAGGCACTGATCGGCGAGGAGGCTCACGTCGAGACGCGCCACCGGGTCGTCCACGGGGACGCGCTCCGGATCGATCGTGAGGTGTAGCCACCCGCCGCCGGTGTAGAGACCGAAGACGCCCGGGGCCTCCGGGGCGACCGGCTCGCGGCTCGGTGCGAGCTGGAAACGCTCGCGCAGGCCGACGAGGAGCTCACCGGGAGACAGGGGGCCGAAGTCGGCCACCACCCGGTGGTACGGCAAGATCTGCATCTGATCGTCCGGGAACAGGACCGCGAGAAAGCGGTTGAAGGGCTCCTCCCCGGTGTAGTCGGGATGGGCCGCACGGTGTTCCTGGCAGAGGCGCACCGCCGCGGCCGAGCGGTGGTGGCCATCGGCCACATACAGGGCGGGAAGGTCCTCGAAGGCGGCCACCAGGGGCGCGATCGCCGCCGGGTCGGCGACCACCCACAGGGTGTGGCGCACCCCGTCGGCGGCGGTGAGGTCGATGTCGGGCCCACCGGCGGTGAGGCGGGCGACCTGCCCGTCGATTGCGGCGCTGTGGCGGTAGGTGAGGAAGACCGGGCCGGAGTGGGCGTTCAGGGCCCGGCAATGGCGGGTGCGGTCGTCCTCCTTCACCGGCCGGGTGTGCTCGTGCTTCTTGATCCGGTCACTGAGATAGGCGTCGACGCTCGCCGCCGCCACCACCCCGACCTGGGCGTGGTCGCCCATGACCTGCCGGTAGAGGTAGAGACACGGGGTCGCCTCGCGCCGCAGCAGCCCGTCGGCCACCAGCCGGTCGAGGTTCTCCCGCCCCTTGGCGTACACCTCGGGGGCGTAGGGATCGGTGCCGTCCGGGAGGTCGATCTCCGGCTTGGAGACGTGGAGGAAGCTGGCCGGATTGTCTGCCGCCAGGGCCCGCGCCTCGGCCGTGTCGAGGACATCGTAGGGTGGCGCGGCCACCTCCGCGGCGCGGGCGGCATCGGCGCGCAGGGCGCGAAACGGCTGGATCAGGGACATGGCTTCCTCGCAGGGGCTACCAAACCGTGCATGGTAACGCGCCGTCCCCACCGTGTCTCCGCCGCCGCCCCGGCCACTTTCGCGCCTGTCCACGGGCCGGAAGAAGTGACATCGACGGGAGAAGCCCATCTAAGGAATGCAGGAAGGATAGGAAGGCAGGGAGGCGGCACCCCCTCCCTCCAAGTGAGACAAGGCCGTTCGGTTCATGGAACGCGGGAAGCCAGGAAACCAGGAGGACAGCACATCCGCGGGGTTCCTTCCTGGCTTCCCGCGTGGAGCATCCTCTGGTCAGCGGGGTGATAATGGCCCCGCCTTCCTGCCTTCCTTTATCTCCTGCATACCTTAGATGCATGCCCAATCAGCGCGCGGCTCCCCCCGGCCACGTTCGCCGCCATTGCCCCGTACCACCCCTTCCGTGTCCGTCCGTGGATTCCGTGGCCACCCCATCTGCCGCGGCTCACGTCACCTCCCACTCCCCGAAGTCGCCGCCGTCGCCCAGGCGGGCGAACACGGCGTCCTGGAGGGCGGGGCGCAGGGTCTTGAGGCCGCGCTCCTCGCGGCCGCCGTGGACCCGGTTGGTGAGCAGGGTGACCCGTGCACGGCTGGCGAGGTCGAGCCACAGGGAGGTGCCGGTGAAGCCCAGCAGGCCGCGGCCGGTGGCCCGGGGCCAGAGGGTGCCGGCCTGGGAGTCCGCCAGGCTGGGGCGGTCGAAGCCGCGGCACCAGCTCTCAGGGGGCAGCCCGTCGGGCACGGTGAAGAGCTGGCGCACGGTCTCGGTGGAGAGCCAGTCGTCCTCCCCGTGGTAGCAGGCGAGGAGCCGTTCCGCGATCGTGTCCACCGCCGCGGCGCTGCCGAACAGCCCCGCATGGCCCGCCACGCCGCCCATGGTCCAGGCGTTCTCGTCGTGGACCTCGCCCTGGAGGGTGCGATCGCGCCACGGGCAGGCCTCGGTGGCGGCGCACCCCTCCCACCCGGCTGCGCGGGGTCGGGCCGAGCGGAAGGTGACCTGGTCGCCCAGATCGATGGGGCCGGTTACCCACTGGGTGAAGCCTTGCGCGAGATCCAGGGTCGCCACCCGCTCGATGATCTCCCCGAGGAGGAGGTAGCCGAGGTCCGAGTAGCAGAACCGCTCGCCGGGCCGGGCCTCCAGGTCCATGACCTCGGCCATGGCCACGGTGGCCGGTCGCCACACCGCGGGGGGCGGGTCACCGCTGGCGGCCACGCGGCGGTGGTCCGGGTGGCCCGCGAAGAGGGGTGCCCACCACGCGAGACCGGCGGTGTGGGTGAGGAGGTGGTCGATCGTGACCTCCCGGTGGCGGTCGCGCTTCATCGCCGGCAACACGGCGCAGGCGGGCGTCTCCCAGCGCAGCTCGCCGTCCGCCACCAACCGTGCGATGCACAGGGCTGTCGCCAACCCCTTGGTCAGGGAGGCGAGGTCGAAGCGGGTGGCGGCGGTGGCCGCCGGCGCAGCCGCCTCACCGCTGAGCCGCCCGAGGGGCTGGCCCACCCGTAGGCGCCGGCCGTCGTGCACCCACAACGCGGCGGCCGAGAACAGCCCACGCTCGAGGGCCTCGGCGAGGAGATCGTGGGGTGGGGCAGTGGGCACGCCGGTCATCGTACCGTACGCCTATCCCCTTAGCTTTAGATCCCTGCCGACCTGCTCGGGATCAGGGTATGATTTTTTCATCGCCGCGGCCGCGGGTCGCCGGTGCAACCGGCTCCTACCCTGTTGTTGGGAGATCGCGGCGCCCTTCCGGAATCACGGTAGGAGCCGAATCCCTTCGGCGACCCAGGCCCGAGAGGGCCTGCCTGCCGCAGGCAGGCCTGCCGCGGCCACCGGCCGCGGATCGCCGGTGCAACCGGCTCCTACCTTGGGATGGGAGATCGCGCCGTGGTCCGGCCCCCCGGTAGGAGCCGAATCCCTTCGGCGACCCAGGCCCGAGAGGGCCTGCCTGCCGCAGGCAGGACTGCCGCGCCGCCGGCGCCGGTTCGCGGGCAAGCCCGCTCCTACCGCGGACGAGGTGGGCCAGGAGATTCGCGTAGTGGCACGCGCGCACCGGTCGCGGCTATTGCACCGGTGTGCCGTAGCTGTCGCGTGACCGGTCCAGGACCGACTCGTTGTAGGCGCGGATCACGTCCTGGCGCTTGATCATGCCCACCACTTTGCGCGGGTCTTTGCGCGTCACCACCGGCATCTGCTCGATGTCCTTGAGGCCAAATAGCTCCATGGCGCGGTTGAGGGTGTCGTCCGGGAAGACCGTGATCACCTCCCGGGTCATCAGCTCACCGACGACCACCAGACGCGCTAGCTCCTCCTCCAGGATGATGGTCCGGATGTCGTTCAGCGAGATGATGCCGCTCATCCGTCCGTCGCGGTTGAGGACCGGGAAGTAGACCCACGCGCTGGTGCGGAACATCTGCCCCAGGGCCTCCAGGTGGAGGGTGGCAGGCACAGTGGTGAAGTCCTTGCGCATCACGTCACGCACGGAGACGGCGTTCATCACCGTCATCTCGCGGCCGGCCTTGAGGGCGACGCCGCGGCGGGAGAGGGCCTCGGTGTCGATCGACTCGCGGTAGAAGACCCGGGCGACCACCGTCCCCATGGCGCTGGCAAAGAGCACCGGCAGGATGACCTCGTGGGAGTTGGTGATCTCGAAGAGCAAGAACATCGCCGTGAGCGGGGCGTGGACCGCCGCCGAGAGGAAGGCGCCCATCCCCACCAGGGCGTAGGCCCCGATCGGTGCCGAGAGTTCGGGGAAGAAGTGGTGGACGATCCCGCCGTAGGCGCCGCCGATCATCACGCCGATGAACATCGACGGGCCGAAGATCCCGCCCGCGCCGCCCGAGCCGAGGGTGATCGAGGTGGCGATCATCTTGAACAGGGGGAGCGCGATGAGCAGCCCCCACGACAGCTCGCCGTGCATCGCCTCGCTGATGTGGTGGTAACCGGTGCCGAAGATCTGCGGAAAGCCGATGCCGATACACCCGACCAGCAGGGCGCCGAGCATCGGCCGCAGCAATGGGCCGACCTTCAACTGCTCGAAGAAGTCCCAGATGCCGTAGAAGATCTTGATGTAAATCACCGCCGATACCCCCACCAGCAGGCCGAGCAAGGCGTAAAAGAACAGCTCCCAATAGCTCACCAGGAGGTAGCGCGGCACCTCGAACATGAGGGCGTTGCCGAAGATCATGCGCGAGGTGACAGTCGCCACGCCGGCGGCGATCACCAGGGGGGTGAAGTGGTTGATCTCGAAATCCCCCAGTAACACGATCTCGATCGCGAACAGCACGCCGGCGATCGGCGCGTTAAAGGCCGCAGCGATGCCGCCGGCGACGCCCGCCCCCACCAGCACCCGCATCTTGGTGCCCCCGATGCCCAGGGTCTGCCCGACGTTGGAGCCGATCGCCCCGCCGAGCTGCGCGATCGGTCCCTCCAGACCGGCGGAGCCGCCGCTGCCGATGGTCAGGGCCGGGGCGACGATCTTCAGGAAGATGTTGCGCGCGCGGATCACCCCGCCGCGCAGGTTGACGATCTCCAGGAAGCGCGGCAGGCCGTAGCCACCGACGTCGCCCGGAAAGATCATGGCCAACGGGATGAGCAGCGCGACGCCGAGGATCGGTAGGAGCGGCAGGGTGAGGAGGCGTAGGCCACCTTCGTCGAGGCGCAGGAACGAGTAGAGGGGTCCGAAGAAGTACGCTTCCACCGTCTCGACACTGGTGCGCAGCATGGCGAACCCCAGGGCGGAGAGGAGGCCGACCACCACCGCCATGAGGATGAGCTGGGTCTCATCGGAGGGCCGCACGGCGCGCAGCCGTTCCAACATCCGGCGGCCGCGCTGGCGCCACACCCGGTTGCGCGCGCGCAGCCGACTCACGGCCGCGACCCCCGGTTCGTGCCCGCCGGATGAGCCGCTCGCGCCGCGGGATCGCGCCGCGCCGGCGCGGCGGGGCCACGTGTGGCCAGCCCTTCGCGACCGCCCCACCGCCCCTGGGTCATCGTGCGATTCGTGGGGGGGCGGGACATGGAGGGGTGTGGGCTACTCGACGGTGACCGACTTCGCGAGGTTGCGGGGCTGATCGACGTCGGTGCCCCGGCGCACGGCAATATAGTAGGACAGGAGCTGCAATGGCACCGCCATGAGGATCGGGGTGAGGAAGCGGTTGGAACGGGGCACGGCAACGGTCACGGTCCCGGCCGGAAGGATGCCCTCCAGCCCCTCGTGGAGGACGACGATGGGGATGCCGTCGCGGGCACGCACCTCCTCCACGTTGGACAGCATCTTCTCCTTCAGCTCGTCGTCCGGCAGCAGACAGACCACCGGCACCTCCTCGTCGATCAGGGCGATGGGGCCGTGCTTCATCTCCCCGGCCGGGTAGCCCTCGGCGTGGATGTAGGAGATCTCCTTGAGCTTCAGCGCCCCCTCCAGGGCCAGCGGGTAGTTGATGCCGCGCGCCAGGTAGAGGAAGTCGCGCCGGTCGAAGAACTGCTTCGCGACCGCCTCGCACTCGGCCGCACACGCCACCGCCTTCTCCATCTTGGCGGGCAGCTCCACCAGGTCCTGCAGCAGGCGGGTGCGCTCCTCCTCGGTGAGCCGGTCGTTGATCTGGCCGAGCTGCAAAGCGAGCAGGAAGAGGACCGTGAGCTGGGTGGTGAACGCCTTGGTCGAGGCGACGCCGATCTCCGGCCCGGCGTGGGTGTAGAGGGTGGCGTCCGCCTCGCGGGTCATGGTGGAGCCGACCACGTTGCAGATGGTCAGGGTGTGGGCCCCCTGGTGCTTGGCCTGGCGCAGGGCCGCGAGGGTGTCGGCCGTCTCCCCGGACTGGGAGATGGTCACCAGCAGGGTGCGCGGGCCGATGATCGGGTCGCGGTAGCGGAACTCGGACGCGATGTCGACCTCCACGCCGATCCCGGCGAGGTTCTCGATCATGTACTTGCCCACCAGCCCCGCGTGCCACGAGGTACCGCAGGCCACGATCACCACCCGCCGCACAGCGCGCAGGAAGTCGAGGTCGAGCCCCAGGTCGCCCAGCTCCACCCGCTGGCCGACCTGGTTGATGCGGCCGATCAAGGTGTCGTTGATGGCGCGCGGCTGCTCGTGGATCTCCTTGAGCATGAAGTGCTTGTAGCCGGCCTTCTCCGCCATCACCGGGTTCCAGTCGATGTGGGTGGTGGCGCGCGCCACCGGCTCGCCCGCCAGGTCGGTGATGTGGATGCCGGCGGCCGTCAGCTCCGCCACGTCCCCATCCTCCAGGAAGATCATGTCGCGGGTGTGGGAGAGCATCGCCGGGGTGTCGGAGGCGAGGAACGACTCGCCCTCGCCCCGGGCCAGGACCAGGGGCGAGCCCAGGCGGGCGGCGAACAGGGTGTCCGGGTGGTCGAGGCAGATCAGGGCCACGGCATAGGCCCCGCGCACCTCGGCCAGGGCCGCGCGCAGGGCCGTGGCACCGGTGAGCCCGGCGCGCCGGTGGGAGGCGATCAGGTGGGCGATCACCTCGGTATCGGTCTCCGAGGCGAAGGTGAACCCTTCGCTCTGCAGTCGTTCGCGCAGCTCGATGAAGTTCTCGATGATGCCGTTGTGCACCAGGGCCAGGCCGTGGGAGACGTGGGGGTGGGCGTTGGCCTCGGAGGGCCGGCCGTGGGTGGCCCAGCGGGTGTGGCCGATGCCGAGGGTGGCGCCGAACTCCTCCTGCGCCAGGCGCTCGGTGAGCCGCGCCAGCTTGCCTTCGGCGCGCCGCACCACGATCCCCGATGGCTCCAGCAGGGCCACCCCGGCCGAGTCGTAACCGCGGTATTCGAGGCGCTCCAGCCCGCTCAGCAGGATGGGGAGGGCGGGCTGTTTACCGATGTAGCCGACGATGCCGCACATGGGGTGTCCTCACACAGGAGATCGTTCTTTTGTTTTTTCACCACTGTGGTGAATCACTTCTTCTCTTCTTTTGCCCTCTGCTTTTTTTCCGCGGCGATCGCCCGCGCCCGGTCCAGGTACTTCTTGCCGGCGCCGGGGCGGTTTTCCTGCGGCGCGCGGGTGAGGGTGAGGGCCTCGGCCGGCACGTCCTGAGTCACGGTCGTGCCGGCGCCGATCAGGGCACCGTCGCCCACGGTCACCGGCGCCACGAGCTGGGTGTCGGAGCCGATGAAGACGTCGTCGCCGATCACCGTCTTGTGTTTGTTGGCACCATCGTAGTTGCAGGTGATGGTGCCCGCGCCGACGTTCACCCCGGCCCCCATCTCGGTGTCGCCGATGTAGCTCAGGTGGTTGACCTTCGAGCCGGCGCCGATGCGCGACTTCTTCACCTCGACGAAGTTGCCGATGTGCGCCCCGGTCGCGATCTCGGCCCCGGGCCGCAGGCGGCTGTAGGGGCCGATCAGGACCGCCGCGGCGATGGTGCACCCCTCCACGTGGGAGTACCCCCGGTCCCGTACCCCGTCGCCGACCACCGCGTCGGCATACGAGGAGTAGGGGCCGATCTCGCAGCCCGCCCCGATGCGCGTGGCGCCGCGCAGGCAGACCCCGGGGTGGAGCACCGTGTCGCGTCCCACCTCCACGCCGCCCTCGACGTAGGTGGTGGCCGGGTCCACGAGGGTGACGCCGCTCGCCATCAACGCCTCGTTCACGCGTCGGCGGGCGTGGGCGCTGGCGTGGGCGAGATCGAGGCGCGAGTTGACCCCCAGCGCCTCCGCCGGCTCCGCATAGGGCAGGGCCTCGACCACGGCCCGTTCCGCCACCGCCATGGCCACCACGTCCGGGAGGTAGAATTCCCCCTGGGCGTTGTCCCGGGTCACGTCGGGCAGACAGCGGCGCAGGAGGTCGGCGTGGAAGCAGTAGATGCCGGCGTTGATCTCGTGGATCGCCAGCTCGTGCGGCTGGGCGTCCTTGGCCTCGACGATGCGCTGGAAGTGGCCCGCGTCGTCGCGCACGATGCGCCCGAGGCCGCCGGGCGTGTCCACCACCGCGGTGAACAGGGTGGCCACCGCCCGCCGCTCGTGGTGGTGCGCCGCCAGCCGGGCCAGCTCGCCGGCCTGGATCAGGGGGACGTCGCCGCTCAACACCACCACCGTCCCGTCAAACCCCGCCAGGGCCGGCAAGCAGCGGCGGACGGCATCGCCGGTGCCGAGCTGCGGGGTCTGGTCGACGAAGGTCAGGTCGTCGGCTCCGGCCAGGTGGTTGCGGACCCGCTCCCCCTGGTGGCCGACCACGACCACCGTACAGGCCGGCCGCAGGCCGCGCGCGACGGCCAGGACCTGATCGATCATGGCCACCCCGTTGACCGCGTGGAGGACCTTGGGCAGGTCGGATTTCATGCGGGTGCCCTGGCCGGCGGCGAGGATGATGACGGCGGTGGAGGACATGGCTAACGGATAGTAGACAGTAGGGAGTAGACAGTAGACAGGGGGGTGGGGTCCTGGGGGGCTGCTGGGGAAGGCGCTTGGCCGGGACGATCTGCCCGCTGCCAGCCATGCACACCTGGGTCAGCGGCGGGATTGCGACGGCGTTCGTTCATCACGTCCCCCTGTCTGCTGTCTACTCCCTACTGTCTACTTCTCCCGTGGCTAACTGTTGAGTCGTATCGGCGCCAACCCCGGGCATCACCAGTCCGGCGGAGATCACGACCTTCATCGCATCCTCCACCGTCAGGTCGACCGGGCGCGTGTGGGCGACCGGGACCACGAGGAGGAAGCCGCTGGTGGGGTTCGGTGTGGTCGGGAGAAAGACCGTGACACAGGGCTCGGTGAGGGGCGCGGCGATCCGGCCGCGCGCCTCGCCGGTGACGAAGGCGAGGGCCCAGCTCCCGGCGAGCGGGTACTGCACCAGGACCACCCGGGCGAATTGCCGCGGTGTCGCGCCGAGCACCGCCCCCACCACCTCGCGGGCGCCGCGGTAGATCGGCCGCACGACGGGGATCCGCGCCAGGATCGCCTCGCCCCATGTGCCCAGGCGCCGGGCCACGAAGTTGCGCGACACCATCCCGACCAGGGGAATGACGATCAGGATCAGCGCCACGCCGAGGCCGGGAATGTGCCGGCCGAGGTAGCGCTCCGGTAGGTCGCCGAGCAGCCCGTCGAGGACCCCCACCAGCCACTTGAGGAGGAAGAAGGTGAGCAGCCCCGGCACCAGGACCAGCAGGCCGGTGAGAAAATACGCGCGGAGACGGTGCTTGAGGGAGTGGAAGAGGGACATGGGGGGGCTCGCTGCGCTCGCCCAGGGGCTAGGGGTTAGAGACCAGGGATTAGGGATTAGGGGAGGTGCCGGGCCTACAGCCCGGCGAAAGATCTCTTTGGTCGGTGCCGCGCCACACCTACTGTTTCATGGCCGCCCGCAGGGCGGCATCCTCCCCTAGCCCCTAATCCCTAGCCCCTAACCCCTGGCATTATCAAGCACGGAGTGGGGTATCCTCTCCTGCGAACGGAGCCGCGACACGCGATGGAACGAGGTAAACTCATCACCTTCGAGGGGGGCGACGGGGTCGGCAAGACGACCCAGGTGGCGCGGCTCGCCGCGTTTCTCGCCGCCCGTGGCGTGGCGGTGGTCACCACCCGCGAGCCCGGTGGGACCGCGCTGGGGCTGGAGATCCGCCGCCTGCTCGTGGGCGACGGCCCGACGGCGCCGCTGCCCCGGGCCGAGCTCTTCCTGTATCTCGCCGACCGCGCCCAGCACGTCGATGCGCTGGTCCGCCCGGCCCTGGAGCGTGGCGCCTGGGTGGTGTGCGACCGGTTTGTCGACTCCACCATCGTCTATCAGGGGGCGGGACGGGGGCTCGATGAGGGGTGGCTGGAAGCGCTGTGCCGGGCCGCCGCCGGCGGCCTGTGGCCCGATCTCACCCTGTGGCTGGCCGCCCCCCCGGCGGTCACCGCCGAGCGCCTCGCCCGCCGCGGCAGCCACCCGGACCGGTTCGAGGCCGAGGGCGAGGCCTTTCAGCGCCGCCTGTTCGCCGCCTTCGCCCGCCGCGCCGCGGCCGAGCCCGAGCGCTGGCGGGAGATCGACTCCAGCGCGCCGATCGACGCGGTCGCGGCCACCATCGCCGCCGCCGTGGTGGATCACTATCCGCAGCTCGGGGAGGCCGCCCCGTGAGCCCGATCCCGCCGCCCACCATCCATCCCCGTGCCCAGCGCCGCCTCCACGGCGTGGTGGCCAGTGGCCGCTGGGCGCCGGCCTACCTGCTGGCCGGCAGTGGCGGTAGCGGTGTGCGCCGCACCGCCGATTACCTGGCCCAGGCGATCCTGTGCACGGAGCCGGGGCCGCCGTGTGGCGAGTGCCTCGCCTGCCGCAAGGTCACGCACGGCAACCACCCGGCCCTGTACCGCTCCCCGGACTTCGCGGTGGTGAAGGAGAAGGTCGACACGGCGCGTGCGGTGATCGAGCACCTCGCCCTGCGCCCCTACGAGGGGGAGCACCAGGTCGTGATCGTCCCCGGTGCCGACTGCTTCAACCCGCCCGCGGGCAATTGCCTGCTCAAGACCCTGGAGGAGCCGCCGGGCCAGGCGGTGCTCATCCTCCTGGCGCGCCATCTGACGGCGGTCCTGCCCACCATCCGCAGCCGCTGTCAGGTCCTGCGCCTCCCGGTGCCGGAGCGCCATCTCCTCCAGGCGCAGGGGGAGCTGGCCGGCCTCTCCCGGTCGCAGGCCGGCCTCCAGGCGCGGATCGCCGCAGCCCAGACCGGCGACCCGTCGGCCCTCGCGGGCGACGAGGTCGCGGAGCACGTCACCGCCTGCTTCGCCCTCTGGGACCACATCGTCGGCGGCCAGGGGACACCGCTCCTGACCTGGGTGGAGGAGCACCTCAAGGGGCAGGACAAGGAGACCACCGCCGCCTGGCTGACCGCGTGGCTCACCACCTTCGGCCTCTGGGCGCGCGATGCGATGCTCGTGGCGTGGGGGTGCGACCCGGCCGGCCTGACCTTCCCGGAGGTCGGGCAGCGCCTCGCCGCGGCCCCGCTGCCCGATCCGCGCTTCTTCGAGCAGGCGGCTGGGCGCCTCGCCGCCGTCTACCGCGAGCTGGCCGCCAACGCCCAGGCGCGGCTGGTGGTGGGAAATCTGCTCCTCGGCCTGCAAGATGACCTCGCCCGGAGCCGCGGTCCTGGCTACCATGGGCGTTCTGCGAGCCGCAGCGCCAACCCCGCGGCCCCACGGAGCTGCTGATATGACGGAAGTGGTCACCATCGCGCTGCGCAACCAGACCGATCCGGTGGAGTGCGACGCCAGCGATCTTCCCCTCAAGCTGCACGACCGCGTGGTCGTCCAAGGGGAGCACGGCCTGGCATGGGGCAAGGTCGTGCGGCCGCCCCAACCCGCGGCCCAAGAAGAAGAGGCTCCGCGCCAGGGCCGGGTGGTGCGGTGCATGAGCGCCGAGGATGAGCACACGGTGGAGCACCTGAAGGTCCGCAACGCGGAGGCGTTTCTCTATGCCACGCGGCGCATCGCCCAGCGCGGTATGCCGATGCGCCTGCTGCGGGTCGAGTACCGGTTCGACGCCAAGCAGGCCACCTTCTACTTCAGCGCCGATCAGCGGGTCGACTTCCGCGAGCTGGTCCGGGAGCTCGCCTACCAGTTCCGCATCCGGGTGGAGATGCGCCAGGTGAGCCAGCGGGAGAGCTCCCAGGTCCTCGACGGCATCGGTCCCTGCGGCCGGCAACTCTGCTGCAGCGGCCACATCCGCAAGTTCGCCCAGGTCTCGGTGAAGATGGCCAAGGCCCAGGGCCTGTCCCTCAATCCGTCCAAGCTCGCCGGCTGCTGTGGCAAGCTGAAGTGCTGCCTGCGCTACGAATACGACGGCTACGTGGAGTTCAACAAAGGCCTGCCTCGCTGCGGCAGCTCGGTGTCCTGCTGTGGCTCGACGGGCACGGTGGTCAAGCACCAGTACGTGCAGCGCCTCACCCTGGTGCGGCTGGACGGCGGCGATACGGTGGAGATCCCCTGCGACGAGCTGGTGCGCGAGCAGGAGAGGCCGGCCCCGAGGGAAGGCTTTGTGCCGCGACGCGACAAGGACGCTTCGCCCCGCCGGGATGAGGGGCGACGCGCCCCCGCGGGACCCCCCGGCGCGCCCACACCGGAGCCCGCGCCGGCCCCCGTCCCCAGACCGGTGGCCGCGGTGAAGGCCGCACCGGCAGGCGATGAGACCCCCACCGGCGAGCCCCGCAAGCGCCGCCGACGCCGTCGCCGGCGCAGCGGCAAGGGTGCCCCGCCCCCCCAGGGCGGTTGATCGCACGTTGCCGAGCCGCCCGCCCCGCCGCCACCGGCCGGTCCCGCCATGCGCTACATCACCACGCCGATCTACTACGTCAACGACGTTCCCCACATCGGCCACGCCTACACCACGGTGGCGGCCGATGCCTACGCGCGCTACTGGCGGCTGATGGGAGAGGAGACCTTCCTCCTCACCGGTACCGACGAGCACGGCCAGAAGGTGGAGACCTCGGCACGGGCCGCGGGGGTCGAGCCGCGAGACCTCGCGGACCGGGTGGTGCAGCGCTTCCAGGGGTTGTGGGATCGCCTGGAGATCTCGCACGACGACTTCATCCGCACCACCGAGGCGCGCCACACCCGGGCGGTGCAGCACTTCTTCCGCACCGTGCAGGCCAACGGCGACATCTACCTCGGGAGCTACGAGGACTGGTACTGCACCCCGTGTGAGTCGTACTGGACCGAGCTGCAGCTCGACGACGCGGGCCACTGCCCCGAGTGCCACCGGCCGGTGCGGCGGCTGCAGGAGGAGAGCTATTTCTTCCGCATGTCCGCCTACCAGGAGCGGCTCCTGGCGCACCTCCACGCCCATCCGGAGTTCATCCAGCCGGAGGCGCGGCGCAACGAGATCGTCCGTTTCGTGGAGGGGGGGCTGCGCGACCTCTCCATCTCCCGCACCAGCTTCTCCTGGGGGGTGCCGGTGCCGGGGGACTCGCGCCACGTGATCTACGTCTGGTTCGACGCCCTCATCAACTACCTCACCGCCGCCGGCTACCCGGACGACATGGAGCGCTTCGCCCGCCACTGGCCGGCCTGGGTGCACATCATCGGCAAGGACATCCTGCGCTTCCACGCGGTCTACTGGCCGACCTTCCTGATGGCGGCCGGCCTGCCCCTGCCGCGCCAGGTCTTCTCCCACGGCTGGTGGACCCTCAACGGCACCAAGATGTCCAAGTCGGTGGGCAACGTGGTCGACCCGTATGCGGTCACCGACACCTACGGCGTCGACCCGTTCCGCTACTTCCTGCTGCGCGAGTCGACCTTCGGCCTCGATGCCGACTTCTCCACCGACGCCCTGGAGCGGCGCATCAACGCCGACCTGGCCAACGACCTGGGCAACCTGGCGAGCCGGGTCCTCACCATGGCCACCAAGTACTGCGATGGCGTCTGCCCCGCGGCCAACCTGTCGGCGCCCGACCTGCGCGCGGCGGTGGAGACCGAGGTGCGCAAGTGGGAGGCCGAGATGGCGAGCCTCGCCTTCCACGCCGCCCTGCAGACGGCGTGGGGGGTGATCGGCCGCCTCAACCACTACGTGGTGGAGAACGAGCCGTGGGTCCTGGCCAAGGCGGCCGACCGCCGCCCCACGCTCGAGGGGGTGCTCTACAACCTCCTCGAAGGGCTGCGCCTGGTCGCCCTCATGGTCTCGCCGGTGATGCCCGCCAAGGCCCGCGAGCTCCTCGACCAGTTGGGCGGCGCCCCCCTGGCCAAGCCCGCGTGGGGCGGGATGGCGGCCGGCACGGTGCTGCGCCCGGGCGCGCCGCTCGTCCCGCGCCTCGACCGCCCGACGGGGGGCCACAGCGTCACCGCCAAGCCGAAGAAGGCGGCCGCGCCCGACAGACCCGCGCCCCCGCCGGAGCCGGCGGACACGCCCACACGGGTCACCCTCGACGACTTCACCCGCATCGACCTCCGGGTCGGGGTCGTGCAAGCCGCGACCCCGGTCCCCAAGTCGGACAAGCTACTGGCGCTCACCGTCGACCTCGGCGAGGCCAGCCCGCGCACCATCGTCGCCGGCATCGCCCTCTCCTACGCCGCCGAGGCGCTGGTCGGCCAGCGAGTGGTGGTGGTCGCCAACCTCAAATCGGCCAAGCTCCGCGGCGTGCACTCCGAGGGCATGGTCCTGGCCGCCGGCGACGCCCCGGACGCCCTGCGCCTGGTCACCGTCCCCGACGGCCTCCCGCCGGGGAGCCGGATCCGCTAGAGCGGCCGGCGCGGCGATCCGGGTAGTGTAACCATCTCGCCGACATCGGGGACGTATGACTAAGCCTCGGGTCTACCTGGAAACCACGGTCGTGAGCTATGCGGCTGCTTTGCCGAGCCGCCCGTCATTTGCACCCCAGAGGAATTGATCGATGCCACCGAACGATGACGAAATCGTTGCGGAGGTCCGCCGGGTTCGGGAGGAGCACGCGGCGGCTCATGACTACGATCTGGCTCGGATTCTTGCCGATCTCCGCGAGCAGGAGCGGGCCTCCGACGTGCCCCTCGTCTCACTCCCGCCCAAGAAACCGGTACCGTTGCCGCGTGCATCAGGCGTCTAACCCGCATTTCTCACCGTGACTCTGCTGCGCCCGCACCACTGCCCGCATCTCCTGGCCCACCTCGTCCGAGGTAGGAGCCGGTTGCACCGGCGATCCGCGGCCTGTGGCCGCGGCAGGACCGAAGGGCCTGGGTCGCCGAAGGGATTCGGCTCCTGCCAGCGGGCCGGCCAGGATCTACGGCCATGGGCACGGGTTCGCGACGAGTCCTGGTGAGAAATGCGGGCTAACGAGGCTGGAGAAAAAGCCTCCCGATGAAGCGGGAGGGGTGAAATCGAGGTCCTCCGAGAGCCCAATGCCCCGCGGCGCTCCAGCCGCTGATGAAACAGGGGGCGAAGGCGGCGCCGGCGATGACCCAGGCGTCTTCCGGCAGCAAGTCCGCCCGCTCACTTTCCAGGGGTACCGGCACGTAGATCCCGCGCCGCACCCGTTGCAACCATCCCTGCGCCGCCCAACGCGCCAACCGCCGCGCCGCCTCCTGCCGCGTCAGTCCCAGGACCTCGGCCGCCATCGCCGGGGTCACCGTTCCGGTGGCCTCTCTCAACAGCGCCGCGAGCTGGGCACGGGCGGCCTTTCCCAGGCCAGACAGGGCAGAACTACTATACGCCGAGCGCTTTTCTTCCATCGCGGTGGTAAGTACAGCGCTCACGGTGTACTTTGGCAAGGCATCTACACCCCGCCCCCATGGAGATCGATGGAGTTGACGATGGCCCGAAACTTCGCGTGGCGAGGGTGAAGAAAAAACCGAGATGTGGGGAGTGACGAGATGTGGCCAATGCTGTCACCTTGGCAACGGGCCCCGTCATCGCTTCTTCATTGCAACCCGTGACCCGCGCAGCGCAGCCGTCGAAACCCGTGGTGTGCTACGGGAGACCGGACCTCCGGAGAGCCCCACGTTGGCAGCGTCGTTTCACCTGCCGGCGTCAGGGCGCAGTCCATCGCACCGCTGCGTGCCGGCCTGATTCGCAAGGGCATGATCTACAGCCCCGCCTACGGTGACATCGCCTTCGCCGTGCCCCTGTTCGACGAATTCATCCTGCGCACCATGCCGGAGTGGCAAGCCGGCGGTCGGTGAACACGGGTCCGGGGGTCGCCCGGCCTGACCCCGGCTCGGCGTCCCGCCCCCTCGGGAAGGATCCACCGCGGCGGGATGCGCGGAGGTTGCGGCCCCACCTGGCCGAAGGGGTGGTCGCCAACCTCAAGCCGGCCAAGCTCCGCGGCGTCCGCTCGGAAGGCATGGTCCTGGCCGCCGGCGACGCCCCGGATGCCCTGCAACTCGCCACCGTCCCCGACGGCCTCCCACCAGGGAGCCGGGTGCGGTAGGGCCAGTCGGCGTTCAGCGTGGTGTATCCACCTCGCCGTCCTCTCTTCCCGTGGCCCGGCGCAAGATTCGCCCAATCAATCCTCGGCGGTATCGAGCTGGCGATTCGGGACGACGCCTGATGCCCCGTTTAGCAACGGTAGACGCAAGCCCCCGGTTCCGTACCGACCCGCCACGCTACTCTCGGCCTGGATTACTCAGCGACGGGTTTTCACGAAGACCCCGACTCGCCCGGGACACGGGAAGCCGCCCTTGCCCTTGTGCTCCTTCAACGATCCGTCGAATGACTGGCGCGTGAATGTCTTTCCGCAGACCGTGCAGCGAAATACGTGGGTCGGTCCGGTTGCCCTACGGGAGGAACCGACAGATCTTCGCCGTGGGGGACCGGCTCCCGTGACCCGCGGAGACCTCACCGGTGAACGTTCGAGCACCGGCACCAACAAAGGCCCTCCCCCTGTCAGCTCGACGACGAAGCGGGGGGTGAACGATCGACGCGTGGACCTCGCACTGACGATCCGATCGACCCGGTAGGAACGGGGCTCACCCGTATCGGCCTTCACCGCGAAGAGGAGCATGTGACCGGCGTTTGACCGGCGCAACGAGTACGGCTCGATCGTCCGCGAGCTTCGTCGTCCCGCTTGATCTCGATAGTCGAGCTCGACGCACAATCGGTTTGCGGCGGCAAAACGCACAACCTCCAGCGGGATCTCAATGCCAAAGGGACGCCAGGACACCGCCATGGTCGGTGGCCGCCAGGTGGCATCGGTCGGCTCGGCGCCCCGGACGGCGATGGTCGGCAACGCCACTCGCGGCCGTTCCTCGAACAGCCACCCGAACACCTCGGGCAGCTCGTTCCAGAAACTTTCGAAAGACGGCAGCTCGGGGAGCTGATGCCTTAGCATCTGCTCCCACGCAACCCGAAGCTCACTCACCAGGGGCGACGCGCGGATCGAATCAAGCGTGGGCATCGGAATACCCTTAAACTCGCATTTCTGCCGGAGCGTGCCGGCGATCGCGGCCTGATCCGGATCGAGATCACGTCGCCGATAGAGGTGGACCACGTCGTACAGATCACGCGGACGTAGCCGCTCTGCCAACGCCCGGACTTTCTCGGCGAACACCTCGTCGAAGCGATACGTGGTTACCCAAATACCCTCGGCCGGGCGATCGCTGTACGGATGGTGTACCTCTCGCCGATCCGGCGGGAGAACGACGCGTTCGTCGTCGGTTAGATCCAGCTTGACCCGCGGCGCGTCGCCCGCCCGGCCCAGCGGACCGCGGTAACCAATTCGCCCCGCGGCCGATCTGCCACCCCGCGGGTTGGCATACACATCGACCTTGCGCGCCTCGCGCGGGAGAACCAGACCGCACTGGTCATAGACCCATGCCGCGACTTCCTGAAAGAGCTGGCCAAGAAACCCTGCGTCGAGATGACTCGACTCAGTCAGCGTGAAATCGAGGTCTTCGGAGAACCGGTAGGTCTCGAAGAAACACTTCTTGAGACAGGTGCCCCCCTTGAACCACCACGAATCGCGGCTCGCCGGGTGCTGCCCGAAACCGGCGAGTAGCCAGCCCAGGGCATAGTCCTTCTCCACAACGTTCGGCGCGAGACCGAAGTCGGTGGCGAGGTCGAGCAGTTCCTGGCGGGAGATCATCGCGCTGGCCAGCCTTCAGGGAGCCAAAGGCGCCAGGCCGTGACCAGCCTCTGGGCCGGAAGCGATGGATCGAGCCGAGCGTTGCCTTGCGTGAGGGCGCGCGCGCACTGCGCGATCGCCGCGCCCTCCTCGGGTGCCAACCGCTCCAGCAGGTAGCCGAGGCGCTTGAACACAGCACCCACGCCAAGGGCCTGCGCATAGGAGACCAGTTGACCGATGTTTCGGTATTCCTTCGAGGCCAGGTAGCTCTGGAGCATATCCACGGACGAACGCAGCCCTCCTCCGAATGACGGGTCGCACAGCAGATCGACCACCGTCCGGGATGGATCGGTCACCTGCACCCGTGCGCGGTCGCGCCAAATTCCTTTCAACCCGAAGAACGCCCGGTCGCCGACCGTGCGGAGGCGGAAAGTGATGCTGCCGATCATCTCCTCCCGATGGCGAGGTCGGCGGGTAGTCGAGACGAGCACGGTGCGGAAGACCTGCTCGGTGAGCCCCCAGTGCTCCGCGGCGCTCCAGCCGCTGATGAAACAGGGGGCGAACGCGGCATCGGCGATGACCCAGGCGTCCTCTGGCACCGAGTCGGCCCGTTCGCTTTCCAGGGGGACGGGCACGTAGATCCCGCGCCGCACCCGCTGCAACCATCCCTGCGCCGCCCAACGCGCCAACCGCCGCGCCGCATCCTGGCGGGTGAGTCCCAGGACCTCGGCCGCCATCGCCGGGGTCACCGTTCCGGTGGCCTCTCTCAACAGCGCCGCGAGCTGGGCACGGGCGGCCTTTCCCAGGCCAGACAGGGCAGAACTACTATACGCCGAGCGCTTTTCTTCCATCGCGGTGGTAAGTACAGCGCTCACGGTGTACTTTGGCAAGACATCTACCCTCCGATCCCCCCGTCATCGCTTCTTCATTGCAACCCGTGACCCGCGCGACGCAGCCGTCGAAACCCGTGGTGTGCTACCTGGGAGGCCGGACCTCCGGAGAACCCCACGGTGGAAGCGTCGGTTCACCTTCCGGCGTCAGGGTAGTAGCTCTCCAGGCTGCCGAGGGACTGGCGCCCGATCAGCCTCACCCCGTGCCGCTGCGCAAGCGACTCCGCCTGGGCGGTGAACGCTGGGGCGTTGGTCACCACGACGAGGACCAGCCGCCCCTGGGCGCGACTCGCGTAGCGTGGCCGTGCGGCCACGACCTCTTCAATAGCGTGGTGGTCGCAGGCGTGGCCGCCCTGGGTGTGTTTGCACTGCAACAGCAGCGAGTGCGGATCCTCCGGTGAACGGCTGATCGCCAGGCCATCCGCTCCACCGTCCTGATAGGGGGTCATGTTGACGTCGTACCCGGCCTCCACGAGACGGCGAAGCACCCACCGCTCGAAGGCGATCGGTTCCATCTGATCGATGCGCCTCAGGAGCGAGGTGCCATCGTCCGCAGGGCCGCGCTCACGCACCTCTTCCACGGTCGAACGGAAGAGCGCATCGACGTCGCCGGCGCTGGCAGCAGTCGGCGCCAACACCCGTCGATTGAGGTCACGCTTGCGCGCCAGCAGGGCATCGAGCTTCACGTCGAAGCTGTGGTCGCCATAGGTCGGATGGCGTGCGATGGGGTAGTGGATGTGGACGGTGTGCTCCTGGCCGATGCGATAGATGCGGTCGGTGCATTGGTCCTCCACCGCCGGGTTCCACCACCGTGCCAGGTGGATCACGTGGCGGGCGGCGGTGAGGTTGAGCCCGACGCCGCCGGCTCGTGGGGAGAGGACCATCACGTCGAACCCACGCCGGTCCTGGAAGAGGTCGGCCCGCTCCTTGCGGACCTTGCCGGCGACGGCGCCGTTAATCACCAGCACGTCGCCGGGCAAGGGGTAGCGCTTGGCCAGGGCCTCGATGAGGAAGTCCTGCATCTCCCGGGCCTCCACGAAGATCAGCGCCTTCTCCCGCGCCAGCGCGATCTCATCGAGGATCCGGAAGGTCTCGGTAAGCCGAGCAGAGTCGAGGATGTAGCGCTCGATCGACTCCTGCCCCGGCGCGTAAGGGTGGAGGGAGATGCTGCGGATCCGGTGGAGCACCGTCAGGGCGCTCTCCCCCTCGCGGGCGGCAAGGACGGCCTCTTCGTAGGCCTCCGCCTGGACCGGCGGCATCTCCACCGGGTGGGTGTGGAGCACCTTGTCCGGCAGCCCCTCCAGGTGGTCCTCCTTGAGGCGGCGGAGCATGATCGCGGGTGCGGCCCCCTTCGTGAGTCTCTCGTGGAGGCTGCCGAGCTCGGATTCGTCGCTTTCTCGCTCGTAGTCGTGGCTGAACTCCTTCAGGGTCCCGAGCCAGCCGGGCTCCGCGCGATCGATGAGCGTCCAGATATCGGCGGGACGGTTCTCCACCGGGGTACCGGTCATGGTGATCGCGAAGTCGACGTTCATGGCGAGGGCGGCCTCGGTGAGCCGGATCCCGGGGTTCTTGATCTTCTGCGCCTCGTCGAAGACGGCGGCGCACCAGTGGACCCGGCCGAAGCTGTGCTGGTAGTCGCGCAAGGTCTCGTAGGTGGTGATGACCCACGCCGCGCCTCTCAGTGCCTCGATGTCGAGGGTCGGCAACCCGGCCCCGAGCTCGCCGCCATGCGGAGCGCTCGACCCGCCGGTGGTGCGGAGCCTCTTCAGACCGCCGCCGAATGCCTCGACCCCGTGGCCGCGTCCCGGCTCGTGGAGGTGTTTCTCGTGCTCGGCCTGCCAGTTTTGGAGAAGACCGGTCGGGGCGACCACGAGGAAGGGGCGGCGTGGCACCTCCGCGCGATCCATCGCCTCCTGGAGCCAGGCGAGAAAGGCGAGGGCCTCCACGGTCTTGCCCAGCCCCATGTCATCGGCGAGGAGCGCGCCATGGCTGCCGGCGCACCAGTGGGCCTGGAGCCAGCGCAACGCCTCCCTCTGGTGCGGCAGGAGGGTGGACTTGAGGAGGGCCGGGATACCGTCCGGTTGCCCCCGCCGCGGTCCCCTGTTCTTGTAGCGGAAGCGAGGCTCTTCGAGGTTGTCCGCGATCAGGAGAACGGTGGGCTCGGCCCCTTCCGGTCGCGTCTCCGGCCGCTCCCTCTTCTCTCCCGCCGGTTGGATCTCCGGCAGGAGCCGTTCGAGGGCGGCGACCGTTTCCTCCGTTACCGGGATCTTCGTATCGCCGAACGAGATCTCCGTCTCCCCCCGCGCGCGCCGCGCGGACAGAGTCGAGGAGCGAGCTCACCTCCTCCGCGGCAAGCCGTAGGGTCTGGTCGCCGACCTTGAGGCCGAACTCCTCGGGAGGGAGCCACGGCTCCTTTGCCCGCTTCACCCACGGCAGCACCTTCGGCACCCAGAGGCCGATCCCCTCCACCCGCTCGCTCAGCCCCTCGTCGTGGAAGACGGCGTCCAGCTCTACGTCGCCGGCGTCGCCCTCCGCCAGGGCGGCACGGAGATAGCCGGAGGCATTAAGCAGGAAGTCACGCCGCTCGGCCGGAGTCCCCTGCTGCGCGCGACGGACGGCACCCAGGCCGTGTTCCAACTCTGGGGTGAGCATCACGAAGGTCCCGGCCCCCGCGGCGTACCGGTGTTTGACCCGCGCGAGGCCACGAAACCGTTGCGCGAAGTCCCTCTGCCGCGCCGGCGGCAGGCACTCCTCGAAGCGGCGCTCCTCTTCCTGGTACTCGTTCAGGCCCACCACATGATGGCCCAACTGGGGGTCGAAGTCGGGCTCGCCCCGGTCGTTGATAAACGGCCGGAGGGTGAAGCAGGAGGCGACGGTGATGTGGAGGGAGCGGAGGTGGTCATCGACCAGCGCCCCTTCGGGGAGCAGCTCGTCGATCCTCCCCCAGGCCAGCATTCGTCCCTCCACCCCCGCACCTTCGTCTGGGAAGTGGTCGATCCGCTCGACGATGGTGTAGAGGGGATCGGGAAGGAGGTAGTCCACCCCTCCCACCCGCAGCCACGCCCCCCGGCGCTCGGGGGCGACGACCCGCCGGCCATCGCGATGCACAAACCCGCAGGCGATCTCGAAGTCGGCATCCACGATGGCGCCGGACCCTCGTAGTTCCAGGGAGAAGTCCGCCTGGAGCGGCAGCCCCAGGGAGCGGACCTCGTGGGGCGTGAGCCGCGCCACCTGGGGCCACGGCAGAAACAGGGTGTCCGCCGATCGCTCCTCGGCAACCCCGTCATCCCGCAGGCGGAGGAGAGGTCCGACGTGAACGGTGGTCCCCGGCGCCGCCTCGACCCGCTCGCACCGCGCCCAGTCGGCGACCGGGAGGGGGGCCCCACCGCCGGTCATGTGGAAGCTCAGCCCCTCATCACTCCGTTGGCAAACAAGCGTGGCGTTCAAGTGCGTCCCCTCCGACCCTACGGCATGTAGTCACTGGGCGAGACGCGGACCCACGTATTCCGGTAGATCCAGTCCGCGATCCGCCCCTGCCAGGTTCCCCGCTCGGTGCCGTGGTGGCGCTGTTTGAAATCGGGCCCATGCACCAGTTCATCCCTGGAGTACGACGGCCGGTACATGGCCGGTGCATCCCTGTTCCCCTCCAGCCAGAAACGACAGGTACCATTGTGGCTCCACTCGGCCACCGTCATTCGTCCCAAGCGCATCAACAAGACGGAGTGATTGCCCAGCACCCCGGGGCCAGACCGCAACTTCCCCACCGCCTTGTCGCCGTGCTCAAAGATCCTCCGAGCGATCTTGGCCGCCTCGGGACCGAGGACGATCCAGGTATCGGTGATGAGGTCGCGCTTCAGATAGGCGCGCCAGAACGCCTTGCGATACCGCCATTGGCGATCGAGGGCGGTCTTGTCGAGGAGGCGGAAGAAGTCGTCCAGGTCGAGCCGCACGAGCCACCGCCGCATGACGCTTCGGAGCCCATCGGGGACGTTGGCCCAGCCGGTGGCGTGGGGTAGGCGCGGGTCCCCCAGGCAGCGCAAGAAGAATGGCCGGAGGGTCGACTCGATCTCCACGGCAGGCCTTCGCTCCTCGAAGGGCGCCAGTAGCGCCTCGGCGGTGGCGATCCGCAGGGTCTCGAACCGCAGCCGGCCGTCGTGCTCGACCCAGGTGAGGGCACGCGCGAGTTTCGTGGAGGACAGCTCGCCGCGAGCGAGCCGGCCACCCAGCCAGCGAACAAAGAAGTCCGTGGCCTCCGCGAGGAACTTGCCGCCCTCCAGGCCGCCGGCCAATCCGGCGTCCGCGAGAAACTCCTCGGCCGGTCGTGGCGAGTCCCACCAGGCGGTCACCATCCTCGCCGGCCCATCCTCTTCCAAGAGCAGGAACTCGGTGCACCGCTCCCGCCACTGGTGCAGGCCAATGGCGTCGCTGCCCAGGACCTGCTCCCGCAAGAGGGCTCGCACCTGATCGAAGGTCGAAAGCTGGCGGGGATAGGCCGCGAGGTATTCGTACAGCAGGGCGACCACGGCACGGGAACGATGCCCCTGGGCCAGCCAGCCCCTGTAGTCCCGGAGCAACTCGCGATCGCCGCCCAGCCACGCCTGCTCCTGGCCATGGAAGAGGACCCACGGGAGGAGCCGCAGATCCCGCTTGGAGAGGCCGGCCAAGGAGCCGGACTCGCGCCACGTCTGCCTGATCCGCTCGGCAAGCTCGTCGAGATCCAGCCCCTGGGGCTGGCGAGGGTCGCCCTCTCCCAGGCGCTTCACCACCATGATCGCCGCCCGTTGCACGTGCACGGGTTGAAAATCGTCGCCGAGGTTCACCGGCCGCCAACCGACCTCCCGGCGGGCCTCGAGCCGCTCCCGGAAAGAGCCGCGTGGTGCCCCACCCTGGGTCACGGCCCATACCCCTCGCGCACGGCGCGGCGCGGCACGAGAGCGTCATCCGCTGGGACCGCGGTGGCTGCCCTCGTCTCGTGGGGGAGCTCCATCAGAAACCGCAGGTCGATCCGGCGATTCTCCTCAGCCGTGGGATCTTCACGGATAGCCAAGCGCGTCGAGCCATAGCCACTGGTGCTGAGCACCTGGAGGTTCTCGGTATTCCATAGCCCCTGCAGCGTCGGCTCGCACGCCTCCACCATACGTAGGATCTCCGCCGCCCGCATGGAGGAGAGTTCGAGATTGTCCAGAAAACGGTTGCCACGGCGAACAGGCAACTGGTCGGTGTGCCCCTCGATCAAGACGGTCTCGAGGTGCGCTGATTCCCGGTCACAGACGTATTTCTCCGACGACGCCAGGTTCTCGATGCAGTAATCCGGTCTATCTAATGCTCCCCAGGTATCCTCCGCGCCGCGGCTCGCCACGTAACACGGCAACACCTCTGACAAGACCCTCGCGAGCCTCCCGACGCGCGGCGCGTGATCTGGAATGGGTTGAGTACTACCGGACGGGAAATGGATCCCCTCTTCCGAGAGCCGTAGCACCCCTTGTTCCGGGATAATCTCGACGCGTACCCCAAACTTCTCCAATCGCTCCTTGATGTTGACCAGGAGGCGCTCACGTGTCTCCTTGGCAGAGTCGAGCTGCTGTGTCTTCTCCTTCAGCTCCTCGGTCTGCTTCCTCTGGGCCTCGGCCGTTTCTGCCAGGCGGAGGGCGAAGACGCACAGGGTGATGACGAAGATAAAGATCAGCCCCGACATGAGGTCGCTGACCGAGGCGAGGTAGCCCTCCCCATACTCTTCAGCCACCACCCCACGCCGGCGCCGCGGTGCCATCTCACCCCTTGGGGAGGCGGCCGAGGAGGTCTTCCAGGGCTGCGAGGGTATCACCCAGCTCGTGGGTCGCGGCCGCCAGATGCTGAACCGTTCCGGCGGTCTTCTGGTCGAGGTCGGTGACAAAGGTCTTCACCTGGTCCGTGTACCGGCCGAGCCCGTCGTCCATCTGCACGAAGACCTCTTGCAAGGAGCGGTCGAGCCCCTCGAACCGTTGTTGGTAGCCCTGCCAGGTGGAGGTGAGCACCTCCTGGTTCCGGCCCATCTGCTCGGTGGCCTGGGTGACCCGCTGCACCACGTCACCGCTCCCCGCCACCGCCTGCGTCACGCGGGCGCTCGCCGTCTTCACCTCCTCGGCCGCCGCCCGCATGGCGTCCGCGATCGCCCGGACCTGCTGGTGGGTGTTGCCGAGGCTCTGGGTCAGCTTATCGACCCGGTCGGTGTAGGTGCCTAGGTTGGCCAACAACGCCCGGCTGTGATTCAGCGTCTCCTCTAACTTCCCAACACCCCGCTCGAAACCCGACAGGGAGGCCGCGATCTTGGCCGCAGCCCCCCGACTGCTGTCGGCCAACTCTTGAGAGGCGTCGTGGACAGCGCCGCGCAACAGGTCCGCGGCGCCGGCACCCGCCACTCCAAGGTGGAGGGCAAGCTCCTCCGAGGAGTCGCGGATGGTTGTCCGCACGCTCTCCATCGCTTGTGAGAGGGCGCCGGTGGTGTTCGTCATCGACCCGGCGATCTTCCCCGCCGCCTGCGCACTCGTTGCCGTCAACTGCTGCGTTGCCGCGTCGATCGCACCGCGGAGGGTGTCGGCCACCTGAGTGCCGGCCGCGGTGAGCTGACCCGAGAGCCGCTGCGCCGACTCGGTCACCCCGCCGGTCACCTGCTCCATGGTCTGGGCGAGATCGCGCTGCATGGCGCCGGTCGCCGTACCCAGGACCCCCTCGATGGAGGTCACCATCGACCCCAGCCGTTCGGCTACCTCCTGGTTCGTCTCCCGCAGGGCGCGGACCGATGCGGTGAGGGTCGCGTCCAGGTCCCGCACGGTGGTGGACATGGACTCGAACTCGGTTCCCGTGCGCTCGGTGAGGGTCGCGGTGAACCGGCCGATCATCTCCTCGATGGCACGGGTGGCGTCCATGGACCGGTCGGCGCGCAACCCCTCCATCACCTCCACCATCCGTTCCAGGTAGGGGGCGAGGCGGGCGGCGACCCTCTCCTCCAGCGCTTGTTGGAGGGAGAAGACCAGATCGGTGTTGAAGCTCTGAAGCTGCTTCGTCTGCTCCTTGGCGAAGCGCAGGTGGTCGAGGGCGATCCGTTCGGTGGTCACCAATTGCAGGCGCTGCTCCAGCCCCGCGACCCACGTGCCAAGCGCGCCGTGCAGCCTGGCAACGAGACCGCGCTCGATCAGCAAGAAAAGCAGGGACAGAAAGATGCCGGCGATCGACGTCAAGAAGGCGAGCGACGCCCCGTGCAACAACCCCTCCAGTCCCTTCTGAATCTCCTCTGGGGTGCCGCTGGTCAGGTCGTGGCTCGCCACGGCGATGCCCGCGGCGAGGCCGACGAAGGTCCCGAGGATCCCCAACCCGGTCAGTTGACCGGGGACCGAGTTGAAGAAGCGGGTGTGGACCGCGGGCTGGATGACCGTCCCATCATTCAGGAAGTGGGCCACCTCCGTGGTGTTGCGGATCGGTGTCCCCTCCTCCCCCGGCCCGGGCAAGACCAGGCTCTCCACGAACTCGGACCAGACATGGGCGAGCCGCGGCTCGCCGCGAATCTGCCGGTCGTACCCCTCGAAGTCCCGTACGAACTCCTCTTCGCCATCGATCGTCCGGAGCGCGCCGGTCGCCCGGCGGAGGGCCCGCCGCATGGGTGCAACCCGCATCCCTAGCCGGACAACACACCCGAGAAAATAGAGAGAGATGACGGAACACCACCCGAGGGTGAACCGCGGGTCAAGCAGTGCTTTCCAAGGGATCGCGTCCAGGATCCGCTGCGCGTCCATCACTCCTCGCTACCCATGGCGCCGTCCGCCACCGGTCCGCCTACGCCACAGCCGTTCGCCCCGTGAATCTGCGCACACCGCCGTCCTCCCTTCGCCTCCACCGGATGAACCCCTCCGGCCGAGACGCTCCCCAGCATGCCAGACCGCAGAATGTTGGCGCCAGCTTGTCGGCGCCCTCTTCCGTCTCGCCGCCGCCATCGAGCGCCACGCCGCTACTGCCAAGGCCCACACCGACAAGCTCACCCAGGCGATCCTCGCCAAGGCCTTCCGCGGCGAGCTGGTCCCCACCGAGGTGGCGCTGGCGCGCCGCGAGGGGCGCCCTACGAATCCGCCGCAGAGCTGCTGGCGCGGATCCAGGCCGAGCGGCCCGCCTCACCCGCTCGCAGGCCTCGTCGGCGAGCGGGTTCACCACGACGCCGGGCACGGCAGGCCAAGCCATTGGCGCCGATTTCGAGGTAAGTCGGTCGCAAGCGACCCGCCTCTGGTTCGGTGCATCCGGAGAAGTCAGGGGCCCCGTAGGGTGCACTGTGCGCACCCTACGACTGGGGCCCGACGCCTTCGCCACCGGTCGATCCGCCCGAGGCCATTGTTGACCTCCGCGGCTCCAGTGGGGCCCATCACCGGATCACACTGTCATCTGGCAACGTCATGCCGCCCGGGCTGTTCGGCTCCGGCGACTGTGGACCATCTAGCCGATTGAACATACACCACTATGTTCATCGGCCGCCTCCTCCCCGCCGATCTGGAATTCGCTGTAGGTAGTAATGGAGCCCTCGTATCGACAATCATTCGCCAGCGGCGGCAGTGGCCGAGGAGGGTGTTGCAGATGCCGAAAACAACTCCCGATCCCAACGAAACGACCAAGAAGGCGCGGCGTTGGGCCGCGTCCCCCGAGGGACGGCGGGCGATGCGCCAGGCTCTCAGCAGTTCGAGAAAGACTGCGACGGCCCTGGAGAAGGCCCGCAAGGTCGATCCGGAGAGCGTTCACAAACCGTTCACCGTGTAAACACCGCTTGCCCTGAAACACGAAGATGGGCGAACGGTTCGACGTCTGTGAATACAGCATCGACCGCCTTCGCGATCTCATCGTCGAAAAATCCCGCAGTAGCGTCGAGGCCGTCGCGGGCAAGCTCCACTTGGTCTATTTCGACGAGTATTTCTCGGCCCTCGGTGCGAAGGCGATCGTTGTAGAGAACGACTACATCGATCGCGACTACGCCGGGGACCAAACCCTGCGTCAGATCCGGACGAATCCGCGCTGGCCACAAAAAAAACCGCTGATTCGCCAGGCGGGCTCAGCGATAGGCCTTTATGGGTTCTGCTGCCACTGGCAGAGAACTGCTCACAGCATCGGCGACAATCCCCGTGCCAGCAATCGACTTCAAGGGGGATCGACACTCCGGGACACATCGCGAACCACCTTCTTAAGGGGATCGCCTGATGTCGAAGTCAGCCATTGAGTGGACCGAGTCGACCTGGAACCCGCTGACTGGCTGCACCAAGGTCAGCCCGGGTTGCACCCACTGCTACGCCGAGCGGATGGCCAAGCGGCTGCAGGCCATGGGCCAGCCCAACTACGCCCGCGGCTTTGAGCTCGCGATGCACGAGCACGCCCTTGAACTGCCGCTCCGGTGGAAGAAGCCGCAGGTCGTGTTTGTAAACTCCATGAGTGACCTCTTCCACGAGCAGGTCCCCGAGGCGTTCATCCAGCGCGTGTTTGATGTGATGCGGCGGGCTCACTGGCACAACTTCCAGGTTCTCACCAAGCGAGCCGCGCGGCTGGAGCAGATGAGCCCGGCGATCGACTGGCCGGCGAACGTGTGGATGGGCGTGAGCGTGGAGACCCGGAAGTACGCATTCCGGATCGATCACCTACGAAGGACCGAGGCGTTTACCAAGTTCCTCTCACTGGAGCCCCTCCTCGGCCCCCTGCCCGACCTCGACCTGGAGGGCATCGACTGGGTGATCGTGGGCGGTGAGTCCGGCCCGCAAGCCCGCCCCATGCGGGAGTCATGGGTGGTCGATATTCGCAACCAGTGCCGGGATGCCGCGGTTCCCTTCTTCTTCAAACAATGGGGCGGCACGAACAAGAAGCGGGCTGGACGGCTCCTCGACGGGCAGAGCTGGGACGGGATGCCCGAGCGCTTTGAGAGGGGGGAGCGAGTTCAGCCTGGCCACCTCCCCATGGTGACGACAACGTGAGCGACCGAGGCAGATGGGGTTCTTAAGATTGCAACGTCGCCTCTTGGCCACTCGGTGTGCGCCCCATCCGCATCTGCCTCTGCGGCCTCCCTTGCGCAACATGTGCGGCAGGGCCGGCAGTCGGCCGCAAACCGCGAGGTCCATACCGAGCAGGTCGACCGCATCGTGGAGCAATCCGCTGGCCGCCAAGATACAGAAGGCGTCGGTGTCAAGCAGCAGCCGCATCGTGCTCCGGATCGCCGTACACGCAGCGGAGCAAAGCTCGGTCGCTCTCGGGCGCCGCTTGTAGGTCGACGTGGCGATCGAAGTGCTCGCGGAGCAGCCGCCTCGCGCCCGACGCTCTGTAGAGCGCCTTCACCGCCATCGATGCCTTGGCGTAGTCCCCCGTGCTCGCGGCCCACGCGAAGATGACGGCGCTGGCATCCGCGCCGGTACGCCGCTCGATCTCCGAGGCCCGGCTGGCGATCTCTTTGAAGCTTGCGCCTTCCACGGGCGGGGCCGAATCTCCGCCGACCAGGACGTGAGTGGCGAATCGATCTGCCTTACGTTCGATGTCGGTGTCGTCGAGGACCTCTTCCTCCTCGTCCACCACGGGTTGACCAGGCGCACAGTCTCCTGCCGAAATGTGGCCCACCTCGTGAGCAACGAGGAATGCGACGCGTCCCGGCTCGTCGTATCTGTGTCCGAGCAGGATCACGGGCCGGCCCTCCACGATGCAGGCCATCCCTTGAAAGCTGGGGGTGGGCAGGACGTCAATGGGGACCACCGGGATGCCGCGCAACCACAAGTCGTCGACGAGCACGGGGAGGTCCACTGCGGGATGCGGGCGTCGGATTTGCTCACGCCACGAAAGGCCCTCGGGCGGTGGGATCGCCGGACCGGCCGCAGGCGGCCGGAGGCTGCGCACCGCCGCCGCGCCGATCCGAAGAGCGGCGTGGATGGCGGGTGCGAGGCGGTCACGATCCACGTCCCGCACGCGGCGAAGCTGCGCCTCCGGGTAGGCTGGCGGCGCCAAGGGAGTCGTCGGGTGCTTCACTGCGGAGAGGGGACGCCCGAGAAACCGCGCCACCCGGATTTCGACCTCCGGCAGGAGTTCCGGGTCGTCTGTGCAGGTCTCGTCCCACCAGTCGGGAAGGATCGCCGGGCGCACGAACTCCTTCCCAAACCCGGCCCGGGACAAGCGACGCATCAGGGTCGTGAAGGTGTGCTCCACTAGCGCGGTACTCCCTCAGCCGAGCAAGCAACCATCCTCCAGCTTAGCCGCTCGCGGTAGGCCGCAGCCCCCACCGCTTCACGAGAGGCAAAGCTAGCACCACGCATCCGCAGCACCAAGCGGAAGGGGGGCAACGAAGCGAAGCCCTTCCGGCGACGGCGAGGAACAGGATCTGCGACGGAGTCTGTCCGTAATCTGGCAACAGTTACGCTACGAGCTGGACGGCCTTCGTCGGTCCTGGCTTGGGCTGGGGGCGCCGTGGGCTCGCTTGCACGAGCGGCGCGCGTCACAGCGACTCCAGCTCCTCGACGATGAAGTCGTCCCAGCTCAGGACGGTAACCTGCGTTGCGAGCAGGCGGCGGTGCTGCCGGTCGCCGAGGACAAAGACGGGGGTCTGCGGGTGGTCGGCGCGGAAGCTGGCCACCCCGTCCAGCCCCTCCTTGACGATGTTCCGGGAAGACTTGACCTCCACGGCGCACAGCACCTCACTGCCGCGGCAGATGAGGAGGTCCACCTCGGCTCCGTGGTGGGTGCGCCAGTAGTAGAGCTGGTAATCGAGTCGCCGGTAGTGGATGGCCGCGGCAATCTGGCCGACGACGAACTGCTCGAAGCGGCGGCCCCGCGTCTTCGGGTCCAGGCCGGCGCCGAGGGTGTGGGCGAGGGCGTTGGTGACGCCGGGGTCGAAAAAATAGTAGCGGGGGTGGGAGACCAGCCGTTTGCGCGGGCTACTGCGCCACGCCGGGAGCTGGGTGGCGAGGAAGGTGTCTTCGAGGATCTGGTAATACTGCTGCACCGTCTTCACCGAGACCGAGCACTCCCGCGCGACATTCGTGAAGTTGACGATCTCGCCGTCGTTGGCCGCGGCGATGTCCAGGAACTGGCTGAACGGCCCGATGTTGCGCACCAGCCCCTCGGCGGCCACCTCTTCTCGCAGGTAGGTCTCGGCGTAGGCGCGCAGGAACTCCCGCCAGTCCGGCTCGCCCCCCGTCCACACCGGCGGCAGGCAGCCGGCGCGCAGGGCGCGATCGAGGTCGAAGGCGTCGCCCAGCTCGGTGAAGGTCAGAGGGAAGAGGCGGTAGGTGTAGGCGCGCCCGGCCAGGAGGTTCGAGCCGCCCCGGCGCAGTTTGCGCGCGCTGGAGCCGGTGAGGATGAAGGTGATGCCGGTGGACTCGATGAGCCCGTGCACCTCGTCCAGGAGGGTGGGGATCTTCTGGACCTCGTCGATCACGCAGGTGAAATCCCCGTGGCGTTTGCGGTGCGCCTCGACCTCCTCCCGCAGCCGCCCGGGATTCTTGGCGTAGTTGAGAAAGCTTCGCTGGGGCAGGAGATCGACGTAGAGGTCGTCGGGCCCCAGGAGGGCGCGCACCAGGGTGCTCTTCCCGGTCTGCCGCGGCCCGAAGAGAAACCAGCTCTTCGCGGGGGCCGGCTGGAGGATGCGCGTAAACATCACTCCAGGAATGTACGGAATTTCTGGAGCGACAGCAACCGCGGGCCCAGGGGGGTTGTCGCACGTCCATGGCAGCCGCAGGGCTAACAGTCTGTCGGACTGGGGGTAGTGGGATTGGGGCCAGGCGGTTGGATTTGGGGCGGTCCCTCTGGGAGGCGGGTCGGGAGAGGACGGACGGGTTTCCCGGTGAGGGCGGGTCGGGCTTGGG
>Ga0326597_10001161_pt1 | contig 43419 bp, 39 predicted proteins | sample RVTome_12_FD_203789 | JGI IMG/M metagenome (GOLD analysis project Ga0326597, IMG submission 203789) | Soil microbial communities from uranium-contaminated site in the Upper Colorado River Basin, Wyoming, United States - RVT100D185 | ecosystem: Environmental > Terrestrial > Soil > Contaminated >...
GTGGGTGCTGCGCATCGCCTGGAACGTGTTCCGTGACCACCTCAAGCGCGAGCAGCGCCTGCCGCGCAGGGAACGCGCGGAGGAGCTGCTGCTGCGGGTCGAGGGGCGCGAGCCGGCGCCGGGCGAGTGCCTCGACGAGCCCGATGTGGAGGTCGATCGGCGCCTGGTCGAGCGCGGGGCCGTGCTGCGGCACATGGCTCGCGCCTTCGACGGGCTGCAGTGCGAGGACCGGCGCGTGCTGGGCGACTACTACTCTCGCGGCTCGTCGTGCGCCGCGACGGCCGAGCGTTTCGGGATCGCGCCCAACATGGTCAAGGTGCGCCTGTTCCGGGCGCGCAGGCGGTTGCGCGTCGCCGTCGAGCGCCGCCTGGCGCGCGAGCGCCTGGCGCGCCTGGCCCCGGTCGAGGTGCCGGGGTGATCCGCGTCGTTCTCGGGTTGACCCTCGCCCTGCTTCCGAACGGGGCCGCGGGCGCCGGCTCGCGCGACGTGCCGCGCATGGTGGACGCCGACGCTCAGCTCGCCCACGCGCTCGCGTGCAAGGGCGCGCTGCGCGGATTGGAAGGCGTCGAGCGAGAGCGCTCGCGCGCCGTGGCGGTCGAGGCCTACGGGGCCGTGGCGGCCTACTTTCCAAAGCGGCGTGCCCTGTGCGCCCAGGCCGCCTTCCGCGCCGGCGAGCTGCTGCGCGCCGGCGGCGATCCGCGCCGCGCGGCCGAGGCCTTCCTGCGCGCGATCGACCTGGGGCGCGGGACGCTCTTCCGGCCACGGGCGCGCATCGAGCTGGCCCACGTCCACCGGCGCGCGGGCCGCAGGCAGGCCGCGCTGGCGGAGTACGAGCGCGTCCTCTTCGATCCGGACGCGACGCCGCACCTGCGCGATCTCGCCACCTCGTGGGCCGCGCACGTGCAGTCCCAGCTCGGGCGCGAGTCCGACGCGCGCCGGTTGTGGGAGCGCGTGGCGCGCGCGGGCGAGGACCCGCTCGACCAGGTGCGCGCCTTCGACCGCTGGGCGCTCTCGCTGGTCGCAGGGGGCGAGCTGGAGGCCGCCGCCGGGGTGCTCGAGCTCTGCCGCACGCGGCTGCGCGACCGCGCGCTCGAGCAGACCGCGCTGGGCGAGCGCCTGCGCGACGCCCTCGAGCGCATGCGCTCGGTCGGGCCCCTGGCGCGGGCGATACGGTCTCGCCGTCAGCTGCCGATGCCGAAGTAGTCGAAGCCGAGCTTCTCCAGCACCGCGCGCGAGTAGATGTTGCGGCCGTCGAAGACGACCGGGTTCTTCAGCGCGCCGCGCACGGCCTCGAAGTCCGGCCGGCGAAACTCGTTCCACTCCGTGACGACCACCAGCCCGTCGGCGCCTTCGAGGGCGTCCATCGGCTTGTCGGCGTAGGCGATGCGGTCGCCGAGGTAGTGCCGCTTCGACTCGCCGACCGCCTCGGGGTCGAAGGCCGTCACCTTCGCGCCGGCGGCGAGCAGGGCCTCGATCAGGACCACGGACGGGGCTTCGCGCATGTCGTCCGTGTTGGGCTTGAAGGCCAGGCCCCAGACGGCGAAGTGGCGCCCCTGCAGGTCGCCGTCGTAGTAGGCCGCGATCTTCTCGAACAGGATCCGCTTCTGCGCCTCGTTCACCTTCTCGACGGCCTCGAGGATCTTGAACTCGTAGCCCGCCTCCTGCGCCGTGCGCACGATGGCCTGTACGTCCTTGGGAAAGCAGGAGCCGCCGTACCCGCAGCCGGCGAACAGGAAGCGAGAGCCGATGCGCGCGTCCGTGCCGATGCCCTTGCGCACTTGATTGAAGTTGGCGCCGACGCGCGAGCAGATGTTCGCGATCTCGTTCATGAACGAGATGCGCGTCGCCAGCATGGCGTTGGCCGCGTACTTGGTCAGCTCGGCCGACTCGATGTCCATGTGCAGGATCGGGTTCCCGGTGCGCACGAAGGGCGCATAGAGCTCGTCCATGATCTCGGCCGCGCGCGGGCTGTCGCTGCCGATGACGACGCGATCGGGCTTGAGGAAGTCGTCGATCGCCGCGCCTTCCTTCAGGAACTCGGGATTGCTGACGACGTCGAAGTCGCAGCGCGTGTGCTCCCGCACGCGCTCACTCACCAGGCGCGCCGTGCCGACCGGAACCGTCGACTTGTCGGCGATGACGGTGTAGTCGGTCATGGTCCTGGCGATGCTCTCGGCCGCGGCCAGCACGTGCGTGAGGTCGGCGCCGCCATCCTCCCCGGACGGCGTGCCGACGGCGATGAAGACGACCTGGGCGCGGTCGATGCCCTCCTCGTAGCTCGTCGTGAAGGCGAGCCGTCCGTCGTGCACGTTGCGGCGCAGGAGCTCCTCGAGGCCCGGCTCGTAGATCGGCACGATCCCGTCCCGCAGCCGGTCGATCTTGTCCGCGTCGACGTCGATGCAGACCACGTTGTTGCCGCTCTCGGCCAGGCACGTTCCCGCCACGAGTCCGACGTATCCGGTTCCGACGACAGCGATGCGCATGATGGTGGCGGTGCAACGGGGCGGGGGGGAGCGGGCAGGCCCGCGCCGTCGGGCGGCTCAGGGCGCGCTCGCCCTCCGGGCTCGCTATCCGCTGGCCGGGGCGGCACTCCCCTCTGGATCCTGCGGCGCGACCGGGTCGCTCCGATTGCCGCAGGAAGGTCGCGCAGGATACCGTGTCGCCGAGCATCTGGAACGGGCGATTAACTCAGCGGCAAGAGTGCCTCCCTTACAAGGAGGAAGTCGGGGGTTCGAATCCCTCATCGCCCACCAGGGGTCCTTCCGCCGCGGTCGGGGCGGCCTCGGCCTCGACCAGGAAGGCCCGGTGCCCGTCCTCCAGGCGCGTCACCACCAGGGTCCCGCGCCGCGCCCCGCGACCGCGCAGGCGCGCCGCGAGCTCCTCGGGCCGCTCGGGGTGACCGCGCCTCCTCACCTCCAGCTCCCCGACGTCGTGCCGGGCGAGCAGGCGCCGCACCCGGCGCGGGTCGAGCCGCTCGACCCCGAGCACCCTCCAGACCGTCAGGAAGGGTGATTTCGGCCGTTGCGGGCCCCCGAGGTAGGCGATGCGCGCGGCCAGGGGGCGCAGCCCGCTGCGCGCCGCCAGCAGGCCCAGGAGCCCCGAGCGGATCACCGCCGCGGCCGGCTCGGCCAGCCAGGCGCAGCGCTCGGCCTCGGCCGGGGCCCAGGCCAGGACCCGCTCCGGCCGGCCCGAGATGTGCGCTCCGGCCTCCACCAGGGTCGCCTCGCGCTCCGCCTCGCCGGCCTCGCAGCCGGCCAGAACGCCGGTCCAGAGGCCGACCTCGCACAGCTCGCCGCGGCTCTCGACCCACTGCCAGCGTGCCGGGAGCCCGGCCGGGAGCCAGCCGGCGGCCCGCTCCGGGTCGAAGGCCGGCGCCAGCTTCAGGCAGGCCCCCGCGTGACGGTGCGCGAGGGCGAGCGCGTCGTCCAGGGTCGGCGACCAGGCCGCGGGGTCGAGCGTGCGCCGCCCACCGGAGCGACGGTCGGGATCGACCACCACCAGGTCGGCGCGCACGGCCGGTCGCTCGGCCTCGGCCACGAGCACGCGCGCAGGCAGCCCCATCGCGCGCAGGTTCTCGCGCGCGCAGGCGGCGAGCAGCGCGTCGCGGTCGCAGGACACCGTCGCGAGTCCCGCGCGCGCCAAGGCGACGCTGTCGGCGCCGATGCCGCAGGTCACGTCCGCAACTCGTGCGCCGCTCGCGCGGGCCGCCACGCGCGCCGCTCGCGCGTTCGCCACGGCCTCCGCGCTCGCCTGCTCGAGCCCCTTGCGCGTGAGGAAGGGCAGGTCGAAGCGCGGGAACTTCTTCTTCGAGCGAGCGCGCAGCGCGTGCAGCTCCGCCGCGCGTCGCGCGAGCGGCCCGGGAAGTCGCGCGCGCAGAAGGTCCGCGACTTGCAGCGGATCGTCCAGTCTCGAAAGACCCGCCATGGCGGCGCGCACCGCGTCGCCGAAGATGGGGTCTCTACCCGATTCCGATTCGGGTCCCACCATCGAGAATTCCTTTGGCGATGCGCGCTGCCCGAAAGTAGCTTCGTTCCCGCTGGCGGGATTGCGCACGTTGCCCACCTTCGGGGGATCCGGTTCCGGCGCTCCCCCGGCGGTCGTTCTGGAAGAAGGGGAGGAGATGCATGAGCCGTATCCTCGTGATCGATGACGACCCGGGCAACCGGCTCATCATCAAGAGCAGGCTGAGCGACCTCGGCTTCGAGGTGCTGCTCGGCGAGACCGGCGCGAGCGGACTGATGGAGGCGCGCGGCGCCGCGGCGGACCTCGTCCTGGTGGCGGCCGGCCTCGGATCGGGGATCGAGGCGCCGGAGGTCTGCCGCCGGCTCAAGGCCATCCCGGAGACGGGTGGGGTCCCGGCCCTGATCTACAGCAACCTGCCCGCCGGGCAGGAGGAACTGTCGCGCGCCTACGAGGCCGGCTGCGACGGCTTCGTGGCCAAGCACGAGCTGCCCGTGCTCGACCAGGTCGTGCGCGTGCACCTGCGCGCCAAGGCCGTCCTGGACGACCTGACCGACCAGAACCGCGTGCTCGAGCAGCAGTGGCGGCGGTTGCGCGAGGAGCACCAGCGCAAGGCCGACCGCGAGACCTCACTGCGCGAGAGCGGCGAGCATTCGCTGGTGTTCCGCGAGCTGGCCGCCGGCCGCCCCGACGGCGTCCTGCTGGTCGATGCCGAGGGTTTCGTGCGCCAGGCCGATCGCGGCGCGTGCACCTTCTTCGGCAACCGCGTCGAGGGCCGGAACCTGGGCAGCATGGCACCGGCGAGCGGGCTCGAGGCCTTCGTGCGCGACGCCCACAGCGAGCCGCGCGAGGGCTTCCGCTTCGACCTGTCGGCCATCGGCGGTCGCACGGCGCGCTCGTTGACGGCGTCGGTGATCCCGCTCGTGTCGACTCCCGGCGAGGGCGGCCGCGTCCTGAAGGTCGTGCTGCTCCTGGACGCCGGCAAGCGGCGCATCGCGGCCGAGATGCTGCGGGTGGCCGAACCGGGCATCTCGCGCGAGCAGCTCGGCACGTTGTTGGACGCGGCCCGGCGCGTGTACGGGGCCCACTCGATCGTCGGAGCGAGCGCGTGCGCGCAGGCGGCGCGCGAGCGCCTGGCCGGCTTCGCCAAGAGCCGCGCACCCGTGCTCCTGCTCGGTGAGAAGGGCACGGGGAAGGTCCACGTCGCGCGCACGCTGCACTACGGCGGGCCGTTCTCGGGCGGGTTCCTGGCGTTGCGCTGCTCGGGCTTGGAGCCGGCCAGTCTCGAGCGCGAGCTGTTCGGCTACGTCGAGGGCGCCTTCAAGGACGCCCGCTCCGATCGACCGGGCCTGTTCCAGCGCGCGGTGGACGGGACGGTGCTCCTGGAGGAAGTGGGCGACCTGCCCCTACCCCTGCAGGAACGGCTGCTGCGCCTGCTCGCCGAGGGTCTCGTGGCTCGCGTCGGCACCGAGCGCGAGGAGAGCGTCGACGTGCGCGTCATCGCCTCGAGTTGCCGGCCGCTCGACGGGCCGGTCAAGGAGGGGCGCTTCGTGAAGGCGTTGTGGGAGCTCTTGCGCGACAACCGCATCGAGCTGCTGCCGCTGTGCGAGCGCAGCGAGGACATCATCCCGCTGGCGGCGCACTTCGTGGCCGTGTACGGGGCCGCCACCGGCGTGCGCGAGATCCACGACGACGCGGTCGAGTTCCTGCTCCAGTACGAATGGCCCGGGAACGTGGGCGAGCTGGAGGACAGCATCCGGCACGCCTGCGCCCGCGCCGTCGACGGGGCGATCCTGGCCGAGCACCTGCCCCAGGGGGTGCGCGACTCGTCCCGGGGCCTGCCGCCGCACGAGATGATCCCGGCCACGCCGCGCGAGCGCGAGAGGGGCCTGCCCGCGCCGTCGGGTGCGGCCCTGGTGGGCGCCGCGATCGGCGCCGGGAACGCGCGGCGCAGGCACATGTGGGACATCACCGACGAGGACCCGATCAGCCTCGAGCACTACGAGATGAAGGCCCTCATGCGCGCGCTCGAGTTCGTCGGTGGCGACAAGCTCGCGGCCGCCCGCCTCCTGAACGTCGGCAAGAGCACCCTGTACCGCAAGCTGAAGCGCTTCGACCTCAAGTAGCGCCGCGAGGAGATCGCCGAGCCCGCGCGAGGCCGAGGTCTACTGCAGCGATAGCGCGGCCTCGGCGCTGGCCATCGCGTAGCGCTGCGTCCCTTTCGCGCCGGGATTGCGCAGGACCGCGTGCAGGGTCACGGGACCCTCCCGCGCCGGGAGGCGCGCCCGGATCAGCTCGATCGGGCGTTCGCCGGTCGGGACCACGAGCAGGTCCGTGCGCGCCTGCACGGCCGCCGCCTGCACGAAGCGACCGGTCGGGTCCAGGAAACGCTGCGCTCCGTCGCCGGCGGCCTCCCACACCAGCAGCGTGGCGAGCTGCTCGTGGCCGTGGTGGCTCAGGAGCACGGCGAGCTCCTCGCCGTCGACGACGAGTTCCACCACCGGAGCCAGGCCCAGCGCGCGGCGCCGCAGCAGGAACGCCGGCTCGCGCGAGCGCTGGCGCTTTCCCTCGCGCCGCGCGCCGCCGGACAGCGGCACCGCGATCAGCTCGTACTCGCCGAGCGCCGCCGCGAGCTGCGCCGCGCGGCTTTCGCTCGGCTGACGGTCGTCGAGCTCGTGGATCCAGGTCGAGGCCAGGTCCTGCTCCGAGGGCGTGCGCGCCGGTGGCTCGAGGAAGGGCACGACGTAGTCCGGTCGCCGCTCGAGCGCCCGCAGGACGTCGACCCGGTGCCGGCCGGACCACGGCCTCTGCCGCTCGCCGGGCGCGCCTGGGTCGGTGCGGCCCTGCAGGTCGAGCACCGACAGCCGCGACAGGTACGCGATCGAGCCCGGCCACGGCGTCAGCACGCTGTGGGCCGGGTCGAGGTTCTCGCGCATGAAGATGCCGATGTGGCGCAAGGTGCGCGTGCGCTCGATCTCCTCCTCGAGCCCGGCCCGCCCCAGCCGGTCCGCGTAGCCGTAGCGCGGCGGGAAGCGCGGCTCCATGAGCGCCGCCTGCAGCTCGCCCAGCGGGATCGGTCCCATGTCGGCCGGCCCGCGGCTGGCCAGGGCGCTCATCGACACCGCGCCCAGGAAGCCCGCCCAGGCCACCCCGCGCACCCAGCGGCGCGTGCTGTTGAGGGCCGTGATCATGCCCTCCTGCGCCGCGATCAGCCCCAGCGGCAGGGCCGGCAGGATCGAGATGGAGAAGGGCATCGTGCCGCCGCCCTGGGCCACGATCAGGGCCGACCAGAGGACGAACAGCAGCAGCGCGCGCGCTCCGGTGGGGGAGAGCCGGCCGCGCAGCAAGTACCAGATCGCGTAGGCGACCAGGGCCGGGCTGGCGGCGGTCACGAAGAAGTCGGCCAGGTAGGCGAGCCCCCCCGCCAGCTCGCCCTCGTCGAGCGTCGCCAGCGCCTGGGAGTACGCCGACAGCGCGTGCCCGGTGTGCTCCAGGCGCCAGAGCGCGACCAGCACGAAGGCCGCGCCGGGTGCGATGAAGGCCGTGAGCTCGCGCCGCAGGTCGGCCTGGCGCACGGCCTGGAGCGCGCGCAGGGCGAACATCGCCGCAGCGAACAGCCAGCCCTCCGGGCGCGTCAGGCCGCACAGCACCAGGGCCAGCGCGAGCGGCGTGCTCCAGCGCCGCTCGAAGGCCAGGAAGGCGGTCGTCGCGCAACACATCAAGAGCGCCGTCTCCGTCCCGCTGACCGCCGCCGCCGCGACACAGCCGCTGATGGCGAGCAGGAACGGCGCGATCAGGCTGGCGATGCGATCGGGGTGGAAGCGCGACGCGAGGACCAGCGTCGACATCGCCGCGGCCATGCCGAGCATCTGCGTGAACAGGTTGATCGGCACCCACCAGACGTACTCCGCCGCGGCGCACACGGCGATCCACAGGAGCGACGGGTAGCTGTCGAAGGCGTCCAGGCCCTGGACCCACGAGAGCGTGCCCTCGTGCGCCACGTTCTGCCCGATGCGGAAGGCGACGTAGGCCAGGTCGTAGGGCGGCGCCAGGGTGGCCGAGCCGTCGGTGTGGATCGCCAGGCTGTGCGCCACGAGCACGGCCAGGGCCACGAAGAGGGCGATGCTACGGTTCATCGGCAGGCGAGGCGGCGCCTCGACCGGGGGAGTGCGGCCCGGAGGGTGTCAGACGTCGCTCTCGATTTCGAGCCTCTCTGTCTCCCGCAGCGCCCGCCCCACCAGTCCCTCGACATCCATCCGCGCCTCGGCCTCCTCGCAGGCGTCCAGGCGCCCGTGGAGAATCGGCCGGCGGGGCATGAAGACCGTGCAGCAATCGGGCTCCGGGCGGCAGGAGATCTCGAAGGTACCGATGCGGCGCGCGAGCTCGATCGCCTCCTCCTTGTCGGCCCCGAGCAACGGCCGCAGCACCAGCAGGTCGGCCGCCGCGCCGATGCACGTCATGTTCTCGATCGTCTGGCTGGCGACCTGCCCCAGGCTCTCGCCGGTGATCAGCGCCTTGCAGCGCCGCCGCGCGGCCAGGCGCGAGGCGATGCGCGCCATCTGCCGCCGGTACAGCACGGTGCGGTAGGGCTCGGGCGCGCTGTCCCGGATGGTGGTCTGGATCTCCGTGAACGGCACGACGTGGAGCACGCTGCGCGGCTGGTAGCGCGCCAGGACGCGCACGAGGTCGGCGACCTTCTTGCTCGAGCCCTGGCCGATGTACGGGGGCGAGTGGAAGGAGACGTACGACACCAGGCAGCCGCGCTTCATGGCCAGCCAGGCGGCCACCGGCGAGTCGATGCCGCCCGAGAGCAGGCACAAGGCGCGCCCGAGGGTGCCGGCCGGCAGGCCGCCGGGGCCGGAGATGCGCCGCACGAAGACGTAGGCGCGCTCGGGCCGGACCTCGATGCCCAGCGTCAGCTCCGGGTCGCTCAAGCGCACGCGCAGGTGGTCGAGCCCCGGCATGACGCGCTCGGCGACGAAGCGGTCGAGGTCCATCGAGCGCAGCGGGAAGCCCTTGTCGGCCCGCGCGCTGCGCACCCGGAACGTGATCTCGCGCCCGCGCGGGAGCTCGTTCAGGGCATCCTCGAGCACCGGCCGCGCGAGCCGCGCGATCGCCTCCGGCTCGGCCGCGCAGCCCCAGGCCGGCGAGATGCTCTTGATGCCGAAGACGTCCCGCAGGCGCAGCGCGACCTCCAGCACGCGCGCTTCGGGCAGGACCGCCAGGCGGCCTCGCCGGCGCTCGACGTGCACGGTGCTGACGCGCTTGGTCGCGGCGTGGATGTTGCGGATCAGCGCGTGCTCGAAGGAGCCGCGGTTCTTGCCTTTCAGGGCGATCTCGCCGTAGCGCACGAGCACCATCTCGGGCGCTCCGATCATGGACGGGGCGCTCACGGCCGCGGCGCCTCCAGCTCGCGCTCGACGGCCTCCAGCACGCGCAACGCCGCCCCGATCTCGTCCAGCGTGGTCGTGCCGGCGAACGAGAAGCGCAGCACGCGCCGCGCCTGGTCGTCGTCGAGCCCCGCGGCGGAGAGCGCCGGGCTGATCCCGCCCTTGCGCGCCTGGCAGGCGCTGCCGGCGCTGACCGCCAGGCCGCGCGCGTCGAGGTGGTGCAGGCGCACCTCGGCCGGCACGCCGCGAAAGAGGACCGGCACGATGCCCGGCACGCGCTCGGGGCCGATCGCGAGCACGCGCGCCGAGGGCAGGCGCCCGAGGCCCGCGACGAAGGCCCGCCTCAGCTCCTCGAGGTGGGCGCGCGCGGGCTCGCGCCGCTCCTCGGCCAGCTCGGCGGCGCGGCCGAAGCCGACGATCGCGGCCACGTTCTCCGTGCCCGCGCGCAGGCCCGACTCCTGGCCCCCGCCGTGGATCAGCGCGCGCAACGACAGCTCGCGCGCCGTGACCAGCGCCCCGGCTCCCTTGGGCCCGTGCACCTTGTGGGCGCTCAGGGTCAGGGCGTCGGCGCCGAGCGCGGCCAGCGACAGCTCGAGCTTGCCGAGCGCCTGGACCGCGTCCACGACGAGCACCGCCTGCGGCGCGCGCGCCCGCACGAGGCGCGCTACGGCGGCGACGGGGAAGACGTTGCCGAGCTCGTTGCCGACCAGCATCTGCGCCACGAGCACCGTGTCCGCGCGCAGCAGCGCGGCGAGGTGCTCGAGGTCGAGCGCTCCGCCGGCGTCGAGCCGCGCCGTCTCCAGCTCGAAGCCCTCCGCGCGCAGGGCTTCGGCCGCGCCGCGCACGGCGGCGTGCTCGGTCGGGCCGAGCACGACGTGCCGGCCGCGCCGCGCGCGGGCGCGCGCCGGGCCGAGCACGGCCAGGTTGTCCGCCTCGGTGCCGCCGGAGGTGAACACGACGCGCTCGGGGCTCGCGCCGGCGGCGCGCGCCACCCGCGCCCGGGCCCGATCGAGCGCCTCGCGCGCCGCCACGCCGGCGCGGTGCAGCGAGGAGGGGTTGGCCGGGGTGTCGCCCAGCCAGGGCTCCATCGCCGCCCGCACCTCCGGGTCGAGCGCGGTCGTGGCGGCGTGGTCGAGGTAGATGGAGGCCATGGTCGGGCGCCGCCGGGCGGCGGAACGCAGATCCTACCGCTCCGCGCGGCGCTGCCGCTCGCCGCGCACGCCGAGGCTACGGCGGGAGTCGATCTAGCAAGTCGCGCTGCTCCGCCGTCAGCCCGGCTGCGAGCGTCGGATCGATCTCGAGCAGTGCCTGCACGTCGGCGAGGTCTTGGAGCCGCTTCGATCGCCGGCGCGCGGGATCCGTCCCCGCTCGCAGCTTCTCTCGCAGGAGATCCGCGCGCCCGATGACCCGCAGGGGTACTCCTTCCAGATCGATCACTACCGCCCGCTCGATGGCCCCCGACAACACCGGGTCGTCGGTGAACTGCAGCGGCGTCCCGCCGGGGCCTACCCAGTTCTCGGAATGCTCGAAGCGCCCGGTCTCCCGGAAGCCGGCGGCCTCGAGCTGTGCTCGCGGGATCAGCCCGCGCTGCGGGACGGCGAGATCGATGTCGAGCGTGGTGCGCGGCTCGTCCTGGTGCACCTGCAGCGCCACCCCGCCGATCACGGCGTACGGCACGGCCGCGTCGGCCAGGACCTTGGCGAGGGACAGCAAGGCCGGGCGTTTCGACTGCTCCATCTCACCCTTCAAGAGATGCCATTGCCGATCCAGGAGGTATCCGATCTCGAGGCGACGCGTCATCGCTGGGCCATCGTAGCACGGTGGGACACTACCATTGCCGCCCGCGCGCCCGGGGGCGTGCGCGGTCGTCTCGTCGCGGCGCTACTGCTCGCCGCGCAGATCGAGCGGCGGCAGGTCGAGGCCGAGGGTCGTCCCGGCGCCGACCTCGACCACGCGGCTGACCTCGGCCGCGCCGGCGCGCACCGTGACGCGGTAGGCGCCCGGCGGCAGGTCGCGCATCCGGAACGAGCCGTCCGCGCCCGAGCGTGCCGGCGGCCAGACGCGGCGCTCGTCGTCCCGCGGCCGCACGAGGATGAGGGCTCCTTGCACCGGCGCGCCGCCGAGGTCGGTCAGGATCGCGCGGACGTCGCCCGCCGCTATCGAGAGCTCCAGCCGGCGCTCTGCCGCGCCGCGGGCGTGGGTCAGGTCGCGCCGCTCGGGCGCCAGCAGGTCGGGCCATGTCCCGCCCGCGGCCCAGGGCGGCAGCACGTGCAGGCGGTAGTCGCCGAGTATCAGGTCGGAGAGCTCGAAGCCGCGGTCGGCGCCGATCGTCGCGCGGCGCGGCACCGGCGCGCCGAAGGCGTCGGGCGGGCGCGCGGGCTCGAGCCACAGCTCGTAGCCCAGGAGGCCCTGGCCGGGGATGGCCGGCACGACCGCGCCGCGCAGCGTCTCGCGCTCGATCGGCGGCAGGCCGGGCGCCGGGCCGAAGGGGTGCTCGAGGCCCAGGGAGAGCCCGCCGTCGGGCGCGACGACCCCGAAGTCCTGCGGCTGGAACTTGCGCGCGAGGACCGAGAGGGCGTGCGCTCCGGCCGGCACGCCGTCGAGCGCGAAGCGCCCGTGCTCGTCGCTGTACATCCACAGCGGCTCTTCCCCCAGCTCGAGGAACACGAGCGCCTCGGCGACGGGGGCGCCGCTCGCCGCGTCGTGCACCTCGCCGGAGAGGGCCGAGTCGCCGGCGGCCACGTCGAAGCGCGGCAGGTTGACCGCGGGCGGCTCGGAGAACGGCTGCAGCGAAAGCCCGGGCCGCTGGCAGGCGCGCAGGCCGAGCGCGACCACGAGCCAGCCGACGCCCAGCAACGGGAGGAAGAGGCCGAGCTTCTTCACCGCGCGCAAGGTAGCGGGCCCGCCCGCCGCCCTCCAGCCCGGCGCGACCCGCGGCGCCCGGGGGCGCGGTCCCGTGGATGCGCCCCGATCCCTCCCCGAGGCGGATTGATGAGGCCGGTGGCGCGTGCCTATACTGCCGGGCTCTGCGCTGCCCCCGCACACGCCCGAACCCGGCCCAGCGAGCCTCCACCCACGACCGTGAGAACCCCCTTCCTGGCCGGCAACTGGAAGATGAACCTCGACCGCCGCGCGGCGCTCGAGCTGGTGGGCGCCCTGCGCGAGCACGTCGGCGACCGGCGCGACGTGGACGTGGCCGTCTTCCCGCCCTTCGTGTACCTGGACGAGGTCGCGCGGGCGCTCTCCGGCTCGCCCATCCGGGTCGGCGGGCAGAACTGCTGCGACGAGGAGCGTGGGGCCTTCACGGGCGAGATCAGCGCCGCCATGCTGGCCGACGTCGGGGCCGAGCTGGTGATCGCGGGCCACTCCGAGCGCCGCCACGTCTACGGCGAGCCCGACGCGCTGGTGGGCCGCAAGGTCCGGACGGCGCTGGGGCACGGGCTCGACGTCATCCTGTGCGTGGGCGAGACGCTCGAGGAGCGCCGGGACGGCCGCACCGAGGAGGTCGTCGGCCGCCAGCTCCGGGCCGGCCTCGATGGCGTCGACCAGGACGCCGTGGGGCGCGTCACGATCGCCTACGAGCCGGTGTGGGCCATCGGCACCGGACTCAACGCCACGCCCGGCCAGGCCGGCGAGGCGCACGGCTACCTGCGCGGCCTGCTCTCCGGCCTGTACTCCGAATCCGTCGCCCGGGCGGCTCGCATCCAGTACGGTGGTAGCGTCAAGCCGGAGAACGTCGGCGAGCTGATGGCCGTGCCCGACGTCGACGGCGCCCTGGTGGGGGGCGCGTCCTTGACCCCCGAGAGCTTCATCCCCATCGTCGAGCTCGGCCGCGCCGGACGAGCCGGCAGCCGGACAGGAATCGGAATGGACGACTAGCAGCCATGGGCCTCCTCATCACCCTCTTCTACATCGTGTTCGTGCTCGCCGCGATCGTGCTGGTCGTCGTCATCCTCCTGCAGGAGGGCAAGGGCGGCGGCTTCGGCGAGGCGCTCGGGCAGGCCGGCCAGCAGACCTTCGGCGTGAAGGCCAAGGGCATCCAGACCTTCACCGGCATCGCCGCCGGCGTGTTCCTCGTCAGCGCGCTCCTGATCCACGTCTTCAACCGCATCGGCATGCACTCCTCCGTGTTCCCCAGCGGCGGCGGCGAAAGCGGCGCGCCGCAGGTGCCGGGCGAGGGAAGGTAGGCGCGGGCCGTGCAGGCGTCGCGCGTGCTCGAGCTCCCGCGCGAGTCCGGGGGCTCGTTCGGGAGCCGGCGCCCGCCTGCCGGGGAGGACGGTTCTTGATCCTCTCGATGACGGGCTTCGGCCAGGCCGAGGCCGAGGCGGGGAACCTGGCCGTGCGCGTCGAGATCCGCTCCGTCAACCACCGCTTCCTGCATGTGCGCCACCGCTTTCCGCCCGAGCTCGGTGCGCTCGAGCCGCAGGTCGAGGCGCTGCTGCGCAAGAAGGTCGCGCGCGGGGCGATCTCGATCAGCGTGAACCTGGAGCGCGCGGCCACGCCGGGCGAGGTCTTCCTGAACGTGGACGTGGCCCGGCGCTACAAGAGCCTGCTGGTGCGCGCGGCGAGCGACCTGGGCGTCGCGAACGACCTCGCGCTCTCGTCGCTGGTCCAACTGCCCGGCGTGCTCGGCACGCAGTCCGACGAGGAGCGACACCGGCGCGAGGCGCGCGCGGTGCTGCGCGCCTGCGAGGACGCGATCGCGGCGCTGATCGAGTCGCGCGCCGTCGAGGGCCGCAGCCTGCAGGCCGACCTGGCGAAGCACGCCGCCGCCGTCGCGCGCCTGGTCGCGCGCATCGAGAAGCGCATTCCGCGGGTGGTGCGCGGCCACATGCAGGCCCTGCTGCGGCGGATCGAGGAGCTGCTGGGCGCGGCGGGCTCCCTCGCCAACGGCGACAAGGTCGCGCGCAACGACCTGGCGCGCGAGCTGGCGCTGATCGCCGACCGCAACGACGTCAGCGAGGAGGTCGCGCGCCTGAAGAGCCACCTCGACCAGTTGCGCGGGACCCTCGCGGTGGGCGGCGCGGTCGGGCGCCGGCTCGACTTCCTGGTCCAGGAGCTGAACCGCGAGGCGAACACGATCGGCTCCAAGTGCAACGACTCTGCCGTCGCGCACTCGGTCGTCGAGCTCAAGACCCACATCGAGCGGGTGCGCGAGCAGGTCCAGAACGTCGAGTAGGCCCCGTGGACGCGCAGGGCAGGATGGTGATCGTCTCCGGACCCTCGGGCTCGGGCAAGAGCTCGATCGTGCGCCGGCTGGTGCGCGACCCACGCGTCGTGTTCTCGGTCTCGGCCACCACGCGCCCGCCGCGCGCGGGCGAGGTCGACGGCCGCGACTACGTCTTCCTCACGCCGCAGGAGTTCGCCCGGCGCCGCCGGCGCGGCGAGTTCCTCGAGCAGGCCGAAGTGCACGGCAACATGTACGGCACGCTCGCGTCCCAGATGGAGGATGCGCTCGCCCTCGGCCGCATCTTCCTGCTCGAGATCGACGTCCAGGGCGCCAACCAGATCAAGGCGCAGCGCATCCCCTGCCTGTCGATCTTCGTCGTGGCGCCGAGCCCGGAGGAGCTGCGCCGGCGCCTGATCGGCCGCGGCACGGACTCGCCCGAGGTGATCGAGCGGCGCCTGAAGAAGGCCGAGGACGAGCTGCGCGAGGGCGGGAAGTACGATCACGTCGTCGTGAACGACGACCTGGAGCGCGCGCTCTCCGAGGTGCGCGCCCTGATGGGGCTGGAGGAGCGCGCCCCGCGCGCGCTCGGGGGGGATCGCTCATGAGCCACGTGCTGCTCGGCGCCGGCGCCTCGGCGGCGCTGTTCAAGGCCTGCGACCTGGCCAGCCGGCTGACCCAGGACGGCCACGAGGTGCGCGCGATCCTGACGCCGCGCGCGGCCGAGCTCGTCAGCCCGCAGCTCTTCGAGGCGTTGACCGGACAGCCGGCCGGCTCGGACGAGTTCGGCCCCGGGCGGCGCGGGTCGATGGACCACATCGAGCTGGGCGGCTGGGGCGAGCTGCTGGTGGTCGCTCCGGCCACGGCCGACCTCGTCGCGCGCCTGGCCCTGGGGCTGGCGGGAGACCTGCTCACGACCGTGGCGCTGGCCCTGCCAGCCGGGCGGCCGCGCCTGCTCTGCCCGGCGATGAACCCGGCCATGCTGGCCCAGCCGGCCGTCGCGCGCCACCTGGCGCGGCTGGTCGAGGACGGCTGGAGCCTGGTCGAGCCCGAGACGGGGCACCTGGCCTGTGGCGACGCGGGCGCCGGGCGGCTGGCCGAGCCGGCCGAGATCGCGGCGCGCGCAGCGGAGCTCTTGGCGCGATGAGCGCCCGTCGCGACCGTCGCGGCCAGCACGACCGGCGCGGCCCGTCCGCCCCTTCCGCCCCTTCCGCCCCGTCTGCCCCGTCTGCCCCGTCTGCCCCGCCTGCTTCCCGCCGCTGGGACGGCCGGCGCGCCTGCCGCGTGGTCGTGACGGCCGGGCCGACGCGCGAGCACGTCGATCCGGTGCGCTTCCTCTCGAACGAGTCCTCGGGCCGCATGGGCTTCGCGCTCGCCCGCGCCGCGGCCGAGGCCGGGCACGCTGTGACCCTGGTGAGCGGCCCGGTGGCGCTGGAGACGCCCCCGGGGGTGCGGCGAGTGGACGTCGTGAGCGCGCGCGACATGCTGCGGGCGGTGCGGGAGGCCTTCGCGACGGCCGACGCTCTGTTCATGTGCGCCGCGGTGGCCGACTGGCGGCCGGCCCGGCGCCTGGCGGGCAAGTGGCGCGCGAAGGAGGGTGGCGCCCGCGAGGCTCGCCTGCGGCTGGTGCGCAATCCGGACATCCTGGCCACCGTGGCGCGCGGCAAGGGGGGGCGCCTGGTGGTCGGCTTCGCGCTGGAGACGGCCGGCGGGATCCGCCGCGCGCGGGCCAAGCTGGCGCGAAAAGGGGCCGATACCATCGTTCTCAACGACGCATCGGCCTTGAATGCCTCGCGCGCCAGTGTGACCATTCTCGGCAAGGACGGGAGCCGTCGCGACCTGCGCGGTCGTCCCAAGGCGGAGATCGCGCGCCGGCTGGTCGCGCTCCTGCTGCCGGTGAACCAGGATTCCCTTCGTCGCTGAGCCCAGCGGCGGCGGAGTCCGTCGCAGAGAGGGGTTGAGGCGCATGGCCCGGAAGGGCAGGCGGAACAGGAAGGCCTCGCACGGGGGCGCGGCGGCCGGCTGGCTGGGCCGCGTGCGCGCGGTCTGCGCCGGCTTCCTGTTCGGGCGGCCGGTCGACCAGGCCGCCGGCGCGCGCTTGCAGGAGATCAAGGGCCTGTTCTTCGTCGCCCTGTCGCTGTGGTTGATCGTCTCGATGGTGAGCTACCACACGCCGCCGCAGGACGCCGGCGCGGCGGGACACAACTGGGGCGGGCAGGCCGGCTTCTTCCTCGCCAACGGCGCCTTCCTGATCGCCGGCTGGGCGGGCTACCTGATCGGCGTGCTCGGCTTCGCCTGGGGCGTGGTGATCCTGGCGCGGCGCTCGGTCGCCTGGCCCGCGCTGCGGCTCCTCGGAGCGTTGTGCCTGGTGGCCTCGGTGGCCTTCATGCTGCAGCTCGCCTTCGGGCCCGAGCTGGTCGACGGCAAGGCGGTCTACGGTGAGGGCGCCTTCGAGAGCGGGCTGCCGTACGGTCCGGGCGGGTGGCTGGCGCTGACCTCCAGCGGGGAGTTCCTGGTGCCCAAGTTCGGCTTGCCGGGACTGTGGATCCTGCTGACGCTCCTGGCGCTGGCGTCGTTCATGCTCGCGACCGAGATGGCCTTCTACCCGGCCATCCACGCGCTGGGGCAGTGGCTGCGCGAGCGCCGCGAGCAGGGCGGCGAGGGCCGCGCGCGCGCGATCGCGCGCTGGTTCGGCCGGCTCCTGCGCGGATTGTGGGACTTCCTGCGCGGCGCGGACCTCGAGCCGCGCGCTGCCGGCGCCGCGAGCGCGGTGCGCGGAGTTCCGGCCCGAGCGCTCGAGTCGGGACGGGGCGAGGAGTTCGACGAGGAAGACGAGTACGAGCACGAATACGAGATGAACCGGCGGAGCGGTTCATCCCCCGCCGATGCAGCGGACGGCCGGACGGCCGCCGCTGATCGGCGAGAGGACGAGGACGAGGACGAGGAAGGGGAAGAGGACGACGAGCAGGAGGAAGAGGACGAGACCGTCGAGCGCGAGCTGCGCCCCGCCGCCGGCCCGCGCCGGGTCGGCGCGGCCACGCCGCTGTTCGAGAGCGTGACGCCGCCGCCCGGGCCGTGGACCTTCCCCAGCCTCGACATCCTCGAGCAGCCCGGCGGCGACGACGCCGTGTCCGAGGACCTGGAGATCTCCGCCGCCAAGCTCGAGAACGCGCTCAGGAGCTTCCGCGTCGAGTCCGAGGTGGTCGCGGCCCAGGTCGGCCCGGCGGTGACCCTGTTCGAGCTGACGGTGACCCAGGGCACGCGCATGAACAAGGTCACCCAGCTCAGCCAGGAGATCGCCGCCGCCCTGCAGGCGCGCAGCGTGCGCATCATCGCGCCCATCCCAGGGCGTTCGACGATCGGCATCGAGGTGCCCAACAAGAAGCGCCGCATGGTGCGGCTGCGCGAGCTGATCCACCAGAAGGCCTACGACAAGGCCTTCATGCCGCTGCCGCTGTTCCTGGGCATGGACGCCGAGGGCACGCCGATCGTCGAGGACCTGGCGCGCATGCCGCACCTCCTGATCGCCGGCACGACCGGCTCGGGCAAGTCGGTCTGCATCAACACGATCCTGGCCAGCCTGCTCTTGACCCGCTCGCCGCACGACGTGCAGATGATCCTGGTCGACCCGAAGATGGTCGAGCTGCAGATGTTCGCCAACGTGCCGCACCTGTTGCTGCCGGTGGTGACCGACGCGCGCCAGGCGACCAACGTCCTCAACTGGGTGGTCGAGAAGATGGAGGGGCGCTACGAGCTCTTCAAGGACGCCGGCGTCAAGAACATCAAGGGCTACAACTCCCTGGGCGAGGAGAGGCTGCGCGAGGTGATGGGGGAGAACTGGAGCGACGAGCGCACGCCGCGCCACCTGTCCTACATCGTGGTCGTCATCGACGAGATGGCCGACCTGATGATGGTCGCGAAGAAGGACGCCGAGTACGCGATCACGCGCCTGGCGCAGAAGTCGCGCGCGGTCGGCGTGCACGTGATCCTCGCGACGCAGCGCCCATCGACCGACGTGATCACGGGCGTCATCAAGGGCAACCTGCCGACGCGCATCGCGTTCCAGGTCGCGAGCAAGGTGGACAGCCGCGTGATCCTCGACACGATGGGGGCCGAGAAGCTGCTCGGCGGCGGGGACATGCTCTACACGCCGCCGCAGTCCTCGCAAGTGCGGCGCGTGCAGGGGGCGCTGGTCGAGGACCACGAGCTGCAGAAGATCGTCGACTTCGTCTGCCGGGAGTCGGCGCCGCGCTTCAACCAGGAGCTGGTGCAGACGGCGACCGGTACGAGCTCCGCTGGCAGCCTGGCCGGGCAGCGCGGCCCCGACGACCCGATGTTCGACGAGGCGGTTCGCGTCGTTCTGAAGACGAAGCGCGGCTCGGCCAGCCTCCTGCAGCGCGCGCTCAGCATCGGCTACACGCGCGCCTCGCGCCTCATCGACCTGATGACGGAGGAGGGGGTCCTCGGCGAGCACCGCGGAAGCAAGTCGCGCGAGATCCTGCTCACGCTCGCCGACTGGGAGGAGATCCAGGGGGCCCTGGCGGGCCGGGCTGTCGGCGAAGAGCACGACGACCAGTGAGATTGGGCGATGAAAGACAAGAACCAGAAGCAACTCGCCGGGACGGAGTGGCTCGGCCTCTTCGTCCTGTTCCTGCCGGGCGCCTTCTTCGCGGTCGTGGTCGGCGCCGCGATGGTGCGCGGCATCCCCGCTGACGCTGCCGGCACCTCGGCCCTGGCCCGACACGTGATCGACGGCGTCGGCCGGCTGCCGGCGCTCCTGCTCTCGGTCGGTTTCGCCGGGGTCGGGGTGCGCTGCTTCCTGTGGAGCAAGGGCGAGGGGACCCTGCGGCACCTGCTCGGCCTGACCGGGGTCTCGGCCGGGCTGGCTGTGCTCCTGGGCGCCCTCTCGCCTGACGGCGGAGGGGCCCTGGGAGCCTCGACCGGGGGCGCCATCTCGGCTGGAATGGGCGTCTTCGCGGGTTTCCTGGCCGGCGCCATCACCCTCGGGGCTCCCGCCTGGTTCGCCTGGTTGCAGGCCGACGAGCGGTTTTCCCCCAGAAACTGGAAAACTCCTGGCCGGCCGAGGGCTCTTACTCCGGAGTCGCAAGGCGGAGTCACGGCGGACGAGGCGCAAGCCCTCCTTCCGACGCCGATTCCGGCCGACCGGGCCCCGGATGGGACCACGACCTGGGCGAAGGCGCCCCCGTTCGCCTACCCTGAGGACGTGCGCCTGAGGGGGCAGATCCCCGCCGGCGCGGCTCCCCTTGCCTCCCAGCACCATGAAGGCCACGAGCCCCCGCATCCGCGTGAAGATCCATCCCTCGAGCGATGGACTCCCCAGGGTGTCGAAGCTGCCGGCCAGCTCGTTGACGCAGATCTGGCTGCCGGTGCACCCCGCGCGCTCGACGACACTGAAAGCGAGCGAGCGCACCGCGGGCGCCGGGCGCGGGCCGGCGCGCCGGGCGCGCTGACGGACAGCGCCGAGGACTGGGCGGCGCAGGAGGTCTCTCTCCAGCCCGTCGAGCGCTTCCCTTCCCCGCCGCGCCCGAGCTGGGAGCGCGAGTCATTGCTCGACGAGGAGGGAGCGGCGGAGCTCGAGCATGTCGACGAGGTGGACGAGGACGGGGACCTCGTGGACGCCGCCGAGCTCGACTGGGACGAGGAGCGCGAGGAGCGCGAGGACGCCGCCGAGGTCGACCAGGCCGAGGAGGCCGACGAAGGCGAGGACGAGGGCGGTGAGGAGGAGGCGGACGGCGACTTCGGCCAGGTCCAGATGGACCTGTTCGGCCTCGAGCGCGATGCCGCGGAGCGGTCCGCACAGCCGGAGGTCGAAGTCGCGCTCCCGCCCGAACCGGAGCCGGCGCCCGCCCCGGGCGCGAAGCGCGCCGGCGGCAGCGAGAGGGCGGCCGCGCAGGCGCCGGTCGAACCGCAGCCGGCGCCCGCTCCGGAGGCGAAGCGCGTCGGCGGCAGCGTGAAGACGGGCGCGGTGGCGCCGGCCGAATCGGAGCGGGCGTCCGCGCCTGAGGCGAAGCGCGCCGGTGGCGGCGAGAGGACGGGCGCGCAGGCGCCGGCCGAACCGAGGCCGGAGCTCGCCCCTGAGGTGATGGGTGCCGGTGGCGGCGAGAAGACGGGCGCGCAGGCGCCGGCCGAACCGGAGCCGGCGCCGGCTCCGGATGCGATGCTCGCCGGCGCCAGCGAGAAGACGGCGGCGCAGCCGCCGCCCGAGCCCGAGCCTGCCCGGAAGGCGAAGCGCGCCCGCGGCAGCAGGAAGGCGGCCGCGCAGCCCCCGCCCGAGCCCGAGCCGGAGCCCGCTCCGAAGGCGAGGCTCACCGGCGGGCGCGGGAGAGCGGCCGAGCAGCCCTCGGCCGAAGCGTTGCCGGAGCCCGCCCCGAAGGCGAAGCGCGCCCGCGGCAGCAAGAAGGCGGCCGCGCAGCCTCCCCTCGAACCCGAGCCGGAGCCCGCTCCGAAGGCGAAGCCCGGCGGCGGGCGCAGGAGAGCGGCCGCGCAGCCCTGGGCCGAAGCGCTGCCGGAGCCCGAGCCGGTGGCCGAGCTCGAGGTCGAGCCCGAGGTCGTCCTGAAGCCGCGACCCGCTCCCGCCCGCTCGGCGCCGGAGCGCTCCGGCGATCTGGTGGTCGACGCCGGCTGCCTGTTCCTGGAGCGCGAGCGCGTCGCCGTCTCGATGCTGCAGAAGACCTTCGGGATCGACTTCGAGGAGTGCTGCCGCATCCTCGACGAGCTCCAGGAGCGCGGCCTCATCGGGCCGTACATGGGCGGGCAGCAGCGGGATATACTCATGACCCGCGAGGAGTGGCTCGAGCAGGTGGGTCGGAGCTGACCTCCCGCGCCCGCCCTGGTTTGAGCGAATCCACTCTCGTATCCCTGATCCATCTGGGCTGCGCCCGGAACCTGATCGATTCCGAGCTGATCCTCGCTCGCATGGCGGAAGAGGGACTGGTCGTCACCGACGATCCGGCTTTGGCGCACACGGTGGTGATCAACACCTGCTCCTTCATCGGGCCGGCCAGGGCCGAGTCCGAGGGCGTCGTGCGCGCGCAGCTCGAGCGCAAGGCGCGCGGCGAGGTGCGGCGCGTGGTCGTGGCCGGCTGCCTCGTGCAGCGCTATCGCCGATCCCTGCGCGAGACCTTCCCCCAGGTCGACCTGTTCGCCGAGATCTCCGACTACCGCGGACTGGCGCGCTCCGTGCGCGAGCTGGCGCGCGGGCGTCCCGTGCCGGGCTACCTGGAGGGCCCCGTGCAGCGCGCCGCCGAGCGCGATGGGGCGCGCCTGCTCGCCACGCCTGGCTCCTACGCCTACCTGCGCATCTCGCACGGCTGCGACCACGAGTGCAGCTTCTGCACGATCCCCTCGATCCGCGGACCGCACCGCTCCAAGCCCGTCGCAGCGCTGGTGTCCGAGGCCGAGGAGCTCTGCGCGGCGGGCGTGCGCGAGCTCGTGCTGGTGGCCGAGGACTCGACCGCCTGGGGCCGCGACCAGGGACGCGAGCTGCCCGAGCTGGTCGAGGCCCTGGCGGCGGTCGAGGGCCTGTACCGGGTGCGGCTGATGTACGCCTACCCCAACCGCTTCCCCTGGGGCCTGGTGCCGCTCCTGCGCGACCACCCGCGCGTCGCGACCTACCTCGACATGCCGGTCCAGCACGTCGCCACGCCGATCCTGCGCGCCATGCGCCGGCACGCGAGCGGCGACCAGGTGCGCCGCATCCTCGACCGGCTGTTCGCAGAGGTCCCCGGGCTGACCCTGCGCACGACCCTGCTGGTGGGCTTCCCGGGCGAGACCGATGCCGAGGCCGAGGAGTTGATCGGGTTCCTGCGCGCCTACCGGCTCTCGCGCGTCGGTGCCTTCCAGTACTCGCCCGAGCCGGGGACCGTCTCCCACGACCTGCCGGGCCGCGTGCCCGAGGACGTGGTCGAAGCGCGCTACCGCGCACTGCTCGCGGCGCGCGACGAGCTCCTGCGTGCGCGACAGGAGGAGCTCGTCGGCGCCGAGCTGGAGGTCCTGGTGGACGAGCCGCGCGGCGCTCGCGGCGCGCTCGTGGCGCGCGGCGAGATGGACGCGCCGGAGGTGGACGCCCTGGCTCTGGTCGAGAACAGCGACGCGCGGCCCGGTGAGCTGCTGCGCGTGCGCGTGGAGCGCGTCGACTCCGCGGCCAACCTCGTGTGCAGCCCGCTCGTGCCCGCGCGCGTGTGAACATGGGCGTCTTCCAGCACTGGCCCAATCGCATCACGGCCTTGCGCTTCGTGGGCGCGCTCGTGCTGTTCTCGCTCTTCGCGATCTACGGCGACGAGGAGAACGCCGAGGCGATCCGCTGGAAGATCCACGTCGCCTTCTGGCTCTTCATCGGCGTGGCCGCGACCGACTTCCTCGACGGCTACCTCGCGCGGCGCGGGAACCAGGTCAGCGCATTCGGTCGCATCGCCGACCCCTTCGTCGACAAGGTCCTGATCGTCGGCGCGATGGTGTACCTGTCCGTGATGCCGTGGTCGCGGGACTTGCTGCCGGCTTCGGTGGTCGTGATCATCCTGGCGCGCGAGTTCCTCGTGACCGCCATCCGCGGCTACGTCGAGAGCATCGGGCAGGAGTTTCCGGCGGACTGGTTCGGCAAGGTCAAGATGATCGTGCAGTGCGTCGCCGTCGCGGCCGTGATGTGGGTGGATGCTTTCGCCTGGCCAGCGGGCTGGGATGCGTTCTGGCGCGACCTGGCGCTCGTGCTGGTGTACCTAACCCTGGCCACGACGCTGGGCTCGGGCCTTTCGTACGTCTGGCGCACGCGCCAGCTCCTGGTCGGGGAGCGATCGTGAAGTGGATCCGCCTGGGGATCGTCTCCTGCGGCTTCCTGGGCTGCGCGCCGATCGCTCCGGGCACCTTCGGGACGCTCGGGGGCGTCGCGCTCGCGTGGCTCCTGTCCGGCACGCGGCTCTACCCCCTGTGGGTGCTGGCCGCGTGCGCGTCGACCTACCTGGTCGGTCGTTCCCTCGGCGGCTGGGCGGAGCGATACTCAGGGGAGAAGGATCCCGGCATCTTCGTTCTCGACGAGGTGCTCGGCTACCTGATCACCGTCCTGTGGATCGATGGCCCGAGCCTGTTGGCGCTCGTGGTCGCCTTCTTCGTTTTTCGGTTCTTCGACATCTTCAAGCCCGCGTTGGCGCGGCGCCTCGAGCAGGTGTCCGGCGGCGACGGGATCCTCCTGGACGACGTGGTGGCAGGGGTGTACGGGCTCGTGCTCGTGATGCTGCCCGCGCGGCTCCTGCTCGACGTCCCCTGGAGCGCGAGCGGATGAGCGGATAGTCATGGGACGAACCGGATCGGACTCGGATCTGCGCGTCGGCGGCCTCCCGCTGAGGCTCAAGTTCACGCTCTCGATGAGTCTCGCGCTGGCGGCAGTGATGGGCGTGGCTGGCCTCCTGCTGGTGAACTCGAGCCGCTCGCTGGCGGAGTCGTCGCTCGAGAGCCGCGTGATCAGCGCGGTGGAGCTGACGGCGCGGGAGTGCCGGCCCGAGAACTTCGAGCAGGTCGGAGACCAGGCGCGGCCGTTCGGGAACGTGAAGAAGTACGACGTGGTCTATGGCCTCGAGCGCGGCGAGCGGCATCCGGCCGAGTACTACGAGTACAAGGAACGGAACCAGACGCGCGGTCTGGCGCGGCTCATGTTTCCGCCCGATACGGGTGAAACCGGCAGGGGCATGATGGGTCTGATCATCGGGGTCACGCTGGCGGTCATCATAGCCGGCGCCCTCGTCGCCCTGGTCGTGTCCAGCCAGGTCTCGAAGCCGATCAACGCGATCGTGGACGACATCCGGCAGATCGCGCGCGGCGACCTGCGCCACCGTTCCCGGGTGCGCGCGGGAGGCGAGGTCGCACTCGTCGCGCGGGCGGTGAACCGGATGGCGGAGAGCCTGGAGGACGCGCAGGAGGCGCAGATAGAGCTGTCGGTGAGAGAGCGCGAGATGGCGGTGGCGGACGAGGTGCGCGAAGCCCTGCACCCGGACGAGGTGCCGGTGATCGCGGGCTACGACCTGGGTGCGATGCACATCGGCTCGCCCCAGCCGGGGGGCGACTTCCACGACTTCGTCGAGCTCGCCGACGGACGGGTAGGCTTGCTCGTATGCGGCGTGAGCGGCAAGGGCGTGCCCGGAGCACTCGTCGGCGCGACCGCGCGCTCGTACCTGCGCAGCGAGCTGGCTCGCAGCCAGGATCCGGCCGAAGCCCTGCGCGTGGTCAACCGCTACCTGGCGCGCGACGTGCGCCGCGGCATGTACGTCACGGCGATGTACGTCCTGCTCGACCCGCGCGGCAACAAGGCCGAGGTGGTCTGCGCCGGGCACAAGGTGCCGCTCCTGCGCTTCGGGGCGGCGGACAGGAAGCTGCGGCTGGTGCAGCCCGAGGGCATAGCGCTGGGCTTCGACAAGGGGCCGGTCTTCGACCGCGCGCTGAGCGCGCAGACAGTGGCGCTCGAGCCGGGCGATCGCCTGCTGGTCTCAAACACCGGGCCGCTCCAGCTCCAGGATCCCCGCGCTGAGGAGCTCGGGGAGAAGGCCTTCTACAAGCTCGTGCTCGGCTGGGCGGCCAGGGATACGTCGACGCTCTTGAAGAAGCTGGAGGCCGCCTTCGAACAGTACGCCGAGGACGCGCCGTACCCGAACGACATCTCGATCGTCTCCGTCGCGCGGCGGTCCGCCGCCGCGGCATCTTCCTCCTCCCCTTCCACTTCATGAGCGGGAGCGAGAATGTCGGGATGCGCATCCGTGCGTTCCAGGAGTTGATCGAGGCGATCTACTACGAGCGCGACTCCGGCCGCGGCCTGGCCGGAACCCACATGTGGTTCTGCGAGGAGGTCGGCGAGCTCACGCGCGCGCTGCGGCGCGGAGAGCGGGACGAGCTCGAGGGGGAGTTCGCCGACGTGTTCGCCTGGCTCTCGACCCTGGCCTCGATCAGCGGCGTCGACCTGGAGGCGGCGGCGGCCAGCAAGTACGCCGAGGGTTGCCCGCGCTGCCGTTCGACACCCTGCGGCTGCGATTGAGGCACCGTGGCGCGGCGCGTCGAGATGGGATCCTGCTCGCTCTTCCCGGCCCTGGCCGCGGAGCGGAAGCCGGACCGGCTCTTCGCCGACGTGGCCTTGAACCGGCCGCTGCGCCGCGAGTTCACCTACGCCGTTCCCGAGGACCTGCGCGGGCGCGTCGCGCCCGGCCGCCGCGTCGTGGTGCCCCTCGGCCGGCGGCGCGAGGTCGGCGTGGTGGTCGCGCTGGCCGGCGAGTGCGAGCTGGCGGCGAAGCGCGTGCGCGCCGTCGCGCAGGTGCTCGACGAGGAGCCGATCGTCGGCGCGGACCTGCTCGAGCTCACGCGCTGGATGGCGGGCTACTACGCTTGCTCGTGGGGCGAGGCGCTGGCGGCGGCGCTGCCGGCGGCGCTCAAGCGCGAAGGCGGCCGAAGGCGCGTGCTCACCGTGCGCGCGCGCGAGGGAGTGGGAGAGGATGAGCTGGCCGAGCTGGAGGACCGCTTCCCCAAGCAGCACCGCCTGCTGCGCACCCTGATTGGGGTCGGCGAGCCGATCGAGCTGCGCTCCCTGACCCGGCGCCTGAACGTCTCCGACGCGCCCGCGCGCACGCTCGAACGGCGCGGCTGGGTCACGATCGAGAAGATCGACGCCGTCCCCGACCCGTTGTCGGGCGCGAGCGGCGAGCGGGCGCGGCCCGAGCGCCTCTCCTCCGGTCAGGCCCACGCGGTGGAGGCCATCGCCGAGCGCGTCGAGGCCGGCGGGTCGGGGACCTTCCTCCTGCACGGCATCACCGGCAGCGGCAAGACCGAGGTCTACCTGCGCGCGATCGAGCGCGCCCTGGCCGCGGGCAGGGGAGCGATCGTGCTCGTACCCGAGATCGCGCTCACGCCACAGACCGTGAGCTGGTTCCGCTCGCGCTTCGGCGAAGTCGCCATCCTGCACAGCGGCATGACCGACGCGCAGCGGCTGGACATGTGGCTTCGCCTGCACCGCGGCGAGGCGCGCGTGGTCGTGGGCGCGCGCTCGGCGGTCTTCGCGCCCGTGCGCGACCTGGGCGTGATCGTCGTCGACGAGGAGCACGAGCCGTCCTTCAAGCAGGAGAACAGCCCGCGCTACCACGCGCGCGACGTGGCGGTCGTGCGCGCGCGCAACGCGGGCGCGGTGTGCGTGCTCGGCTCGGCGACGCCGTCGCTGGAGAGCTGCAAGAACGCACGCGAGGGGCGCTACGAGCTGTTGCAGCTGCCCGAGCGCGTCAGCGGCGGGCGGCTGCCCAGCATCGGGATCGTCGACATGCGCCAGGAGGGAGCGCCTCACCCGGCGTCAGGGGCCGCCGGCGGCGGGAAGGGCCGCGAGCGCGGCGTCCCACGGCTCTTCTCGCGCCGACTCGCGAATCGGCTCGAGCAGACGCTCGGGCGCGGGGAGCAGTCGATCCTGTTCCTGAACCGGCGCGGATTCGCTCCGGTCCTGTGGTGCCAAGCCTGCGGCGAGACCCTGCGCTGCCGGCAGTGCGACGTGACCCTGACGTTCCACCGAGGCATCCGTCGCGTCGTCTGTCACCTGTGCTGTGAGGAGAGTGCGCCGCCGAAGGACTGCCCGAGCTGCACCGCGCCAGCGCTGCGCTACCTGGGCCTGGGCAGCGAGCGCGTGGAGAGCGCGCTGACCGAGCTCCTGCCGGGGGCGCGCGTGGCGCGCATGGACTCGGACACGATGCATCGGCGCCAGGACTACGAGCGTACCCTCGACGCCTTCGGCCGGGGCGAGATCGACGTGCTGGTCGGCACGCAGATGATCGCCAAGGGGCTCGACTTCCCGAACGTGACCCTGGTCGGCATCGTCTCGGCCGACAGTGCGCTGCACCTGCCCGACTTCCGCTCGGCCGAGCGCACCTTCCAGCTGCTGGCCCAGGTCGCCGGACGCGCCGGACGCGGGGTCTTGGCGGGCGAGATCGTGGTGCAGACCGTCACGCCCGGGCATCCGGCGATCGTGCGCGCGGCCGAGCACGACTTCGATGGCTTCGTGGCCGAGGAGGACGCGCTGCGGCGCGAGCTCGGCTACCCGCCGCACGGCCGCCTGGTCCGAGCCGTGCTCGACGACCGGGACGAGGAGCGCGTGGCGGTCGCGGCGCGCCGCCTGGCCGAGCGGCTGCGCACGTGCACCGGCGCCGAGGCGGGCCGTGTCACCGTGCTCGGCCCGGCGGCGGCGCCGATCGCGCGCCTGCGCGGCCGCCACCGCCAGCACGTGCTCGTCAAGGCCGCGCCCGACGCCGCGCGCGCCCTGTCCGTCGCGCGCAACGCCCTCGTGGCTTTCGTCGAGGAGCATCCCCGCCCGCGCGTCACGATCGACGTCGACCCCGTCTCGATGCTGTGACAAGCGACGATACGGTGTCAGACACCGTATCGTCACCCAGCGGCGACGCGCTCGTGGAAGCGTTGGAACAGGTGCGACGAGTCGAGCGGGCCGGGGGCCGCCTCCGGGTGGTACTGCACCGAGAACACGGGCAGCGAGCGGTGGCGCAGGCCCTCGATCGTGCCGTCGTTCAGGTTGACGTGCGTCAGCTCGACGTCGTCGGGCAGGCTCTCGTGCGCGACCGCGAAGGAGTGGTTCTGCGAGGTGATCTCGACCCGGCCCGTGGTCAGGTCGCGCACCGGGTGGTTCGCGCCGTGGTGGCCGAAGGGCATCTTCGCGGTCCGCGCGCCCAGCACGATCGAGAGGATCTGGTGCCCCAGGCAGATGCCGAAGATGGGCAGCTTCCCCAACAGATCGGAGACGGCGTGGTGCGCCGGCGCGACCGCGGCCGGGTCGCCCGGGCCGTTCGACAGGAACACGGCCTCGGGTTCCCGCGCCAGCACCTCCGCGGCCGGCGTGCACGCCGGCACGACGGTCACGTCGAAGCCGCAGTGGACCAGGCTGCGCAGGATGTTGCGCTTCAGCCCGAAGTCGTAGGCGACGCAGCGGAAGCGACGCCCGCCGGCCTGCGGGACCCAGTCCGGGTAGGACTCGTCGTAGGCGCTCGACCAGGTGTAGGGTTCCTTGCAGGTCACGACCGCGGCCAGGTCGCGGCCGTCCGTCGAGCGCGCCGCGCGCGCCTTCGCAACCAGCGAGGCAGCGTCGCCGTCCGTGGTCGAGACGATGCAGCGCAACGACCCTTCGGTGCGCGTCATCTTCGTCAGCCGGCGCGTGTCGATCCCCTCGATCGCGACTACGCCCCGCCCGCGCAGCCACTCGGGCAGACCTCCCCGGGCGCGGTGGCTGCTGGGACGCGACGACATCTCCTTGATCACGAAGGCCTCGGCCCAGGCCCGACCGCTCTCGTCGTCCTCGTCCACCACGCCGTAGTTGCCGATCAGCGGGTACGTCATGATCACGACCTGCCCGGCGTAGGAGGGATCGGTCAGGATCTCCTGGTAGCCGGTCATGGCCGTGTTGAAGACGAGGTCGCCGCCGGCCTCGCCCTCGGCGCCGGCCGCCCGCCCCTCGAGGACGGTTCCGTTCTCCACCGCGATCCAGGCCTTCCCGGCCGCGCTCATGTGTTCCGTGCCTCCACGCCGCGGTTGATCAGCGCCGCTTGATACCCGGCGCCGAACCCGTTGTCGATGTTGACGACCGAAACCCCGGCCGCGCAGGAATTCAGCATCGCCAGCAGCGCCGTCAGTCCGCCGAAGGAGGCGCCGTAGCCGACCGAGGTCGGCACGGCGATCACCGGCCGGTCCACGAGGCCGCCGACGACACTGGGCAACGCCCCCTCCATGCCGGCCACGACGACCAACACGCGCGCCGCGCGCAGCAGCTCCTCGTGGGCCAGGAGGCGGTGGAGGCCGGCCACGCCGACGTCGGTCAGCACTTCGACGCGCGCGCCCAGCATGCGCGCCGTGAGCGCGGCCTCGCGCGCGACCGGGAGGTCGGACGTGCCGGCCCCGACGACCAGCACGAGGCCCTCCTCCGGCAGGCCCCCCTCCGGCTCGACCGTCACGACGCGCGCGGCCTCGTCGTGGTGCGCGCGCTCGATCTCGGCCGCGAGCAGCGCGCCCGCCTCGGGCGAGACGCGCGTCACGAGCAATCTGTCGTGGGTGGCCAGGATCGCGCGTGCGATCTCGAGCAGCTGGCCGTGCGTCTTGCCCTCGCCGTAGACGACCTCAGGGTGGCCGCAGCGCAGCTCGCGGTGCGTGTCGAGCGTCGTGTGCCCGAGCTCGCGCAGGGGCAGGCGAGACAGCCGGCGAACGACCTGCGCCACCTCCGCACGCCCCGCGCGCACGTCCTCCAGCAGTCGCTCCAGCTCCTCGATGTTCAAGATCCAGCGCCCTCGGCGCAAGAGTGTAGCGGCTCAGCGCGGCCGCGGGGACGAGGAGCGCGGCTTGCGCGCCAGGTAGAGGTCGGGGTGCTCGCGCAGGAACAGGGTCGCGCGCAGCGCCTGGAGCGCGGCCGCCCACAGGGCGAGCGTCCACACGAGCCCGAGCGCGTTCGTCTCGCCGCCGAGGACGTCGACCAGCACCTCCACGGACTTGAGGCAGGCCGCTGTCGCGACCCACGGAAGGGGGCGAGTGCGGATCTGGGTCAGGGCCAGGACGAGCAGCCCTACGAGCGCGACGCCGAACGCCAGGGCCACGGTCGTGCTCTTGCCGGGCTGCTCGTCGCGCGTGAAGGCGATCAGGACCAGGAACAGCACGGGCAGCGCGTACACGAGGTTGAGGATCAGGATCGCGCGCAGCGCGTTGACGGCGTGCATGGCGCGGTGAAGCTCACCGAGCGCCGCGCGCCGCCCGGGCCCGAGCCGACCTTCGCCGTCCTCGTCAAGGGTCCGTGTCATCGGCGCCCCATGACACCTTCAACGCCGGCTAGCCCGGAGTATTCGTGAACACCGTAGCGAGGCCGCGCCGGCGCGCGAAGTGCAGGGCGCCGGACCGATTCCGGCCACAGGCGGGGTTGAATGCCCCGTCGCGGACCGGAATCGGCCCGGCAACGCAGCAATTCGTGATGCAGGTGCGGTCGCAGTAGGTGTTCATGAATAATCCGGGCTGGCGTCGAGGTCCCAGGCGGCGACGCGCTGTGCCTTGTACAGCTCGTAGCCTAGCCCGGCGATCATCACGGCATTGTCGGTGCAGTACTCCGGCGAGGGGAAGATCGCCTCGATGCCTCGCTCGCCGGCGCACGCGGCCATCTGCTCGCGCAAGCGGCGATTGCAAGCCACGCCGCCGGCGACCAGCACGCACGACGAGCCCTCGCGCTCGGCCGCGCGCAGGGTCTCGCCCACGAGGCAATCGACCACCGCCTGCTCGAAGGAGGCGGCCACGTCCGCGCGGTCGCAGATCTCCTCGGGCGGCGGCGTGGGGGCCAGCGCGTCCTGGCCGCGCAGGTGGTACAGCACGGCCGTCTTCAGCCCGCTGAACGAGAAGGCCGGCTCGCCGTCGCGCGCGCGGTAGCGCGGGAAGTCGATCGCGTCCGCGCGCCCCTCGCGCGCCAGGGCGCTGATCGCCGGGCCGCCGGGGTAGCCCAGGCCGAGCAGCCAGGCGACCTTGTCGAAGGCCTCGCCGGCCGCGTCGTCGAGCGTGCTCGCGATGCGCTCGTGCTCGAGCGGGCTCAGCGACCGGTAGAGCGCCGTATGCCCGCCGGAGACGACCAGCGCCAGGCAGGGGTACGGCGGTCGCTCGCGCTCCATCCCGGCGGCGTAGACGTGTGCCTCGATGTGGTCGACGCCGAACAGCGGCAGGCCGGCGGCCCAGGCCAGCCCCTTGGCGGCCGAGGTGCCGACCAGGAGCGATCCGATCAGGCCCGGCCGCGTCGTGACCGCCACGGCATCGAGGTCGCCGATCGAGACCGCGGCCTCATCCAGCGCGCGATCGATGACCGGCAGGATCTTGCGCAGGTGCGAACGGCCCGCGATCTCGGGCACGACGCCGCCGTAGACGGCGTGCTCCTCGATCTGGCTGTGGACGGCGGAGGACAGCACCTCGCGCCCGGCGCGCACGACCGCTGCCGCGGTCTCGTCGCAGGAGGACTCGATGCCGAGGACGATGCCGCTCACCGCTCTCCGTCGGCGGGGAAGGAGCCGGGCCTCTCGCCGCGCAAGAGCGCCAGCGCCGCGTCGAGCTGGGGGTCCGGCGGGTGCGATGGGATCAGCTCGAGCGACTCCTGGCGCTCCCAGGCACGCAACTCGTCCAGCAACTGGAGCGGCGGGCCGTACCGTTGCATGTAGGCGTGGACGAGGGCGCGCTGCGCTTCCGCGATCGGCACCTCGAGGTCGGGCACGATGCCGTGCTCGCGCCCGTTGCGCGGATCGCGCTCCAGGTTGCGGTGGGCGGGCGTGTAGTAGTACGAGGTCGTGACCTTGGCGATCGTGCCCTGTCGCTCGTACGGTCGGATGGTCTGGACGACGCCCTTGCCGTGGGTCGTGTTGCCGACGATGGCCGCCGTGCGATGATCCTGGAACGCCCCCGCGAGCACCTCGCCGGCGCTGGCCGTGCCGCCGTCGACCAGCACGACCATCGGCGTGCCCTGCCAGATCGCCTGTGCGGAGTCGGCCAGATGGCGCTCGGGCTCGCCGCGCCCCTCGGTCGAGACGATCACCCCCGAGGGGACGAAGCGCCGCGCGACCTCGACCGCCGCTTCCAGCACGCCGCCGGGGTTGTCGCGCAGGTCGAGCACGCAGCCCCGCATGCCCTGCTCGAGCAGCCGTTCGAAGACCCGGTCGAACTCGCGCCGCGTCTCGCGGCTGAACGAGACGATCGCCAAGTAGCCGATGCCGCGCTCCTCGTCGAGGAGGCGCGCGTGGCGCACGGTCGGGTCGACCAGCGAGCGCCGCACGACGACGTGCTCGCGCTCGGAGCCGTCGCGCCCGCGCACGCGCAGCCGTACCTGTGAGTCGACCTCGCCCTCGAGCAGGGCGCGCAGCTCGGTAGCGGTCAGGCCCGTCAACTCCCGTCCGTCGGCGGTGAGGAGCGTGTCGCCCACGCGCACCCCGGCCTCGGCCGCCGGCCCCTCCTCGACCGGGAACAGCACCTGACCCGACTCGAACGGCGTGCGGAAGACCACGCCGATGCCCGTGAAGCGTCCCTTGGTCTCACGCTCGACCCGCTCGGACTCGACCTCGTCGTAGTAACGCGAGTACTCGTCCAGCCGGCCGACCATGCCCTTGAGCGCGTCCTTGACCATCTCGTCCGGATCGACGTCGCGCACGAAGTTGTCGAGCACGAACTGGCGCACCTCGCGGTAGTGGGCCACGTCGGAGGCCTCGCGCGACGGCAGGACCTCCCGCACCAGGACCGTCAGCACGATCCCGAACAGCGCGCCGACCAGGAAGACGCTGATGCCCTCACCGCTCCTGCCTGTCCTGCCGTGCACCGAGACGATGGACATGAAGCCATTCTAGCCCGGACTATTCATGACCACGCGGACCGAACACCACGACCGGCCGGCTTCGCCGGCCTTTCGGCCCCTGGCCGGCCCTTCTGGATTCCCGAAGGTACCGTGCGCGCGCCGGCGTCCTCGACGACCTGTTCAAGGTCGCCTGCGGGGCCGGCGCACGCAAAGCACCAGCAGGAACCGAATCGAGGCGTTCTGTCTCGCGGCTCATGAATAATCCGGGCTAGGCGCCGAGCTCGGCCAGGGCGATCCGGGCCTGCTCGTCGTTTGGCGCCACGCCGTGCCAGCCGGCCTCGTTCTCCATGAAGGAGACGCCCTTGCCCAGGGTCGTGTGGCAGATCAGCGCGCTCGGGCGATCCTCCGCCTCGCGCGCCTCGCACAGCGCTTCGTCCACCGCCGCGACGTCGTGGCCGTCGACATCGAGCGCGTGCCAGCCGAAGGCCTCGTACTTCGCGCGCAGATCGCGCACGTTCATCACGTCGCGCATCACGCCGTCGATCTGGATGTTGTTGAAGTCGACCAGCACGCACAGGTTCGCCACGCCGTAGTGCGCGGCGCTGGTCGCGGCCTCCCAGACCTGCCCCTCCTGGCTCTCGCCGTCGGAAGAGGTCACGAAGATCCGCGAGCTCCAGCCGTTGAGCCTGGCCGCCAGCGCCATGCCGACACCGACCGAGAGGCCGTTGCCGAGACTGCCCGTGCTCATGTCGATGCCGAGCTCGGGATTGCGGTGCGGGTGGCCCTGCAGGGGCGAGCCGAGCTTGCGGAACGTCGCCAGCATCTCGCGCGGGACGATGCCCTTCTGGGCGAGCAGCGAGTACAGCCCGGCGCACGTGTGACCGTTGCCCAGGATCAGCCGGTCGCGATCCGGCTCGTGCAGGTTCTGCGAGTGGAGGTTGAGGTGCGCCAGGAACAGCGTGGCCATGAAGTCGGCCATGCCGAGAGGCCCGCCCGGATGCCCGCAGCCGGCGGCGTGGGTCATGTTCACCACGTCGATGCGCACCTGGCGGGCGGTCTGCTCGATCCCTCGTACCTGCCCCGGGGTCAGCGCCACGATCAGGCCCCCTGTTTCCTCGTCACGAGCCTGCGCGCGCGGGCCGCCAGCGAAGCGCCGTCCAGACCGTGGAGGGCGAGCAGCTCGTCCGCGGTTCCGCTCTGGCCGAAGGTGTCCTGCACGCCGACGATCTCCATCGGCACGGGCGAGTGCCGCACGAGCAGATCGGCGACGGCGCTGCCCAGGCCGCCGCGCACCTGGTGCTCCTCCGCGGTCAGCACCGCGCCGCACTCGCGCGCCGCGCGCAGGATCAGCTCCTCGTCGAGCGGCTTGACGCTGGCCATGTCGATCACGCGCGCTGCGATGCCCTCGCTCGAGAGCGCGTCCGCCGCCTCCAGGGCGGCGGCCACCTCGACGCCGCAGGCGACGATCGCGACGTCCGAGCCGTCGCGGATCACGTTGCCCCTGCCCACCTCGAACACGTGCCCCGCGGGCAGCACGACCGGCGTCTTGGCGCGCGAGAGGCGCACGTAGACCGGCCCCTCGATCTCGGCCGCCGCGCGCACGGCCGCACGCGCCTCCACCGCGTCGGCCGGGACGATCACGGTCATGTTCGGGAGCACGCTCATCAGCGCCAGGTCCTCGAGCATCTGGTGCGACTTGCCGTCCTCGCCGACGGTCAGCCCCGCGTGCGAGGCGCAGATCTTGACGTTCAGGCGCGGGACGCAGATCGACTGGCGCACCTGCTCCCAGGCCTTGCCGGCGGCGAACATCGCGAAGGAGCTGGCGAACACGGTCTTGCCCATCGCCGCCAGGCCGGCCGCGGTCCCCATCATGTTCGCCTCGGCCACGCCGAGGTTGAAGAAGCGCTCGGGGAAGGCCTGCGAGAAGCCCTTCGTACGCGTAGAGCCCGACAGGTCGGCGTCGAGCACGACGATGTCGTCGCGTGCCATTCCGAGCTCGATCAGCGCCTCGCCGTAGGCGTCGCGGGTGGCGATCCTCTGCACCGGGCTGGATTCCAACGGGGAACTCACTCTCGTCTGGGTCAGCATCGCGGGGCTCCCCAGGCTGGCGGGCGGCGCGGACGGCTGGACGGTTCGACGATTGGAAGGTGGGGCGGACGTGCCACCGGGTAGGTGGGCGCGGCCCCGTCACGGAGCGGGAGGGCCGGGCTCGCCGTGGCGGACCGCCGGGCGGGGAGGGCGGTGGCGTTGTACTCGGCCCCCGCCCCCGCTTCAATCGGCCGCGACGCATTCGCTTGGGCCCGGAGCGCGGGTGTCTCCGCCAGAGGACGCTCCCGCCCGGGGACGCCGGCAGCGCGGACCCGAGACGGCGGCAGCAGCACCTCGGTGGGTTCCGGACGGACCGGCTCGGCTGGCACGCCGCTCGCGTCGTAGGGCCCGGATTCTCCGCAAGCCGCCCCGAGCCACACCTTTGACACTTCGAGGGATCGATCATGAAGCTCATCCACTACAGCGCGATCTCGTGCCTGTGCCTGTTCCTGGCCGGCGAGGCCGTGGCCCAGGAGAGGAGCACCAGCAGCCCCCTGAGAAGCGCGCGCACGACCTTCGCCGCGGCCGACCTCGACAAGGACGGCCGCCTGGACCCGCGCGAGGCGTCGAGGGCCTCGATCCAGAGCGCTGATTTCGCGCGCTACGACGCCGACGCCGACCGGGCCTTGAGCCAGGACGAGTTCCTGCTCTTCTACCGGGCCCTCCTGATCCGCTCCCAGCGTGCGACCGGCCCGGATCTCGACCGCGAGGCGGCGCGCATCCTGGCCCTGGGCAAGGCCCGGCGCGAGAAGCAGGCGCGGCGCGAGCGGGCCGAGCGGATCGAGCCGGACGGAGCAGGGGCGCGGAAGGGCAGCGATCCCGACGCCCCCTCGACGGCCGGAGAGCCAGCTCGGGCCGAGGACTCCCTGGTCGATCGCACCCGGCTCGGGGACGTGGATCGCAGCGAGGTCGGACGCGTCGGCTCCGAGCTCGGCCAGCGCGCTCGGGCGCCCGAGAGCGGGGGCGGGGCCGAGGAGCGCCTGCGAGGCGCCCGCCGGGCGATGGAGGAACGCCGCCGGCGCGCAGCGGAGGCGCGCCGCGAGCTGGAAGGCCGCCGGGACACGGCCCTGGGGAGCGAGGCGGCCGACCTGCCGCCCACCCTGCGCGCGAAGGTCGAGCGGGCCCTGGCAGCCCTCGAGATCCGGGCCGAGAAGGGCGAGATGACCCGCGAGCGCTTCGAGGAGCTCAAGCGCGCGCTCATCGAGCGCGCGCAGGCCCAGGCGAAGAGCGAGGCGCCGAAGGAGCCCCCTGCGTCCGGCTCCAAGACGACCCGCGTCCCGGGGCGCTGACGGCCGGCGTCGAACGGATCGAAGACGCGCGGCCACGGGGGCACGCTGGCACGAAGAGAGGACCGGCCCGCAGCGCGGGCCGGTCCTCTCTTCGTGCCGGGTAGGAGCGCCGAGGCCGCCGCTGTCAGCTCGCCTCTTCGCCCGGGGTGGCCTGCACGCGCGTGTCCCCGAGCGCCCAGGCGAAGCCCGGCTCGAGCTCGCCGTTCACACCGGGGATCAGCACCCGGTAGGGGTGCGACTCGTCGAGCGCGCAGCCGAGCCTGGCGAGCTCCTTCTTGGCCAGACGCGTCTCACGGTGGTGCGTCGCGAGCTCGGCCTGGAGGTTGTAGAAGACCGTGCTGTCCAGCTCCTGTTCGGAGAGGTTGCGAACCCGGTTCTCGAGCCTGCGCACGGCGTCGGAACGCTCGCGCAGCTCCTTGTGGATGTTGCGCAGGAGGGGAACCAGGCGGTCCGCACTTCGGTTGTCGTAGGCTTTCCTCATGGGGGATGCTCCTGCTTGGGGCCTGCCCCTGTAGCCGAACGGCCCCGTGGTACCGACCGTGGGATTCGTCGATTTGTCGCGACTCGATCGGTTCGCGGCGGAGCGACCCCCCCTGCGCGGCGGCGGCCCGGTTGCGCCCTGGGGAGTTGCAGCCTAGGAGTGCGTTCGGTCGTTGCCCCGGGCCCTCGGGTGGCCAGCCGCGCCCCTCCTGAGTAGATTCTAGGCCCGGATCCGGCCCCATGATGACCGCGCCCATCGTCGAGATTTCGCGCCGCGAGGAGTTCTCGGCCTCCCACCGCCTGCACAACCCGGCCCTGGGAGACGAGGAGAACCGCCGTCTCTACGGCCCGTGCAACAACCCCAACGGTCACGGACACAACTACGAGATGGAGGTCACGGTGCGCGGTGAGGTGCCAGCCGCGACGGGCATGGTGCTCGACCTCAATCGACTGAGGGCGCTCCTGCGCGAGGAGATCGTGCAGGAGGTCGACCACAAGCACCTGAATCACGACGTGCCGTTCCTCCAGGGGCTGATCCCGACCGCCGAGAATCTGGCGATCGCGTTCTGGAGCCGGCTCGAACCCCGCATCGAGGAATTCGCAGGATGCACGCTGTACCGGATCCGGTTGTACGAGAGCCGCAACAACTTCGTGGAGTACCGCGGACCGACGCGGGGCCCGCTGAAACGAGAGGGCTGACGACCGCCCAGCTCGTCCGCCAGATCCTCGTCAACCTGGGCGAGGAGCCCGGCCGTCCGGGTCTGCGCCGCACACCCGAGCGCGTCGAGGGCGCCCTGGCCGAGCTCACCGTCGGGATGGATCAGCGCGTCGAGGACGTCATCGGCCAGGCCGTCTTCGAGGAGGACTGCTCGGAGATGGTGATCGTGAAGGACATCGAGTTCTACAGCCTGTGCGAGCACCACATCCTGCCGTTCTACGGCAAGGTGCACGTCGCCTACATCCCCGACGGGCGGATCATCGGGCTGTCGAAGCTGCCGCGCATCGTCGACGTGTTCGCGCGCCGGCTGCAGGTCCAGGAGCGCATGACTGCCCAGATCGCGAGCGCGATCCAGGACGTGCTGCAGCCCAAGGGCGTCGGCGTCGTGGCGGACGCCGCCCACCTGTGCATGATGATGCGCGGCGTCGCGAAGCAGAGTTCCTCGACCATGACCTCGTGCCTGCTCGGCAGCTTCCGCAGCGACCCCCGCACGCGCAACGAGTTCCTCGACCTCGTGCGCAACATGGGCTGACGGCGGGAGGGCGTGGAGCACCGGGACGGACCTCGCCCGCGCGGGCCCGATGCGCCCCGGGGGGTGCTCGCGGTCAGCGGCCGTCGGTGCGGGCGACGTCCGCGGCGCCGTCCCCGCGAGCCGCGGCTCCCCGGCGCGGACGTGGGGAGGTCCGGTGTTCTCTCGCCGTCAGGGGACGTCCAGGTCGGCCACGTCCTCGTCCGCGGCGCCGTCCCCGCGAGCCGCGGCTCCCCGGCGCGGACGTGGGGAGGTCCGGTGTTCTCTCGCCGTCAGGGGACGTCCAGGTCGGCCACGTCGTCGTCCGCGGCGCCGTCCCCGCGAGCCGCGGCTCCCCGGCGCGGACGTGGGGAGGTCCGGTGTTCTCTCGCCGTCAGGGGACGTCCAGGTCGGCCACGTCCTCGCCGTCGGGGGCACGGTAGGCCTCCCAGACGACCGCCGCCACGTCCTCGGGCCGCTTCATCGCGGCGCGGTCCCAATCCCCGGGAACCCCGTCCCAGATGCCCGTGTCGGTCGCTCCGGGGTAGACCGTCGAGACGCGCACGCCGCGCTCGCGGAGCTCCTCGCGCAGGGCGTCGCCGAAGCCGCGCAGGGCGTACTTGCTGGCGCAGTAGGCGACGTTGTGCGCGAACCCCTGGCGCGCGGCCGTGGAGGCGATGTTGAACAGGTGCGGGCGCTCGCCGTCCTCGAGGGCGTCGAGCACCTCGTCGGTCACGTACCACGCGCCCCTCAGATTGACTTCCAAGTGGCGTTCCCACGTCTCCTGGTCGAGCTCGCGGAACGGCCTGGGCTCGAAGACCCCGGCGTTGTTGACCACCACGTCGAGCGCATCGCCGGTGAACTGGGTCGCGCGCCAGACGGCGGCCTCGACCGAGCCGCGGTCGCGCACGTTCATCTGCGCCGCGAGGCCCTGGCCGCCGGCCGCCGCTATCTCTGCCACGACCGCGTCGATCTCGGTCGACGTGCGCGCGGCGACGACGACCTTGGCGCCCTCGCGCGCGAAGCACAGGGCGATGGCGCGGCCGATCCCGCGGCCGCCGCCGGTGACGAGTACTCGAAGCTGGCTCATGGATCCGCCCCGAGAGGGCGCGCGAGCGGCGCTGGAGGATACCTGCGAGAGCTACAATGCTCCCGTGGAAACGGTGGCCGGCGGGGTGGAGTGGAGCGACCTCGGAGCGCAGTTCTGCATCGAGCTGTCCTTCGGTGTGCTCGTCGCGCTGGCCTTCGTGCCGAAGGCCCCGGTCGGCACGCTCTTCTACCGCCTGATGGGGACGGCGGCGCTGGTGCCGATGCTCGTCGCCGGGTTCCTGGCCGTACGGGGCGGCGGCCGCGCGTGGAGCGAGCCGGCTCTGATGGCGACCTGGATCGCGCTCCTCGGCTTCCCCCTGTACTCGGGTCCCGCGCGCGGGCGGCGCTGGGGCATCGCGCTCGGCTGGGCGCACACCTGGACCGCGGTCGCCCTGCTCCTGACCCTGCAGCGCGCCTCCGACCTGACGTTCGCGCGTCTGCTGCTGGCGGGACTCTCCGCCCTGGCGACCGGATGCGTGGCCGGCAGCGTCGGCTTGGCGATGGTGCTCGGGCACTGGTACCTGACGATCCCCAAGCTCCCGATCGGGCATCTCGTGCGCCTGAACCGGGTCAGCGTGGGGGCGATGACCGCCTCGCTGGTACTGGTGGGGCTCTCCTGCCTGGTCTTCGCCGAAGAGCTCGGGGAGGCCCGCGCGCCGCTCCTGGGCCCGTGGGGTCTGTTCTACCTGGGAACGCGCGTGACGGTCGGGCTGCTGATGCCGCTCGTCTTCGCCTGGATGACCGCCAGCTCGCTGAAGTTCGCCAACACGCGCTCGGCGACCGGCATCCTCTATGCCTCGACCGTCCTGGTCCTGATCGGGAGCGCGGTCTCGGTCTCGCTGCAGAGCTCCTACGGGGTGCCGCTGTGAGCCGCCTGCGCGTCGTCTGTGAGTGCGGCCGCTTCATCGACGTGCCGCTCCCCGACGACCGTGACGGTCCGTCGAGCGCGACGTGCGGGAGCTGCGGGAGCGTGCGCGCGCTCGTGCCCGCGCCGCGGGCCGGCGGCGGGGGGCTCCTGGGCTGTCGCGCGTGCGGCCACTCCGAGCTGTATCGGCGCAAGGACTTCCCGCGCCCGCTCGGCGTCGCGATCGTCGTCGTCGCGGCGCTGCTCGCGCCGGCGACGCGCTATCTGAGTCTCATCGCCGCGGCGGTGCTCGACGGGGCGCTGTACCTCTTCCTGGGCGAGGTCGTCGTGTGCTACGTCTGCCGCGCCGAGCACCGCGGCTTCCCGACCGAGCCGCGCCACCCGCGCTTCGACCTCGAGATCTCCGAGCGCCTGCGCTACGGCGACCGGGCGGTCATGGGCAAGCCCATTCGCGCCGGCGGGACCGCCGACGCGCCCGAGCCGGAGCACTGACGGGCACGCGGCGCGGCCCGGTTTCAGTCACGGGCCCAGCTCCAGGCCTCGGACAGGAAGCGCGCCACGCGGGCGTGGCCCTCGGCGGTCCAGTGGCCGTCGTGCGGGAAGAACGCGGCGCGGCGGTCGCCGGCGCCGTCGGATCCCGCGGCCAGACCCGGCGCGAGGTCGAGGAGGGGGATCCCGACCCGCGCGCAGATCCCGGACAGGCGGTCCATGCGCGCGGAGGTGTCCCCCGCGCCCTGGGGGCCTTCCCTGCGGCGGTCGGGGATGAGAGCCAGCCGCAGCTCGGGCTCGCCCGGGGAGCCGTCACAGAGTGCCTTCATCTCCGCCAGAAGGGCCTCGAACGCGGCCCACTGCCGCTCCTCCTCCGCGCCCGCCCTCCCGGATGTCCGGCCGCTCTCCGGGCGGGGACCGGCCTCGACGGGCTTCGCGCGGCGCGCCTTGAGCTTCGCGATCGCCGCGTCGGCCTGGTAGTTCAGGAGCGAGATCGCGAGCGAGCGGCGCGCGACGGCCTTGCCCCAGCCCGAGATGTCCCTGCGCACCGGGACGTTGCGCGCCACCAGCTCGCCCTCTACCTGCTCGAACCACGGCCTGCGCCCCTTCTTCTCGTCGAGGTTGTCCTGCAGGTCGTTCCAGCAGAACATCACGACGACGACGTCCGGCTGCCAGCCCAGGACGTCGCTCTCCAGCAGTAGGCGCTCCTGCCCCGTCCCGTACGCGTTGACGCCGAGGTTGCGGATCTCGACGCCGCGGCCGAGGAGGTCCTGGAGCCGGTCCGTGAACACGGCTCCCTGGCGCACGCCCCAGCCCCAGGTGAAGGAGTCACCCAGGAAGGCGACGCGTACCGCGTCGGACTCGAGCTCGCCGATCCCGTGTCCCGCGCGGCGGAATCCGGACGGGTCGTGCTCGATCACGACGTCGAAGTCGGCCTGCCTGAACTTGGCGGAGTAGTCGGGCACCCCGCTCCACCCGAGCAGCGGGTGCGGCCGGTGGAAGCCGCGCAGCGGATTGCGTTGGATCGGGAGCGCCCCGGTCGTCCTCAAGCCGATCTCGAGCAGGCCCAGGGCGAGGACCAGCCCGAGCCCGAGAGCGAGCAGTCGGCGGACGAGCTTCTTCATTCGCGCTCCTGCGCTCGTGATCGGTCGTCCCGAGGCTGGCGGCGAGCCGGGAGAGGCCCCGACCCGCCGCGTGACATCCACTGGGGACGGGAACGCCTGCCACGGTAGGCGCCCGCCCGTGTCCCCGGAGCCGTCACGCGCCCTCCGCCCGCGGGCGGACAGGCCGGACTCTCAGGCGAGACCACCTCCGTGGGTCGATCTCTGCTCCAGGAACGGGTTGGGATTGGGGGTACAGATCGCGATCACCTCCTCTCGGGTCGGACGAGCCTCACCCTCCGACGGCTGGCCGTGGTGAGCTGGAGGCCCTCGAGCTCCCCGGCCGCGGATCGGAGTCTACACCTCGAGCAGTGCCTCCGACAGCGTGGCCGCGTCGTCGATCGGGGCGCCGCAGGCGTGGTTGCGGCACACGTAGGCCCGCGCGCCGCCCGCCGGCGCGTCGCGGCCGGCCAGGAGCGGGATCAGCTCCTCGTCCGCGCCGGCGTGGGCGAGGGCGACGACGCGCTGGGGCGCGAAGGAGCCCCGCAGCGCCGCCAGCAGCGCGTCCAGCGCGGCCGAGCCCGGCTCGCCTGCCAGCACGACCTCGCGCGGCCCTGCCTGGAGGAAGTCGACCGCGATCAGGAGCTGGCTGAAGGCCTGGGGGTAGCGGTTGGCGAGCCCCGCCAGCGAGCGGATCGTGCGCTCGGCGTCGCGCGCGAGGTCCCTGCTCCCGGTGAGCTCCGCCAGCCGCAGGAGGTTCAACGCCTGCACTCCGTTGCCGGCCGGCAGCGCGCCGTCGTGGGGGTTCTTGAGGCGCGCGATCAACGGCTCGTGGTCCGAGCCCGTCGTGAAGTACCCGCCCCGCTCGGGGTCCTCGAAGCGCCCGGCCAGGATCTCGTTCAAGGCCAGCGCCTCCCGCAGCCAGCGCGGGTCGAAGTCGGTCTCGTACAGATCGACGAGGCCCTGGATCAGGAAGGCGTAGTCGTCGAGGCAGGCGTCGAGGTGCGCGCGGCCCGCGCGCGCCGTGGCATGGAGCCGCCCGTCCGCCTGGCGCATGCCCGTCAGCAGGTGCTCCGCCGCCGCGCGCGCCGCCCGCGCGAAGCGCTCCTCGCCCAGGACCTGCGCCGCCTGGGCCAGGGCCGAGATCATCAGCCCGTTCCAGGCCGCCAGCACCTTGTCGTCCGTGCCCGGGCGCACGCGCTCCTCGCGCGCGGCGAACAGGAGCCGGCGCGCCTCCTCCATCGAGCGCTCGAGCTCTTGGGGCCCGAGCCCCAGGCGTCGCGCGACGTCTTCCGCGGCCTCGGGACGCCAGAGCACGCTGGTCCCGCCTTCGAAGTTGCCTGCGTCGCTGACGCCGTACCACTCGGCCGCGCGCGCCCCGAGCTCGTCGCCCAGGACCGCGCGCAGCTCGCGCGGGGTCCACACGAAGAAGCGCCCCTCCTGGCCCTCGCTGTCGGCGTCCTGGGAGCTCGCGAAGCCGCCGCCCGGCGTGCGCATCTCGCGCAGGGCCCACTCGCAGCACCCGCGCGCGACCCGCGCGTGGCGCTCCGCGCCGGTCGCCAGGCACGCCTCCAGGTAGGCCGGCACGAGCAGGGCGTTGTCGTAGAGCATCTTCTCGAAGTGAGGGATCAGCCAGCGCTCGTCGGTGCTGTAGCGCGCGAAGCCGCCGCCGAGCTGGTCGTGGATCCCGCCCTGGGCCATGCGGTCCAGGGTCAGCGTCGCCATCTCGAGCGCGTCATGACGGCCGGTGCGCCGCCAGTGGCGCAGGGAGAGCCGCAGGTCGGTCGCGTGAGGGAACTTGGGCGCGCCCCCGAATCCGCCCCAGATCGGATCGAAGGTCTGCGCCAGCGCCGCCAGCGAGGCGTCGAGGACGCCGGGGCCGAGCTCGCCGCGCGCGTCCACGCGGCCCTCGCGCACGATCTGTTCGGTCAGGCGCGCGCCCTGCTCCGCGATG
>Ga0326597_10001162_pt1 | contig 43400 bp, 36 predicted proteins | sample RVTome_12_FD_203789 | JGI IMG/M metagenome (GOLD analysis project Ga0326597, IMG submission 203789) | Soil microbial communities from uranium-contaminated site in the Upper Colorado River Basin, Wyoming, United States - RVT100D185 | ecosystem: Environmental > Terrestrial > Soil > Contaminated >...
CCGGCCGGCGCACGATCTAGCGCTAGGACTCAAGGTCCAGGTTCAAGCAGTGCTGACCGACCGGCGGCTCGAGACCATCCTGCCGTAGCGAGGATGCTCCGCTCCCATTAGGTTCCGTCCGACGTATGTCCGGAGCCCGCCTTGCCCCCCGTTCTGCAGTGCCGCAACCTGCATCGCTCCTTCGGTGACACGCGTGCGGTCGACGGCATCACGTTCGAGGTCGCCGAGGGCGAGACGTACGGCCTGCTCGGACCCAACGGAGCCGGTAAGACCACGACGATCTCGATGATCGCCGGCCTCCTCGACGCGGACGAGGGCGACATCACCGTCGCGGGACGGCCGATGACCACGTCGACGATCGAGGCCAAGCGTTCCATCGGACTCGTGCCTCAGGATCTCGCGATCTACCCCGACCTCACCGCCCGCGAAAACCTGCGGTTCTTCGGCCGCCTGCAAGGCATGAAGGGCACCGACCTGGACGCCCGGCTCGCCGAGGTGCTCGACGTCGTGGGCCTCACCGACCGCGCCGACGACCGTGCCGAGGACTACTCCGGAGGCATGAAACGGCGCCTGAACATCGGTATCGGACTACTGCACAAGCCGGAACTGCTGATCCTCGACGAACCAACCGTCGGGGTCGACCCGCAGTCGCGCAACGCGATCCTGGAATCCGTTGAGGCTCTGGCCGGCGGCGGCATGGCCGTGCTCTACACGACCCACTACATGGAAGAGGCCGAACGGCTCTGCGACCGCGTCGCCATCGTCGACAACGGCACGATCGTCGCGGAAGGAACGCACCGGGAACTGATCACCCGGATCGGCCAGCACGACCTCATCCGCCTGACCGGCACCGGTGACGTCGCCGCGGCAGTCCCCGCCATCGCCGCCCTGGCGGCCGTCGAACGCGCGGTGGCCGCCGACGATCGGATCGAGGTCACCGTGGGTCAGGCGGGGGCCGTCCTTCCTGACGTGCTGGCGGCGGCCAGCGGTGCCGGCGTCCATGTCTCGGGCGTCGAGGTCGTCGAACCCGATCTCGAAGCGGTCTTCCTCCGGCTCACCGGCCGCGCGCTGCGGGACTGACGGCGCGTGGACGCCATCTGGACCATCACCCGGAAGGACCTCAGGCAGCGCATCCGCGACCGCAGCGCGGTGCTGTTCGCCATGGTCGTGCCGCTCGGGCTCGCAGCGCTCTTCGGGGGCCTGTTCGGGGACTTCGGGACGGGCAACCTCGGCACGCTCCGGTTCGGCGTCGTCGATGACGACGGCGGCGACGTGGCCGCCCTGTTCGTCGAGCAGGTCCTGCCGTCTGTCGGCGAAGAACTGGACGTCGTGGTGTCCGACGCGAGCGACGAGGACTCCGCGGCCGGCGCCATCGAGGCCGGGGACCTCGACGCGGTCTTCATCATTCCTGCGGGCTTCTCGGAATCCGTACGCCTCGGCGCCGGCGCGACGATGCGGGTACTCACCAGTGCCGAGCGCGGCCTGGCCGGCGACATCGCAGGCGCGATCGCCGACGGTTTCGCGACGCGACTGACCGGGACGCAGGTGGCGGTCGCCGCAGCCCTGTCATCCGGGGTTCCGCCTGAGATGGCTCCTGAGGTGGCCCGGCAGGCGTCGCAGATCGTCGCCCCCGTTCGTCTCGTGACGGGTCAGGCCGAGAATCAGACGCTGGACGCGCCGACCTACCTGGCGGCGGGGATGGCGGTGTTCTTCCTGTTCTTCACGGTGCAGCTCGGCGTGATCAGCTACCTCGAGGAACGCCAACAGGGAACGCTCGCTCGCGTCCTTGCCGCGCCGCTGCAGCGCTGGCACGTGCTGGCTGCCAAGGGCCTGACGAGCCTGCTGATCGGCGTCCTTTCGACCGGCACGCTCGTTGTCGCGACGTCCTTCCTCGTCGGTGCCCGCTGGGGTGACCCGGTCGGTGTCGCGGTCCTCGTCGTCGCCGGCGTGCTGTCGGCGACGATCCTGGTCTCCATGGTGTCGCTGCTGGCCCGTACGGCCGAACAGGCAAGCATCTGGCAGGCCATCTTCGCGATCGTGCTCGGCATGCTCGGCGGGGCATTCTTCCCAGTCGTCAACGGGCCGGGACTCCTGGCGCAGCTCAGCCTCATCACGCCGCACGCCTGGTTCCTACGGGGGCTCGGGACGCTGCGCGGGGGTGGCGGGGCCGTCGAGGTGCTGCCGGCGGCCGCCGCGATGCTCCTGTTCCCGCTGTTCGTCGTGTTGGTCGGTTCGATGCTGGGCAGGACGCGCTTCCTTCGTCGACGGATGGCGTGACATGGCCATCCTGACGATCGCTGCCAACGCGGTTCGCCGACTGGCTCGGGACCGGTCCAACTGGTTTTTCGTGTTCGTCTTCCCGCTCGCGCTCATCCTCCTGATCGGCGCAGCCTTCGGAGGCGGCCAGCCGTTGCGGGTTGCTGTCGTCGCCGACGACGTGGGGGACCTCGGCGACGACCTGATCGTTGCGCTGGAGGACGTGGAGGACCTCCGTGTCGACCGGTACGACAGTGCGAGCGCAGCGATCGATGCGGTGTCGCGTGGCCAGGCGAACGGGGCGCTGCTGATCCCCGACGGGTACACGGTCGGGCTGCGCAGTGGGCAGGTCGCCGAACTCGGCTTCGTGATGCGGCCGGACAGCCTCGGTCCGGTCGTACGGTCCGTCGTCGACTCGGTCATCCAGGACCAGGCGATCGTGCTCGCGGCCGCCGACCTGGTCGCGAGCCTGGCCGACACCCCACTGGATGACGCCATCGCCACCGCCCGCAGCGTGCTCGCCGCGGTCCCCGGCGTGTCGGTCGAGACGGTCGAGGTCGGCACGGACGAACTCGCGGTCGAGTTCGCTGGTCTCGGCCAGTTCGACCTCGGGGCGAGCCAACAGTTGGTCCTCTTCGTGTTCCTGACATCGCTGTCGGGGGCCGCGACGCTCATCCAGAACCGGGAACTCGGGGTCACCCGCCGCACGCTGTCGGCTCCGGTGAGCTCGCGTCAGCTCCTCGTTGGCGAAGGGCTCGGCCGATTTCTCGTCGCCCTCACCCAGGGTGTCTACATCGTGATCGGCACGAGACTGCTGTTTGGTGTGAACTGGGGGAACTGGGGCGCGACGGCCGCGATTCTGGTCGTGTTCTGCATGGTCTCAGCCGGGGCGGCCATGCTGGCCGGCGCGACGCTGCGGACCCAGTCGCAGGCCAGCGGCATCGGCGTCGGCGTGGGCCTGGGGTTCGCCGCCCTCGGTGGTTCGATGCTGCCACTGGAACTCATGCCGACCGGCATCCGGGCACTGTCCCGCGTCACCCCGCACGCCTGGGCGCTGGAGGGCTACGCCGACGTCGTGCGCCGTGGAGGCGGCATCATCGACGTGCTGCCCCAGTTGGGCGTCCTGGCAGCGATGGCCGCCAGCCTCTTCGTGCTCGGCGGCTGGGCGCTGCACCGCACGATCACGCATCCGGGCTGACGCCAGATGCTGGATGGTTGCACGTGCGGTCGCAACCATCCAGCCGACGAGGTCAGGCTGCGCGCCGCTGGCGCCGTACGGCCGCGGCTCCACCGAGCAGTGCCAGCGCAACCACGGCCGCGCCGCCGCCCGTTGTGGGCAGCGGGCTGTCGTCCGGTGCGGGTGGCGGGGCGACGGTCTCGCTGACGCTGGCGACCGCCACGGCGGACGGGGTCCGGTCCCGCATGGCCCGCACGAAGAACTGGTGGCTGCCGGCACCCGGGTCGGCGATGGTGGTCTGCCAGGGTCCCGTCGCGGGATCGACCGCGGCATACACGCGGTTTCCGAAGTTCTCGTCGTCGACCGAGATCTCGACGTTGAACTGGGTCGGGTGGAACCCGGCGTTGTTCAGGTCCTCGTCGGGGCCGAGGTCCGGGAAGGCGACCTTGCCGGAGAGACTGATCCCGCTGCCGTCGCCGGCCGGTGAGGTCGAGTCGATCGTCACGCCGAACTCGTCGCCACCGTCGGGGGCGGCGGCAGGCTGGATCGTGGCGAAGGACGCATGGTCGGCTTCGTGGCCGTAGGCCCATTCAGTGTGGCCGGCGAGGGTGAACTGGATCGTCAGGTGCTCGCCCCGGAAGGCCGCGCGGTCGGTCGTGAACGAGATCGGGATCTCGGTCCAGACGCCGGGGGCCGAGACGCCCGGCGTCTCGGCGGACTCGCCGAGCACACGGTCGGTCGCCATGAGCCGCCCCGTCATCACGATCGGACCCGGCTCGACCGTCTGCACGAAGACGGAGATGTTCACCTCGGACCCCGCTGGGAGCGTTCCCGCCAGGGTGTCGGTCGCGGTGAAGATGCCCTTCGGGCGGAAGGCGGCGACCGTCGACGTGATCCGGGAGTCGAAGCAGGGCTCGGCGTCGTCGTCGCTGTTCACCTGGTCCATGAACTGCTCCATGTCGTCCTCGGTCACCGTCTGTGGGACGCCGCATTCCGCAGATGTCCGGTAGGGCTCGGTGCGGTACTCGCGGTGGAGGTAGTAGACGAAGCCGTCCTGAAGCACCCGGTCCGCGTCCACATCGCCACGCGAAGGATCGAACAGGTTCGGGTTGTGGGGTTCGCTGGTCCGCTCGCCGGTGCCCGGGAAGGCGGCCGACTGGTCCTTGTCGCACCCGTCGTCCTCACCATCGCCGTCACGGTCGAAGGCGCCGTAGATCCCGACGCGAATCTCGCAGTCCTGTGCGAAGAACGCGTCCTCGTCGGGACGAGCAGGCAGTTCGCGCTCCCCGAGTAGGACGGCGATCGCCCGCGAAGCGTGGTTGGGGCCGGCCATGCCGTAACCCTCGTGTGCGTAGCGCCCCTGCTCGTTGTTGTAGGAGTCGGGGAAGGGGTAGGTGCCGGGTTCTGCGGTCACGTTCAGGTACTCGGCCGTCTTCAGGTACACGGCACGCAGTTCGCGACGCGTCAACTCCCCGTCCTCGAGGTACGGCGACGCGGCGATCGGCTGGCCCTTGGCCACGACCTGCTTCGGGTACAGGCCAGGCCGTCCGTCGCCGAGTTCCTCCTTGACGGCCTGCAGGATCGTGCCGAGCGTTCCCGCCGAGTACGGCGTGGCGGCTGACGTGCCGCCGAACGCGCACTGCCCGTAGACGCCAGTGCGGCAGGCCGAAGGGAGGTTGCCGTCGCCCCAGGACGAGATGTATTGCGGGACGCCGTCGCCGGTGATCGCACCCTGGTCGTCGCGACGAAGGGCGCCGACGACGAGGTTCCACGCCGGACCCGTCTGGTCCGAGTCGTAGGTCCGTTGGGGGACGTCGAAGGCGTTGCCGATGCCGTTGCCGGCGGCAAACATGACCGTCTGGCCGCGCTCGACGGCAGCCTTCGAAGCCTCCGCCGACGAGCCGAGGAATGACCCCTGCCCGATCACGTCGAGTGCCTTGTAGGCCAGGCCGAGGGGGGCGCCGCCGACGTACCCGTGCGAATGGCTGGTGATCTCGGCGAAGGGGAACCGGTTGAATACGACCTCGTCGGACAGGCCTTCGACCATCATGATCAAGCACGTCGGGCAGTAGCCGTAGCGGTTGCCCGTCGACACCGAGGCAGATCCCGTGCCGTGGCCGTTGTTGTCGAGGATCAGGTCGCGGTCGGGGCAGTCGTCAGCGGCATAGCCGCCGCTCGGCGAAACGGCACCGATGATCTTGGTGCCCGGGAACCAGTACATGTTCCCGCCCTTCACGTGGGCCTCGGTCATCGACGACGACAGGAAGATCTCGCCGGCGCACTGCGGGCTGCCCTCCTCGATGATGTCCCGCCGGAAGATCCACTGGTCCTCTTCGGGGTAGTAGCCCTTCGACGTGCTGATCGGGGCGGCGATCGCGTCGGCCGGGAAGTCCGGGATGTACTCGGACGGATGCCGGGTGAAGTTGTTGGTGAGCCGGAGGATCTCCGGGTCGGGGTATGTCGCCGCCGAGAACTCCTCGTGGTAGGGGTTGATGCCCGAGTCCGACATGGCGATCAAGGTGATCGGCACCTGCCAGTCCGCGATCTCGTCCGCGGTCCCGACGATCACGGACGTCATCTCCTGGGACTCGAGCCCGCGTGCATCGGTGACCAGGAAGCGCACCAGGTGGTGGCCGCGTCCCAGGTTGGCGACAGCGTCGAGTCCGGAGGCGTCGATGCGGCCGTCGAGGTCGAGGTCCCAGCCCGTCGTCACCGGCGCCTGTCCACCAGCGACCGACCCGGAGAGCTGCTGGGCCTGGCCCAGCGTGAACTCGTAGGGGCCGCCGGCGTCGGCAGCAGGCACCGGGGCGTCACCCGATGCGGCGACCGCGGCCGCGACCTTCTTCTCGCCGAGTACCAGCATCCGAATGGTCTCGCTGCCGTCCGACAGCCATTCGTTGGCCACGGCCTCCCAGGTCCCTGGTGCGGGGCTGCCGATGATCACCTCTTCATAGGCGTTTGAAGAGCCCGAGCTGTCTGCCTCGGTCCCGTCGGGGTTGTTGACGACGAGGTCGTAGTCGTTGTCGAGGGACTCCCACGTCAGGCGGACGATGATCCGACCGATGTCGTCCGGCACGTCGACCGGGAACGCGAACGCGTCCCCGGTTGGCGGGCCGCCGAGGGGGGAGAATCCGGGCGTGGCGTCGTCCACGGTCTCGTCGAGGAGGACGACCTGGCCACTGGACGTCACGGCCTGCTCCTCCTCGCCCTCCTCGGGCGGAGCCGCGACGAGGAAGTCCACGGTGTCCGTCGCCGTCGCGCCTGCCGCATCAGTGATGACAAGCGTGGCCCGATACTGCCCGGCGGCGAGGTCCGTCGTATCGATTCCGGTCGCAGCGTTGTCCGCGCTGTGCACGATGCCGGCCGAAGTCGCCCATTGGAACGTGTAGGGCTCGGCGCCTCCGAAGCCGGAGCCGAGCACGACGGCGTTGTCACCAATGACGACCGCAGAGGATGCGCCGCCGTCAGCGACGAGCGGTCCAGTTGCGGCCCGGGCCGACGACCCCACGGAGAGCCCGGGAATCGAGGTGGCGGCAAGGGTGGCGAGGGCGAAGCTTGCGAGAAACCGGCGCGTCACGGGAAACCTCGGGAACTAGGAGACGATCTGGCAGTCCGGAGGTGCTTCCGTGTCAGCGTGCGAAGTTCCTCCCTCGACGCGCGTCAAGCGCGCATTTGCCGCCGGCCCGCCAGACCCGCCGTGAGGGCGACCAGGCCCAGCAACGCGAACCCACCACCGGTGGTCGGCAACGGCGCCTCGACGGGGGTCGGTTCCGGAGCGGGTTCCGGCGCTGGCGGCGGTGCTTCGTCCGGGGTCGCGTCCGAACTGGCCAGAACGCCAGTTGTCAGGCGCAGGCCGGCGTCGGCGTAATCCTGGCCGCCATAGACCATCCGCATCCCGGACGTGTAGAAACCCGAGTACCAGAACTGCAGGCGCAGCTGGGACCCCGCGGGGACGACGGTTGGCGGGATCTCGAACGTGTACTCGGCCCGTGTCACCTCGCCGGTCACCTGGGGCTCCGCGAAATCGCCCGCCGAGATAGGCGTCACGGTGCCCTCTTCGTCCACGGCATCCAGTGCGTAGGTGGGTGCGGACGAGAAGGCGTTGGTCCACAGCGGCTGCGCGCTGTCGATGACGTAATGCACGATCGAGGCCGGACCGCCGATCGTCAGATCGCCCGCAAGTGGCGCGGACGTGAACGTCGCGGGCACGCCTGCGCCGTAGTTGGTTGCGTAGCCCATCTGACCCGCGAAGCAGGCGTCGCCCGCCCCTCCGACCGACAGCGAGCCGTTTGGCGCGACGGTGTCGTCGTACTCGCAACCCTCCGGCGACATGATGCCGGTGCCACCCGATGCGATCGTCGACTGTGCCGAGCCGGCCGCGACGACCTCGTCGGGTGCACCGGAGGCCGCCATCGCGAGTTCACCGCTGGGCTCGAACACGAGCCCGCTCCCGAGGCTCGCGGCCACCTGCTCCTTCAGTTGCACGACCGCGGCCGATATTGGGCCGCTGAACAGGAGGGAGGGTTGCTCTGAGGAGACGTACCCAATGATCGTGACCGTCCACGTTCCGAAGTCGAGCGTCTCGCCGTCCTCAAGGTCGGCAGCGACCTCGTCGAGGTCCACTTGCGCGTACCCGTTCGCATTCTGGAGTTCGGTGGCGAGCACCAGGGTGCCGTCCGCATCGGTGATCTCCATGCCCCAGTCGAACAGGAGGTTGATGCCGACAACCCCCAGGTCGCCGCCGAAGGCGATGGACGCACGGATGGCGTCGGCGGACCCGTCGACCTCGATCTCCCAGCTGCGCGAGTCCAGTCCGAACGCCGTGGCCGGAAGTGGCTGGTGGATGAAGTGGTCTGACACGAGCACGCTGTGGTCGCGGGCGGCGAGACGTGCCGCCACCGCCTCGCGGTGGAGTTCATCGAGCACGGATTGCGAGAAGTCGTCCTGCGTGACGAGTCCAACGGCGTCGACCGCGTCGACGAAGCCGAAGCCGGCGTGCCAGTACGGGGTCCCGTCGGCCAGCGGCACCGCCGTGACCTCGAGCACCTGCTCGATCTGTGCCGGTGTGAGCTCGGGGTTGGCGTCGAGGAGCACGGCGACGAGGCCGGCAACGTGGGGGCGGCCATCGACGTGCCGGACAGGGTTGCTGTCCCACCTGGTTCGGACGGGGACAGGACGCCGACGCCTGTCGGGGTCCCCGGTCCCAGGATGTTGGTGCCGGGCGCCGAGATGTCCGGGGCGTACAGGCCCAGACCGTCGCCCACGAAGCGGACGTGGCCGTCGTCGTCGGCACCCTCCGGACGGGAGTTGTCGTACTGCAGTCCGCCAGACGAGAAGCTCGACCGTTGCCGCGAGGTCGTCGTCGAGCCGACCCCGATGACCCATGGGGCCGTGGACGCCGGGCCGACGGACATCTCGGACTCGGAGTTGCCTGCCGCGAACACGACCGTGACGCCTACGTCGTGTAGGGCTTTCGTCGCGACGTTGGTCGGTTCCATTGGGTCGAACGTCCGGTACGAGCTGCCCCACGAGTTGTTGACGACTCGGATGTTGTACTCGTCCTTGTTGGTCAGCAGGTCATCGAAGGCGGCGATGATCGTGAATATGAAGACGATGTCGCCGGTGCCGTATCCGATGACGTCCGCCCCGGGGGCCACACCGATCAGCCGCGGGTCCTCGGTGCCGTCACCGGCGGCGATGCCGGCAACGTGGGTCCCGTGGCCCGACGTGTCGGCGTTGTTGTAGGGGCCCTGGTCGACCGGGACGGCCAGGTAGTTCTTCGCCAACTCGGGATCGACCGCCACGCCGAGGATGTCGAGGTACTCCGGGCTCAGGATCTTGACGTTGCGGACGACACGCTGTTCGAGCGAGGGGTGCGTCGCGTCGACGCCGGTGTCGACGATCGCGACCCCGACCCCGTTGCCGGTGAAGCCGAGGTCGCGGGTGGCGTCGGCGCGGATGGCGGCCGTCGATTCGTCGGAGTGGTGCACGAGCGGGGTGACGTCGGGGTAGACGTCGAGCACACCCGTGATGTCCGCAGCGTGGGGTCGGTCAGGTCCTGCGGCTGGACATCGCCGAGTCGCAGGAGGAGGCGTTCGACGCGATCGCCAAGGGCCTCCAGCTGTCCGGTGACCGGGCCGAGGACTTCTTCGACACCCTGTCCGAGTATGCGGAACCGCTCGCGTCGCTGGGGTTCGACATCGAAGACACCATCGGGGCGATCATCGGTGGGCTGGACGCTGGCGCGTTCAGCGCCGACAAGATCGGTGACGCCCTCAAGGAGTTTTCGGCCCTCGCGGTCGACGGGTCCGAGAGGACGCGGGACGCCTACAGGACGTTGGGGATGGACGCCGACGAGACGGCTGACCGGATCGTGGCGGGCGGTGACGGCGCGAAGCAGGCGCTCACGGAGATCCTCGAGGGGCTGGAGGCGCTGGGCGACACTCGGGAAGCCGAAGAGGCTGGGATGGCCCTGTTCGGGTCCATGTGGGAGGACATCGGCGGTGACATCATCGCCGCGCTCGACCCTGCCGAGCAACGTCTCGAAGGGTTCCGCGGCACGATGGACTCGGTCACCGCCCAGGCGTACGACAACGTCAACACCCGCCTGACCGGGGCATGGCGGGGCTTCGTGGACTCGGTCCCGACCGCGTTGGATCAGGCCGGCGCGATCGCGGCGATAGACCGGATCGCGGACGCGTTCGACGAGGACGGTCTGGCCGGTGCGATTGACCAGGTGCAGGAGGAGTGGGACGCGGCCTGGCCGTACGTCGCACGGTTCTTACATGACACGGTCGTACCGACGCTCGGACAGCTCGGGGCTGCGGCAGCGGACGCGTTCGCGACCTCGCTCGTCACCGGCATGCTCAACAAGGTCCAGGAGATCGCGAACTTCGCGTTGGGTGGGCAGACCATCGGCGACCAGATCGGCCTCGGGAATCTCGTCGACCTGGTCGGCGGCCTCGGAGGCGGGGAGACACCAGCCTTCGAGATGCCGAACGTATTCGGGTTGTCGTCAGGAGAGTCCGGCGCACCCGGGTCCGGGGGCATCCGCGCCATGGCTCGCGGCGGCGCGGTTCCGTCCCCGATGCTTGCCCTGGTCGGCGACAACACCGACGGCCAGCCGGAGATCGTGTCCCCGGTGCCGTTGATGCAGCAGGCGTTCATTGACGTCCTCGCCGCGACCCGCCAGGGCCCCACCTACAACATCACGGCAATCCCAGGGGACGACCAGGTCGAACGGATTCTCCACCGGATCAAACTTCACGAGTCTGCGGCCGAGGTCGGAGCCCGCTACACCCGATTGGGCGGGGGATTCTGATGACCGGCGCGGACCTGACCGACGAGCAACGCCGTGCACTCGCGGAGGAGATCCTCGAGGTCTCCAAGGCGTTCAACGACATGTACACCCGATGGCTGCAGGAGCACGCAACGCCGCTGGCCATCAAGGTCCAGGAGGCCGGCCTCGATCCACGGGTCGTGTTCGAACAGGCGGCCGACACGATGGTCACCCTGGCCGGCAACATCCGCAACGCCGTCCTCACCGAAGTCCCGCAGGCACCCGTCCCGCCCCTGCGCGTGGTCAAGCCCCGCGATCGACGCGAGTAGACGATCGAGGTCAGGTGATGGCACCGATCACCGCCGCCACGGCGTTGACCAGCGTGAGGATCGTGATCACCCACGTCAGGTGCCGCATCTCGCGTGCGGCCGCGGCGGACTGTGCGCTGAGTTCCTCGATCCGCTCGGCGGACCGCTGCGCCTCCCGTCGCCACAACTCGTCACGGATCCAGGCGACGCCGTAGGTCACATTGGTACTCATCCGGTTGTACTTGGCGACGAGGTCGTCGTCGGTCATCGCCCGAAGTTCCTCGAAGGATTCCACGTCAGTCTTCCGCCTCGTCGGAGTCGCCCTCCCTGAGACGGCGACGCATCTTGTCCCCGGGCACTCCACCGTCCTCGCCCACCCACGCCTGAGTCAACGAGTCGAGCAGTGCATACGGAGAACTTGGGTTCTCGCTGGCCATCGACGCCGGCACGACAAGAGCCGCGGCGATGGAGGCAAGCGGATAGATCAGGTCGTCCAGCTCGTACTCGTAGCCCTGGATGAGTGTGACCACTCCGGCGTCGTTATCGCGCAGCGTCTCACGGACGATGGCCACGGCGGTCAGGCGTGCTTCGCGGATCCGGTCAGGCGTCATCGTCACCGGCCCATCTCCTTGCGGATGAGTCGACGGAGCTCCACGAACCCTGCGGTCACCGCGTCCGCCTTCTCCCCGGCACGCAGCCGCGACAGGATCGTCCGGGGCGTCTCGGGGCTGTCGGTTTGCTCGGCGGCGCGGTGGGCCATGCGTGCGTCCCACAGGAGACGGTTGAACGCGCCCACGTCGGCCTTCCACGCCCCGAACCGGTCGTACACCTCCTGCGACGCAACGACGCTGAGGCGAGCGAGCATCCGGTCGAGGAAGTCGTTCGGGGTCTCCTCGAGGTTCGCGAGCGGCACCGACGACCACGTCTGGGCGTTGTCCGACACGCGCCCGGCGGCTTGAAGTAGGTCCGAGTACACCTCGAGACGCTCCGCGAACTGCCGATCCCGGCGGGTGGCGTCCTGCCGGAGCTTCTCCGTGAGGACGGCCGCGAGCAGCGTGGTCACAAGACCTGCGACCGCAACCCACGCCGTGGCGTCCACCCTGTCCCCTTCCTCCCCCCCAACCGATGACGACGAAGCCTATGAGCGAGACTGCGCGCCACGTCGGGTCGACGGTCACATCGGTTCTATGTCCTCGCCGGGGACCCTCGTGATCAGTTCGTGGAATGGGCGGGCAACCTCCGCGAGCCGCTCGTCGAGTGTGGGTAAGGCATGCCCTGACCACTCGCACCACCGTTGGAGTGCTATCCGGTAGGGCATGAGGCCCATGAGGACGACGGTCGCTTCGTTGGACGCTGTGGCGCCGATCTGGGCCCACATCACATCTTCGGTGCCCGGCACGCGGAGACGGTCACCATCGGGGCCCTCGATGGGCTCCACGGCCTGCGCGATCGCGTACAGCGTCCCGTGCGCGAAGGCGCTCAACACCTGGTACGTGGTCCACCCAATGCGGCTGTCATCGCCAGGTCCAAGCCGCCACGCCCGCTGCGCAGCCTGCATCTGGCCTGGTGGTCCCTCACGATGCACGCCCGCTGCGGTGGCGGTTCGACTCAGGCTGCGGCGTCGTTCCCTGGCGTATTCGGCGACCTGAGGAGGCACGCCCACAAGCCGCTCCTGTTCTTGCAGGGAGTCGGCGCGATCACCGAGGATCCGACCCGCCCGCTTCCGCCCGTTCAGGTCCGGCTCCATCAGCCACACGACCCGGGATGCAAGATCAACGACAGAACGGATCAGCGGGTAGATCGAGTACACGGACTCCGTGTCGGACAGCAGGTGCCCCACGGTGCGCAGGTACTCCTCAGCCACAGTGAGCCGCAGACCGCAGCCGCCCACGCTGAGGTCCTCGATCCAGCCGTGCAGCGAATCGTCGAGCTCGCCCCGCTCCCTGACGGCAGGTGACCCCGGACCCACCGTCCCAGCGACCTCGCCGCGAATCTGGTGCACGTCCTCGAAGAATGCGACCATCCGCTGCCCGGGCTCATGCAACAGGTACGCCACCACGCCCCCGATCGTTGGACCCGACGGTAGTAGTTGCCGACCGCGCCAGCGGCCCGGTTCCGTGAACGTGATACCCCCACCCCCTACCCTGCGGGCGTGGACCTCGAGGCGCTCGACCAGGGCCCTGCATGGTCGTGACGCGCTGTGCCTGTCCGCCGATGAGACCGTGTTCTTCCCTGCCAAGGGCATGCCGGCGGACCCAGCGAAGCCATCTGCGTGGCCCTGTGCCGTCACCGACGAATGCCTTGAGTACGCCCTGACGATCGAGGAAGCCGCTGACGGCCGGCACGGCGTTTGGGGCGGAACCTCCCCGAAGGAACGTCAGGCGCTTGCCAGAGCCCGCAGTGCCGCCGCGTAGCCTCCGCCCCGGTGGGCGGACACGGCTCCCTGCTCCGGGAGCGGGGCACCGCCCACCGCCCACCGCCGAGTGAACTCCTTGCCGTCGAGCCCGCGGACCCTCTCGGGCTCGTCCAACTGTCCCACGCGGGACAGTTCTTCGGCGTCGCGCTCAACCGTGGACTTACTGGTGCCGACGGCCTCCGCGATGGCGCGGTAGGAGTGCCCCTGCTCGCGCAGGTGGGCGACGACCTCGCGGCGCTGTCACACCGGCGTCGCATGATCGGGGGGCTGGATGACGAGTGAGGGACCGGTGTCGCTACGTCTCTGTGTTCCCCGAAACCGGCCACGACGGACCGCGAACCCACCTACAGTGCCCCCAGGCCGCAGGGAGGGGCACATGGCCGAGTTCGAGTTCGACGTCGTGTACGCCGGTCCGGAGGTCGATTCCGGCCGGATGCCGGTACGGACGCTCGCCCCGTCGCTGCTCGCGCTGGCCGACCTTCTCCATTCGGCTCAGGCGGTCCTGTACCCGGAGGATCCGCCTATCGACGTCGAGATCGTCGCGTCGCGGACCGGATCGGTGGAGATCTCGCTTGTCGCTGAGCATCTTCCTGCCGCTGCCGGCACTGCCGCCACACTGCTGGCGTCCCAGGGGGTCGACGCGGCCGCGAATCTCGCCCAGCTCGCCCAGACCGTCGCCGGCGTCCTCGGCTGGATCAGGAACCTCCGCGGCCGGCCGATCAAGGAAGTCGTTGTCCGGCGTCCCCGCAGTTTCGTCAAAGTCCAGGAGGGCGAGGAGACCGTGCTCGAGGTCGAACTCGAGCACGACGAGGCCGTGCTGATCCGGGAGCGGGTCATTCGACGCCAGGCCGAGCAGTTCACGCAGCCGCTCGACGCGGTCGTGGAACGGGTCGAGGTCCGAGTCGCCAACCGGACCGCCGAGATCGGCAGAGAGGACCGGCCGTCGTTCGAGGCACTGCTCGCCGAAACCGAACAGGTCGAGTCCTGGGTGTCCCACCCACGATGGACGATCAGGTCCCCGTCGTTTGACCGCGACCTGCTGTGGCGCCTGACCTCACCGGAGGGCCAGAACTACAACGTCAAGATCACCGATGAGACGTTCTGGCAGCGGATCGAAGACGGCGAGCAGTTCGGTGCCGGCGACCACCTGGACCTCGAGCTGCACACCGAGCAGCGGATCGTAGACGACAAGCCCGTCCCCAGACACGTCGCCACCCGGGTGCGCCACATCCCGCGAAGCTCCAGCGAGCAGTCCCAGCTACCCGACCCCGACGACACGTAGCCTCACGTCGGGTGGGCGGTTCGTCGGCTCTCTGTGCCCCGGAGAGTGCGGGGCACGGAGAGCCGACCGCCACGTAGCATGATGATCGAGCATGGCAAGGGGGCAGCATGGGCAACGGGGCGCCACCACCGCCGCAGCCTCGATCCGGTCCGGGCCCCTGGGCCGTGGCCTTCTGGGGGACGGTGGCCCTCGCCGTGGTCGCGCTCCTGGTCGTCGTGTCCGTCCTCTCGGAACGGCCCGACGGCCCGGACTTCGACACGGCCATCCGCGACGGCGCGTCATGCGCTGAGCTGTTCGAGATCCGTAACCGGGAGACGAACGGGCAGACCATCGAACGGATGAACCAGCGGCTCCGCAACATCGGATGCCACTCGTCGACCAGCACCCGGGACGGTTGAGGCCCCGGGCATCTGCCGTCTCAGGCTCACCGACGCCTCTACAGTCCGCGGCGGGACCAGAAGAGGCGACGATGGCGCGGGAACCGGTCGTGATGGCCCTCGGCACCGGCCGCTGGCGGGTCGTGTACGAGACCACGATGATCGTGCTGGCGCTGGTCGTGGTCGCCCTGCTGCCGATGCGCGACGAGGGGCCCGTCCGGGCTGTGAACCTTGCCGTGTGGGGCGTGTTCGTTGTCGACTATGTCACGCGGCTTGCGCTGTCGACGGACCGTCGAGGGTTCGTGCGCCGCAACGTCGTGGATCTCATCGCGATCTTGCCGGCCGACTTCTTCCGCGCGACGCGTGTGCTGCGTGTCGCACGCCTGTTCCGGGTGATCCGGGCCGGTTCGATCCTGTGGCGGGTGACGCGAGACGTCAGAGGGGTCCTGCGCACGAACGCGCTCAAGTGGGTACTCGCCGTGGCCGCCGCCGTGATCCTGGGCGCGGCGCTGGCCGTGTGGGCGATCGAACCCGGGATCGAGACGTTTCCTGACGCGCTCTGGTGGTCCACGGTCACCGCGACCACCGTCGGCTACGGAGACCTGTCTCCTGAGCACGGGCTCGCCCGCGCCGTCGCCGTGATCCTCATGTTCGTCGGGATCGGGACGATCGGGATGCTGACCGGGTCCATCGCCACCTACTTCCTCGGGGACCAGGCCGCCGGGTCGAACCCTGACGTTGAGCACGTGCGAGCACGACTCGCCGATTGGGACGAGCTCAACCAGGACGAACGTGACAGGCTGGTCGCCATACTCGAGGCCCTGGTGCGCGCCGACCGCCCCTGTTGTGTTGGTGGTCACGCCCCGGGCCCGGACTGATCGGGTGAACGGATCGGCGTGTCGCGGATCATGCGGGCGATCCGTGCGAGCGTGGCCGGGTCCGTCAGGGTGGGGGGTAGTCCCTGTGCGGCGCGGGACTCGGCGACCCACGCACGCACACACTCGACGGTGTGGCCCGTGTACGGGCAGTCGCACGTGTGCTCGATGGCTGCCATCACACGACCTCCCTTCTCTCGAGGATGATTGAACGCATCCGGCAGGACCGACAGCGCCGCCTTGGAAGTCCCAGAGCGACCAACGGCGTCCACCTCGACGAGTTGATCGCTCTGGATCGCGACATCCGCGATGGTGCTAGTCCCTCCCTGAGGTCTCGTCTAGCAGACCCGACATGGTCACGGGCGGGCACGTGCACCGCAGGTCCCCGTCGTTGTGGCACGGGTACATCTCGTGCCAATGGTGCAACAGGCCAACCTGCCCCATCACCTGACGGAGCAGCAACATCACCTCTCCGTCCAGGTGCTTGAGGTCGCCCCAGGAAGCGCCACCGTCGAGCTTGAACGTGACCCGCAGGTACGTCGACAGCAGGTCCTCCACGGCCAGCCTGGCCTGCCTGACGAGGTCGTAGGCCCCGTCCGAGCTGTAGGCATGCTCAGGCAGCCGCACGAGCGGTCGCCGGTAGTTGTGGGGCTCCTGGGCGGCTGCGTTGGCGGCCTGACGCTGCTCCGCCGCTGCTGCCTCCGCCCGACGTTGCAGGACCTCGACGGAATGATCCCAAGGCAGGCAGCTGTCCGGGTCGATCACGCTCGACAGAGCGGTCACCAGCTCGACCAGGCGCCGGTGCCCGCTCTCTTCGTCGGCGAGCTCGAGCACGTCCTCACGAGGTCCGGCACGGACTGTTCCCACGCCATCACCGCCTGCTTGAACCGCCGGTGAGCCTTGCCGAACTCGAGGACCTCGGGCGCGAGTCTCGCGCCTGCGGTCTGGAGCCGGTCGAGTTGGGCCTGCAGAGTTGCAGGCATCGTTGCTTCTATCGTTGCCATGCCACCATCTCCTTGTGTGTTGGTGGTCACGCCCCGGGCAGTTGACCCTGCGCCGGGGCACTCTCTGGACCTGCACCGCGGGTGCGGCACAGGAGCTTGTGAAGTTCAGTCGGCCCGGTCGCGCTCCTCGATGTGCTTGATCGCCATGTGGCTCATCGAGACGAGCTCGGCAACCTCGCGGAGCGACCCGCCGGACTTGCGGGCACGCAGGATCGTGGCGTCCCGTTCGGCGATCAGCCGGGCACGTTCGCCGTCGAGGTCCGCCAGCCGGCGGGTGAGGTCGACGAGCTGGAGGGCGAGGTCGTCCGGGACGGTCATGACGCCGGACGGTAGGCGCAGTGCCCCCGTTGCCTGTCGCATCCTCGCCGCCTCGGTCCCCGGTGCCCGGACTGTAAGGCGACCGTACGGTCAGGTCAAGCGGTTGGGGAAGAGGTTCACCAACCTCGTGCTCGCCACTCCGCGAGCGATGGGCGCTCGGCGCCGATGGTGGTGTCGTCGCCGTGGCCGGGGTAGATCCACGTGTTGTCCGGCAGGCGGTCGAAGACCTTGGCCTCGAGCTCGTCCATGAGTTGACCGAACGTCTCGGGTGTTGTCCGTCCTGGTCCCCCAGGGAACAGACTGTCGCCCGTTAGGAGGTGAGGACGGTCATCGCCATGGGCCAGGTACTGCAACGATCCTGGCGTGTGGCCTGGCGTGTGGAGCACCTCGACCTCGAGGTCGCCGACCTGCAGCACCTCGCCGTGTTCCAGGTCGCGGTCGAGTCGGGCCGGGAACAGGTTGGCGTCGCCTGGGTGTCCCCAGACCGGCAGACCGGGGCCGGTTGCCAGCGCTTCCCACGCGCGCACGTGGTCCCAGTGCCCGTGGGTCTGCACGATCGCGGCCACGTCGAAGCCCTCGATGGCCTCGCGAAGCCGCTCCGGCCGCGCCGCGGCGTCGACGAGCAGCGCCTGCTTCGTCCGGACGCAGGCGACGACGTAGACGTTGTTGTCCATCTCCTCTACGGACAGTTTGCGGATGAACACCGGCCCGTCGGTGCGGTCCTGCCACGACCCGTCCGGCTCGACGTGCCCGTCGTAGCCCACAGCGAACCTCCATGATCTCGTCGTCGCCGGCGTTGCCGGAGCCCGACCCTACCGGCGGGAGCGGAGGGAACGGGTGTTCGATCAGCGGCCGGGGTGCGGGGTAGAGTGACGTGGCTACCCTCGGCCTCCGACGCACGCCGACCACCCTCGCCGACCCACCCTCGCAGAGACACGAACTGTGGCAGATGTCATCACCGTTCGCGGTGCCCGCGAACACAACCTCAAGGACGTCGACCTCGAACTGCCCCGCGACAGCCTGATCGTGTTCACGGGGTTGTCGGGGTCGGGGAAGTCCTCGCTGGCCTTCGACACGATCTACGCCGAGGGTCAGCGCCGCTACGTGGAATCGCTGTCCGCCTATGCCCGCCAGTTCCTGGGGCAGATGGACAAGCCCGACGTCGACGTGATCGAGGGGCTCTCCCCAGCGATCTCGATCGACCAGAAATCCACGTCGCGCAACCCCCGCTCGACCGTCGGCACCATCACCGAGATCCACGACTACCTGCGCCTGTTGTACGCGCGGATCGGGACGCCGCACTGCCCGAAGTGCGGTCGGGTCATCGCCAGGCAGACCGCTGAACAGATCGTCGACCAGGTCCACGAATTGCCGGCAGGGACCCGCTTCCAGGTCCTCGCCCCGGTCGTCCGTGGTCGCAAGGGCGAGTACGCCGCACTGTTCCAGGATCTGTCGACGAAGGGCTATGCCAGGGTCAGGGTCGACGGGCAGGTTCACCCAGTCGACGAGGTCCCCAAACTCGAGAAGAACATCAAGCACGACATCGAGGTCGTCATCGACCGACTCGTGCAGAAAGAGGACATCCGCCGGCGCCTCGCCGACTCGATCGAAACGGCGCTGCAGTTGGCCGAAGGTCTGGCCATGGTCGAGGTCTTGCCGTCCCGCGAGGTCGCCGACCAGGCCGAGGTCACAGGCGACCCGGCACCGGAACCCGAGGTCCACGTCTTCTCCGAGCATCTCGCCTGTGCGAACTGCGGGTTGTCGTTCGACCAACTTGCGCCGCGCAACTTCTCGTTCAACTCGCCCTACGGCGCGTGCGAAACGTGCACCGGACTCGGCACGCAACTGACGGTCGACCGCGAACTCGTCATCGGGGACCCCGAACTCGCGGTGGCCGAAGGCGTGATCCTGCCGTGGGCCGGCGGGGGAGGGCAGTCCAGCTACTACTCCCAACTGCTCCGCGCCGCCGTCGAGTACTTCGACGAGGACGCTGACACCCCTTGGCAGGACCTGTCCGACAAGGTGCAGAACGCCGTGCTCGAGGGGATCGATGCCAAGATCCAGGTCACTTACACCAACCGCTACGGGCGCCGCCGCAACTACCGCGCCAACTTCGAAGGCGTCCTCGGCAACCTCGCCCGCCGTCACGCCGAGACGGATTCGGACCACGTCCGTGGCCAGGTCGAGCAGTACATGCGGCAGATCCCCTGCCCGGCATGCAAGGGGGCCCGCCTCAAGCCCGTCGTGCTGGCCGTCACGGTCGGCGACCGCGGCATCCACGAGGTGTCCGCGATGTCGGTCGGCGGCGCCGCCGACTGGGTCGACGGGCTGACGCTGACCGACCGGGAGCACCTGATCGGTGCACGGGTCCTGAAAGAGATCAAGGCCCGACTGACGTTCCTGCTCGATGTCGGTCTCGATTACCTCACCCTCGACCGGCCGTCAGGGTCGTTGTCCGGCGGGGAGGCACAGCGGATCCGGCTCGCCACCCAGATCGGCGCAGGACTCGTTGGTGTTCTCTACGTCCTCGACGAGCCGTCCATCGGCCTGCACCAACGCGACAACGGGCGGCTCATCGAGACGCTCATCCGCCTGCGCGACCTCGGCAACACGCTGATTGTCGTCGAGCACGACGAGGCGACGATCGAGGCCGCCGACTGGGTCGTCGACATCGGGCCCGGTGCCGGCGAACACGGTGGCGAGATCGTCCACTCGGGCTCGGTCGAGCAGCTGAAGCGGCTCACGCGCAAGTCGCTCACCGGGGCCTACTTGTCGGGCGCCCGGTCGATCGCCACGCCGAAGACGCGAAGGACCCACAGCGGTCGCACGCTGTCGGTGGTCGGTGCGACCGAGCACAACCTGCACGACCTCACCATCGACTTCCCGCTCGGTACGTTCACCTGCGTCACCGGTGTTTCGGGCTCCGGCAAGAGCACGCTGGTCAACGACATCCTCGCCCGCGTGCTGATGCGTCACGTCTATTCGTCCCGCGAGGTTCCCGGCAAGCACCTGCGCGTCGAGGGACTCCACCACGTCGACAAGGCCGTCATCGTCGACCAGTCACCGATCGGTCGCACGCCGCGGTCCAACCCGGCCACCTACACGGGCATGTTCGACCACATCCGGCGGCTGTTCTCGTCGACGCCCGAGGCGAAGGTCAGGGGCTACCAACCGGGGCGGTTCTCGTTCAACGTCAAGGGTGGCCGCTGCGAGGCATGCAAGGGCGACGGCACCATCAAGATCGAGATGCACTTCCTCCCGGACGTCTACGTCCCCTGCGAGGTGTGCAAGGGGCGGCGATACAACCGCGAGACACTCGAGGTCCACTACAAGGGCAAGACCATCGCCGAGGTCCTCGACATGTCCGTCGAAGCGGCGCTCGACTACTTCGCGAACCAGCCGACGATCGCGAACCACCTCGAGACGCTGAACGACGTCGGCCTCGGCTACATCCGACTCGGGCAACCGGCGACCACCCTGTCGGGTGGCGAAGCCCAGCGCGTCAAGCTTGCCAGCGAACTTCGCAAGCGCGCGACAGGCCAGACGGTCTACATCCTCGACGAGCCGACGACCGGGCTGCACTTCGAGGACGTTCGGCGGCTCCTCGACGTGCTGCACCGCCTGGTGGACAAGGGCAACACCGTCATCGTGATCGAACACAACCTCGACGTGATCAAGACTGCGGACCATCTTGTCGATCTGGGTCCAGAGGGGGGCGACGCCGGCGGCATGGTCGTCGCGTCCGGGACACCCGAGGAGGTCGCAGATGTCGGAGCCAGCTACACGGGGAAGTTCCTTCGCGAGGTCATCTAGGGCGACGCCCCGACGACGACGGTCCGCGGCGGTGTTGAGCGCCGTCGTCGCGATCATGGCAAGCGTCATCGTCCCGATGGCTGCTGATGCCGCCACCGGTCCGAGCATCGGCGGCGACGTCGTGGTCCCGCCCGCGCCGGACTACGCCACCGAGATGCGCGGCAATCCATTCGACTACGAGGATGCCGCCGATCTGCTGACCGACGGGTACGCCACCGACGGGTGGGCACCCGTCAAGGGCACGACGGGCAAGCCGACGTTCTCGGGCGGCAAGGCGTCGTGGACGATGAACAGCAACGGTGGCCACGTCTTTCCGGTCTGGATGACGTTCCCCGGTGGGTTGCCCGAGGCCGACGATGGTTGGTGGACCCCGATCGACGCCGACCGGTACACGCGCGTCGCGGTGCGCATGCACGCAACGGCCGCATCGACCGGTGGCGCGATCGACTTCTGGCACTGCAACGAACCGCTCGACGTGTCCGTCTGCGCAGGTCGCAAGGCCTTCGGGATCCAACAGGGGTGGCAGACCTACGTCTTCGATCTGGCAGCCGGAGGCACACAGTTCTCGACCTGGGATGGCGAGAAGATCGGGCTGCAGTTGACCCTGAACTCGGCCAGCGGGACCACGTTCACGCTCGACTGGGTACGGATCTACCAGACGACAGCCGCCTACAAACCGACCCACAAGGGGACGCTGCGGTGGGACCGGGACACCTCGACGGGCAACAACACCACCTCGAACGCCGACTGGGGCGTGTTGGCGGACGGGACTTTCGACGTCGGGGCGTTCCCGTCTGGGACCTACCACCTGCTCGACGACGACGGGTACGGCGACACCATCACGATCGCCGATGCCCCGCAGCCGAAGATCCTGGACCCGGATGCGGCCGGGGGCGAGGACTATGCGACTGCGGTGATCGGCGACGGCTGGGACTTCAGCCAGACAAGCGACGTCCTGCAGATCGGGGGCGCGGGATCGGTCAGTTGGGCCGGTGGCGTGCTGGAGGCCACGAACACGAACAACGATCCATTCGTTCGGATGCGGGTCGGCCCGGCGATCGACGCGACCCGCTACCACCGGCTCACGGTCAGGACGTCCTACGACGGGCAGTTCGACCTGGCCGATGCCCAAGGCGGTGGCGCACACGGCCGGGCGGTCTTCTGGACAGCGCAGAATGGTGACTGGAACTTCATCAACTCCAGGGAACTCGTGACCTTCACGGACCGCTCGACGTACACGTACGACCTCGCCGACCCCCGAGTCAAGACCACCGAGTCGGGCGAACCCGACTGGGGCGGCGCCGTCACCTACTTCCGTTGGGACCCCAACGAGGACCCAGGCAGCCGGCGCTGGCGGGTGGACGAGATCCGCCTCGCCGACGACGACGAGGCGGCCCCGACCTTCGACATCACCTGGTCGGATGCGGCCCACAGGCCCGGTACGACGGTGGCCATCGGCATCGACGGCAACCGGCGCGGGTTCAACGGCCGGACCGTGGCCTCCGGGATCGAACAGCGGGCCGGCACGAACACGTACCGCCTGGACGCGCGGGACCTCATGCCGGGCACGTACTGGGTCTGGGTGAAGGTCAGTGACGGGACGTCGACCACCTCGACCTATGCGAGCGGTCCGCTGCGCATCTCCGAGCGGATCGCCGGCAACGACCGCGTGGCGACCTCGGTCGAGCTGTCCCGGGCCGCCTATCCGCAGGGGACCTCCGTGGCCGCCGTCGCACCCGCGGACAACTTCGCCGACGCGCTCGCCGGCGCGCAGTTGGCTGCCGCCGCCGACGCTCCGATCCTGCTGACCGGCAAGGACGGGCTCGATGCGCGGGTCGCCGACGAACTCCGTCGTCTGCAGGTCGGCACCGTCTACCTGCTGGGCGGCCCGGCATCGCTGAGCAGTCAGGTCCAGCAGGATGTCGGGTCGCTGCCTGGGGTCACGGCAACGCGCCTGTCCGGCAGCCAGCGTGAGCTGACTGCCGTCGCGATCGCCGAGGAGGCCGTGGCGCTGTGGGAGGCCGACGGAGTCGTCGTCGGCGATCTCCTGCTCGCCCGGGCATTCGACTTCCCCGACGCGCTGTCGGCCGGCCAGCTGGTCGCTGCCGCCCATTCGCCGCTGCTGCTGATCCCACGCGACGCCGCGGCCCCCCCGGCCGTGGCGGACTTCATCGATGACCTCGACCCCGACCGGGTCGTGGCCGTCGGGGGTCCCGCCTCGGTGCCCTCGGCTCGGATCGACGCTGTCGCGGGTGGTCGGCCGACGTCGCGGATCGACGGTCCCGACCGACACGCGACCGCGGTGGCGGTCCGTGCGGCGGCGATGGCTGCCGGTGCCGACGGCTCGCAGGTCATGATCGCGTCGGGACGCACGTTCCCCGACGCCCTGGCCGCTGCGGGGCTGGTGGCGGCGCGCGGCGGGAGCCTCCTCACATCCGATACCGCCGAGCTGCCCGGATCGACGGACGAGGCGCTGCGCGCAGGCGCGGTCGCCTGGTACCGGCTGGCCGGGGGCAGGGCGACCCTCACCGGGGTCGTCGCGGCGCAGGTGGCCGACGCGGTGGGGTGAGACGTCAGGAGCGTGATCGATCGAGCGGGCGGTCCTGGGTCACCGTCGCCACCCACCCCAGCCCGGCGGCACAGACCAGCGCGGCGACCGCCCCGCACACGAGCGTCGGGACGATTCCGAGGGGCGGGCGCCACGACGTGGCGGGATCGCTGAGGAAACGCAACAGCGGGGCGGGGTACCCGTCGAGAAGGCGTCGCAGCGCGGCGAAGTGGCCAAGACTGTGCCCGATCACCCACAAGACGAGCAGGGCCATTGTCACGGGCCTTTGCCCGCGCGTCACTCGTTGCTCGAGGGTGTCACCCGCGAGCAGGGGCAGCCCCACGGCCACCGGGAGGGTGTACCGGCCCTGCCAGGCGAACCCGATCCGCTGAGCGGACAGCACCTCGGCCGCCAGGGGGAGCACCAGGATGCCGGCCACGGTCAGCAGGAGCACGACCCTGACGCGCCAGGTGCCGAGGACCAGGGCCCCGGCCGCCAGTAGAACCGTCACGACCTCCCAGCCGTGGAGGAGCGACAGAGGACCGGGGGAGTCGAGCCAGCCGAACCACGCGACCATCTGATGGATACGTCGGGACGTGTAGTCCCACGATTCGTCGAGGATCTCGCCCCGGGTCAGATCCGGTCGCCCCACACCGCCGAACGACTGCAGCGCCCCGCTCGCGGTCGTCCAAACCACGCCGATGACGACCATGCCGACAAGCGCGAGGAGCCAGCGACGGGCCGTGGGATCGCGCAACAGTTCGACGAGTCGATCACGGCGTCCGCGTGCGGCCAGGACCGCTATCACGACAGTCGCGAGGAAGAGGGGACTCGTGGGACGGGCGAGGGCGAACGTGCCCGCGGCCGCGACGAGGAGCGGGACGAGTCGGCGATCCAGCACGTCCGTCCGGAACAGTTGCAGTCCCGTCACCCAGGTGGCGATGGCGGCGGTGATCTCGACCCCGTTCGGATTGACCGAGGCCCCGAGGAACGGGGTCATGGGTGTCAGCGCAACGGCGAGGGTTCCGAAGGCGAGCGGCCGGGCCCGGGTCATCGCAAGGGCGGACGCGGAGACGCCGACCATGCTCGCTGCCAGGAGCAGGGACAACGCCCGCATCAGATACACGCCCGGAACCGGTTCGACAACAAGGGACGGGAGGCCTACGCCCGCGTAGTACGGCGGTGGGTAGCGCCCCGCCGCCGTCGCGACCGGCAAGGTCTGCGTCCCCTCGCGGACCGGGCGGGCGCAATCGGGGAGTCGCTCCGGGTTGCCGGCGTAGCACGACGAGACGAGGGGCAGGCTGGCCCAGGATTCTGGGAGATAGACGCGGTAGTGGTAGCCGGTGATGCGCACGCCGCGGTGGGCGCCGATCTCCTGCTGCAGGCCGAATGCGTCGCCCCGAACGATGGCTGCGGCGCGAATGGTGTGGGCAGGCTCGTCCGGGGCGCCCATCAGGGGCGTCGAGATCAACCACGGCAGCCCGAGTAGGAAAAACCCGATGGCGCCGACGAGAAAGGCCTGGTGTGGCCTCATCGCGGGGCTCGACTGGAGTCGTCGTCCTCGCTGCTCGGGGACGGGCCCTCAGGCAACTCCGTCCGGTGTCGGAGCAGCGCCAGTTCTTCGGCGAGGATGCGCAGTTTCTCGTCAACCCGGGACAGCTCGAGCGACAGCTGGACGACGACGACGAGCAACACGATGATCGCAACGAAGAACAGCAGGTTGGGCGGATCGACGACGCCCAACACGGCGGCTGCGCGATCCAACAGACCCGGCGACACGGCGAGCACGGTCATGCCAATGCCGACGACGAGCCACATGCCGGCGTACCGGACCCGCAGATGCCGGCGGCGAACCAGATCGAGGATGACGCCCAGGGCGACGAAGCCGGTGATCAGCGAGGCGAGCTGCGCCCTGGTCATGGCGCCGCCCGAGTGGGTCGACGGTGGATTGCGGCCAGAGCGAGGACGATCACGGCACGTCCGACGTACAGCGTCGCGCGGATGATCGACTGTGAGGGTTCCCCGTACCGCCGGGCCCGCAGGTGGCTTGGCACCTGGGCGATCACGAGTCCGGCCCGCGCAGCGATGACGGTTGACTCGATCGTGTCGCCGAGGTATTCCGCGGGGTACTCCTTGGCGAAGAGGTCGATGGCCGCCGGTCCACTGGCCCGGAAGCCCGACGTGGTGTCGGTCAGGCGCGTGCCCGTCAGCCCGGAGACCGCCCAGGCAAGCACCCGCATGGCGACCCGACGGACACGCGTGACGTCGAAGTGGTCATCGCCGTCGAATCTGCTGCCGATGACGAGGTCGGCGTCACCGAGGGCGGTGAGCAGCTTGGGGATCTCCGTCGGGTCGTGCTGTCCGTCTGCGTCGACCTGCACAACCGCGCGGTAGGCATGCCGACGCGCGTACACGAAGCCCGTACGCATTGCGCCCCCGACGCCGAGGTTGAAGGGCAGGACGAGCACATCCGCCCCGCAGGACCGGGCCACGTGGGCCGTGCGGTCCTGACTGCCGTCATCCACGACCAGCACGTCGGCATCGAGTCCGGCACCGGCGATCTCGGAGAGCGTCTCGGCGATATTGGATTCCTCGTTGAACGCCGGGACGACGATGAGGACGGTGCTGATCGGCGTACTCCTCGTCTCGGACGGCAAAGGATACGGGCGAACTTCAAGGTGGCCGTTACCTTCCGCGCTTCCAGCGAAGGGATCAGCCAGGTGCGTGTGAGACGAATCCGTCGAGCCGTCGGCGTGGCCGCAATCCTGGCCGGATTGCTCCTACCGACGATCGCGGCCGGCGGGGCCGCGCCGCCCGCGGTCATCGGTCCCTCATCCGTGCTGGAAGCCGGGGACTTCGCAACCGAGGAGTTGCGCGATCCGTGGGACTACGAGCAGGTCACCGATGGGGTGACGGACGGGTCACCACTGTCGATACGCGTCGCCGACGCCCGGATCACCGACGGGATGTTGCGCTTCACCTCCCAGAAGGACTCGTACATCACGCTGCGGACGATGGCGATCCCGGCCAACACCGCGGAGAACGGGGACACGGACGGGGCGCTCGTCGACCAGACCGACGGGCTGCGGTACCCGATTGAGGCCGGCCGCTACACCCACCTCACCATGCCGGTCTACTCGTCCGACGATGGCGTCCTCATGACGTTCCAGTGGTTCGGCTGCCATGCCTACTCCGTCGAGTGTCTCGGCGGACGTCGGGTGCTCCTGCGCTCTGGTTGGCAGACGGTGCACTTCGAGATCGCCAGGAACGTCGGTACGGCCGAATGGGACGGGGACATCCTCGGGCTGCGCCTGACGTTCAATCCGGCCGAAACCGTCGACGTGCGCATCGACCACCTCCGGCTGCACGAGATCGTGGATCCCGTGGCCGTTTCGGTCGTAGGCGACGAGCTGTACTGGGACACCGACACGAACCCCGGCAACATCGGCGACCCGAACCGCACCGGCTGGGGAGCGATCCCCGTCACCGATGGAACGGGCCTGTTCGACGTCTCCGGGCTGCCGCCGGGGACCTACCACCTGTGGTCGGACGGGCAGTACGGCGACACCGTCACCGTGCGGGAGCGCCCACGCCCTGTGATCGACGACCCCGACCTCGCGGGCGGCGTGGACTACGCCAGCGAGGTGCTGAACAATCCCTGGGACTTCGCTGATCAGGACGACGTCACGCGGCTCTGCAACGTCCGTGATGTCGCCTGGCTCGACACGGCGACCCGTCCCGACGGCACAACGGCCATGGGCGTTCTGCGCGCCACAAACGACTGGATCCGGTGCGGCACCGCTCTGGCCGAGCGCAACGACCCATGGCTCCAGCTGCCTCTGGGACCAGACGGACTGGATCCGGAGCACTACCACCGGGTGTCATGGACCGGGTGGTACGACGGGGGGTTCGACCTCGCGGACGCCGAAGGAGGTGGCGCGCATGGGCGCCTCATCTGGCGACGCTCCGACACCCCGAGAAGCCCGACCCTGCAGTACGAGGACGGTCGGGAGATGGTCCAGTACACGAACCGGAAGACGTACGTGTACGACATGAAGGACACGACCTGGGGCAAGGTGTCCGAACACGAGGACAATCCGTGGACGGGGCGGACCATCAACTTCCTGCGGTTCGACCCCAACGAGGACCGGGGAGCGAGGCGCTGGTATCTCGATGATCTGCGGATCGCGGCAGACGACATGGCCGCCCCGACGTTCCAGATCACGTGGCACGACGCATCGGGCACCCCGGGAACCAGGGCGACCGTCGGGCTGGACACGAACCGGACGGGCTTCGACGGCGAGATCCCGGCCGCCGGCATCACCCAGAGGTCGGGATCCAACCGGCTGCTGTTCGATGCGACCGACCGGCTGCCCGCGACCTACTGGGCCCACGTGACGTCGACCAACCACACGACGGGAGACAGCAGCCGCATCTACGCCACAGGACCACTCGAGGTGTCCCCCCGCATCGCCGGCGCGGGGCGTGAGCAGACCGCCGTCGAACTCAGCCAGCAGCGGTTCAGGGATGGCGCAGCAACGGCGATCGTCGTCGACTCGCGTAACTTTCCGGACGCGCTGGCGGCGGGCCCACTGGCAGCCAGGCTGGGCGCCCCGATCCTTCTCACGGGACCGTCCCTGTCCTCAGACGTCACGGGGGAACTGGCCCGACTCGGCGTATCGCGGGTACTGGTCGTCGGTGGCCCGGCGTCGGTCTCGGAGCAGGTCGAGGCGGAACTGGCCGCGATCGGCTGGGTGCGCCGGATCCACGGCGACGGCCGGGACCAGACGAGCGTCGCCGTCGCGCAGGAAATCATCAAGGACGTCGGCGCCGCGAACGTGATCGTTGCCAGCGGCGCCACCTTTCCCGACGCGCTCGCTGCAGGGCCACTCGCCGCCGCACGCGACACGGCCATCCTGCTGGTCGATCCGGTCAACGGCTCGGGTGCGGTGACCGACTTCGTCGTCAGCGCTGACCCGAAGGCACTGACGGTGGTCGGCGGCGAGGCATCGGTGCCCGACGAGGTGGCGGACAGCGTTGCCGGGGGTCGGCCATGGGATCGGCTTGCAGGGATCGGGCGCTTCGAGACCGCGGCCGAGGTCGTCGCCGCGGCCGTCGATGCCGGCGCCGACCCGCGACACGTCCTGGTGGCATCGGGTGAGGGCTTCCCCGACGCCTTGGCTGCGGGCGCTGCGATCGCGCACGTCAACGGGGTCCTCGTCCTGACCGGCAAGTACGGCCTTCCGGTGCCGACGCAGGCGTCGCTGGCTGATGCGGCCGGCGCGTACCGCTCCTGGCGTGTGATCGGAGGCCACAACACCGTCACGCATGCGACCGTTCGCAGCCTGCTCGGAGTCAGTGGCCTGGGGTGAGGTCGTGGGTACGGTCGCCACCGTGAGGAACCCCGCACTGTCCTTCCGTCCGGAGCCCGGCTCGATCCCTGACGAGCCGGGCTGCTACCAGTTCAAGGACACGCACGGCCGCGTCGTGTACGTCGGCAAGGCCAAGTCGCTGCGAAGCCGGCTCAGCAACTACTTCGGGCAGTGGCACGCGGTCCCGGCCCGGACGCGCGCGATGTTGGAGGCAGCCAGTTCCGTTGAGTGGATCGTGGTCGACAACGAGGTCGAGGCGCTGCACCTCGAGTACACCCTGATCCAGCGGCACAAGCCCCGGTACAACGTCCGGTACCGGGACGACAAGTCCTACCCGTACCTCGTCCTCACCACGTCCGAGGAGATTCCGCGCGCCCGCGTGCAACGGGGCAGGATCGTGGCAGGCGACCGTCGCTTCGGTCCGTACGCGCACGCCTACGCGATCCGCGAGACCCTCGATCTGCTTCTGAGGATCTTCCCGGTACGAACCTGCAGCCAGGGGGTCTTCGACCGCGCGAGGCGCAACGACCGTGCCTGCCTGTTCTTCGACATCGGCAAATGCGCGGCCCCCTGTGTCGGCGAGGTGACACCTGACGAACACCGCCAACTCGTCGATAGCCTCGCTGCCTTTCTCGAGGGCGACACGGAACCGGTCGTGCGGCGGCTCGAGGCCGAGATGGCGTCGGCGGCGAGCGACCTCAACTTCGAGACCGCCGCGCGATTGCGCGATCAGCTCTTCGATGCCCGCAGAGCCATGGCCAAGCAGCAGATGGCGTCGGACAAGCCGGAGGATTTCGACGCCGTCGCCGTCTGGGAGGACGAGATCGAGGCCGCCGTCCAGGTCTTCTTCGTCCGACGTGGTCGCGTCGTCGGACGGAAGGGCTGGACGGTCGACAAGGTCGAGGATCTGACCACCGGGGCGCTGTTGACCTCGTTCATCCTGCAGTTGTACGAGGAGCGGCCGGATGACGTGCCGCCCCTGATCCTCGTCGAGACCGAGCCCGAGGACGCCGATGCGCTCGGCAGCCTGCTGGCCGAACTACGTCGCGCGCAGACGACGCGGGGTCGTCCTATCGATCGGGTGCTCTTCCGGGTGCCGCGGCGAGGTTCCAAACAGCAGGTCATGCAGACGGTGAAGGACAACGCGCGCGAAGCGTTCGAGCGCCACCGACTCAAGCGGGCGAGCGACTTCAACGCCCGTTCTCAGGCCCTGCGCCAACTGCAGGACCACCTCGACCTCGAGCACTCGCCGCTGCGGATCGAGTGTTACGACATCTCCCACCTCGGCGGCACCGAGGTCGTTGCCTCCATGGTGGTCTTCGAGGACGGTCTGCCGCGCAAGTCCGAGTACCGACGGTTCAAGTTGTCGCAGGACCGCAACGACGACTTCGCCGCGATGCGCGAGGTGATCCGACGCCGGTTTGCGCGGCTGGCCGAGGAGTACGACGTCCCGGAACGCGGCAAGTTCGCTTATCCGCCGAGCCTGGTGATCATCGACGGCGGACCTGGGCAACTCGCCGCCGCACGGGAGGGTGCGCGCGACGTGAAGGCGGGGGGTTCAGTCGCCGACGTGATCGGTGAGGTTGCCTTCGTCTCGCTCGCCAAACGCCATGAGGAACTGTTCCTGCCGGGACGTCCGCATCCGATCGCGCTGCCGCGGGGGTCCGACGCCCTGTATCTCGTCCAGCGCATCCGTGACGAGGCGCATCGGTTCGCCGTCACGTTTCAGCGCAAACGCAGGACCCGCAGTGTCACGACGACGGAACTCGACGGCATCCCGGGCATCGGTCCCGAGCGCCGCAAGGCGCTTCTGCGGCGCTTCGGGTCGGTCAAGGCGATCCGTGAGAGCCCGATCGACGAGATCGCCAGCGTGCCGGGGATCTCCGAGACGCTGGCCGAACGGGTCAGGGAGGCGCTGCGCTGACCGGCAGTAGGCTCGCGTCATCGAGGAGAGCGACCTGATGGAAGCCATGACTTCCGAGCAGACGGTGGTCGACCGTCAGGTGGTGATCATCACGGGGCTGTCCGGGGCGGGTCGGACCCAGGTCGCCAAGGTGCTCGAGGACCTCGACTTCTTCGTCATCGACAACCTCCCACCGTCGTTGATCGGCAAGGTGAACGAACTGGCATTCGCGGCGGGTTCCTCGCTCCACCGGTTGGCCCTTGTGGTGGACGTTCGGTCACGCGAGTTCTTCGGTGCGCTTGCCGAGACCATCCAGACCCTTCGAACCGAGGACGTCAACCTGCGGGTCGTCTACCTCGAGGCGGACGACGACACCCTGGTCCGGCGTTTCGAGACGACGCGGCGCCGGCACCCGTCTGCCAAGGACGGCAAGGGCGTCCTCGACGGGATCAGGGCCGAACGGGCGACGATGTCGGAACTGCGGGGGATGGCCGACCTCATCGTCGACACGACGGGGCTGAACGTCCACGAACTGCGGGACCGCATCGTCGCGGCCATGGGCGACGGCGCCCAGGCCACCTTGCGGCTGAAGGTGCAGTCCTTCGGCTTCAAGTACGGGGCTCCGCGTGACGCCGACCTCGTGATCGACGTCCGCTTCCTCCCCAATCCCCATTGGGAGGACCGTTTGCGTCCGTTCACCGGCCTCGACGACCCGGTGCGCGACTACGTCTTCGGGCAACCGGCCACCCAGCCGTTCATAGACGCGCTCGAACGACTCCTCGACGTCACGGTCCCTGGTTACGTCGCCGAGGGAAAGCGGTACCTCACCATCGCCATCGGTTGCACCGGGGGTAAGCATCGCTCGGTCGCCGTGTCCGAGGAGATCGGTTCGTACCTTCGCCGGACGACCGACCTGCCAGTCACCGTCGACCACCGTGACCTGGGGGCAGAGTGATGATCGCAGGGGGACAGCGATGACCTCGGTAGTCGCCATTGGCGGCGGCCACGGGCTCAGCCGAAGTCTTCGGGCACTGGGGCGGCTGCCGGTCGACGCGACAGCAATCGTCACGGTCGCCGACGACGGTGGTTCTTCGGGACGCCTGCGACGTGATCTCGGGGTGCTGCCTCCGGGTGATCTGCGCCGTGCGCTGTCCGCCACGGTCCCTGATCCGTGGGTCACCGAGGTGCTCGAGTACCGGTTCGGCGGCACCGAACTTCGCGGTCACGCACTCGGCAACCTCCTGCTCGTCGCACTCGCCGAACTGCAGGGCGACCTCGGTCGTGGCCTCGAGGTTCTGCGCAAGCTCGTCGGGGGACGTGCGCGGGTCCTGCCGTGTACCGAACACCTCATCGAGTTGGCGGCGGACGGTCCGAATGGCACGGTGAGCGGCCAAGTCGCCATCGCCACGTCGTCGGGCCACCAGCGTCTGCGGCTCGTGCCGGAGGATCCGCCCGGCCACCCCGAGGCGATCGCCGCGATTGTTGCCGCCGACCTCATCGTGCTCGGACCGGGTTCGCTGTTCACCTCGATCCTTCCCTCGATCCTGGTCCCCGACATCCACGATGCGCTGCGCACATCCAGCGCACCGATCGTCTACGTGGCGAACCTGCGGGAGCAGCCGGGCGAGACCGAGGGACTGACCCAGAAGCAGCATCTCGACGTCTTGACGGATCACCTCGACGAGCGCATCGTCGACGTCGCGCTGTTCCACGAAGGACCCCGTCCGTCTGGACCGGGAGCGGTGCTCGGACCGCTCCGCGGACACCCCCATGTGGGCAGGTGCGTCACGTATGACATCCTCGACGGCGACGATGGTCACGACCCTGCCGCGCTCGCCGCCGCACTCGAGCAGTTCCTGCCACCGTGACCTCGTCGAGTGGCTTCACCGATCGGGTCCGACAGGAACTCAGCCGGGTCCCCGAGGGTGACGACGCCGGACGCCGTGGGGAACTTGCCACCATCCTCCGGCTCGCGGGCAGCGTGCACCGTCGCAGTGTCGACGGCCGGACGACGACCTACCTCGAGGTGGCGTCGGCGTCGGGGGCGGTCGCGCGACGCACGTTCGCGTTGCTGCGACTCCCGGATCCACACCAGCCGCAGTTGTGGGTCCGCGCCCCAGGCGGTGTCCGCACCGTGTCGACCTACGGGCTGACGGTCGCCCTCGATGCCGTGGCGGTGGATGCCGGACTGGTCGACGGTGACGGCAGGCTCGTGTCCGGACTGCCCGGACCGGCGACCAGGGAGCCGGTCGCCGCCGCACGCGGCGCGCTGCTCAGCGCGGCCCGACTGTCCGCGCCCGGCCGCGCCGCCCACCTGGAGTTCGGCGTGAGCGGTTCCGACGTCGCCGTGGAACTGGCCGACCTCGTGCGGGGACTCGTCGGCCGCGCGACCGCGACCGCCGAGGACCCACCGCGCGTCGTGGTGAAGTCCGGCAAGGCCATCGGCGAACTGCTGGGGCTCACCGGCGCTCACGACGCCGCAGAGGAGTGGGAGGAACAGCGCAATCGCCGCCGGCTGCGCAACGAGGCCACCCGTCTCGCCAACGCCGATGCGGCCAACCTGCGGAGGACCGCGGAGGCGGCCGCCGGACAGGTCGAACTCGTCCAGACGGTTGTCGACCGCCACGGATGGCGCCGACTCGATGAGCCACTGCGTGTCGTTGCCCTTGTCCGACTCGCCAACCCGTCCGCCTCGCTCGCCGAACTCGCCGAACTGTGTGACCCACCGATCAGCAAGTCCGCCGTCTACCGCAGACTCGCGCGCCTCGCCGAACTCGCCGACGATGTCGACCGCCCAGACGACGGGGCGTAGGGCGGCCTGAGGTGCAACACACCGCTGCTATCTTGGCCTGCAGAAACCTCCCGCTCACCTCTCCCGATCAATCCTCGACTAGGAGCCTGTCTCATGGGTCTTCGTGTAGCGATCAACGGCTTCGGCCGGATCGGCCGCAACCTCTTCCGCGCCGCCAAGGAGCGCGACCTCGGGTTCGACTTCGTGGCCGTGAACGACCTGACCGACCCCAAGACGCTCGGCCTGCTGCTGCGCAACGACAGTATCCACGGCCGCTACCGGGGCACCGTCGAGGTCACCGAGTCGGGGCTGATCATCGACGGTGACGAGTTGAAGGTGCTGGCCGAACGTGACCCGGCCAACCTGCCGTGGGACGAACTCGGCGTGGACATCGTGGTCGAGTCGACCGGCTTCTTCACCAAGCGCGACGACGCGGCCAAGCACATCAAGGCCGGCGCCAAGAAGGTCATCATCTCGGCACCCGCCAAGAACGAGGACGTCACCATCGTGCTCGGTGCCAACGAGGGCGACTACGACCCGGCGGCGCACGACATCATCTCGAACGCATCCTGCACGACGAACTCCGTCGTCCCCATGTCGAAGGTCCTCCATGAGGCGTTCGGCATCAAGCAGGGCCTCATGACGACCATCCACGCCTACACGGGGGACCAGAACATCCACGACGCCCCGCACAGCGACCCGCGACGTGCCCGTGCGGCCGCAATGTCCATCATCCCGACGACGACCGGCGCCGCCAAGGCCGCGTCCCTGGCCATGCCGGAGCTCGAGGGCAAGCTCGACGGCATGGCCCTTCGCGTGCCGATTCCCGACGGGTCGATCACCGACCTTGTCTGCATCCTCGACCGCGACGTCACCGTCGACGAGATCAACGCCGCGTTCCGCGAGGCTGCCGAAGGCCCACTTGCCGACATCCTCGAGTACAGCGAGGAACCGTTGGTGTCCATCGACATCGTCGGCAACCCGCACTCGTGCATCTTCGACGCCGGCTCGACGATGGCCAGCGGATCGCTCGTCAAGGTGCTCGGCTGGTACGACAACGAGTGGGGCTACAGCAACCGCCTCGCCGAACTCGTCAAGTACGTCGGCGACCGTCTCTGACGGAGATCTGCACCGTCCGATTCGCGGTCGACGCCTCGGTAGAACGACGGAGTTCCCATGGGCCTGCTCGATGGTGTCCGCACCGTCCGTGACCTCGACCCATCGGGTCGGCGGGTGTTCCTGCGTGCTGACCTGAACGTGCCGCTCGATGACGGCGAGGTCGGCGACGACCTGCGCCTCACTGCGTCACTGCGGACTCTTCGCCATCTGCTCGACGGGGGAGCCTGTGTGGTCATGGCGTCCCACCTCGGCCGACCCAAGGGCGCGGTCGATCCGGCCTACTCGATGCGGCCGGTCGCCCGCCGCCTGTCCGAACTGCTCGGGCAGGACATCCGCCTGACCGACGACGTCGTCGGCGAGTCCGCACGCACGACGGTCGACGCGCTGGAGGATGGTCAGGTCGCGCTGCTCGAGAACCTCCGATTCGATCCGGGCGAGACCGCGGGCGACCAGGCCTTCGCCGACGCCCTGGCGGCGATGGCCGACGTCTATGTGAACGACGCCTTCGGTGCCGCCCACCGGGCGCACGCGTCGATCACGGGTGTGCCTGCCCGTATCCCCGGCTACGCCGGTTTTCTCCTCGAGCGCGAACTGGAGGTGCTCGGAAGGCTGGTGACCGACCCGCCGCACCCCTACGTCGCCGTCCTCGGTGGCGCCAAGGTGAGCGACAAGTTGGTCGTGCTCGAGAGCCTGCTGACGAAGGTCGACGCCATCGCGGTGGGCGGGGCCATGTGCTTCACGTTCCTGGCCGCCGAGGGCCACGACATCGGCACGTCCCGCGTCGAGGACGATCAGGTCGACACGGTCCGCGGCCTCGTTGTGGCCGCCCGAGACCGCGGTGTGGACGTCGCGCTGCCCACCGACGTGGTCGTTGCGCCCGAGTTCGACCGCGGCGCCACGCCGACGACCGTGGCCGTGACCGACATTCCCGGGGACCAGATGGGCCTGGACGTGGGGCCGGACACAGCCGAGCGCTACGCCACGCTGGTCCGCGATGCCGGTGCCGTGTTCTGGAACGGCCCGATGGGCGTCTTCGAGTGGCCGGCCTTCGCCAACGGCACGCGTACGGTCGCCGACGCGATGGCGACCTCGAAGGCCTTCACGGTCGTCGGTGGGGGGGACTCGGCTGCGGCCATCCGCCAATTCGGTCTCGACGACGACGTCTCGCACGTGTCCACCGGCGGCGGCGCCTCCCTCGAACTCCTCGAGGGCAGGGACCTCCCGGGCATCGCCGCGCTCAGGGACACCCCCCGCTAGCCCGTCGAGTGTGCTGTTCGGTATGACATTTCATAGTGGTCGGCACACTCGACGGAGGTTCGCCGCGGGGCGTTCGCGGGGCGCACAGGGTGTTTCCGGGCCGCGCGGGACGGGCGTATCGTCGCCGGCGGTCATCCGCGCCACCGGGATCCTCCGGGGCACGAAGCGGGAGGTTCATGATGATCACGGCTCCAGCAGGCTTCTGACCTGTCCGTGACGCACGGCGGTCAGTGGCCGTGTCAGCACCCCAACCTCGCTCACCCCTGCTTCCTGTCCGATCCCATCGCACGCATCCGGAGTTCCGCGCGTGACCTCGCAACCCTCCTCCACCTCGCCATTCCGCGTCCTGCGGGACGGCTTCGGCCTGATTGGCCGCTTCATCCGTGAGGCGCCTGGGGCCTATGCCCTCGCGGCGACCGGCGCCGTCGTCTTCACGTCGGCGATCGTGGCCTCCTCGTACGTCATCGGGTACGTGACCGATGACGTGGTGATCCCCGTCCTCGGCGAAGGCGCCCCGCTTCAGGGCCGCCTCGGGTTGGCCATCATGCTGATCGTCGGCGTCTCGCTCTGGAAGACGGTCGGCATCGTCGTGCGACGGACGACCGCCGGATGGCTGCAGTTCGGCGCCGTCGCCCGCCTGAGGAAGCGCCTGATCGACCACCAGTTGAAGTTGACCCTGCGGTGGTACGGCGGTCGGGCAACAGGCGACCTGCTCTCGGTTGCCGACAACGATGCGAACCAGGCCACGTTCGTTCTCGCGCCGCTGCCCTTCGCGACCGGTGTCTCGTTCCTGCTGGTCGCCACCGTTGTCGTCGTTTCGCTGACCGATGTCTGGCTCGGTCTGCTCGCCGTCGGCATCCTGCTGGCCGTCATCGTCGTCGACGTCCGTGGCGCGTGGCTCACGTTCGAAGGCATGCAGGAGGCCCAGCGACGCCGCGGCCGCGTCGGGGATGTCGCCCACGAGTCCTTCGACGGCGCGCTGACCGTCAAGGCACTTGGTCGTGAGACCGAGGAGACCGCGCGGTTCCGGATGGCTGCGGAGTCCCTGCGGGACCAGGTCATCCGCGTCGGCCGCGTCAACGGGACCTACCGCGCCATCACCGATGGTCTGCCGTGGCTGGGGATCGTCGGGATCCTGTACGTGGGCGTGAACCGGATCGCCTCGGGGGCCCTGACGCCGGGCGAGCTCGTGCGTGTGGCCTACCTGCTCTCGTTGCTGGCCGTGCCTGTTCGTCTCATCGGCTACCTCATGTGGGACGTCGCGAACTCGGTGACTGGCTGGCGGCGCGTGTCAGAGGTCCTGGACGTCGACGACGTGGTGACGTACGGCGATGTCCCCGCGTCCGACCCCGACCAGGGCGCGGACGTGACGAGCACCGACGTCAGCTTTGCCTACGAGCCCGGCGAGCTCGTGATCGAGGACATGGATCTGAGGATCCCCGCGGGACGCACCCTGGCGGTCGTCGGTCCCACCGGATCGGGCAAGTCCACGTTGGCCCTGCTGCTCGCGCGACTGTGGGACCCAAGCGACGGCGCCATCCGGGTCGACGGTCGCGACCTGCGCAGCCTGCAGCCAGGCGTGGTCCCGTCCGAGATCGCCTACGTGTCGCAGGAAACCTTCCTGTTCGACGACACGGTCGAGGGCAACCTGCGCCTCAATGTCGACGTCACGGAGCAGACGATCCGCGAGGCTGCCAGGCTGGCGAACGCGGACGAGTTCGTGTCGGCCCTGCCCGACGGGTACCGCACGCACGTGGGGGAGCGGGGGACGACCCTGTCCGGCGGGCAGCGCCAGCGGCTCGCCCTCGCCCGGGCGCTGGTCCGCAGACCCCGCCTGCTGATCCTCGACGACGCGACCTCTGCCGTCGATCCGTCGGTCGAGACGGCGATCCTTCGTGGCCTGAAGCAGGCCGACCTGCCCGCGACAGTGATCGTGGTCGCCTACCGCCGGTCGTCGATCGTGCTCGCGGACGAGGTCGTCTACATCGAGGACGGCAGGGTCCTCGACCACGGCACCCACCAACAGCTGCTCGATCGCTCGCCCGGGTACGCGGCGCTGCTGCGCGCCTACGACGAGGACGCGGACCGACGCCGCGCCGAAGCGGCCGCCGAGCCAGGTGAGAAGGTCGCCCAATGACCGAGACCATGACCCCGATGCAGACCACGCCCCTGTGGGTGACGATCAGGCGTGCGATCAGGATGTCCCCGGCACTCGGTAGAGGGATCGGCGTCACGGTTGTGCTGGCCCTGGTCGGCACGACGGCGCAGATCGTCGTCCCCATCGCGCTGCAGCAGGTGCTCGACCGTCAGGTCGTCGGCGTCAGCTCCATCGACCTCGTCGTCGTCGCCCAGGCCTGCCTCGCCGCCGCTGCCGTCACCATCGTTGCGATGGTCGCCAACCGGGCTGCAACCGTTCGCCTCGTCACCGCTGCGGCGACCGGGCTGACGGAACTCCGTATCCGCGTGTTCCGCCACATCCACGACCTGTCGGCGCTCCACGTCCAGTCCGAACGGCGTGGTGTCCTGGTTGCGCGGGTCACGTCGGACGTCGAAGCCGTCACCCGGTTCATGGAGTGGGGCGGGCTCGGCATGATGATCGGCGGCGCGCAGTTGGTGCTGACCGTCGCGGCGATGCTCGTCTACGACTGGCGTTTGGCACTCATGGTCGTTGCCGTTGCCGTGGTCTACGCGCTGATGCTGCTCGCCTTCCAGCGGGTGCTGCAACGGGCATTCGACAAGGTCAGGGTCCGGGTGGGCGAGACGCTCGCTGCCCTCAGCGAGACGCTCTCAGGGCTGCCGACGATCCGCGCGTACGGCGCCGAGGACCGGGCCAGGCAGCGCGTCAACGACGCCGTCGACCAGCAGTTCCGTACGGAGTTCCGCACCGGCGCGCTCGGCGCAGCCATGTTCAGCTCGGCCGAGCTGTTCGCCGCATTGACGACCGTGGTCGTGGTCGCCGGCGGCATCTGGCTGGGCCCCGCCAATCTGTCACCGGGGACGCTCGTCGCGTTCCTCTTCCTTGTTGCTCTGTTCATCGAACCGGTCCAGATGCTCGTCGAACTGCTCAACGAGGCACAGACCGCCGCGGCCGGCCTACGGCGGGTCCTGGGCATCCTCGACACGCCCGTCGACATCGCCGACCCGCAAGACGGTGTCGACCTGACCGACGGTCCGCTCGGGGTGACCTTCCACGACGTGGCGTTCAGCTATGGCGAGGGACCTCTGGTGCTCGAGGACGTGAGTGTCGCCGTGCCGGCTGGCAGCCGCGTCGCCGTGGTCGGCGAGACCGGGTCAGGCAAGTCCACGTTCGCCAAGCTGCTGACCCGGCTGCTCGATCCGACGTCCGGCCGGATCGAACTGTCCGGCGTACGGCTCGACCGCGCCTCATTCGCGTCGCTGCGATCGCGCGTGTCGTTCGTGCCGCAGGACGGGTTCCTGTTCGACTCGTCGATCGCCGACAACGTGCGGTACGGGCGTCCTGGCGCGACCGACGGCGACGTAGTGCAGGCCTTCGTGGAGCTGGAACTGGCCGACTGGGTCGATTCGCAGGTGGACGGCATCCACACGCGCGTCGGCGAGCGCGGCGGCCGCCTGTCCGCGGGGGAACGGCAACTCGTCGCCCTGGTCCGCGCATGGATCGGCGCGCCCGACCTGCTGGTCCTCGACGAGGCCACGTCCGCGGTCGACCCTGCGCTCGAAGTCCGCCTCCGTCGGGCCATCGAAGCCTTGACCAGGGGACGGACCTCGATCACCGTGGCTCACCGGCTGTCAACCGCCGAAGCCGCGGATGACGTGCTGGTGTTCGACGCCGGCCGACTGGTGCAGCGCGGTCCGCACGACGTGCTGGTCGGCCAGGACGGCGTCTACGCGGCATTGCACGCGGACTGGGCTGCCGGGGTCACGCACTGACGCGGCTAGCCTGAGGGCCTGTCCCCGACCAACTGCCCCTGCGACCTCGAGGAGCGAACGTGTCCGACCGTCGTCCGATCATCGCCGGCAACTGGAAGATGCACAAGGATCACCTCGAGGCCATTCAGCTCGTGCAGAAACTGGCCTATCACCTCGACGAGCGGGACTACGCCGGGCAGGACGTGGTCGTCGCTCCAGCCTTCATCGCGCTGAGATCCATCCAGACCCTGATCGACTCCGAGCACATGCCCATCGAACTGGCGGCGCAGAACTGTCACGCCCAGGCCGAGGGCGCGTTCACCGGCGAGGTGTCCGCGGCGATGCTCGCCCGTCTCGACGTCACCTACGTCATCTGCGGGCACTCCGAACGTCGTGCGCTGTTCGACGAGACCGACGACATCGTGAACCCGAAGGTCAAGGCCGTCCAGAAGCACGGGATGCGACCGATTCTGTGCGTCGGCGAGACCCTGGACCAGCGCGACGCGGACCGGGCCGTAGAGGTCGTGGTCGCCCAACTCGAAGGGTCACTGTCCGGCGTGAGGATCGACGACCCGGAGCATCTGGTCGTGGCCTACGAACCGGTCTGGGCGATCGGGACCGGACGTACCGCGTCGTCGCAGGACGCGCAGGACATGTGCGCGGCCATCCGCGCGCACCTCGCACACCTCTTCGACGAGGCCGTCGCCGCAGCAGTCCGGATTCAATACGGGGGTTCGGTGAAACCAGGCAATGTGCGCGAGTTGATGGCGCAACCCGACATCGACGGCGCACTCGTCGGCGGTGCCAGCCTCAACGCGGACGACTTCGCGCTGATCGTCGGTCACCGCCGCTGAGACGGGGATTCCTGGTCCGTGCACCCAGCGCGCATAGTTCCGGGGATCTGCGGTGGTTGCCTGAATCTCTACGACCTCAGTAGTAGAGTCGGCTTCTACCTGATTTTTCAGGTACTGCATCGCCCCTCCGCCGTGACCGCGATATTCGTGGTGCGCGGAGGGCGATAGCCGCCCAACGAAAGGACCAAAGGTGGCTTTGGACAAGAGACTCGGCTGGCGTCTCGTTGCAGGTCTCGGTACCGCGGCAATGATCGCAACCGCATGTGGCGGTGGCGATCCGACCGTGGACCCGACTGGCAGCGAGCCCGCTGGAACAGAAACCGACGGTGGCGAGTACTGCAATGGTGCTGACGCGAATCTCGTGTGGGCCCATGAGCAGGAACCGCCGGACATGCACCTGGACGACCCCAACAACAACCTGTCGATCACCTCGTGGGTGCGGCAGTCCCTGTTCGACGGTCTGTATGGCATCTCGGCCGCGACGGAGTTCTTCCCTGAACTTCTCGCCGAGGAGATCGAGGTCACCGAGAACGAGGACGGCACCGTCACGTTCAACGGTGTCCTTCGTGACGGCCTGACGTGGTCCGACGGCGAGCCGTTGACGGCGCAGAACGTCGTTGACACCTGGACCATCATCATGGAGGGCTTCGACGCCGAGACCGGCGAAGGTGGCGTCTACCTGATCGGTGACCGGACCGGCTACGACCTCATCACTGAGATGACGGCCAGTTCCGAGACCGAGTTCTCGTTCACGATGTCCGAGTTCTACGCCGGCTATCCCGCGATGTTCAGCGAGGTCTTCCCGACGCACGTGCTGACGGACGCCGCGACGGCGAACGAACTCCTCCCGGACTTCATGCTCGCCGATGGTTCCGGTTCCCTGCCGTCGTCTGGCCCGATGGTCTTCGACAGCTGGGAAAAGGGCGTGTCGATGCACCTCGTGCGCAACGACAGCTACCACGGTTCGGTCTCGCCTGATGTCACCAACGATGGCGCCGCCTGCGTCGCCGGTGTCGACATCAACTGGGTCGCCGACACCGACGCCCAGATCAACGCGCTGAAGGCCGGCGAAGCCGACATGATCTTCACGCAGCCGCAGCTCGCTTTCGGTGACCGCATTGCCGAGGACCCGGACTTCAACGTGGCCTCCGAAGCCGGTCCCGTCTACGAGCACTGGGGCTTCAACGTGAACGACCCGCACCTGTCGGACCCGCTGGTCCGCGAGGCGATCGCGTACGGAATCGACAAGACCCAGGTCATGTCGACCCTGTACACCCCGTTGTTCGGCGACAAGCTCGACCCGAACGGTCTCGGCAACACGTACTGGTTGACCAACCAGAGCGCGTACGAGAACCACCAGGGCGAGTATGACGGCGCCAAGATCGACGAGGCGAAGGCCAAGCTCGCCGATGCCGGCTACACCGAGGGTGCCGACGGCATCTTCGAGCACCCCGAGAAGGGTCGTCTGACGCTGCGCGTCGGTACCACCGGCGGCAACGGCCTGCGTGAACTGCAGCAGCAGATCATCCAGGAGCAGCTCAAGGCTGCCGGTGTCGAGATCACGATCGACAACGTGCCGGGTGGCGCCTACTTCAGCGAGCGTCCGTTCGCCGAAGCAGCTGTCGAGTGCGCGTTGTCGGGTGGCACCGCAGGTGACTGCGATGTCTGGGACATCACCCAGTTCGCCTGGGTCGGTGGCCCGTGGCCTGGCTCCGGCTCGGCTGCCTTCCGTAGCGACTCCTCGAACAACCCATACGGGTACCAGAGCGAGGAGTTCGACGCGAAGGCCACCGAGTGCGACGGGACCGTCGATGACGACGAGCGCGCCGCCTGCTACAACGAACTCGACAAGTACGTGACGTCGTTGGAGATCGATCCCAACGGTCTCGTTGTCGTGCCGTTGACGCAGAAGCCGTCGTTCTACGCCTACAGCAATGTCCGCCTCTCCAAGGCGGCCATCTCGCCGGACGCCAACTCGGCCGGCCCGCTGGTGAACGTGATCGACTACGTCAAGGCTGCATGAGCCTGACAGCACGAAGGAAGGGCCCCGCCTCGGCGGGGCCCTTCCCCTTGGGGCCAATCGGGACAGGATTGGCACTGGTGCCCGGGAGGTGGCCCTGCGACCGTCGATGCCGGAGGAGCATGGGCGGCGTGCGCCCAACTGCAACCGATCGTCCTGCACTGTCGGCACCTGCTGGATCGTCCCGGCGCGCACGACTAGCCTGCGGCCCGTTCAGTACGCGCACGGATGATCAGTACTGGCGCGCGGCAGCGGCTGACATCCCTAGACTGACTCGCGGGAGAGCGCTTTCCCGCCTGGAGTTCCGGAGGTTCGTCCGTGTTCGCCTATGTCTCACGACGCATCCTGACGACCATCCCGTTGCTGCTCGTCGGCACCGCGATCGTCTTCTCCCTGACCTCTTCGGCGGCGAGTCCGCTTTCCCGGCTCGCCACCTGCACCACCTGCGATCGGTCGGCGTACAACATCCTGATCGAGCGGTACCAACTCGACCGTCCCGTGCTCTTCAACCCGTGGTACACGCTGGACTACAACAGCGACGGT